>Ga0105239_10003429_pt1 | contig 19422 bp, 9 predicted proteins | sample KBSC44metaG_FD_92761 | JGI IMG/M metagenome (GOLD analysis project Ga0105239, IMG submission 92761) | Corn rhizosphere microbial communities from Kellogg Biological Station, Michigan, USA - KBS C4-4 metaG | ecosystem: Host-associated > Plants > Roots > Rhizosphere > Soil | place: Michigan, USA...
ATCCCCTTTAATATCAGGTTTCAATTCATCCAATGGTTTGCCGTTTAGTTTTATGGTTGAGGTGCCGGTAGTGGCTAAAATATCATCCCCTTTTAGCAACAGCGCATAACAGGCCGCAGCGGTTGCAGTGGTGGTTTTCCAGTTATTGGTTTGCTTGTTGCGCAACAGCCATATCTTCATTTCGTCGACCGCCTTAATGTTGTTACCTACTTCAGTGAATAATTCGATCAGCAGGCTTTGTGTTTCCACGGGTGCTTCGTACCAAAAATAGCCGCGCTTGTTTTTGGTCCAGTACATGCCCATTTCGTCGCTTTGCTGCGCGGTTTCCAGTAGCGATTTTTCTATCTGTTGGGTTATCGCCGGCTTTTTGTAACGCTGCATGGTCAGGGCAATCATGCCCTGCTCATAAACGTTTTGTGTTGTCCATTGGCTTGCGGCGCGTTCCAGGTAGTTGGTCAATAACTTTTGAATGGCGGCATCCATCAGGCTGTTTGGAAAATAGCTGCGGGTAAACCAGGCTTGTATCTCTATATCATTTATCGGCCGGGTGGCGTAATCCTTATCTTTCTTTAGCTTCTTATCGTCGTTAATTAGCTGCCGCTCCATATAATTAAGCGCATTCGGTACAATTGCATCAAGGCCATCGCTAACAATGTTTAAATGGCGCAGTTCGCCAATGCCCTGCAAAAAGTGCTGGGTTATAAACCTGTCCGATCGGTCGCCTCCAAACCAGGGGAAACCGCCATCGGGCAATTGTTTCTTTTGCAGCTTATCTAAATTCATCCGCAGCTCGTCGCTCATTTTGTTTAAGTCGAATAGCAGGGCAATCCGTTTCTTTTGATCGCTTTCGCTCACGGCATCCTGCAGCCAGGGTGTTTCTTCAATTAAAGTAGCTTTCAGCTCCTGGTTTTTTTCGAGGTTTGATAACAACGCCGTACTGCTGCCCGCCTTCCATTGGTCGAACACCCGCTTAATGGCAGGCAGCCGGTTAACTAAACTGGTGGCGAGGCTATTGGCATAATAACGGCTAAAAGTTTGCTCGGCGCATTCGTAAGGAAACTCCATCATATACGGCAGGGCCTGCACCGCGTACCATGCCGGGTTTTGGGTATACTCCAGCGTTAGCGTTTTGTTTTGCAGGGTTTTGCTGCTTTGGTTTACCAGCTTATCAAAAGTAAAGCTGCGGGTTTGCCCGGCGCGTACCATCATCGGCATCGATTCGGTTACCAATGTACGGTTAGGCAGCACCGGCAGTGTGTTTTCCTCGCCATCGGTAAACTGGCCGGCATCGGCGGTAAGGCGGTAGGTTAAGGCATCCAATCCTGCCGGGATCACCAGGTTAAAAGTAATAGCCTTATTGGTACTGGCGGCAACTTCAAAGGCTTGTTCGCCATCTGCCTTGTTTGCAAGCAGGTTTACCGGCTGCATGTTCAGCGCATTAAACAGTTGCATTTTTACTGTGCCTTTTAAGGTTTTGTCGGTTAAGTTAGCCAGTCTTGCCGATACCGCCACTGTATCGCCCTCGCGCAAAAAGCGGGGCATATTGGCGCTGATGCTCAGTTGTTTTTGGGTGATGACTTCATTCTCCACGTACCCGGTTTGCAGATCTTTATTATGTGCAAAACCGCGGAACTTCCAGCGGGTAAGCGCTTCGGGAATGGTGAAATCAATCAGTATCTGTCCTTTTTCGTCAGTATGCAGCTGGGGGTAAAAGAAGGCGGTTTCGTTAAAGTTTTTGCGGGGGATGATGGGGTTGGAGACTGAGGCCCTAAAAAGCATTTCTGCATCACTTTTCGTTAGTGATTTTAGCGCTTTTCTATCGGCGCTACTGTAAAGTTCGTCGTAAGCCATAGCTTTCTTTGCAGTATCCGCTAACCTTGCGGGAGCGAACATCGCTCTGCTTACCACAGGTGCCGCATCTGCCACTACAACATCGGCATTTTTATCTCCTTTTAATGATTTCACCCCCGGGTCGGCCATTTTTAATTCTTCAACAGTTCCCCATTTTTTCATTCGTAACATTTGTACGGTAATATATGCAGCGGCTTTGGTTTTAATTTCCCTCTTTGGAAAAGGTGGCGAACTAAAAACAAGTATTCCGTTCATCGGCACTTTAATTTTAAAATACCCTTTTGAGTTTGAATGTGTGCTTATCCCCGTATTTTTTATGCTGATTTTTACGCCCGGCAAAACATGGCCATCCAACAATGTTTTGCCGCTTACATCATACCCGCCCTTAATTAAAGCTGCGTTTTTAAAATATTCAGCCGCCAGTTTATTATCGGCTTTTAGGTTTGCCAGGTATTCTTTTACCTGCTCAAGATAGGTATCATAGCCGTCATTATCTCCGCCATAATAGTCGTAGCCAAACAAATTCAGCTTCTCGTACGACAGGTCGTCCGGCATGTTCAACGTTTCATCCTGCCCTTCATTGATATTTGCTCCTGACTCGCTGGCGAACGCCTCATCAACCCAAATGTAATAATCAGGGGTATAGGGTGCAGCGCTGCTATAATCCGTACGCCAGTACTGTGCCGGCGCAATATCATCCAGCGATGCATCGTACACGGTGGCCAGCATCTCGGCAACATTCTTTTCATCGGCCCCGGTTATTTGCAGCTTCCATTGCTCTTTTTCGCCGGGCTGCAATTTATTGCGATAAGTAATAAACCGCACATCAAGCTTTTTAACTGTATCGGTTACTTTTACCTGGTTGTAAAAACGGTACATGCGGTTATCGGTCACGGTTAAAAACTGCACCGCAAAAGTATTTTTCACAGTAACGGGCACGTTAACCCCTATGGTTTGCCGGTATGGCCCGGTCAGCACAATCCATTTTGACAGCAGGAGCTTTGGCCCATCGTACGTTTCCATAAGTACATACGACGGCCTATCCAGCCCGATTGAGTACTTAACCTCGGCGCCGGGCTTTACATAAGTTGTAAGCGGCATGCCATCGTCGGTTTTTAGGGCCGGGATTGTTTTGGGCAATACTTGTATAAACTGTTTTAAATATGATGTATCGCCTTTTTCGGTACGGGCATTGATAACAATTTTATATATCCCTGCAGGCTGTTGTTTCAGGATGCTTAAATCCAGCATACCTGCGGTACTGTCGGCAGTAATTTTTGCCTCGCTTATTTTATCCAATACAGGCATTTTATACGGGTCGTCGTCGTCCCTCCAAACGTACGCCGGGAATGCCGTCTTAAATTCATCAACTGTTAAAACAAATTGATCAGCCGCTTGCCAAACGCGTTTTTTAATATACTGCTGCGGCTGTTTTATATTGTAAATTTTTACTGTAAGCGTTCCCTTTTGCGTCTGTCCGTTTGCATTGTTAAGTTTTATGGGGATGATGGCATTATCGTTAACTGCCAGTTTTTGGGGGATAGTAGCTGTAATGGTAAAAGGGAACTTACTAACCGTTACCGATGTAGCTGCCGTCTGCGTTTCGCTCGAAGCATCGGTAACGTCAGCGGTTATGGGATAGTTAATATCGCCCAGGGATGTCTTGGCAGAATCAGCTTCCGTTTTAAACGTAATTTCAAATTCGCCCCGGTCGTTTGTTGTTATCGTATCTGTTTTAACCTCCCCGTTTCTTTCCCAGACCGACCCGAGACTAGGCCGCTTTAAAAAAACTTCGTCGTAAACACGCACAAGCCGATGTGTGATATGATAAGCCACCTTAGCATTCGATATGCCATAACCCGAAAATGCCATAACCCTTCCTTTCACTTTTACCGAATCGCCAAACCGGTAAGTTGCAATAACCGGCAAAAACGTAACCTGGAAAGTCGGCCGCTTATACTCCTCAACCCGCAGATATGCCCGGCCCTTCAAAGTCCCTATTGAAACATTGCCTGCAGCAATGCTTTGCGGAATGATAAACGAACCCTGCACCGAGCCAAATTCGTTGGTTTTTAAACTGAGCTCGCCTATAATTTTATCGTTCATATCACGCAGCTTTACGTCCTCGTTTTCGCCTGGCATTATGGCGTTTTTCCCATCGATAGTGCTTATCGCCAATCCCTTAAAATAAACGGTTTGGCCGGGGCGGTAAAGCTGCCTGTCGGTAAAAAATATAGCGTTAACCTGGCTGTTATTGTTATAGCCGTCGTTGGGTTCCGGCACCCTGAATTCGTCCTGATCATTACTGTAACTATCATTTCTATATGACAAGCTAATATGGTATTGCTCGCTTTTTTTAACTTCGAAGGTATATTTGCCATCAGCATCTGAAAGCCCGATTAAAACCGTTTTCGTTACTTCTTTATACTTTATGTAATTGGTGATTGACAAGGCGACCTTCACGCCCGCCAACGGAGCACCGCTGTCGCGGTCAACAATCCGCAGCTCGGTTTTGCCACCGGGGTTTCCCCTGGTAGTGTACGACAGGTGGGTAATCTTAAAACCGGTTATCGCCGCCAGGCGGTTGTTAACTGCTTTTGCATCGTTCACCAAAACAATATAATCGCCAATAGGTAAGGCTTCTATTTTAAACTCGGCGCTATGCGGGCGATAGTCTTTTGTGCCGGGTAACGCCAGTTGCTGTTGCTGCACCGGGTGCATTTGCCGCAGTTGCGTTAACACGTCAGCATTGGGTGATACCTGGGTAACTTTATCCCATTTGCTTTTGCCCCCCAGCTTTTTTACCTGCGCAGCCGTTAATTGGTATATGGCAAGTTTGGCTTCGGTTACATTGGTATAGCTTACCAAACCCAGCAGCGGTTTGTCGGGCACGTTCACACTCTCGACCGTCGCCGAAAGCGATTTATCTTCAATTTCGGCAACCATGAGCGCAGCAGTTTTACCGCCATGGCTTTTAGGATATTGCGTCGCGGCCTTTTTAAAATAGCTATGGGCAGTAACCAGGCTGTCGTGTTGTTTGTAATAATCCCCAATCAGCGCCAATGCCTCGGTGCTAATAGGACTTGCGGAAAAATTATCAGCTACCTGCCGCAAAGCCTTTATGTATAACGAGTCCTTACCAGTGACACTGCTTTGGGCAAATAACACGCCAAGCCGTTTGATATCGATATCCGCCAATGCTTCGCGGTTGTTTTTTTCAAGATGGAAAAGCGTGGCCTGCTGCAGAAATTTGATGCCTTTATACTGGGTTGATGCCGTATCCGTAGTTTTAATATCCAAACCGGCAAAGGTGCGGCTGTCACTAAAAAAGCGCGGGTCGTTCAATGTAAAAGGCAGCCGGGGGTTGTTGATGGATGCCTCGTCCGATAGGTAGAAATCAAAGGCCCGGTGCACCAGCAAGTCATACAGCGTTGGCCGCAGGTACCGGGTTTCCTTATCGCCTTCCAAAACGCCATCGAGTACACCTACCGAAGTGTTTTGCTCCTTCACCACATCCTGCAGCGAAAGGGCGTACATGCGGCTCGTTTCATTAATTACTGTTTGGATGTCCCAGTTGCGAAAATCTACATCTTTTTTTTCAAGTTTGGTGCGCTGACCAAATCGGTAGCGGTTATCCTTGTAATACTCCCAGTACATTTGCGCCAGCAGCGATTGCAGCACCGGCTTAACCGGGAAATCAGCTTTGTCGATATCCGATTTTAAACGTGTAATAATGGCAACCAGCGCATTCTCTTCGAGGTACGATTGGAAAGTCATGCGGTATATCACCGCCCTTACCTGCTGCGCCGTGTTGTTATCTGCACGCGCCAGGGCGTCCAGCTTGTCAACTTCTTTTAGTGCCGATTTTGGCAGCCCGATGTTTGCCAGCGAATCGATCCGCAAGCCGAGCTTTGCATATTTATCTTGTGCATTGCTTATGGTAAAGCACAGTAACAAGCTTGCTCCCAGCAGGCACTTAACGATTTTTGTAAAGGATAAGGACATTGGCCAAAGGTTTATTTGGTGAATTTAAGCAATAAACAGCATAGATGCAATATTGTTGCATAATATAAGTATTTTATTTATTATATGATGCAGGGTGGAGGGAATTTCCATAAATAAATAGGATTTTTCACTCGTTGTTATTTCTCTATGGCGTTTAAGAACGCTTCGCCGTTTTTCAGATTTAGGGATTTTAGATGCATTGCGCTGGTCAGCGAGTTATCCGAAAATACCCATTGCGGACTAACAGAACAGCCGTTAGTTACTGCTTAAAAACAATCGTTAAGGACATAGATGCGTTACTTAAGACTGAAGACTTACAACTTTAGACTTTTTTCCAGCCTCTCCAGCTTCCTTATACTCTTATAACAAATATACAGCGGCATTATCCCAAACACCCCGAAGCAGCAATCTATCAGCCGCCAGTAAACAGGAATATGTCGGATAGGCCCTGCGATAAAAGCCAGCGGCAATACCATTACGCAGGCTATCATGCCAAATTGTATTACCCAGATGTTTTTTACCGGGTCGCGCAGGGGGCCGATGAAGGTGGTGGCAATAACAATGTGGCCAAATGCCAGCCAGTCGGTACCATAAGCCAGCCAGGGGTAGCGGACGTTGGTATCGTGCACGGCGTTGAAAATGGTTGTTATCCAGCGGGCCATAAAATCCGGGAAGACGGACGAATGGTTAACCATAAAAGCCAGCTCGGTTTCTATCGGGAAGGCGGTAACGCCGCTCAATACCAGGCCAATAATAAATATCCAAACCCAAATGCGGATGCGTTTTCGTAATTGCTGCTCGTTCATGGCGGCATAATTAATTTAGGCTAAATGTCATGATTAACAGCGATTATTTCAGCCGCTTATATAAAGATAGAATCAATATAAATTATCATTTTCCCATTTCTAAAATCCACATGCGCATTGCCGGGATTGTGAATTTTCCGGAGGCATTTAATTCCGCCCCGGTTAAAACGTTTTTAGCTTTTGCATAGCCCGATGTGCGTTCGGCATATTTTGTAAAGTCGATGCTATGCTCCTTTGTATCTGTATTCATAATACATAGAATAGTTTGCCGCTTATCGTACCGCGAATAAACGTATAACCCGTCCACCGGCACATACTGCATCATTTTCCCGGTTTTTAATGCCGATGATGTTTTTCGGAAACTACCCAGTTTTTTTACCAGTGCTTGAACCGACAGTTCATCAGCAGTAAGTCCCTTGCCGGTGAAAGCATTCTTTTTATCGCCTGCCCAGCCGCCGGGGAAATCGGCACGCACAAAGCCGTCGGGATTGGTGAAGCCTTTTAACAGCACCTCCGAGCCGTAATACAGTTGGGGTATGCCACGGCAGGTAAGCAACCATTCATAGCCCATTTTTTGCTTTTCCACGTCCTCGCCTACCACCGAAAAAAAACGGGGCTCATCATGGTTATCAAGCAGCAGCACGTTGCGCATCGGGTTTTTGTTCAAAAAATCGCTGCTTAGGGTGTAGTACATTTTATTTACCCCATCTGTCCAGCCGAAGGGCTGCGTTAGCGCAGGGATGATGCCAAAATACAGGCATTGAAAATCAACCGAGCCCTGAAGATTGCTTTTAAAAGGCGTAGTTAAATTATTCTGATTAAAATATGCCTGGTTAGCCACGCCAAACACCCGCGTTTCGCCAAACAGCGTGATTTTTGGAAATTCATCCATTAGGGCCTGATTACAGCGGTTGGCAAAGTCGGGGTCGTTATAGGTGTAGGTATCAATCCTTACGCCGTCAATCCCAAATTTTTGGATGTACCAAATCATATTTTGTATCATATAGTTCGCCATAAAGGGGTTGCCCTGGTTTACATCCGGCATTTGCGCGGTAAACCAGCCATCGGTCATTTTCTTCCGGTCCGATGGCGCGGCATAGGGGTCAAACAGCGTTTGTTCGCGATAGCTTGTTTGCGTAAACGTTGCCCAGCGGTGCATCCAGTCGGGCGCGGGCGGGTCCTGCTCTAAAAAATGATACAAGCCGGTGTGGTTGTACACGGCATCCATTATCAGCTTCATCCCGTTTTTGTGCAGGGTATCACTCAGTTTTTTATAAAGGGCGGCATCGCCATAACGCGGGTCAATTTTATAATGATTAGTAATTGCATAGCCGTGCTCGGTACGGTCGGGCATATCATTTTCAACAATGGGAGTTAGCCATAAGGTGGTTACGCCAAGGCTTTTAAAATAATCGATGTGATTTAGTATCCCCTTTAAATCGCCGCCATGCCGTAAATACATCGAGTCGCGGTTTAATGATTGATCGCGCATGCCGGGTACACGATCGTTGGTGGTATCGCCATTGCTAAAACGGTCGGCGAGCATCAGGTCGATAAAATCAGCCGAGGTTACACCTTGTGCATAGGTGCTGCCATTGCCCACAGGCCTGGGCAGCAGGATCCATTTTATGATATGTGATTTGCTGGTGTTTTTAAACTCAATGTTTACCGTTCCTGGCTTTGCGGCGGCGCTTATCAAAATATCAATAGCCGTGTATTTTTTATTGGGAAAACTATGCACCTTCAACAGCTTTATGCCGGGATAACTTAACACAACATCCTGGCCGGTAAACTCAGCATTATCGCTTCGAACCAGGAGCTGCACTTTGTTGAGCTTCATGCCCGTCCACCAGTTGGTTGGGTAAACTTCAACGTGCTGCGCATTAATTTTAAAAAGGCTATGGGACAATAACACGAGTAAAAACAGGGTCTTTTTCATGATTTATTTTTTCTGGACGGATAAACTTGCAGCCAATGTAGCAGCCGCCAAAGCCTAAAAAAAAATTATTATGCAAACAACAGGTTTATGATTGTGAACAACCAGGCGGTCGAAAATTAGGATGCAGTGCAGCTTATAATTTTGTTACTTTTAACACATGTTAAGTTTGCCTGCAAACCGTAAGTGGCTAAAATTATACCTATTTTACTGGGCGGGATATTTGCTGATATTTTCCGCCATACAGGGTTTGCCATCAAACGATTTCGGGACCGCCTTTACCAATGAGCTGATAAGCCTTGCCCCCAAAGTAATTTTTGTCGCCCTGGTAACCGAGTGGCTGATGGGCGACTTGTTTAACAAAAAAGCTGTGCGGTTTGCATTACTTTACGTGTTGTTATTAGTAGTGTTTGCGTTTTTATTACGGCTGATTGATAACTATATCATTCTAAAATATTTCCTCACGTACTGGAAGAAGGAATCGCTCGTGAGCGCACCGCCGTTTTTGTATAATGCTATAAAGCTGCAGTTTTTGGTCACCATTCCATTTGCTGTTAAGTTATTTAATTATCGCAGTTTGGAGAAAGCTAACGCGATGCAAACTGAATCCCCCTACAGCCAACCGGGAATCGGAGGCGACGACGTGCCAGGTGCCTTTTTATACCTGAAATGCGAGCGGCGAATGGTTAAAGTAATGCTGGCCGACGTAGCTTACTTCGAGGCGCAGGGTAATTACATTTTTATTTATTTGGGCGATAAGGTACTAAAAACGTACATGGCCATTTCAGACCTGGAAGCAAAACTGCCTGCGGAGCAATTCACGCGTATCCACAGGTCGTTTATTATAGCTTTAAATAAGGTTGAAAGCTATACCAGCGGTCATGTTATAATTGGTGGCAAAAAAATACCTATAGGACGGTCATATCAGCTTAAAGCTAAAAATAGCTTGCAGTATATTGGACTGCTTGCTACGTAAGCGGCAACTTTTTTAACCATGCCGCATTTGACGCAGCGCTTTGCAGCGGAGTTTCATTAAAAAAGCGCGACTGTTCGACGAAGAAATATTCCATGCCATTATCCAGCCCGGTTTTAAGCAGGTGCGGGTAATTGATAATACCGGCCCCCAAATCACAGGCTGATTCTTCTTCGCTGCCTTTTGGCAAACGCACTTTTAGTACATCGCGCATATGGCAAAGGCGAAAACGTGGCGCATGCTGTTTGATATAAGCCTCCGGGTTTTGGCCTTCAGTAACGGTATAATAAAAATCCATCTGGAAGTCGACCAACTCTTTATCCGTACCTGCAAGCAACACATCAATTGGCAACTGCCCGCCCACCGGTTTGTATGGATAATCGTGGGGATGATAGGCAAATCTTAAGCCGTTCTTTTTGCAGATGGCGCCGTAGTGGTTAAACTCGTCTGCGATCCGTTTAAACTCGTCGATGCTTTTTTGCGGGCCCTTCCATGGGTAAACCAAATATTTCATGCCGATTTCGGCGGCTTCTGCGGCAAGTTTTTCGTATCCCGCGGTATCGCCGGCGTAATGGGTGGATACTAACGTTAGGCCGTTATCCTTTGCCAGCTTGCTGAAATCTTTATTGCCCATACCCCAAAACACCCCTTTGTTGCCACCGTAGCTTTCAATTTGGGTATAGCCCATTTTACCTAGTTGCGCTAAAGTGCCGGGGGTATTTTTCTCCATATCCTCCTTCACCATGTAAAGTTGAATGCCCATGCCGGGGAGCTTGCGGGCAAAGGGCGCGGCAAATAATTCGCTTTTCAGCAACAGGGCTGATAAGGCTAAAAGGCCGGCGTTTTTTAAGAAGGTTCTTCTGGTGGTCATGGTTTTATTCCGTATCGCTATTTAATATTTCCTCCAATAGTTCCCTGGCTTTACTTTTTAATATGGAAACATGGATGATACCAGTAATTAGAAAAAATGCACTAAAAAACGGGATCGCCTCATACTCCCCATCGGCAATTGAAATGGTTGCAATTCCCGCAATAATTAGTAACGTTGGCAAAATGTTTTCATAATAATGTAGCGCTACCATAGTATATCCGTTGGAGTTGCTTAGTTCAAATTCCCCTCCATCGAGTTTTGTCGGACTAAAATTCCATCGCAATTCCCATGGATTAGTCTTAAATTTTATGCTAGTATGGCCGATGCTAACTATGTCGTACTTTTTTTCATTTAACTGCGATTGTATATTTTCAACTACAACGTTAGCCATTAGAGCGGTCTCTTCAGAAACATGATAGTTTAGTCTAAAGTTCATTTACATAAAGCATTGTCCGAAGTTATAGCTTTCAGTGTACTAAACGAAGTCATTTCCTCAACTCAAATTCCCCTTCTTCATCTCCTCAACCGCATGGTGCGCTGCCCGTGCAGCAAAGGCCATGTATAGTATCGATGGGCTTTGGTTGCCGGTGCTTGTCATACAGGCGCCATCGGTAACGAAGACGTTTTGGCACAGGTGCAGCTGGTTAAATTTGTTCAGCAATGATGTTTTAGGATCGTGGCCCATGCGGCAGCCACCCATTTCGTGGATGTCGAGGCCGGGGGCCTGGTGAGTGTCATTCTTAACAATATCGCGCAGACCGGCAACTTCCAGCATTTCGGCGCTTTGGGTTAAAAAGTCGGCCACCATTTTATCGTCGTTTTCATCATAGCCTACGGAAGTGATCAGCTGTGGAATACCCCATGGGTCTTTTTGGTCGGTACTCAGGCGCACATGGTTGCTTTCCTTGGGGATGGTTTCGCCCTGCATAAACATGCCTGCCCGCCATGGCCCCGGTTCGGTCAACGAATCCTTATAATCGCCGCCGATGCCCTGACCGCGGTCATTGCGGAACTCGGGGCTTCGGTTAGAAAACACAAACGTGAGGAAACCTCCTAAATAATCTGTATCCTGTTTGTGCAGGTTGCGGTAATTGGCGATGATGGGATTGGTGGGGTTGCGACCATAGTAATATGCGTCCTTCAGTCCGTCATAGGTGCCATAAACACTGGCCCTGTAATTCTGAAAGGCCATAAACTTGCCCAGCAGCCCGTTATCATTACCCAAACCATTCGGGAAGCGGTGCGATTTGGAGTTCAGCAATATCAAATTGGTATTTAAACAGGCCGCATTTAAAAATATCACTTTGGCATAATAGTCAACTTCCTGATTGGTAAGCGCGTCAATAATTTTTACACCGACGGCCTTGCCTTTCTGCTCATCGTAAATAATGGAATGCACAACCGAGTGCGGCCTGATGGTTAAGTTCCCCGTCTTCTTCGCCCAAGGCAACGTTGACGATACCGAGCTGAAATAGCCGCCGAAAGGACAACCACGCGTACACAGATCGCGCGCCTGGCATTGACCGCGACCCTGCTCCAAATGGATAGGTTCGGGCTTGGTCAAATGTGCCCAGCGGGTACGTACCATAAAGCGGTCCTGATAGTGGGCGCTTATCTTTTTTTGTATTTCCTGCTCCACGGCACTCATTTCAAATGGCTCCAGGTATTCCCCGTCGGGCAGGGCTTCCAATCCGTCTTTGCCGCCGCAAATTCCGGCAAATTTTTCAACATGGCTATACCACGGCGCAATGTCTTCATAGCGGATGGGCCAATCCACCGCATAACCGTAACGCTGCGGGGCCGAAAATTCAAAGTTGCTCCAGCGCTGGCAGGCGCGACCCCAGGTAATTGATTTGCCGCCCACCTGGTACCCGCGTATCCAGTCGAATGGTTTCTCCTGAATGTAGGGGTGTTCCTTATCCTTTACAAAAAAGTGCTGGGTATCCTCGCCAAAAGCATAACACTTGCTGATGACGGGGTTTTCATCTAATACCGCTTTCGGTTCCAGCATGCGGTGCGGAAAGTCCCATGGGTTTTTGGTAGCCGTTGGGTAATCCTTCAGATGCTCAATATTGCGCCCGCGCTCAAGCACCAGGGTTTTTACGCCCAGTTCGCACAGTTCCTTAGCAGCCCAGCCCCCGCTTATGCCGGAGCCGACAACAATGGCGTCGAATGTTTTGTTTTCCATAAAAGCACCATTAACCGTCATTGCGAGGAACGAAGCAATCTCTTCACAGGACATTCACCAACATTGAGTTTCTGTGGGGGCTTAAATGCCGCATTCAGGCCCCCATCCGGTTTTTACTCCGTTGATTAGCGCGCGTAGAGATTGCTTCGTTCCTCGCAATGACGAGTTTGTTATTATTTGGTTTATTATTCCCCTAATTTAAGAATATCTCATCCATAAATATCCACTCCGGCGTACTTTTTACCGGGTCCCATTTTGGTAGTTTCTGGATGTTTTTTACAGTGATCTTTAAACAGGAAACCGGTTTGGTGGTATTCAATTTACAATCGATACCGATGGCCATGTTCTTATCATCTTTCTGTGCGGGTGATGGTATTACATTGCTCAGCAGCTTCAGGTGGTCCTTATCGGCGCCGCCCCAGACTTCGATGCCTACAGGCAAAAATATCTGGGTACCAATAATACGCAGGCAGTTAAGGGTCACAGTGTGCAGGTCAGTAGGTTTGGCAAACTGCATATAAATTTCAATCGGCTTTTGTGCGGCTATCCATTTGCCGTTGCCAAAGTTTGTGCCGCCCAAATCTTTATCAAATAACGACTTTGCACCATCAGCGCTATATTTGGGCACAGGTGGCTGCAGATAGCTCACACTATCCGGTGTAAACGTGCTTTTGAAAACGTTAAACTGCACCACGTCGCTGCTAAGCCAGCCGGGTTTGTAAGCTTTTATTTTTACGCTTGTGTTTTGGGTGAGTGCCACGCCCGGTTTAAAAATTGGCGACTTTGAACTATCGGGGTCGGTGCCATCGGTAGTATATCGTATCTGAACACCTTTAATGGGATGACTTAACTCCAGCGGTATTGATTGGGCGAAAACCAGCGCTGTATTTTTCACCTGCGGTACGTTCAGCTTAATGGGCTTGCCGTCGTCTTTAAAGCTTTTTACGAACTCGACTTTTTTATTGCGCGCCTGTAAATCTTTCAGTTGAGCTTCGGTGAGGCCGGTGTCCCAAAGGGTTATTTTGGCAAGGCTTTTTAAAGCACTTATTTGCTTAATGGCATCCGGGTTAATTGGCGCGCCTGCCAGCGAAATCATTTTTAAAAATTTAAGTCCGGCCAATTCCTTTAGCGTGTTGCCCGTTACGTCAGTAAAGTTTAGATTTAGTGTATGCAGGTTTTCGAACTGGGCAATCGTTTTCAGTTCGGCGTCTTTTACCGGCATTCTATCCAAATCAAGCGTCACTATTTGCTTGTTTATGGCGCTTAATTCTTCCAACATTTTAGGCTGATAGTTGCTTTTGTTATAGATGTTTACCCCCAAAGCCGGCGACTCCTTTGCCAGCGGATAAATAACGCGGTAATTATTGTTCAGCTTTTTAATGGTTTTATCATCGGCGGCAGCAAAGTCGAATTTCTCTTCAACTTCTTCAGCAGGCTTTAAATAGGTTGAAGCAATGAGCCGTAACGAATCTTTAGCCGGCAGATCAATAACCTTCTTTTTAAAATCAGCATTTCCTTTTACCCAAAGATAAAGGAGGTTCATTTCATCGGGAGTTAGCTGCGGTTTGCCCGCAGGTGGCATGTGTTTTTTATCCTCCGCAACCAAGTGTACGCGCTGCAGCAACAAGCTTATAGCCGGCTGGCCGGGCACTATCAGCTTACCATCCTTGCCGCCCTTTAAAATAGATTTTTCATCAATCAGCATCAAGCCGCCTTTTGTTTTATCTGGGTTGTGGCAGCTTACGCATTTGCTTTCGAAAATGGGTTGGATGACATCTCTATAAACCAATGCCTTATCAACAGGCACCAGTTCTTTTTCCGAGTGCCAAACGGGCGCCAATACGAAGTTGTCGCCATGGGTAAGGTCGGCGCCGAAATGGCCGGCAAGTACAAGGGACAGCACAACAGTTCCGGCCCCCCAGCGTGCAACTTTTACGTTATACCACCCGGCGGTGCGGCACCAGTAAATGATAGTGGATACGAAAACAACGCCTGCACCCAGCCATTTATGCCAAACAAGGGTACTACCCTCGTAACCAGGCTCTTTCGATAAAAACAGGCCCATAATAGCTGTAATAGCAGCGAATATTGCGCCGGTGAGCCACAGGTAAGTAGTAAAATCGTGGTATAGCTTTTCAGTGCGGAAACGCTCCCTAAAGCGGAAAAACTCCAGCATCATGGCCATTATCAACACCACAATTGGGAAGTGTAGTATCAAGGGGTGAAGCCTGCCTACCGGCTGCAGCCAGGTTGGAATTGCTATGGATGATCCAAACAACAGGAAAAAAATGATAAAAATATTAAGGGCAAATAGTAAATTCTCGGCAAAACCTTTGTGCTTGCTTTTTATCATTTAATTAGGATAGTTTATAATTATTAATGCTTATTAAAATGTCGGCTGTCACACTGCGGCACTCGAAGTGCGCGCGAAGAGGCCTTTGCCCGCATGCTTCGAGTGCCTCAGCATGACACCCTCTCTATTTGACTGTTCTTTACACTCTCGTAAACTTATAAGGGTACACCTTGCCCGATGCCCATTGGGCAACATACAAGTTCTCGTCATTATCAACCAGCACATCGTGCGGGTTTAAAAATATTTTTTCGGCTTGAGCCATCGGTTGCAACACGCCATCTTTATACACTGGTTCCGTACCGCCCAGGTTTGATACCACTTTGTTGTTTTTATCCAATATGGTGGTAAATCCCGAGTTTTCGGCATTTAAGCTTGGCGAGCGCAGCACCGCGGCGTATAAATGATCGCCTTTTATTACCGGGCGGCATACACACGCCCCGGGGAGCTTAATCACTTCCATCAGCTTACCATCCATACTGAAGCGTTTAAAGCAATTGCGGGTGCGATCGGTAATAATCAATGTTGTTGCCGCGCCGCGCCTGTCGATAGTTATACCGTGTGCGTTATCCAAATGCTCGTCCCCATCACCACGGCCGCCGAAGAAATGTTTCAGCTTGCCGTTTTTGTCGTAATGCATAATGTATTGCGAGCCATAACCATCAGCAATATAAAAATCGCCGTTGGTATCAACTGTGGTTTCTGTAGGGATAAAATCTTCCGGCTTTTTGTAAACGCCTGTTTCCAGCGGCACGTCAAGCGTCATCAATATTTTGCCATCCATGGTGGTTTTATACACCTGGTGCTTTACGGTATCGGTGATAAATAAAAACTCGGTGCCGTTTTCATTTACCAGGGTAAGTCCATGAGCCCCCGGAAACTCGTGCCCCCAGGTATCTAGCAGCTTGCCCGATTTGTTGTAAATAAGTACATTGTTTTTAGTCTCGTTGGTAAGCAAAAGTATCCGGCCTTTTTTATCCTGCACCATTTCGTGGCAGTCGTTTACCGGGTTTTTCATCGGATCGGCCTTACTCCAGGCCTTGTCCATACGATAGCGCATATCGCCATGGCCGTAAACTGGCCCGTCATCTTTTGCCAGTAAATCCTTTGCTATAAAAAAGCTGCCGGTAAAAATTGCCGACTGCTTAACGAACGTTCTTCTCTCCATTATTTTATACAATTGAATGATTATTATGATTTACAGGATTCGGAAAGCCAGGAAATAAATTAAATCCTGTAAATCCCTCCAATCCTTAAATCATGTTAGGCTATTATCCCTTTCACCACATTACCCGCAACGTCAGTTAGCCGGTACCGGCGACCCTGGCTTTTGAATGTTAGTTTTGTATGGTCGAGGCCTAATTGGTTTAATATGGTTGCGTGAAAATCGTGCACGTGTACCGGGTCTTTCACAATGTTGTACCCAAACTCGTCCGACTGGCCATAAACTATGCCCGGCTTAATACCGCCGCCAGCCATCCATATACTGAAACAGCGCGGGTGGTGATCGCGGCCGTAGTTTGCTTTTTCGAGCTTGCCCTGGCTGTAGTTGGTACGGCCAAATTCGCCGCCGAAAATTACCAGCGTTTCATCAAGTAAGCCACGTTGTTTTAAATCGGTTACTAATGCTGCAGATGCCTGGTCAACATCTTTTGCCTGACCGGCCATTTCCATAGGAAGGTTGCTGTGCTGGTCCCAGCCCTGGTGGTAAAGCTGCACAAAGCGTACACCGCTTTCGGATAGCTTGCGCGCCAGCAAGCAATTAGCCGCATACGTACCCGGCACTAAACAGTCGGGGCCATACATCTTTACTATATCGTCCGACTCTTTCGAAACATCCATAATCTCAGGCACGGCGGCCTGCATGCGGTAAGCCATTTCGTATTGCTGTACCTTCGCGGTTATTTCGGGGTCGTTAAATTCTTTGTACGATATGTCGTTCAATTCGGCCAGCTTATCCAGCATTTTACGGCGCTCGCGGCGGTCAATACCTGGTTGGTCGTTAAGGTATAAAACGGGATTTTCGCTACTGCTAAATTGTACGCCCTGGTGAATGGAATCTAAAAAGCCATTGCTCCAAAGCTTTGAATACACCCCTTGTCCGTTACCCTTGCCTTTTGACAATAGCACTGTAAACGCAGGCAGGTTTTTATTCTCGCTGCCCAGGCCATAACTTACCCACGAGCCCATGCTGGGGCGGTTGCCCTGCTGCGCACCCGTCTGGAAAAACGTTAGCGCCGGGTCGTGGTTAATGGCTTCGGTGTATATCGAATTAATCATGCAAATATCATCGGCAATGCCGCCGATATGCGGAAACAGGTCGCTGATCCACATGCGCGACTCGCCGTATTGCTTAAAATCATAATAGGAGCCGGCAAGCGGGTACGATTTTTGGTTTGCAGTCATCCCTGTTAAGATCTGGCTGCCACGAACAGATGCTGGCAATTCCTGGCCCATCATTTCGCGCAACTTCGGTTTATAGTCGAACGATTCCAGCTGCGATGGCGCACCATCCTGGAAAAGATAGATAATCCGTTTTGCCTTCGGCGCAAAATTGGGAAGACCGGCTATAAAGTCGGAGTCCGCGTCGGCGCCACCGCTAAATAGATCAGGAATCAGCAACGAGCCAAGGGCGATGCTGCCAATACCGAGACTAAGCTTTGATAAAAACTTCCGCCTGTTAATATTCAGGCGGTGCTCTAATTCGTCTTTTTCCATTGCCATCAGGTTTTCGTTATCGCCTCCTCTAAATTATAAATTGTATCTACCGTTTTCATCATTGCTGCCAGCATTACTTTATCAATATTTTGTGGGATGGGGTACTCGCCCACACTAATTACCTTCTGCGCATCCTTTTTGCTTAATGTTTTTAACTGGCCGGTGTAATAACCGTTCAATATGGCCATTTCCTGCTCGTTTGGCAGGCGACACATTATCAGCCTGAACGCTTTGGTAATTTTATCTTTTGCTGGGCTGTTATCTTTTAAAAGTTTGCCAGCCAAAACGCGGGCAGCTTCCAATACCGTTGGGTCGTTTTCCATCAGCAGGGCCTGCAGGGGTGTATTGGTGCGCAGGCGTTTTACCTCGCACTGATCGCGGTTGCTGGCATCAAAAATGGCCATCTCCACGGGCGGGACGGTACGTTTTATTAATGTGTACATACCGCGGCGGTACAAATCGGGCCCGTGCACCTGTTTGTAACTGGCTAATATGCCGCGACCCGATGTGGCGTTTTCCCAAAGGCCCGGCGGTTGGTAAGGGTTAACACTTGGCCCACCGATGGTTTTATTTAATAAACCACTGCTTGCCAAAACCAAATCGCGCACTAACTCGGCAGGCAGGCGGTAGCGCGGCCCGCGCGACAGAAGAGCGTTATCAGGGTCGAGCTTCACTTTATCCTTAGTAATAACTGCCGACTGCCTGTAAGTCGCCGAAGTCACCATTTGTTTAACCAGGCGTTTCATGTCCCAGCCATGATTCATAAAATCGACAGACAACCAATCCAATAATTCAGGATGCGAAGGTAAATCGCCCTGCATACCGAAATCGCCAGAGCTCTTCAATATACCTTTGCCAAAAAGTTCCTGCCAGGTTTGGTTTACAAAAACGCGGGCGGTAAGCGGGTTGCGTTTGTCAAACAACCATTCGGATAATCCCAGCCTGTTTTTTGGCAGGCGGTTGTCAAATGGTAAAATAGCTTTTGGGGTTCCGGGTTCAACTTCCTCGCCGTGGCTATCGTAGTTGCCCCGCTTAAGTATGTAGGTTTTGCGGTAAGCGTCGCTGTCGCCCATAATGGATACAATCAGCTTGCCGGTATCCTGCTTGTTTATAAAATTCAAAATGCCTTTTACGTCATCATTGGTTACCTGCATCATCGGCCGCTTGGCATAGGTTTCGGGCCCGCCAACTGTTGACTGCAACCCGGCTTCTTTCACGCTGTTAAAAAACGAAAAAACCTGGTAATATTCCTTTTGCGAAAACGGATCGAACTTATGATCGTGGCAGTGAGCACACTCCAATGTTACGCCAAGCAGGGCTTTGCCAAAGGTATTGGTGCGGTCGGTAACGTAAGCAACGCGGTATTCTTCGTCAATTACGCCGCCTTCTTCGGTAATTTTATGGTTGCGGTTAAAGCCGGTTGCCAGCAATTGTTCTTTGGTTGGGTTCGGCATTAAATCGCCGGCAAGTTGCCACGATATAAACTTATCATAAGGCAGATTGGTGTTATAGGCATGTATTACCCAATCGCGCCATGGCCATTGTGTACGGTAGTTATCGTCCTGGTAACCGTGAGAGTCGGCATAGCGGGCAACATCCATCCAGTGGAGAGCCATTTTTTCGCCGTAGGCCGGGCTTTTCATCAGTTCATCAACAATCTTATTATAAGCATCGGGGCTTTTATCGGCCAAAAACTTGTCCTGCATTTCAATAGTTGGCGGCAG
>Ga0105239_10003431_pt1 | contig 19416 bp, 15 predicted proteins | sample KBSC44metaG_FD_92761 | JGI IMG/M metagenome (GOLD analysis project Ga0105239, IMG submission 92761) | Corn rhizosphere microbial communities from Kellogg Biological Station, Michigan, USA - KBS C4-4 metaG | ecosystem: Host-associated > Plants > Roots > Rhizosphere > Soil | place: Michigan, USA...
AGAACCTAAATCTCTTTTCGGGCCAGATACAGCAGCGAAGTCAGCAGAACCTAAATCTCTTTTCGGGCCAGATACAGCAGCGAAGTCAGCAGAACCTAAATCTCTTTTCGGGCCAGATACAGCGGCAGTTTTGCCTCCATCAGGAGTTGAAAGGTTTGAGCTGTAAACTGAAGAGGTTAGGAAAGCGCTTAATGCTAAAGCTGTTATGATTGTTGACTTTTTCATGATGTTTTTTTTAAATTTTGTTTGTGGGGGATGAATATTTTTGTTTTTGTTAAATTATTTCTAAGTTGTATTTGTATGCAGGTTTAATCAACATTGTTTAAATCCTGTTGAAGGCTAAATGTTCATTTGGTCGATGCGGCACTGTGTTTTCTTTTTGAGACAACAATACGCTGGTACTCATGTCTGTAAATATTATTGCAGGTAGTTTTTTCATTTGGCCCAATAGTTTAAGCGTGTTTGTAGTCATGGTTAAATAAAGGTCAATCGGCACTGCCCAAATCTCTTTTAAAGCCATTGGTAAAAGAGTGTGTACCGATGAGCTCGGTGCGTACATTTACTTTTTGGCAGGATGAAATAATACCGGTAAAAAGAATGGCTAGTGTGATGATGATCAGTTTTTTCATGACTTATATATCTAATGCTGTATAGATTCAGTTAATATTTGGTGAAAAATTTAAAAGTTTAGTCGGCGCTGCCTAAATCTCTTTTAAACCCGGTAGCTGTTTTGTTAAAAGTTGCCACTGGTAATTCTGCTGTCTTTTTCGATGATGACGATAAAACTCCTGTGCTTACTATAAGCAATGCCAATAGGATGGTTCTTTTCATGCTGGTTAATATTTATATTGATATTATATTTAATTAACTGTTGTTAAATAATACTGTAACTAATATTTAACAATGAGTGTGTTTAACTTGTCTGCAACCGGTTTATCATATGTTTAAACGGTTGTTATATTGTTTTAAATTTTAATTTGATAATCAGTGTTATACGAAGTAATTATTTTAACCTTATGTATAATAATTCATATCATTTTCTTGAAAAAAAACAGTAGTTTTAGAGGCATTAGTTGTATGCTTAATAAAACTTTTATTGTTTTTTTTATTTATTTAATTAATTAGATAGTATAATAGTTTAAAATATAACCCCTTAAGTATTTTTATGCTTTAAATTGAAGCATGGTATGCTATTTTTATGTCATGTAAGTATTGTTATATTTATAATAATACTTACACAATCTATTGTATATCAATTAATTAACACTGCAAATATAAATATGTTTTTTGTTTTTTTTGAATAAAAAATAAAAAAGTTTTCAACAACGTTTTTATCTTAGTTATTGGATATATTACAGCATAATTCATAACTTTCACGCTAAATGACCGTAAAAGTGCTTTAATGAAAAAAAACTGTACATTTTTATTATTTTTTTTTGTAACACTTACTGTATATGCAAGGGATATTAATGAAGTGGTGGCCAAGGATACAAACGAGGTAGTAAATTTAAATAGTCAGGCTTATGCAAATAGGTTAACTGATCCAAAACAAACAGTTGAAGATGCAACTAAAGCTTTAACGCTGGCTACTAAACTCAGTTATTTAGACGGTATTGCAGAATCTTATCGTGTTATAGGTATTGGAAAGTATTACCTTGACCAGCCCGAAAAAGCTATTGATAATTACCTTAACGCACTGGCCTATTTTTCCAGGAGCAGTAATCTTAGGGGTGAAGCTAAAGTTTATAACAATATAGGGGTGTTATTTCGCGATCATGACTATGATCGTTCCCTGGTTTACTTGAACAAGTCTCTTGCTATTGCCCAAAAAATTGGTGATAATAAATTGATAGCTGCTTCATATCTGAACATTGGAAATACCTACAATCGTAAAAATAACCTGCACCAGGCCCTTAGTTATTATGATAAAAGCTATCAACTGTTCAGCAAATTACAAGATTCTGTAAATCTGATACAATGCCTGCTAAACCGAGGGGTGATATACTATAAGTTGAAAGATTATGACAAAGCACTTGGTTTGTTGCTGGAAGCTAACAGAGGAGCCAAGGCAAGAGATCTGAACGAATCCGTAGCCAGTATTAACCTGACACTGGCTTCGTTGTATATGGCACAGCGTAAGTTTAATGATGCCGAAAAAATGGTGCGCGAGGGTACAGCCTATACACAGCTTGTTAAAGATCCCAAACTGGAATATGATTATAAGTATACCACTTATGAGCTGGAGCTTAACAGAAAGAATTTTGAAAGCGCTTTATCATCGCTAAGAGAAATATATAAATTGGACAGCGCTACGTATAAAACGAATGTATCTGTACAGATGAACCTGATTGAGGCCAAACGCAAGCAGGAAGAACAGGCGAAAGAAAATGAACTTATTGCCAACAGACAAGCTTATGAACGTTCCCGTTTCTGGGCTGTGAGTACTGTAGCCGGTTTATTGTTGGTTGTAATTGGCTTATTAGTTGGTAATGTGAAACGGAAGGCAAAAACCAATGCGCAGCTTACTATGCTTAACGGAGAGGTTTTAAGACAAAAGGATAACCTTGACCGGATAAACCATCACCTGGAGGAGATCATCGATGAAAGAACAAAAGACCTGCAGATCAAAAATAAAAAGCTTTCTGAACATTCCTCTTATCTTTCGCACCAGATCAGGGGGCCGATCGCTACCTTGCGCGGTTTGATAAACCTGGAGAAGGAGGGTTTGGTTGATCAGGAAGAATGTATCGCTATGATGGACAAATGTGTTTCGGAAATTGACGAAAAAATAATTGAAATGAGCGATATGCTGCACGGGCCATCGCATAATAGCAACTCCTAAAACAAGTTCTGTTTTTTTATAATGATCACAGATTAAAAGCGCTTGGCCAGGTTGAGTGTATTTGTGCCTCAATAAGGCCCAGGTAAATACAATATCTGGATATCATTTGCAGGATAAGCAATTGGCGGTGTTTGTCGTAACCCTCGGTTTCAAAGGCCAATGTTTCATCACCGGCAGTGACAAAAAATCTAACTTCGCCCTTTCTGGGTTTAAACCTTGATTGTAAAAGATCGAATACCTTAACTTTAAGTTTGCTTTTTGGGTCATGTATAGTCCCATCTTTCAAAGCTTGGTTTTTTGAAATAGATATAAGATAATTTGACATAAACATTTTTTATGATAAAAAATGTTTATGCCACAATTTTTACTCCAATTTTAAATTATATGGGATATAAAATGAAATTGTTTCAATTTATTTGCCTTTTTCTTGAAAAATTTACTAAAATTAAATATTGTTAACCAATATTTAATTGACTTGGATTAAATTAATCGATAATTTATATCAAGGTATGTGGCATAAATGATGTAACTGTAAGGTTTACAGAACACATTATTAAATTATAGGACTAAGATGCTTTTGTTTCGCAATTCTTCATAAAGTAAAATCACTTTGCGTTGCAGGCTCGCTATCTCCGATTCCCTATCTACCAACTTTTTCTGGGCAATGCTTAGGTTTGATGGCGTAAGGTCTACCTCACCTTCTTCAATACTTAATATTTGCGCAACCGTTATTTCAAATATGTTGGCAATTTGTTCCAATCTCGACAGGTTAATATCGGTTACACCGGTTTCGATCTTGGAAAAAGCCGGAATAGAAATACCTAAGCGGTTTGCTACATCCTCCTGGCTCCATCCGCGTTGGTGACGTAAAGTTCTGATGTTTTTTCCAACGGATTTGTTCGTTTTCTTTTTGGCGCTGTCGTTCATATCAATGTTTCCTCATAATTAACTAAGGGAACATATCCAAATGGTATGCCATCATTCATTCCCGTTAAAACTATCGGGAATGCCTTACCGTTTAACGGGATGTTAAAAAAAGTGGGGAATTATTTACACAAAAACAAAGCTTAACCTTCAGTTGATATTATTAACGATATAAAGTTTGGCAAATTTAAGAAGTAATTGTTTCTGGCCTATTTCTTTAAAAAATATGGTTGCTTTAATGTCGGGTTTATTGCCTTCCAGGCTCAATACTTTTCCAAAACCAAAACGTTCATGCTCCACTTCCATACCTACCTGCAGGTTTGAAGTATCAGATGGTTTAAAATTGGGCGATGGCACGTGCGCCTTAGCCAATATAGATGTTGTTTTAACCGGGGCCGATGTTGCCGGTTTGGGCTTAGAGAATGCGTCAGCTTGTTTGCCGCCGCTCCAGGCCTTACGATCATCGTCAAAGAACGCGTTACCACTGCTTGCCGGTTTGGCGCTGTAATCAAGCTCCAGATATTTGGCATCTATCTCATCCAGGAAACGACTTGGCTCACAGCTTATCAGGGTTCCAAATTTAAATCTGGAGGTAGCGTAGCTGATAGTAAGCTTGGTTTCGGCACGGGTAACAGCCACATAAAACAGGCGGCGTTCCTCTTCCAGGTCGCTGCGTGAATTAAGCGACATTTGCGACGGGAACAGGTTCTCCTCCAATCCCACCACATACACCTGCGGAAACTCCAATCCTTTGCTGGAGTGGATAGTCATCAATGATACCGTATCGGCATCTTTGTCCCTATCCTTATCGTCATTAGTGAGCAGGGCTACATCCTGCATAAAAACGTCGAGCCCTTTTTCTTCAATGTCTTCTCTTTCCGAAAATTCCTTAATACCGTTCATCAACTCCTGTATGTTCTCGTAGCGGTTAAGTCCCTCTACCGATTTATCCTCATACAGATCTTTCAATAAACCGGAATGCTGCGCGATATACAAGGCCGATTCATAGGCTGATTTTGACTTGGCCAGCACCTGGAAACTCTGGATCATGGTAGCAAATGTGCCTACCGCACCCGAGATTTTTCCTTCCAGGTATTTACCCGGTTCTACGATGACCTCCCATGGGGTAATGCCATGCTGATCGGCGCTTACAATGATCTTATCAACCGAAGTATCGCCAATGCCCCTTTTAGGGTAGTTGATCACCCGTTTTAGTGCTTCCTCGTCATTTGGATTGAAGGTAAGCCGGAAATAAGCTATCAGATCCTTGATCTCCTTACGCTGATAAAAAGACAGTCCGCCATATATTTTATACGGGATACCGAGCTTACGCAAGGCTTCCTCCATTGATCTTGATTGCGCGTTGGTGCGGTACAGGATGGCAAAATCATGCCATTTACGGCCTTTCAGACTGCGGTCCTGCATAATGGTTTCGGCTACCATTTTACCTTCTTCGTTATCGCTGAAGGCGCGCATTACCTTTATTTTATCACCGCTTTCCTTTTCAGAAAAAACGTTCTTTTTAAGCTGATCCTTATTATTGCTGATGATGCTATTGGCAACATTCACAATATTTTGGGTAGAGCGGTAATTCTGCTCCAGTTTAAATACCTTCAGATCCGGGTAATCCTTTTCAAAGTTGAGGATGTTCTGGATATTGGCCCCGCGGAAGGCATAGATACTTTGCGCGTCATCGCCTACCACACACAGGTTTTCATTTACAGCAGCCAGTTTTTTAACGATCAGGTACTGCGAAAAGTTAGTATCCTGATACTCATCCACCATGAGGTATTTAAATTTATGCTGATACTTGTTAAGCGTCTCGGGGTGCAGTTTCAGTAACTCGTTGGTTTTGTACAGCAAATCGTCAAAATCCATAGCGCCGGCCCTGAAACAGCGGGTGGCATAGGTCTGGTAAATAAGCCCCAGCTGACCACGTCCACTCGAAAAATCGTCGGCCTGGATCTGTTCGTTCTTTTGGTACTCCTGCCACGAGATGAGGTTGTTTTTGGAAGCAGATATACGGTTAAGCACAAAGTTTACATTGTACAGCTTATCATCCAGGTTCATTTCCTTTAAAATGGCCCGCAGCACACTTTTGCTGTCGTCGGTATCATAGATGGTAAAATTGCTCGGATAGCCAATTTTATCGGCTTCCACGCGTAGTATCTTGGCAAATACCGAGTGGAAAGTACCCATCCAGATGTTTTTGGCTTCGGTACCCACCACATGGGTGATACGCTCACGCATTTCGCGGGCAGCCTTATTGGTAAATGTTAATACCAGTATGTTAAAGGAGTCGACACCTTTGCGTACCAAATGTGCAACCCTGTATGTGATAACCCGTGTTTTGCCAGATCCGGCGCCGGCAATAATCATTACCGGCCCTTCGGTTTGCTCAACCGCTGCCCTTTGTTCGGGGTTTAAACCCTGTAGATAATCCAAAATCTTTTCCTCTTTTCTTGAATCAGCGAAATTAAGCTTTTGGCCCGAAAGGGGAAAGTAAGATTGATGCCAGATGGGATAAAAATATCAACAATAGTAAAGGCCCAAAAAATGAGTGTCCAAAATTCATCGCCCTGATCTCGGCCTCGTTTTTATCCGTAAAAAATCAAACTTATAAAATTCAAACAGCCTGTTGTACTCAGATGACTTTTTAAACCTGAATTTTAACACTTTTTTGCCCTGAAATGAGGTGGAAAAGAGTCTAAAACCGCTCAAAACTCATTCAAAACCATCGATTTTAACACTTTTTAACAAATTTTAACAGGGTTTTGAAAGCTTTAAAAAGTATTAATTTATTGATATTCAAATAACTAAATTTAAGACAGTCTGTTTTTGGACCATTTTTGTCTCTTAACCAAACAGCCCTGCTTACAATTTTCAAAGTAGGCAGGGCTGGTGATTTGTGTACTTAAAGATACAAAAAATAGCGGGGACCTACAAGAGCCTGTCTAAATCTCCCCCGAAGAGAGAGACTAAAAAAGAGTTATTGCGAGGTACGAAGACAACCGACCGGAGGGAGCTCATTAATACCAATAAAAACAAACACAGCATTAATAATCTCTAAGCTATACAGAGCGAACTTTTATGGTTGACCTGCTTATGTAGAGATTGCTTCGTATCTCGCAATGACGCGCGGGGAGATCTTATAATTTATTTACCCCACCAATCCCGGTATCTCAACCATTTCGTCAACATCTTCCTGGTAGTTTACACCGGGAACATCAAAACCAAACAGGTTCAGGAAATCGGTTCTGTAGCCTTTCAGGTCGCCCAGGTCGGGGAGGGTTTCTGTGGTCGCTTCCAGCCATAATTTGGCTATTTGGGCTTGCACTTCGGGGTTCATTTCCCAATCGTCCACACGGATACGGCCTTCGGCATCGGTAGGTATAACACCACCGGTGAACAGACGCTGCTCAAATAAACGTTGTATCTGTTCAATACAACCTTCCTGCGTGCCTTCGGCTTTCATGATCTTATACAGTAATGAAATATACAGCGGGATAACCGGTATAGCCGAACTTGCCTGGGTTACCAATGCTTTGTTTACCGATACCAATGCTTTACCGTTGATATCTTTCAATTGCTCGCTGATCTGTTTCGCGGTGGCCTCCAAATGGTCTTTAGCGCGGCCGATAGTGCCTTTGCGGTATACCTTTTCGGTAACTGCCGGACCAATGTAAGAGTAGGCAACGGTGATAGCGCCATCAGCCAATACGCCGGCGGCTTTCAGGTCGTTGATCCAGAATTGCCAGTCTTCGCCACCCATTACGGCTACGGTATTGGCTATTTCTTCGTCGGTAGCGGAGTTGATGGAAATTTCGGATACCACCCCGGTGTGAAAATCAACGGTTTTATTTGTAAAAGATTCTCCAATAGGCTTTAATACGGAATTATGAGTTATGCCGGTTTTTGGATTAGTACGACGTGGCGAAGCCAGGCTGTAGATCACCAGGTCAACCTGTCCCAGGTCGGCTTTGATCAGGTCGATGGTTTTTTGTTTGATTTCGTCAGAAAAAGCGTCACCATTGATGCTTTTGGCGTATAAACCAGCTGCATGGGCCTGTTTTTCAAAAGCGGCGGTATTATACCAGCCCGCAGATGCCGGTTTGCCCGGTGCCGGTGGTTTTTCAAAATAAACGCCCACGGTGGCTGCGCCAGATCCAAACGCGCTGGTGATCCTGGAAGAAAGACCGAAACCGGTTGATGCGCCAATAATGAGCGCTTTTTTGGTACCCGCAGGGTTGTTTTTTGATTTAACGTAATTGATTTGGTTTATTACGTTTTGCTCGCAGCCTTTTGGATGTGTAGTTAAACAAATAAAGCCGCGAATTCTGGGTTCAATGATCATAATGTAAAATTGATTTTAACAATATCGGGGGCATATATAAGAATTCTTTTTCTAAAATGGTTTTAAAATTTTTAGGAAGGGGGGAATAGGGCGCTTAGAAGTGGTACGGTGATAACACCGACCACAGGCTGGAAATCCATTGTAGAGACGCATCACATGCGTCTTAAACGAGCGCAAGTAGAAAAGCAAGCTGCAGAGTTTACTCACCCGGTCTACGCTTCGCTGGACCACCCTCTCTTCGGCTTCGCCGCAAAGAGGGGTGACGAGCGCAGCGACGTCGGGGTGAGTCGATATGCGTCTGGTCTTAAACCTATTGCCCAATCACATTCCCCGAAACCTTTACATTGGTACAGTCTTTTAGTTCCAAACCCTCTTTAATATAAAAGGTTTTTTCTGTTTTGATGGTGTTATTGTTAAATATGATATTGGAAGTGCTTTTAGCCGACAGAACCTTAGTTCCCTGCAAGTCGAACTGATTATCTGTTATGGTTATGTTTTGATGAACGGGGCCGTCTGACCGGGTGTTTTCCGGGCAGATGATGATCGCCGGCTCGCCACATTGTATAAATTGATTATGACGGATGGTTACGTTTTTAACCATGCCTGATTCATACCAGCTCGCGGCATCGTTGGCAATGGATATACCGCTCATGTGCGGGTGCAGGAAAACGGTGTTTTCGATCACTGTTTTTCGGCGCGAGGTAACCAGTATTCCCCGTGTAGGTATGCGGGCTACAGTATCCTGATGGATCCAAATTTGCGGTGTCCAGGTTACGTTTTCGATGACATCTGTTGGGTCGATATGTGTGGGCACAGGGTTCTTAAGCGTCAGCAGGAAATCTTTGTCGTTGATCTTTTGCACTTTTAGTACCACATTATTACTGTATTCCCGCAGACTTTCGGCATGGATAAAAGCTATACTATCGCCCTGGGTAAAAGCATCAAAGCCATAGGTTTGGTTATGCATAAAACGCACCAGCACCTGTTGTGGTTTTTGGGTACTGATCACCCGTAAATAAGTGCCGTGGATGTTGATGGCATCGTCATTAGCGCCTGATAAATAGGAATTACTGATCTCGATCTTGCCCCGGCAGCCCGAAAAATGCAGGATATCCGCCCAGGCGGCACAGGTGCGGCCGGAGGTTGGGTCGGGCCGAACACTGATCCTGTCCATATGGATGTTTTGGCAAAACTGGCTCACCACACCCATGCCATGCATAAAATTGATATGGATATTTTTAAGACTGATGTTTTTACTGCGCTGCATAAATATACCGGCGCAATCGCGGGTTACATCGCGGTTCTGGTATATCAGTTCGGTTTTAAAGCCCGGGTTCTTTTTAAAATAAGCACGCACCAGGTTGATGCCGGTTTCGGCATAGCGGATATTATCCACAGCTATATCCGTACGCTGCAGATCGCCGGTTTGCGGGTCGAGTACCTGCCATAACCAAAAGGGTTTGTGCTGCCAGCCTTCGCCCTGAAAGGTCAACAGGCTATCTTTAACGCTGTATTTTGATTCGGGATGAATTTTTAAATCGGCAAAATGATCGCCGGTATTAACTACCTGTAATTCGGATACGGTGGGGCGATAATAATCATAGGTGATACCATCGATGCTGATATTTTCGCTGTGATCAACACAGGTCTCTATCATTTTACCACGCAATACTATTTTGGCTCCCCGCGCTTTGATATCCACAAACCGGCAGTTGTTTAAATACAAAGCAATGGCTTTCATGCCCTCGGGTACGTCATTGGTATTGGAGATCTGGAACTGTTTTTTTAAAGCGCCATCAGGGTAAAAATTATAGATTCCGGGCGCGAAATTAAGGGTAATGTGCGCCGTGCTGCTCCCTTTGGCATTTAATATTAAAGAATTATGGAAATCACCTGGAGCGACGATATTCACCCGATCGCCGGGTAAAAGTGTCAGTTGGTTAAGAGGAACAAATGTTTTCCAGGCATGCTGCTTATCCTTACCGGTATTTTGGTCGTTGCCGGTTTGCGGGTCAATGTACCAGGTTGTTTTACCCGCTTGGGCCGGGATAGAATAACAAAGTATCAACAAAAAAACGGACGGTATCAGGAGCAGGTGGTATTTTTTCATATCGGGTAGAAAAATAGAAAAAATAGCGGCAACGTTGATGATTATTTTTTGTTGTGCAACGCGCTGGAAAATTGTTTGTCATGTAGGGCAGAAAAGTATCAAATCCATAAAAAAATTAAATAATCGACAACATGAAACCTAAACTCATTTTATTATGCCTCATCTCCGTAATATGCAGAATAAATGTGGCAAACGCGCAAGCACCGTCTGATAATGACGGTGTCCGTTCGGATACCGCCTTTATTCCGGTAATCATAAAAGCTTTACCAAGCCCTTTTGATGCTGAATACTCCGACACCGATCTGAAAAATAAAGTGGAGAACGGCGAGGTTAAAGAAAAAGTTAAAACCTATAGCAAAGTTTACCCGGCAGCCAGCAATGATGAGTTAAAAATAGAGAACAGCTTTGGCGAGATATCTGTAAACACCTGGGAGCGGAAGGAGTTTAAGATAGAGGTACAGATAAAAGTTTACGCCAATGTTGATGCCGACGCCGATAAGTTTTTGAATGTTATACAAATCAACGATAGTAAAACAGCAGGATTGGCCTGGTTTAAAACCGTCATAGGCGATAATGGCAGCCTGAGTCCTGAATTATGGAAAGGGGAGGGCAACAGCCATATCAAAAAAATTGAGATCAATTATGTGGTTTATATGCCGGCAAAAAACACGCTGAGTATCAATAATAAATATGGTAATACCACTTTGCCTGATCTGCAGGGAAAAGTAACTATACACAGTTTTTTTGGAAATTTAAAAGCGAAAAGCCTGTCTAACCCGCTGTGTGAAATTAAGGTCCGCTCTGGCGATGTTGTTATCGGCAACCTTACAGGTGGTAATTTACAAATAGCCTATGGCAGCCTTAACATAACAGACGGCGATAAATTGAATGCCGATATCAGCTATGGTCCGGTTAAAATAGGTACCCTGCACACTTCCGCAAATATTAAGGTTAAATATTGTGGTAAACTCCAGATAGCCGGCCTGGATAAAAACTTAAAAATGCTGGATATCACCGCGTCTTATTCCGGGGTAAAAGTAGGTATCAATAACAACGAAAACGCCAACTTTGATATCACCACCTATTATGGTTTATTTAATTACGATAAAACCCATACCAGTATGTTGGGTAAAACACCGGGTTCCGAACCTCAGAAAAGTTATACGGGCCAATTAGGTAAGGGTAACCCGGATAAAACCATCACCATCCGATCGAATTTTGGCCATGTGGATTTTAATTGAAGGGGATTACAATAATATTCAAAAGGAGGTGTCATCCTGAGCTTCGTCGAAGGGTAATGAGCAGAGGCTCATGCCTCCATGCTTTGATGGTGCTCAGCTAAGGTGTAATGATTTCTATTTTTTCGTGTCCGGTTATGGCTATTTGTTTGGTTTGCCGGTTGAATATAATTTGTGGTAATTTACCGCGGTGATGAATGATCGAGGATTTTTGCTTCCCGCTGTCAATACTTTCGTCGCTGTCTATTATTTCGCCGGTGTGGATATTGATGATCTTTGGAAACAGGTACATATCCCACGCCCGGTTCTCATCAATTGCAAATAGGTTTCCAAATTCCCCCTGTACTTTAACGGGCTTGGAGATGTGGTTGGTTTCGAGATCCCAGATGGCTATATGCTTTGGTGGGAAATTGTTGAAAGTAGCATCCTCTTCATCTTCTTCATCAGGCTCATCAGATGAACCCAGGAGTATCCGGGTATTACCTATAAAGCTGGCCGTGCAAATTTCTGCCCCGGTATCCGGACGTAAATCGGATCGGTCAAGCAGTAACGGATCCTTTAAACAGGCATCTATATTAAAAACATGAACCACATCCCAAGGATGCCAAAACCAGCCTTTACTCAATAAAAATTTGTTATCGTTACTTATTTCCAGTCGTGAATAAAATACATCATCGGCATTTCTTTCAGGTAAATTGGTAACAATTTCGCCGGTTTCTACATTTTCAAAATCGAGCTGGCAATAGCTAATGGGACAATGGACAAGATAGGTGATGTTATTTACGGTAACAAAAGCTGCAGGATATTCATAAACATTAGCACAATAATAGGAGCGGTTAATTTCTCTCAGCAGCTCACCCTCTTTTAATAAAAGTCCCTTAGTGCCCAGTTTTTGATAGATAAAGGCATATTTTCCATCAGCTGAGTTAATAGAACCGTCAAAGTTGAGTGTGTGATGATATTGGTGAAGTTCTTTTGTTTTCCCGTCCATAAAATACTGCTTTCCTGCAGAGCCCCAATCAACAATGGTATTATCAAACCAGTTAATGGTACACAGGTAATTAGCAGTTAATGTATTTCGTTCCATAATTAGGGTTTAGGTTGATTTATCAAGTATTGGCAGAGTTATATTGTTAATGCTCTAATATAAAAAAAGCGACAGGTAAAACACCTGCCGCTTTTTTTTAAAATTGTTCGCCATTCACTAATTTTCCTCGTACTTGTTATTCCTCAGATCAACATCCGGCAATTCACGTTCCGGATCGATCACAATAGATTTAATGGCCGATGTGGATGGATATTTAAATGTCCACACACCGCCGCGCTGCCAGATGTTTACCGGCAGATGAAGCGTTTCGATTTTACCATTCGCCTGGGTGATCTTCAGATCAACTGGCATAGCCATTTTTTCTTTATTGGTTAGCGTGATCATGGCGCCGTTGGCGGCATCATCTTTTACATATTTAACTGAAGTGATGGCCTGATCAACTTTCCAGGTGGTGAAGAACCATGGTTTCCAGAACCAGTTCAGATCTTCGCCACTGGCATCATTCATGGCCCGGAAAAGATCATATGGCAGTGGATGTTTAAACGCCCAATGTTTGATATACTCGCGGAAAGCATAATCAAAACGCTCAGGCCCAAGCACTACGTTACGTAATATATCCAAACCTAAAGCGGTTTTATTATAGTACTGACCATAATCATTTAAGCCAATGGCTTCCGGCGCGGTCATTAAAGGATCTTTGCTGTTGCGATAAGATGCCAATATGTTCTGTGCTTGTTTTGATGGATCGGCATACTCGCCATTGTTAAACTGCTGACTGGCATACTCATTAATAAAGGTGTTAAAACCTTCGTCCATCCACATGTATTTGCGCTCGTTTGAACCCACGATCATTGGGAACCAGTTATGACCGATCTCATGCGTAACATCGCCCCAAAGCTGACCTTTTTTAAAGTTACTCAGACAAAATATAGCGCCCGGATATTCCATACCCAAAGCTACGCCCGATACGTTAACGGCCGAGTTCCAGGGGTATTCAAAATAAGCTTTGGAGTAGATCTCCATGCTGTTTTTGAGGTATTCCGTGGAACGGCCCCAGGCATCGTTGCCGGCGCTTTCAACCGGGTAAGCCGACATGGCGATACCTTTACGGCCCGAAGGGAAATTAACCTGCGCGGCATCCCATATAAAAGCGTTGGAGGCACCCCAGGCAATATCGCGGGTGTTCTCCATTTTATAGTGCCAGGTTAAGCTACCTTTAAACGGACGGGTGGAGGCTTTACCCACTTCACCAGCTTTAATGATCATTTCTGTTTTATCGCTGGTTTTGGCTTTGGCCAGTCTGCTGACCTGGGCAGGACTAAGCACATCCTCGGGGTTTTGCAGATCGCCGGAACCTACTACGATCATGTTGGCAGGAGCGGTGATATAATAATCAAAGTCGCCATACTCGCAGTAAAACTCACCCAGGCCCATGTAAGGTAGGGTGTTCCAGCCTTCTACATCATCATACACGCACATGCGCGGGTACCATTGTGCAATTTCATATACGTAACCTTGTTTAAACTTTTTACGGCCCATGCGGTCGGCGCCATAAAAAGGGATGGCAAAATCATAATTGATCTTTACCTGTATCTTTTCGCCTTTACCATCCAATGGGGTGTTTAGACGCAATTGCATGCGCGCATCGGTGATGATCGGGGTCACGGTATAGGCTTCGCCTTTGTAGGTAACGGTAACTGAACCGATATGATACCCGCCGCGGCTAAATCCGCGAACATCAAAACGGTCACCGGATACGGGCGTAGTTGCCGCGCCGCGTGAGTCGGGCCGGAAGAGGTTTTGATCCAGTTGCAGCCACAGGTAATCCAGTTTATCTGTACTGTTATTGGTATAAGTAATGGTAACCTCGCCGGTAATGGTGGTATCACGCCCTTCGTTCAGGGTGGCTTTTATCTGGTAATCGGCACGGTTTTGCCAATAATTAGCAGCCGGCTGACCACTGGCAGAGCGGGTGCCACCGCTGGTAACAGGCCAGGTAATGGGGCCAAATACGTCCTGGTGATTATATTTAGAAGTATCGGCAGTTTGCGCTGCCACGGGTATTGCACCGGCTAATAAGCCCATGGCGCATAAAAAGTCGATCAGTTTAAAATAGCGCATTTAAATTTTTAGTAATAAAGGCGCAAATAAAGGGAAATAATTTGTGAAGTTGGTAATTTGATTGCTTAACCGATTGCGTATAAGCGAATTTTATCGTATGAGTAATGGTAATGTTACGGTTTAAATAAAAAACGCGTCATTGCGAGGTACGAAGCAATCTCTATGCTATACAGAGTGATCTACTAATCGGGGATTGCTTCGTACCTCGCAATGACGCGCGGAGAAAAAACTTTACACTAAAGCCGCTATATTAATTGAGGTTTATTGAACTTTCATTAAAGATTAGTTTAAAAGCAGCGCCATTACCGGGAGAACTCATCACTTCGATCCTCCCTCCCTGCGACTCTATTTGAGTTTTGACTAAAAATAAACCAACCCCATGAGCATCCTTTTGTTGGTGAAAGGTTTTATAAAGGCCAAATATTTTTCCACCATATAAATCAAGATCTATTCCCTGGCCGTTATCCCGGCACTCTAACACTGTTTCATTTTGCTCATTCTTATATGTTTTTAAAATAATGTGCGGCTGTTTATTAACCATTTTGTATTTGATGGCATTGGAGATTAGATTTAAAAGGATGCTTTCCAGATAGATTGGTGGAAAATTAACATGACTAACTTCGAGATGTAATTCAACCTCAGTATTACTGGTTGTTAATTCTAAAGCAATAACGTCTAATACTTTTTTGATGAGCGTATTAAAATTGATAATTTCTGATTGGATCGTGCTTTCTTTTACTTTGATAGCTCCAGATAAATCATCCAGCGTTTTATTGAGTGACTTTGATACGTTATCTAATTTCTCAAAAAGTTCCGCATTTTCAGGATCCATAGTTTCTGTGTTAACCAGGGATGTCACTAAGGATATGTTATTCGCATGATTTCTGATGTTGTGCGATAAAATATGTGTGAAGTTTTTAAGTTGCTGATTGCTTTGGGTAATTAATCCAATAGATTTATGAAGTGCCATTTCGGTAGATTTGTACTGGTCGATATCCATAAAAACACCTCTCAGTTTTACTAATACGCCGTTACCGTCATACAATGGTTCGCCTATTGACCTTACCCATACGGTGTTTTTTTTAGCATTTATCATCAGCAGCTCTACATCCCATTTTAAACCTTGGGCATAAGTCTCGGCCACGGCATCTACTAATGTCTGCCGGTAAGGCTCCGGAAAGTAGCTCATCATGTCATTTTCATCTATGGCAAAGTCATAGGAGAGGCCATAAATATCAAATACCGTTTTTGACCAGGTAGTTTTATTCTGAATAACATCCAGTTCCCAGCCTCCTACGCGACCTATTCTGCCTGCTTCTGATAGTAAAAATTCACTTGCCGCCAGTTTTTCTTCTATAACGCGTCTTTTGTCGATCTCGGCCTCCAGTTCCGTAACAGTTCTTAATGTAAACACCAACGGAAGGATCTTATAAAGGGCATATACCGTAAATATGGATACAATAGCAGTTATAAACCGGATCAAAGCACTTAAACGGTAGGCTGGCCACCAGAATATAATAACATCTATTAAGTGCGTTAAACCGCATAAAAGTATAAATGCTATAAATAGCCAGAATACCTTATTAAAAGGGATGTCCTTTCTTTTAACAATAAGACGGATCAATAAAAAAGGGATAGCAAAATAAGCTGCCCAGATACTCGCATCAGATATGATGTATAACCAGCCATGAAAATCAGTCCAGTTTCCGCAATGCCAGCGCGGGGGCCAATCATTGGTGTTGAATATTTTGCTAAAAAAATCTTTGATTTGATCAAAAGTACTGGTATTTAAAGGATGAGGTTTTGCAATAACAGATGAGCAGGCTGTTGAACTGCAAACCGCATGATTACTTAGGCTAGGGGTATTAGAGACCATTAAAAACGTGTTGTTTTGTTGATTTATGTCAATAGTTATTAAAAGGGATCAACAAATATAAATTATTATAGGATAGTGATTTGTGAAAATATGTATCGCAAATAAAATGTCTCAACCGCTTTTGAAATAGCTACTCTTTGTAATGAAAAGAATAATTATTGGCCTTTTATACGGAATATATACTTTGAAGTTATCATTGATGGTTTACCGGTACATTTAATATCCGCATCTTTGCTATCAAAATAATACATCTACTATGAATCGCCTGGCCAATTCGTCATCCCCATATTTATTACAACATGCCAACAACCCGGTTAACTGGTATCCCTGGGGGAAGGAAGCCCTGGATAAAGCCAAAGCCGAAAATAAACTGATCCTGGTGAGTATAGGTTATTCTGCCTGCCACTGGTGCCATGTGATGGAGCATGAAAGCTTTGAGGACGAAGCCGTGGCTGCTGTTATGAACGAATTTTTTGTGTGTATTAAGGTGGATAGGGAGGAGCGCCCCGATGTTGACCAGATCTATATGAGTGCCGTTCAATTGATGAGCGGCAGGGGAGGCTGGCCCCTGAATTGTATCTGCCTGCCCGATCAACGACCTATTTATGGGGGGACTTATTTCCGCAAAAACGACTGGACTTCTCTGCTTTTTAATCTGGCCGATTTTTACAAACAAAAACCCGAAGAAGCCGAAGAATACGCTGTGCGCCTCACCGAAGGGATCCAAAACTATGAATCGGTACAGTTTGTAGGGGAGCAACCCGAATATACCAAGGCCGATCTGGAAGTGATCGGCGATAACTGGAAACGTTATTTTGACCAGTACGAAGGTGGTACCGGTAACGCGCCCAAATTCCCGATGCCTAACAACTGGCTGCTATTGATGCGTTATGCTCACCTGATGAAGGATGACGAGATAGCCGCACAGGTAAAACTCACGCTGCATAAGATGGCGTTCGGTGGTATTTATGACCATGTAGGTGGCGGTTTTGCCCGGTATTCGGTTGATGGCCGCTGGCATGTGCCCCATTTCGAAAAAATGCTGTATGATAATGCCCAGCTCATCAGTCTGTATTCTGAAGCTTATACCTGGAACCCTGATCCGCTTTATGAACAGGTGGTAGAGGAGATCATCACCTTCTCGACGCGGGAACTGGCCTCGCCCGAACTTGGTTTTTATTCGGCATTAGATGCCGATAGCGAAGGGGTGGAGGGAAAGTTCTATATTTTTACCAAAAAGGAAATTGAAGAGATTTTGGGCGAAGATGCCGCCGAACTGTTCTGTATTTACTACCATATTACTGATGATGGCAACTGGGAAGAAGAACATTCCAACGTATTATTCCGCCGTGAAAGCGATGAGCAACTAGCCGAGCAATTAGGTTTAGGGGTTGATGATCTGCTATCGGAGATCAAAGCATCCAAAAAGCGTGTATTTGAAGTTCGTCGGCATCGCATCAGGCCAGGTCTGGATAATAAAATACTGGCTTCCTGGAATGGACTGATGTTAAAAGGTCTGTGTACAGCTTACCGCGCTTTTAATAATCCAAAATACCTGGAACTGGCGCTGCAGAACGCCGGGTTTATCCTGAATAACCAGGTGAGCCAAAATAGCAGGATCTCAAGAGTTTATAATGCCAATAAGACAGGCGAATCTACGGTAGCTTTTTTGGATGATTATGCCAATATTATTGATGGCCTGATAGCCCTGTACGAAGTTACTTTTAATGAAGATTGGCTGCAACAGGCCAAAAAACTGACTGATACGGCTATCGAACATTATTATGATGAAGTGAACGGCATCTTTTTTTATACCGCCGATGATGACGAACAGCTGATAGCCCGTAAATCTGAGATCATGGATGGGGTAACACCGGCTAGTAATTCGGCCATGGCGCTTAATCTGAAAAAGTTAGGCTTGCTTTTTGATAACGAAGACTATGCAGCGGTTTCGGCGCAGCTGTTACGCAATATCATGCCGCAGCTGGCTAAATATGGTACAGCTTACTCTAACTGGACCTTATTATTACTGGACGAAGTGTTTGGTATTTATGAGATAGCGATAACAGGCAACGAAACCGAAACTGTGCGAAGAGAAATAGAAAATAATTACATCCCCAACAAAATAATCTTGGGGGGTAAAAAAGGAAGTTTACCTTTGTTGCAGGATAAGTTTGGTCAATCAACACAAATTTTTATTTGTAAAGATAAAACCTGCGGATTACCTGCTAATAACACGGCCGATGCTTTAAAACAATTAGAGGCCTGATTGCTTATTTAAAAAATACTTTACAATGAAGATTGAACCACAGCACGTAGTGTCATTAACTTACGATTTGTATGTTGACCAGGATGGAGCAGAAGTTTTAACTGAAAGCGCCACACAAGAACAACCATTAACCTTTTTATTTGGTGCAGGCCAGATGCTGCCCAAATTTGAAGAAAACTTAAGCACGCTGTCAACGGGCGATACTTATGAATTCAGGCTTACTGCAGCGGATGCTTACGGCGAATATGATGAAGAAGCTGTAGCCAATCTGCCTAAAGAAATGTTCCAGGGTCAGGAAATTCCTGAGATCGGCAGCATTTTGCCTTTACAGGATAACAATGGCAACCGTTTCCAGGCGCAGGTTGTATCAGTAGCAGAAGATGCTGTTATTGTTGACCTGAATCACCCTATGGCTGGCCAGGAACTGCACTTTAAAGGCAGCATCCTGAATGTACGCCCGGCTACTCCGGAAGAATTATCACACGGCCATGCTCATGGTCCGGATGGTCACCACGCTCACTAATTTTATTAATATAAAATAGAAATCAAAAACGCCGGACATTATGCCCGGCGTTTTTAGTTAAAATAAATATGTCATTGCGAGCGCAGCGCGGCAATCGCATACTATACAGAG
>Ga0105239_10003432_pt1 | contig 19414 bp, 16 predicted proteins | sample KBSC44metaG_FD_92761 | JGI IMG/M metagenome (GOLD analysis project Ga0105239, IMG submission 92761) | Corn rhizosphere microbial communities from Kellogg Biological Station, Michigan, USA - KBS C4-4 metaG | ecosystem: Host-associated > Plants > Roots > Rhizosphere > Soil | place: Michigan, USA...
AACATAGCGGCTGCAATCACTAGGCTGGGTGCTGTAGCGTGCTCGTTGCGTAGTGGTGTAGTAAACATTGACCCACGAGGTAATAGGCATTCATCAAGTCATCATTATCCATCATCAATCACCACAATCCCCGTTTATTGAATCTCGCGCTCAAAAATCCAAGCAGAGTTGTACTCCCACCCGCTCAAGATCCTCAACTTCCAACCAGCCACTATCGGCGATATCCCCCGTCCCGCAACCAGCCTTCTCCCTCTCAGCGCGATCCAGCGCACAGCGATGAATCCCTTCCCGTACAAACGCCTCGACATACTTCCCGACTAAACTGAGCGCATCTCGCGATAGCGACGTCTTCTCTGGCGTCGTGAATTGTGATTGCATTATATGATGGATCAGGGGGAGCGGAACGGGGAAGTCACCGTCGGATGTAGGGTTATTCGTGGATGGCTTGCCAGGTCGATTGGGCCGGTCAGTGTCGTGGTGGATTACTTCGGCGAGCATGAATTCTGGCTCGGGCGATGAGGCTTGCGATTCGGTACGTGTTTCGTTGTTCGAGTCTTCTTCGTCGTCCTCATCGTAGTCCTCTAGCACCGAGTCGGAGACGACCTCTTCGGCGTGTTGTTCACTCTCGCTTCCATCCTCCTCCTCGTCTTCATCTTCCTCCTCCGCATCATCGTCACTAGCCTCATCCAGAATCGCCCTCATCGTCCCTGCCGCCGCCCTTCGCCGCTGTTTTTGTTTCTGCAATTTCTGCACACTCGCACTCGCTCCGCCGCCGTTCTTGCCTCCCGCCTGCCTCCCCACCGACTTAACCTTCGTAGCAGCCGTTGACTTCTTCACCCTGTCGGCACCATTCTTTCTCGTCACACTTGTGGTCGCACTCGACTTTGATTTCTTGCCGGGTCGGGGAGGAGAGAAGGCGGGTCGGGAGCGCTTGTGTGTGCTAGCTGCTGTGGGAGCCATGGGGTACTGGACTGATATGGGGAGTGTTAATGATGTATGGTGGCGGTTGTGTTTATCGTTGTGTCCTTGATCCCTTAAATGTTCCTTAGAGAGACTTAGAACTAAGTAGTGGTCTGCTAACAGCCCGATGAGTGCAGAGTGTTTATTTAGAAAATGACATCAGAGACACGCCTCTAGGCGCGACGCGCTGAGGAGGTTAATAGTAATAGGCTTGGCGCATTTGAGTTGGTCTTACACGTGACCACTCACAAATTAGATAGTGGAGGGGCAGTTACAAGCACTGTAATTCAACGAATGTATCATATGAAATCATGGGCAGACTCGAGGCCTTTTACTCTACAGACAGTCTGGGAACAACAAAGATATATGAAAGGAGGAAGGTGATGATTAAAGAGAAAATTATCATTCAGATATTGCCTGTTTGAATGGATTTTTATTTGTATTCGAGTGGAATACTTATTCTCCGAAGTGTCTTTCCAGACGACTATATCTAGAAGCAAAGCCTGTTTGCTACCATCTGAAGCTATGGCTTCTTTTGTTTTCAGTTTTTGTATATATCAAAGTCGCCTTAATCAATATTCCCCCAAGCGCCTGTATGCTCAATGCAGTTTATGGTATCAGTCGTCAATCATTCATTCCTTTGCCTGGCCACTTATTCTATTCGTAAAGGTCCATGTTCCCGTTGGCACCATCCTCAAGTTCTAACATCGCATCATCTTCATCAACCATGTCCTCATCATCATCCATGTCACTATCGGTGTGGTTGGGTAGGACAACAATTCTACCATCCTCCAATATGACATGCGCGGTCTCACCGTCCTTGATAGCCCCGCGGAGCAGTAGGACTGCAAGACGATTGAGAATCTCCTTTTCAATCAGCCGTTGTAGTGGTCGAGCACCATAAGCAGGTGAGTATCCAGCAGCTCCCAAGTAATCCTTGACCTCATCGGTAGCGTCGATTACAACCTTCTTGTCATTGGCTTCAAGACGTTTCTGAATTTCTGATAATCTGAGATCCACAATCTTCCTGATCTCACGTCTTGTTAACCGGTTGAAAATCACAATTGAACTGATTCTGTTCAAAAATTCGGGCAAGAACCAATTCCGAAGGGCATTCATAACCAATTCTGTGGTGGTCGGGTCGATTTTGCCATCAGGAGCGTTGTTTCGTGCAAGGTATTCGGCACCCAGGTTACTTGTCATCACAACAATACAATTTCTTGCATCGATCACCCTGCCTTGGCCATCTGTAATTCTTCCGTCGTCCATTAGTTGCAGAAGTACCGTAAGAACTTCTTTCGCAGCTTTCTCAACCTCATCGAACAATAAGATCGAAAATGGCCGACGTCTGAGAGCTTCTGTAAGCTGACCGCCAGCATCGTGTCCAACATAACCTGGTGGTGCACCAATCATTCTCGACAATGAGTGACGTTCTTGATACTCTGACATATCCAATCGGATCATAGCCTTCGAATCGTCAAATAAAAACTCGGCAAGTGCCTTTGTCAAAAGGGTTTTGCCGGTACCTGATGGACCGCAGAAGAGGAAACTTGGCGGTTGATTGGGATTTCCGAGGCCTGATCTCTGAAGCCTAATGGCATTTGATACGGCTCTGACGGCTTCCTTCTGGCCGACAACGATCTTTTGTAGGTGTTGTTCCATATGAAGAATCTTCTCCTTCTCCGATGCGCGTAGTCTCGTGATAGGGATACCTGTCTGTTTGGCAACGATTGCATTGATCTGTTCAGGGCCAACTGCATCGGTAGGGGACGCCTCACCCAAAGACCCAAGTCTCATGTGTTGCTCGGCATCTGCCTGAGCCCTGGCGGCTTCAAGAGCTTTGATTTTGGCAAGGGTATCGGGAATGGCGTAGTAGGTCAAGTCTGAGGCGGTCTGAAGATCATTAGAACGCTCAGCCTCGTCCTTCTTGTTCTTCAATTGCTCGAGTTTCATCTTTGCCTCCTGAATATCTTTGGAGCGAGCTTTTTCACGCTCGTAGTGCTCCTTCAGCGGCTCAAGCTCTTCCTTTGTGTTCGCAGCCTCGCGCCTGGCCTCCTCTAAGCGTTGAGCTGATGAAGGGTCGGTCTCACGTTGTAAAGCATGAATTTCGATCTCAAGTTGTCGGAGACGTCTTTCAAGATTGTCAAGGACCTCGGGTTGAGATTCTCTGATCACCCGCACGTCAGCTGCGGCTTCATCGATGAGATCAACAGCTGAGTCGGGAAGTCGACGAGCAGTGATATAACGGGCAGCCAATGTGGCAGCGGCAACAATGGCTCCATCGAGTATGGTGACGCCATGATGAACTTCATATCGCTCTTTCAAGCCACGGAGAATGGATATCGTCTCTGGTACTGTTGGCTCTTTCACCAGGACCTGCTGAAATCTTCGTTCGAAAGCAGCATCTTTCTCGATATATTTCCTGTATTCGGCAAGGGTTGTGGCACCAATACAATGCAGTTGTCCACGTGCCAACATTGGTTTAAGAAGATTGGCCGCATCCATACCTCCTTCACCACTGGAGCCAGCGCCCATGAGAAGGTGGATTTCGTCCACAAATAAGACAATAGTTTCGTTGGAGGATTCAATCTCTTTCAGGACACCCTTCATTCTCTCCTCGAACTCACCACGATATTTACTGCCTGCAACCAGTGATCCCACATCAAGTGAGAGCAGCTTGCAGGCAGCGAGATTTGCGGGAACATCAGCATTGATGATTCGTTGCGCCAACCCCTCGATGACAGTGGTTTTTCCAACACCAGGTTCACCGATTAGGACGGGGTTGTTCTTGGTTCTCCTAGAGAGGATTCGAATGACACGACGAATCTCCTCTTCTCGGCCAATGACGGGATCCAATTTGCCTTCTCTTGCCAATTGGGTCATATCGATGGTGAATTTCTTGAGATTTTCATTCTCCTCCTCCGAGTCTGCATTCTTCGAGTCCACGCGCTTCGTACCTCGTATTTGCTGAATGGCTGAATCAATAAGTTTGTTGTTTGGGATGTTAGCCTCTCGGAGGGCATCTTGAATCTTTGGATCTTGTGCGAGGGCAGTAATGAGGTGGTCGATGGCGACAAAACTGTCCTTTTGAGTTTTCTGAAGTTCTTGTGCAGATCTGATTACCTTTGAGAGGCCAGGAGACATAGTGACATGGTCTGGAGGGGGGTCTTGACTGGGTAGCCGCACGAGTTGCTTCTTCAGCGCCCGGTCTAGTAGTTGCAAGTCACCATGTGCTCGCTCTACAACCTGTTTGAACAATGGTGCAGATGCATGTGCTTGGGAGGCATTCATAGTAGTTTGCTGGTCTTTGGACTCATCGGGGGCAGGATCGAAGAGGGCGACTGCCAGATGCACTGGGAGAATCTGGGAGTGTGCATATTGCTCGGCCAGGTTTGCAGCGTCTGTTAGTGCCTTTGCACTCCGATCAGTAAACTGTGGCCCGCCTGTTGAAGCCATGGTTTAGTGATTCTGAAGATATGAAAGAGACACAGACACAGAAGTGTCTTGTAGGTTGATATAATAGAGTTTCAGTCTGAGTAAAGGAAAACAGATGGAGGTGGGAGGAGGTAGGCTGTAATAGTAGTACACGGAAAGTGCCCAAAGCGATGATGTAGTTGCTGGCACCTTCCAGCGGCTTCGAGAAACGCCAAGAAAGCACCCCGATGCTGCTCGAATCAACTGCAGGGGCCTAGCAGCCGCCCGTACTTCCGGGGATGACTGCCCGCCTTTCGCCTGAAAAGCCTGCTATTTAATACGCAATGTCCGCCCATTGCCATGCCCGGGAGATACGTAGAAGGGGTATGGTCAGGCTATGGTCACACCACGTTGCGATGTTGAATCCGGCCAGCACCTGCGAATTCCCAGACACAGAAATATTGTGCCAAAACCACCTTTTGAGAAGACAATAGATGACGTGCACGATGCACCGGGATATACCCACAGGCAGAAGGATTAGGAGCAACAGAAGTATCAAAGCCATGGTGTGACTAACTAACTACACACCTAGATAATGGAAGGGACAAATTGAGTAGGTGCTGAATCTTCATCTGGTCAATTTAGTGGTAAGAACGTGTCAAACCAATGCCCATTCAAGCCAATCATCGGTGAATATTCCATTCCGTCAAGAATTCGTGGAGGTCGTCATATGAGCCCGAAGTCTCCTTATGGCTTGAGAGCAAACTGTTTCAGGTAGAGATAATCATCCATGTTTGCATCGACGGTTTCTCGAATGACTCGGGCCCCTTCTTCACCATACTTTTCCTTCCATTCAGCATCCCACTGAGCCTCAGACTTGGGAGCTTTCTTCTGTCCATTGTCAGCGCCGTTGTATTCAGCTTATATGCGCACTCACGTGTTTGCGGGGTTTGAGATCCTTGGAATTGATGGCATCGTCGTGAAAGCCTTTCCACTTTTCGAATGCCGACTTGGCTCGGTCTTGATCCTCTTCATTATCCCAGTTCAACATGCTCGGACTAAATTCGAGACCAGTATTTTGGCAATACTGCTTGATAATACTCTCTGGATCGTCCAGTAGGTCGTCGGCATCAACGAGACAAATTTCAGAGGCTACATCTCCATTCGCCGTGGAGCTGTCTCCGTTTGCGGCAGCGCCGTTGGTAAAGCCATTGGTATGGCCATTGACGTGGCCCTTGATATGAACATTTGCAGTTCCATTTGGTTCATCGGCATTCTTGTTGCGGACCAGGCCTGATGCTTTGGCAAAGTCGAAGAAACGGCGAAGTTCATCATACCCGGCCTCATGGGGATAGAATTCATAGAAACCCGTGACTTCATCCAATGGTGGAATTGTGCATCGAAAATAGGAGGGGATGCTGGAATGGGGATCTCGGATCAGGAAGGTATAGTGAAACTTTTCGAGCAGAGCCTTGGGTACGATGGTTGGATTTCCGGACTCGGCCTCCGTATCATAGGGGAAAGGGGCGCTGTGGACACCGCTGCTGCCGTTGACACCGTTCTCTGTGCCGATTCCACGCTTCCTGGCTCCCAAGGATGGGGCAATTTTGGCTGGCTTCTGTTCCGGTGGCACTAGATAGGAAATCATGTCCTTGATGAAGATACGTTGGCCCTGTTAAAACGGTAAGTACTAGTCCCATGGGTGGCCAGTACGCCCGCATGAAATACAATGCAAGGGCTTCCTGGGCAGATCACACCTCAGAACCTTCGCGGTCAAATCGATCGAAGACAGTCTTATAGGTCGAATTTGCGAAGCCGCTGGATTCCCTTGCTTCTTCGTCTTCCTCATAACGTGGGCTGAGCCTCTCTGGACTACTACCGATCAGATTGCGTGATTCGGCTTATATAAGCCTTGCGAGAACTTACCCATAATAAAAGGCATCTCCAAAAGGCTCATGTACACAAGTAAGATCTTTTCTGGTCATAAAGACCTATTGACGTCAGCTTGGCTATCGCGGAAAGTGAGTCAGGGCAATAGACCCGTTCAAAGGCCGTGCTACACGCACGAGGGTGCGTAGCACAGTAGATAGGTTTCAAGCCGCCCATGACGACAGGATTGATTGGTCAACGACAATGCTACAAGTCGGTTTGAGCCAAGGTATCACTGATAGGTGGGTGGTCAAGGATAAAGAATGTCAAGTCCTGAGGACAAGGTGAAGATGATAGCCCCTTTCGGTCAGCTAAAGAATAGGCAAACCACTGGGATAGTAGCTGGATGAAGAAGAGGGCAAAACTAGAGCTGCTCAAGCTACTCTTATAACAGGATGAGAGGTCTCCCGAGGGTCCAGGGCAAGGATCGCCGTTTCGTCTGGGGCGTTGGCTCTGGATTGCCAGGGCAGACGAAGATGGGATGACCAAACAGGGATCCATTATGTGATGGGGTCATGTTGGTTAACGTCATTTATCCTTGTGTATAAGCACATCGAGTCAGGACATCCAGAGAAAATGTAATGTATTCCACCAGCCAAGCGCACGATTCGTTGGAAGATCAAGGAACTGGCCCCACACTCAGCGGGAAGACTTTTCAAGATGGCTTTGGCGCAACGGCAGAAGAAATAGAGGCTTCGGGCGTCCTCATGCCATTACCAGGGACTAGCACATGGGAAAGGCAAAATGAAGGATTTTCTGGGCGCCCAAGTGGTAAGGATGGGAACCAGGTGTGTTGAGAGAGGCGAACTCGCAAACCTGAGAGCTGACCTGACACTTGCACAGGAGCGAGAACGTGGCTCGGGTGTCAGGAACCTATGATGAACCAAGGTCCATTTATACTGGTAATGTGAGCGAATGAGGACAGCTGCTGGGGGAGTCGTGGTGGGTGGCCCATCCCATTTGTTGATAGTTTGTAGTGAACCGATCACCCACCTCTCGATCAGTTGTTGGTGGGATGCTTTTCCGGCTGAGGTGTGTGGGAGCAAGGTACTCGTAGGTGTGCAGGTTGGAAAGACCGTCTTTAGATCCATTTATATCAAAAGACGTGAAATGACGAGCGAGATGTGAGCATCCGACTGCGTCACCACCGACGGTCTGACGCGCAAGCCCATGCTTTGAGGAACTTGAACCCGAGGATCCCCAGAAAGTGCCCGTGCCTGGGCGCATCCCTACCTTGTCCGGAAAGAGTTGGGGGCGCTGGTTCAACGTGAACGCCACAGAGGCGAGATCAAGGTGTGGCCCTGCACTTTGTCTGAGATGCAACCGAGGATCTTATTGAACTGATCCTTGCAACCTGTTCCTCTGGAGAAAAAAAAGGACAACTCCAAATCCAAGTCAGGCTTGAAGAACCAAGTTTAAACGAGAAAGCACGGAGTACGGAGCACCGTTTACATCTATTAAATAACCCCTTTGATTTAAGTCAAGCTAAATCACAAGGCAAATTAGTATTAGTTAGTTACTCATAAATTGAGACCACTGCAGCCACACTGGTGACAAGAACAAGAAGAGGGAAGTTTGCACCAGTCGTTTTCAGGTTGTGACCACCGAGTCGTACCATCGCCATCCGCGTCCCCATCTCCCTCAGATTCACCACCTTACGCTGCATCTCCATATCCATCTCCAGAGCCCCAACCTTGAACAACTGGACACCTTCAAACTCTCCTTATTGTCACATCAAGGAAGGACAGGGACATCGCTTCCCACTCGAGGCCACTCTCAGCCCTTTGCCAGTCACTCTCTTCGCAAGCTTTCGTTTCGTTTCCAACATCTTCACTCCCTCGCCTTTTTTTCGGCTGCGAGTTGCCCTACCTGAATCTTAGATCTTTCCTTCTAGAACCCTAAGCTCCCACGATAATCCGTACATCTCACATCAGTGCAAGCCTTACCCGTTCTTTCCTCTAAGCAAAGCATGGATTTCTTCTGGAAGGCAGCACCTCCAGCTCCACCACCAGTTGCAGTTCCCACCCAGGAGGCAAAGCCCCTGCATCCTTTTTATCCTCTGGGGGTTGAGATCGTCAATTACCTTGCGAACGACAAAGATGTGCTACAATTGCTGACTGCATTTGCCATTGGCTGCACCGTCATCTTGTCAACAGCATGGCTGGTCGCTTCCAAGTTCGGTCCGCGGCTGAGGACGACAGACAAGTTCGTGGTGTTATGGTTCACGCTCAGTAAGAGCCAGGAATAGTTCTATAATGTTGAAAGAAGAAGCACTGACAATGGGACTAGCGGGATCGATACATCTCTTTTTTGAAGGGTACTTCTCCTTTAACCACACGCGTATGGGCGGAGCTACAGACCTTTTTGGACAACTCTGGAAAGAATACGCGCTCTCGGATTCGAGGTATTTGACTTCGGATCCGTTCGTTTTGTGTATGGAAACAATTACAGCGGTAAGACTGATGCAGTAAACCCGGGAACACGAGAAAAGGAGTGCGAGTGACTGATTCGGTTCTGTGCTAGGTCTGCTGGGGCCCCTTGTCCTTTATCATGGTCTATTTCATCATTACCTCGCATCCCTTGCGATATCCTCTCCAGGCCATTGTGTCGCTTGGACAGATTTATGGAGACGTTTTATACTATGCGACCTCCATGTTTGACCATTACTACAAGAACTTGACCTACTGCCGGCCCGAGGGATATTACTTTTGGTTTTACTTCGTCTTCATGAATTTTATCTGGATTGTTATTCCTGGATGTAAGTATTGTCCACAAGCCCCCAATCTTAATTTTTAGAAAGGTTGTACGGGTCATGAGTCACGACTGACGAGAACAGCATTGTTGTGGGACAGCATGAAGACGACAGGAAAAGCATTTAAAGCATTGGATAGAATGTCACACGCTCTGCAAGGAAATGGGTCGGTTCCAAAACCCAAGGCTAATGGCCACATCAAACATGCCTGAGGTTGTGAGGAAGGGGGTGTGGATAAGAAGCCTCCCAGACCAGCTATGCAAGGGATGGCATTCATTTGATTTGGGTATTCAAGCGTGTCTGAGCACAACATGTTATAGAGTTTGGGGACGGGCTCCCTGTCCCGAAAATAGAGCAAGAATTAACCGCAGAATACAGATATTGGCCCTGGGCATTGGTGTGGTCGAGTTATGCGTAATATTCCAATATTCGCAGACTGCACCACAGGGTTGTTGACAAGCCGGTGCAAGTACGGAGTACGCGTAAACATCACTCATTTGTATTTTCGGCTATCTGGCCCATCTGTGGCCATGATGGGATTTCTGCCAATCCGCAGGCAGGGCTCGAGCACGCCAGCCAAGGATCTCTGATCTCTGGATTTCTTATCCGACGTCAGCAATCCAGGGCCAAATGGGTGCAAACAAGGAACAATCGGGATCGGGTGGCTTACTGTCCGGCCGCCCTTGGGTAGTCTTTGGCGCTTTTCGGCTGTGTTGCCTGGTCAATCGATCCCACCAACGCGCTCCACACAATGTCGCGGCCTGACGCAAGCCGCAACAGTACTCGGACCAGTACATCACCCACTACTGGTAAGTACCAAACTACCAAATGCACGGCCACTGCCTTGCATGAACACGAACCGAACTTGTCACAACTTACGAGTAATACTCTACTCACCTCCCCGATACTGGACATATACGACTACAGTGGCAACACATCCGTGGGTTTATTCGAGCATGCAGCACAGCCTGTTGGTTCAGGCATACACTTACGACACACCAACATCAACATCAACACCAACATGCTCCAGCACCCAGGCTCCCTGCCCCACGAACTTGAAAGCACGAACCAGACAATCTCGTAACTACCCTCGTAACAGTCAGTACTAAGTGCCAACCTCTCAGCACTCCTAGCAACCAGAATTCTGTCAATGCGCCCAGATCCGTCTTCGAGCCCTCCTCGCAGATCCTCCCGATCCCTCCGCCCCGATAAAATCCCTTCGCTCAAAAGTCACAATGTAGCTTCTACTCGCTCTGAGTCCCCCTCCGTCCAGGACCGCATACGACAATGGCAGGCTCAGGGTGCTGCCAATGCGCTCGCTCCAGATACCCTCAGTGTCCGATCCTTGCCTGTCTCTGAATGTGCTTCCACCATTTCTCGGCCTCCATCTGTCAAGGAAGAGATCACAAAAGAGCGCAAGAGAGGAAGGCCCAAAAATAAGGCTGAAGAACAGCTCCAGGACGGGAGGAGTAAGAGCACGCCGAGGAAGCGAATAATTAGTGATGGCCATTGGAAGGCCAAAAAGCAAAACAAGGACCCCAAGGGTTCTCCTCCTCGATTTCAACTTCCCACTCGATCCTCTGAGCTGGATTTGACGTACACTTCAACAGGAAAACCTAGAAAAGAACGCCGGAGCTCCCGCCAACATCAACACGGTGAAGTCATGGCGAGTGACAACCAGCATCAGTCATCACCATATGACGACGGGATAAGAGTCACTCCCCTTCCAGATAAAGTCACTCAAATCGGATCTGATAGAGCCGTATCGCCATTACCTTACGACACAGAAAGCCGAATCGATGAAGAGTTAGCCCGCTATTTGACTGCGGAATCTGTTTACTCCGCAGATCTGGAAACAAAGTCCTACTCTTCCATCCAGCCAGACGATCTTGAAATTACTCCCAAGAGAAGGAGCAAATATGTTGAAACATTAGGAAGGGCACCATCAGGTCCTGAAGAAGATGCTCTTCCAAGATCTAAGAAAGGCAAATTCTTCGGCAAGACGAAGGAGATCTTGTTCATGAAATCCGAGGGTGCCTCCAACACCAATCGCATTCCCAGTATCGAAGCTTGGCTCGACGAACAGCCCGACCCCTTCGTTGAACATGAAGATCAGAACGATTTACCACCTGTTGAGATCCCTCAGCCTCTAAGAAAACGGTCTGAGAGACGCCGCACTTCTAAGGAACCACCTGTACTCATGGATCCGAACAAAATTTGGGATTCGGTCCAATCTCCTTCTGAGTCGACCTCTCCCAAGGCCGTGGAAGTCAAGTCAAGTCAAAGCAATCGAAGGCAATCATCCAACAGCACTCGTGGAACACCACCAAGGGCTACCTCAGGCAGCGTTGCTGAAGAGGGCGACCGCTCTCCCTCCGGTTTAAGACGACGGGGCGCTAAAGTTCGTCGGCAGAGAGGTTCGTCAGGCAGGCAAGGTAGCGCAGAGCCCGATATCCCAGAGCTTATCAACACCATCGAAGAGGATTCGAATGCCGGTCTCGAAGGCAAACCGATAACTGTGCCTCATCGACCATGTCCCCCTACTGGAGAACATCCGCTTTCCACAATTCCATCCGTCGAAACCATGAGAGAAAGTCACCTCACACAATCGAATATGAATCAGCTCACAGAACCAAAATGTGAATTGAAGCGCAAGTTAACAACCCACGAGGACCTTTTGTCGGTCCTCTCTGTCCCGGAGAGGGGGAGAAGCCTGCGGTCCGCTAAGAGCATTAGGACCACTCGACCACAAGGAAAGCCAACATCTGCACAGGAAGTGCTTTCGGGTTTGATAGCAGATGAACAAAAGTACACACGAGAACTGCGAACCCTAGTTGATGGTGTTATTCCAGTTCTTCTACAATGTGTTCTCTCTAAAACCGACTCTGCTGCTGCCGCCAGCTTATTCACTTCCTCCACCTCGCCTAATGGTGGCTTTAATTTTACCAAACCTATCATCGATATGGGCATCGCGCTCGAACGGCTGAAGTCTCTACATAGCCGGATGTCCTTTCAAGACATAGACAGCCTTCTCAAATGGGGTCAATCAGCTCAAAAAGCCTACACTGATTACTTAAACGCTTGGAGATTGGGATTTCATGACGTGGTCGTCAATCTTGCCCCTCGTGATGATGCGGTAGTATCAGAAATGGGACTTGCCAGCGACGACCTTGGGGACGCCGTGAATGCCGATGGCGAGAAAGTGGACGTCGCCTATCTCTTGAAACGACCCTTGGTCCGGGTTAAGGCTTTGGGCAAAACTTTTGCCCATATTAGGGACGAATGCGACAAACCCTATGCTATTAAAATTGCATCAGCTTATTCAGACCTCACGGCACTGGCCAAACGCCGATTCCAGGAGGAACGGGCCCGACTTGAAGATGAAGCTGCTGCTAGTCTCGATGCTACCCGGGCTCGAGACATCAGGACTCTAGCAGCAACAACACGAGCGGTGATAAATCATTCCAGAAGAGTCAAGGCAAGGGACTTTTTCAGTCTTACACTGTACCATACAAACGGCCAACGAATAGATTGCGGGATCGAGCTAATTTTCCGGGATAATGCTCGAGGAGAGCCAGCTGGGGGCGACGTGCTGGTTTGCGAAGTTGATGAGTCTGGAAAGTGGCTTTTATTCGAACCGGTTGAGTTGAACTCCATCTCTGCCCGCAGGGGTGAAGGTGGATTCGATCTTGTGGTGATGATACGTGGTCCCGCCAATTTTGGGAAGGAATGGCACGAATTACTGGCTTTGAAGACGGACGATCCAGAAGCTGTGACAGAGTGGATGGCCATGCTGGGCTCTAATCCACTCCCCCCAAGATTGAACCGCACATCAAGTTTTGTCGCGAAACAGCAGCCTCTAGCAATAGCTCCGGCACCGCAAGAGAATGATCACTTACGGAAGCACGAGGAGTTCAAAAAGAACCTGATGGCTATGGACGTCGATGTCCCGATCGGAGAGCCCTCGATCATTGGAACACGCACAAACATCAGCCGAAAGCCAGTACCGCCCGTCAATAAGCCGTTACCTGCTCTCAATCTCGGTGGTGGTTTGGTGGCAAAAGCCATCTCCCAGTATCAGACCGCCTCTATGCCAATCAAGCAACCTGCGCCATCCACAGTTTCCTCAAGTCGCTCAACATTGTCAGGTAGCTCTACCCAAGGCACCACAACTACTGTCCTATCATCATTGAGATCGATCTCTCCCACGCAATCAAGGAAAGCTCCAGGGCTTGAACATAATCAACCTACCTCGCAAGTAGATGGAGCTGGGAAGAGCACAAAAGCACAAGTTCCTACACTCTCAGAACATAAAACTCCCTCCACACTTAGACGGACGGACAAAGATTCGAGAGAGTGGATGACATCTCCTGTGCTTGGACGCTCTCTACTGAATGAGACTAACAACGAAGCCACACCGTTACAGAAGACGAGTTCTCCTAGACAGGAGGACCTACCGAAAAGTCCATCGCCAAAATCGACTCCAGAGCGACCTGAGTATAAGAGGGCTTTGTCATCCACGCCATCCAAAGAACTCCCAACTGTTACCAAGGTTAGAACATCCGCTCAGCAGCCGACAACCCCCATCTCGACTCAAGGCCCTACAATTGAAACGAAAAGTAGTCTTGATCAACGGACTGAGCAAGAGCCTTTGCCGACTAGCCCGCCAAAAAGCCGACAGGACAGTCACACTCCAGCAAAGCGCCAGCCTTTTACAGAAGACGTTCCAACACCACCACCTCACACATATCGCCATGCCAAGCCTCCCGCATCTCCCGCAAACTTGGGTCCAAACCTGCGCAGTACGACCACTGAATCTCAACCTCCTCGAAATGCCGTTCAGATAAGACCAAGTAGCAAGCTAACGTTGGACTTAAAGCCCGCCCTCAGTCCCTCAGATAAACAGCTAAAGCGTAGGACATCCTCGCCGTTGAAGCATGAATATGCACCATCCACTAGCTCTGACAGGTCCTCCGAGTACGACACAGAAAGTGTGAGTGATTCGTCGTCCGACACGTCCGAAGATATAGACTCAGAGCATGGCGACACTCCAACACCCCTAGTTGCCATTTTCGGCGGTGGACGACACAACTCAAAACCAGTACATCCTCCCGCTTCGGTGCCATCTACGGGGACGAGGACTCTTGCGCCCTCTGATTCAGCGTCACAAGGCCCCTACCGAAAAGTTCCTTCCTCCAGCACAGTGCCTATGCATAAACGCTCTAAAGCAATTGCTTTGATATGTTCGTGGTCAGATAGAGGAATGTGGGAACAAATTCATCCAGATGAATGCTCAATCGTCATCTCTCCTGGGCTGATCGAGGCTTTTGAGATGTCAGCCGCTCATTCAGATCCCCGAGCAGTGTTCGGGGCTCCCTCCAGCCAGGACTCGGATTCAAGATCCTCGTCACTGTCCAACCAACCGTTAGTTGCCTTTGAATTAACGCCGATTGTGCCCTTACGCCGAGGAACGGCTCTCGACATTTCAATTCGATCTCCACCAACTCCGAACTCGAAGATACAGATAACAAACAATGTCATGTTCCGATCACGGAATGCTGAAGAGTGTGAGACACTATATGGGATGATTAATTGGGCACGATGCAACAACCCTACATATATTCAACTCCAAATGGCGCGTCCTGCTCGTCAACCATCGGTTTCGTTCAACACAGGAGACAACGGCCACAGCCGATCGAGATCAAGTTCATGGTTCAGTTTTGGCATTCAGAGAAAATCAAGCTACCGAGCCTCGTCAGCACCCACTCCTGCGTCCATTGATATGTCAGTCGAGAGCTCTGGCAGTATGGCGAGCGCATTTTCTGCCCTCAAACGCTTCACCGCAAATTCTGGTTTCAATGTGAATCGATCCTCTGTACTTCGGCGGCCTGGCAGTGCTAGTGCCGCAGGATCCCTCTACTCATCAAGTAGTGGAACAGCGTCAGGCTCTGGATCAAGCACACCTGTGCCCAGCCAACTCGGCCTCATCCCCGGCAAAGACGGACCTAACGTCCCTTCAACCAGCGCTGCAGCTGCCGAGGGTGGCGGTATGATCAACATGATGAAGATCCGGCTGTATGTCAGGAAAGGCCAACACTGGGAAAATCTAGGCGCCGCACGCCTGAGCGTTCTGCCAGCGCCTCAAACGACAATTCATAGTAGAGCCAGCAGTGGAACCGTGACACCCGCGCGCTCTGGCACGATCATGGACGGATCCTCTCCACCCGCGACCCCAGGACACGGGCGCCCCCCCTCGAGCGTGATGACAGTTGGACAGCCAGGCCAAGCGCGAGGGCCTCGACTCCCCAGCTCCAGTAACACACCGCACCGCATCCACGGCAACGGCCGCGAGAAGCGGCTCCTGATCGTGAAAAACAAGGAGCGCGATGTCGTCCTCCTCGACAGCGTGCTGGGTGAGAGCTGCTTCGAACGTATCATGCAGACTGGCATCGCGGTCAAAGTGTGGAGTGAGGCCGAGGTCATCTCCCACACTGGAGGCGTGACCATGGGCCGCGAGACCCTCTACATGATGCAGTTCCCCGGTACTCGAGAGGCAGGGTGGGTTTTCGGTCTGTGTGGTACCTACAGATATGGTGCGGGCTTGGAAGCGCAATGACAATGACGTGATGCGGTGTACCGCGCGTCTCTATGGTACTCATTTCCTTTATGTTCTTGGTACGGGATGAATAGAACGAGCACACGCGCGAACGAGCAAGACGACCTGCGGCAAATAAAGGGGATCAAGGAAGCATTCCGGGTCGATGGCGAATTTCAAGCTGGTTTCTTTCTTTTTAGGAATGGCAATGAGAGAAGTAAAGAGGGCTTTACTTTCTCTCCTATGTATGGGTTGGCTCTTTCCCTTTTCGTTTCTCTTTTTAGCTTTTCGCATTTGAAGCGAGCGGATATCGCTGTGTTCGATCATGGCCTGGCATCAATGAGAATCCTTATTACTATCACGATAAAGCTTGTACGACTTACTTGGAGCTATTATGAAGTTTCTATCTCTGAGAAATAAATGTGTTTCAGGTCTCGGTCGAGTGTATACGTCCTCATGTGAACTTAAACCTATCTCTAGGTCCAGGAGACTAGCTTAGCAGGCCATGTTCTCCCACAGAAATTTTATATGTATGCGCCTTCCTCAAAGCGCTCATTCTCATGTCTAAACTCCCTCGAGTATCCACATGCCCCATATTGCTATCTCTTTCCAACGGAAAACCATTGTGCATCAATCATCAATCATCACCCATCCACCCCCTCCCTAACAACTCCCAATATCACAGCTCATCATGCTTCAAGAACTTGTCCTGCACCGCTTTCTTCACATCCTCAGGCCAATACACGTGCTGGCCACCGCCTCCCCACTTGGTGGAGGGAAGATCCGTGCGTTTCTCCCAGATGGCTGAGGACGGGAGGCGCTCTTTGCTCAGCCGCTCGCTCACCGCGTCTACTTTGTCCATGATCCGCATCAGGTTACCGCCTAGCGCGCCGCGCACTTCGTCTGGCGTCCAGTTGCGGGCGAGGAGTTCTCCGACCTGTATTTGGTGGTGAATTACGTCAGTAGATGAGAGGGGCGAGGAGTAGCCAGAGGAAGGGATTGTAGGCACTTACGATATTGGGATACTTGCTCGCATCCTCGAGTCCCTCAACCGTGAGGTACATGCCGTCAAAATCCGACGCAATGCCAACCCTATTCTTCCCAATCTTGTTCGCGATATACTCGATATGGTCTGCGACATGCGTCACATTCGCGCCAGGCCACGGACCGATGAACGTCGGGAAGAAAATCGACTGAATCACGCCGTCCTTCTGGCCCCGTCCGTCGCCCAACATGTCAAGAATCTCGTCGGGTACGTTGCGCGGATGATCCCATAACGCCCTGGCGCCGGCGTGCGTCCAGACGACGGGCGCTTCAGAGACTTCAATTGCCTGCCGCATGGTAGGGATGGTGGTGTGCGAGAGGTCGACCATGATGCCCACACGGTTCAGCTCCTTCACGAGCTCGACTCCCAGGTCCGTTAGAGCGTTGCCTTCGTGCGCCTGTGGGATTGGTGTGCCTGGCCCCGCGGACGATGCGAAAGCGCTGTGGCAGGTGTGCGTGAGCGTGAGGTAGCGGACGCCCAGCTGAGCGAAGATGCGCAAGACGCTAAGCGAGTTACCCAGCAAATGCGTGCCTTCCATGCCGATCAGGGATGCGATCTTGCCGCTGCGGAAGGCGTCCCATACCTCGGCGGACGACCGAGCATACTGTAGGTCGTCAGGGTGTCGCGCGATCATGTTCTGGATCACGTCCAGCATCTCCAGCGAGTCGCGCAAGTGGTTGGTGGGAGTGTTAAAGTCCGGGCCTGGATCTTCTCCTACCACGTCGTAACATGGCGCCCATACTGTCCAGAAGGCGCCACCGAGACGTCCTTGCCGCATTCGTGGAATGTCCACATGTCCTGGGAAGGACCTGTTCAGTTGTGCGATTCCATCCAGTGGTCGTCGATCTGTAGAAATGTGTCAGTGTGATCATCGTTGGACAGGGCATGTCAACAACATCGAAAATGCTAAACATACTTAAACTCCTAATGATCTGTGGCAGATCGATATGGGTGTCGAGAAGTGGGCTCTCTTCCATCAACCTAACGGCTTGCTCCAAGTAGCCTTTCGCATCGTTCTTGCATTGTACCAACACAGCAAGGAAAATGTGGATGAGCAGCAGCCTTACACCGCACATCTTGCTCTCGATGCAGCGCTGTGGCTGCTGTCGTCGTTGCCTAGGTTCAACCGCCAGGAGAGCAGAGATCAGTTGCTTTTGTACCCCAGCGACGTGATGACTTTGATCTATCTATCAATGGTTTCCAAGAACGGGGCGATGTTAGTAGGCAGTGCTATTGAACTCGGTCCTCATATACTTTTAATGTCATGATAGCGAGAGCGCAGAAAGTCTTATGGGGTCATTTATGTGTTTTGACGCGTGGTTCAGACGGAAGAATTGCAGATTTTACTCTCGCTCAGATGTCCGAGTCGATTGAGACGCCGAAAAGATCAACTAATGGCGGGCTCACAGGGTTGGTTGTAATGTGTAGGTGGAAAAGCAATAGTGGGTCGGGGTTGATACTGTGCACGGATATTCCCACAGATGAACGACTTTCGTCCTTTCTCGGTCCATCATTCCTGAATATTAACCAAGGGGAGGAGGGACAGCCTTTGGTTCGTCATGCCACTTGGGGAGGAGTGGGCCAGGGCCGAGGGGCCTTTATACTTTCCCCAACGGCGAGACCCACCTGTCGGAACATCCGTATGATATCGACCAATTCTGGCCATCTTATATCGGATGGCCCGCGGCAAGCGATAAAGGGAACGAGTGCTCGTTTTTAACTAAGGACTTTCGAGAGTCTCGTACTGGGAAGAGAGGTCTCGGAATGCCGTGATATGCGAAAAGAGAACTAGGAACACAGCTTATCTTTCGAGTCTTGTTGATCTTAACTCGCTTGATGAGTGATAGATCCGGTCTGTAGAAATATAATAAATGGCGCTTTGATCCTGCGTCGTAATCTTTCTTTTCCTTAGAATCGCTAATAATCGAGAAAGACAGTCGCTCAATCCCTTGATCCGCCTTGATAGGAAATACTTCTTCACCGCCATGACCATTGAAACCGAGAAGACAGGACTCGATGGGGGAGTCGCCGCTCAGACTGTATCCAATGAATTTGGTATTCCTGGCAGTAGTGTTTCTGCATTCGATCCTCAAGTCATTCGCAAGCTGCGACTCAAGATCGACTTCATTATCCTTCCCACATTGGCTACCATGTACACGTTCAAGTGAGTGGTTCCTGGTGTAATATCTATTGATGTTCCTCGGTCATAGTGTGGAATACTCTCGTTCAATACTTGCTCTTCCCTAACCCTGCCCTGCTATGTCCGAGCAAAGGACACTGAGCTGGCACATGAGGCTGAGATAAATTAGCTCATTAGATCGAAGCAATCTTGGTAACGCGAAGACGGCGGGTTTATCCAAAGATACGAACCTGAAAGGAGAGCAGTATAACTTGCTCTTGACCCTCTACTATGTCATGTTTGTTCTCTTTGGACCTGTCATGACTATTTTCACCAAGGTGTGCTCGGCAAAAGTCAGCTTGCCTTGCATGATGTTGGCCTTTGGTATTGCCTCTGCTACAACATCTGTGGCGAAGGATTTCGGAACCCTAGCCGCCTGTCGAATTGTTGTTGGTATTTTCGAGTCCGGTTTCCTCGCATCGTGAGTCACCTGCTCGCCCACCCCCCCCCCCCCCCCCCCCCCCCCCACAACCCCCCCACACCCACCACCCCCCCCACCCCCCCCACCCCCCCACACCCCCCACCCCCCCACACCCACAC
>Ga0105239_10003433_pt1 | contig 19410 bp, 13 predicted proteins | sample KBSC44metaG_FD_92761 | JGI IMG/M metagenome (GOLD analysis project Ga0105239, IMG submission 92761) | Corn rhizosphere microbial communities from Kellogg Biological Station, Michigan, USA - KBS C4-4 metaG | ecosystem: Host-associated > Plants > Roots > Rhizosphere > Soil | place: Michigan, USA...
CTCATGGAACCAGTCGGTACCGCTCTTGTTGGCCTTAGCGATCAGGTAGTCATTGTTGGGATCGGCCTTGTCGAAAAAGTATTTGGAAGGGTCGATCGCCGGGTCACCGGTCATCGCCACATGCGGCCCCGCGCTGCTGTTGTAGAAATAGTCCGGCATCACAAAATTCGGCCCGTACAGCTGGCTAGTAGCGCCGGCAGCCTGATCCACCTGCTTGGTTAGTGTCAGCAATTCCTGGCTGTTCAGCAGGTGAAATGGATTCCCGCCTTTGGGCCGCTGAGTACCGACCCATCCGTCATAGGATATCACCGCCTTTCCGGCATGTCCCCTCTTCGTAGTGATAATGACGACGCCATTGGCACCAGCCACCCCATAGATAGCAGCAGCACCGGCGTCTTTCAATATCTGCACCGACTCGATATCATTGGGATTGATATCATGCAGACTGGCCTGCACCCCGTCAATGACATACAGCGGGTTATTATTCCCAAAGGAACCCATACCCCTGATCCTTACATCGGCCCCCTGGCCGGGATTACCGGAGGCGATCACCTGGACACCGGCAGCCTGCCCCTGCAGCAGGTTCTCCGTGGACCCGTTGGGGATAGACTTCATATTCTTTACATCGACTACGGCTACGGCCCCTGTGATATCCTTCTTTTTCTGCACGGAATAGCCGGTTACGACTATTTCATTCAACGCATTGTTGGACACGGCCATAGTAATAGTTCCCAGATCCGTCCTGCCCTCAGCAGGCACGTCCACCGCATCAAATCCGATGGCAGAAATGTGCAGTACTGAATTGTCTTTGGGAACCGTGATCGAAAAGGTACCGTCCGGATTGGTCGTGACAGCCACCTTGGCCCCTTTGACCTGTATGGTAGCTCCATTGAGCGGCAACTTGTCTGCATTGCCGATCACCGTACCGGAGACCTTTTTTTGAGCGAATGAATTAAATCCGAATAGTACCAGGCACGCGAGCAGGCATGCCCGTAGGAGGGAGTTAGTTTTGAATGGCATAAGCGAAAGACGTTTTTTAAATAATAAACCAAATCATCATTAAGATAGGCTTACGGATAAAATAGGCTTACGGACAGGATAAGCTCACAGTCTACCTGTGGGCGTAGAAATGACTCAAATTAGCAGTGAACAGAGAGAAAGAAAATAATAACACAAATTAAGTTTTAAGTTACATACTAACGTGGTATTATTTTAACATTTCTTTATACTTTTTTACCGTACCCCACCCATTCGATTGTGCAGCACGACAAAAGCAGGCCCTTTTTTCCAGTCAGCCGCGCCTTTAATAAAACCAGGTCCCACCGAACAATTGGCCAGCAATATATCCGGCCTTCCGTCTCCATCTGCATCAGCAACATCCATCGTTATCCATCTGCCCCGCTGAGTACCTGGAACACTATAAGGCCTGAACCGGCCTGCCCCCTTCCCCGATGGCGGGACCGCGCCTCTCCCTTCATTCTCCAAATAGACAAACCCCTCCTCCGGCTGACCCCGGAAGTCGGCAAAATAGGCGATACAGGCAATATCCAGGTCCCCATCCCCGTCAAAATCCCGGGCCATTGCGCGATAGCAGCCGTTCATCGGAAAGAAATACCCCTGGTTGAAATGCCCGCGTCCATCATTCATATAGATATAGACACCATGATAAGGCTTTAACACCTGCGAATAGTCACCGTTGTCCCCGCAGGTGTAAAGGATGTCAGGAAAACCATCCTTATTGAGATCGTCCAGCTCAAAATAGCTCGACCCATAACAGGGCGGCCAGCGGAGGACCCGCTGCGCCTCAAACCGGCCATGCCCCTTGTTGATATAGAGCATAAGACTTTCATCCCCCTGCGCGAAAAGCGCCCATATATCGGGCAGCCCATCCCCGTTATAGTCTTCGATCACCGTCCGAACGGCCCCAGGGGCATCCCGAAGAACCCGTTTCTCATACCGGCCACCCCCTTTATTCTCCAGCCACGCCAGCTCCCCCCGGATATAGCCAAATTCGCTCACAACGAGGTCCGGCAGCCCATCCCCGTTGAGATCGCCCCCCGCCAGCGCCACGGGCCTTATGAGACTGTCAGCGACTATCGGCAGGGGACGGCCGCTGGCTGCTACAGCCACCGGGATACCCAGCCGGTCGACATGCCCCGCCGGCGCATTGTTGGGCCCAAACGGGCCGATATTACATACAAAATAGCCCGCGCTATCCTGGATCATATCCACAACAGCTCCCCCCATTTGCAGGCTCTTTTCGCGGCTCAACCCCTTATCCCATATGTCCAGGGTATGCCGGAGAATATCCGAAGTGACCACCTCCCCCAGCCGGTCCTCATACCGTATAAAACAGGTCGCCGGCGGTCCGGCATCAGACATCGGGCCACCCCGTCCCGCCTCAGACACCGGTACGCCAGGTCCCGGGTCCTCCACCCTGAAGCGCGTCGTATCCTCCACGATCGCCACATCCCGCTGCTGCTTCCCCAGGCTGTCCGGCGCCAGCGCCGTATAATAGGCTACGATCGCACCCCAGTCCTGGGCCGACAGCAGGGCACTGTCAGGATAGGCCTTCCTTCCCACATTCGGGTCGCCTATATTATTAGGATACCTATTGTTCCTGTACTGGAATATCCCAAGCCGGGGACCCATCTGCGGTAATACCCCCTGCTCCCAGCTGTTCGCATCCAGCATACCGGGCGTCGGCAGCTCGTGACAGCTGCCGCAATAGGTCCTGGCCAGCACCGCACCACGGGCGATCGCCTCGTCGCTTACATCCCTGTGAGAGGCATTCTTGCTATACCCCTGACGACAGCCGCCGGCCAAAAGGCCGGCGACCAAAAAATATCCGATATGATATGTCTTCATCAATACCCGGAGTTCTGTTTTAACGTTCCATTGGACAGATCGATCTGCTGCTGCGGTATCGGGAAATATTCGTTCTTGCCCGCGGTGAAGTTACCCGTCGACAAGTCACCCGTGAACTGCCGCTCATACTGGTAATAGGCGTTCAGCGTCTGTGCCGCAGTCCCCCAGCGGGCCAGGTCGAAGAAACGCTGGCCCTCACAAGCAAGCTCTAACTTACGCTCGAAATAAATGGCCGGCAGCGCCGTCGCCGAAGTAAAGTAACCGGCCGGGTAAGCGCTGATCACATAGTTGGCGGCAGGCGTATTAGTGAACCCCGCCATCGGATGACTGTCATCGATGTATTTATGCAGGATATTGGCTGGGTTGGCCGCACGGTTCCTGACCGCATTGACATAAGTCTCGGCCTGCGCATAGTTGCTCAGCTGCGCTTCCGCCTCAGCAGCCATCAGCAACACATCCGCAAATCGTATGATAGGGTAATTGATGGCAGATCCCGGAGCCCACGAGCTCTGATCGGAATAAGTCCCCATACTGGCCTGCCAGTACAGATTCTTCTTATTCGAATACGGCCCGGCAGATCCCTGGTCCCGGATCCAGTTGTTCCCCGGATGGTTACCCCAGTCATGGACGGGAATTCCCCTCCGCGCGATCGTCCAGTCGATGCGGGGATCGAGCGGCCCGGCATCAGGAGTGAATGGCGCATCGGACTTTAACCCCTGGTCATTCTTTACGGCATGCGCCGTCGAATTATAGTCGGTTATATACGGCAGGCCGGTGGGGTCCGTACGATAGGAATTGGCCAGGTCAATGGAAGGCTGAAAGAACCCGCAGCACCTGAAAGGACTGTTATAAGGGAAATTAAGCATATCTCCGCCGTTGGCATTGGCGATAGAGTTCGTACCGTCATTGGCCGTCATCTGTATCGCAAATACGCTTTCCTTACTATTCTTCGTGGCCGCATCGAAATTGTCTTCGAACCTGTCCGTCAGACCATAGGACAATCCGTTCGACGTCGTGCCCCCGGCTCCCGGCCCCCCATAGGCAGAAGGGATCACCTGATCGAACGCTGCCTTCGCCTGAGCATATTTCTTTTCATACAGGTACACCTTCCCCAGATAACACAAAGCAGCCCACTTGTTGGCCTTGCCAACAGACGGCTGCGTAGCCGGCAGACTATCGACCGCGGCCTGAAAATCCTGCTCTATCTTCGGAAAAATATCCGTATTGTTGGGCTGCCTGTAGTCTGTCGTATTCTCGTCGATCCAGGGCACCATATGGAAGAACTTCCTCAGCTCGAAATAGTAATGCCCCCTGAGGAATTTTGCCTCAGACGCAAACTCCTTTTTGTCTGCTGCTGACACCGTCGGCGAAATGGCTATCGTCTTTAGTATATTGTTACACCTGGTCACACCCTCATACAGGGCCCGCCACTTATTATTGAAAAATCCGTTGGCCGGTATCTCCTGAGCATTGGCAATGGGCACTATGGGAGGCTGATCGCTGATGCTGCTACCCTTATGACTGTCTCCGCCCGCCACGCTGCCATAGATCCAGTTGGACGGAGAAGCCTCCCACGGATTGCCTCCCCCTATCGCGGTATTATTCTGACCCTGTCCATCCAACGCCGCATAAGCGCCATTGAGCAAGGCCGTAAGACCATCTTTGTTATTGATCTGACCCGAGGTCAGCGCACCCAACGCCGGCTTATCCAGAAACCCTTTACTGCAACCGGCAATGACGATGGCCGCACCAATCGATAAACCAGATAATATACCTATATATTTTTTAATTGACATTTGCTTTCTTTTAACGTTAGAAATAGATTTAGAACTGGATCTGCAGACCTAACAGATACTGACGGGGATTGGCATAAGAGCCTTCGTCCACCCCAAAGTCAGTAGCGCCGTTCTGCGCATTCATAGCATTGACCGATATCTCTGGGTCCACACCCGAATACTTCGTGACCGTAAACAGATTGGCTGCCTGCAGATAAGCCCTGATCCTGGAGATGCTGGCCTTCCCTGCATGAACATTATTGAAGGTATAGCCAAGGGTAATATTCTTAGCCCTCAGGTAAGAACCCTTCTCGACGAAATAGGAGTTCGGCACCGTATTGGTGCTGGCATTGCTGCCGTTGACGGCATCCTGAATGGGGGCCTTTGCATTGTGATTGTCAAAGGTCCATGAATTATATAGCGCCGTCTTGCTGCTCGCCGCTCCCGGGAAAGAGGCGTAGAAATCGGTCCACCATTTTACGTTGTTCCAGATATCGTTGCCGTAAACCCCGTAGAAGAAAACAGTGAAATCAAAATTCTTGTAATTCAATCCTAAGTTAAATCCATAGGTGAACTTTGGACTCGGATTACCAAGAAAGCTCTTGCTGCTATCGTTGATCCATCCCTGATGATTACCGTCAGCATAACGGAAACGTCCGACACCAGCATCCGCCTGATAGGTAGTCACCCTGCCTTGTGAAGCCTTCGCCGCCGCCTGGTTCGCCGCGTCGATCTCCGCCTGGCTGTTCCAGAACCCGATGACCTTGTATCCGTAGAAGGCGCTTACAGGATGCCCTACCTGATTACGAACGATAAAACTGCCGTTAAAACGGCGGGAATCGACGTCGAAATAAGGAGTACCATTGGCATTTACCTGAGTGATCTTGTTATTGATCGTGGTAAAGGTCAGCGTCCCGGTGAACTTCAGGTCACGCGTGATATTCGTCTGACCGTTGACCATGACGTCGATACCCGTATTCTTCATCTTGCTCACATTGTAGGCCGGCACAATAGCAGCCCCCTGTGTACCCGGAAGGGTCAGCTGGTACAGCAGGTCCTTAATGCTCTTGTTATACCAGTCTGCGCTGACCGACAGCTTGCCCTGCAAAATGGTCAGGTCAAACCCCACGTTGGTATTGCCGTCCTGCTCCCATTTCGCATCCGGATTACCGATCTGGGATTGGGCCAGACCATAGATCAGCGAATTGCCCGTGCCATTGATGTCGTAATAGGCCGTTTGCTTGTTGGACCCATAAAGCGTATAGGAATTTGTTCCCAGCGCATTGAACTGGTTACCCATGATACCATAGGAACCGCGGATCTTCAGATCGGTGATCCAGGTCAGGTCCCTCATGAAATCTTCCTGTGAGATACGCCAGCCCGCGCTGACCGCGTAAAAATTACCCCAGCGGTTGGTAATGAATTTGGAAGAGCCGTCACGACGGAAGGTCGCACCCAGCAGATACTTTTCCTTGAAAACATAGTCGGCCCTTGCAAAATACGACACCAGGCTCTCCCCTGCACCTACAGGCGCCTGGTAGTTCGGACTGTTCGGGTTGAAATTGATGATACCATTGCTGTTGCTGTAGTTGGTGGTCGTACCCGTACCCGTAGACAGGTTGACGGCATTCGGGTCATTGCTGAAAGATCCCAGCGTCGTACCACCTAAGTTATGGTTGATGAATTTGTAGGCTTCCATACCACCGACTACCTTAAGGTTGTGGTCTCCTTTGACCCAGTTGTAGGTCGCAGTATTCGTCCAGGTCCAGTTATATCCGTTGTAAGACTGCTCCGTATAGGAAGGAGAAGTATACTGGGGCTCGGCGTCATAAAAATCTGGCGTATGATAGAAATGGTTCCACCCGCTATAGGACTCCCCACCAAAGCTCGTCCTGAAACTAAGGCCCTTCAAAAGATCGACCTCGCCGTATACATTACCAAAAAGACGTCCCGCAATACCCCTGTCATTGGCAGTTGTCTTCTGAATGCTCACCGGGTTGCGCGGATTGTTCAACCCTTTCGGCGAAGACCCCGCAAAATTTCCCTGGATATCATACACCGGGATGATCGGGTTCTCCCGCATGGCAAAACCGATCGCGCTGCCTTCTACCAGGATACCGTTATTCGCCTGGGGGTTCTCTATCGACGAATACGCGATATTTTCTCCCACACGGATCCTGCTGCCTATCTTATAGGCAGTGTTAGCCCTTATCGTATATCTCTTTAAATACGTGTTGATCAGCGTACCCTGCTGGTTAAAATAGTTCAGCGAGAAAAGATAGTTGCCCTGGTCATTGCCGCCACCGACCGAGATATTATGCTGCTGGATCGGCGCCTTCTTGAATATCTCGTGATACCAGTCCGTCCCCCCCTTATTGGCCCTGGCGATCTGGTAATAATTGGCGCCTGTCGGATCGGCAAAATAACGGGCCGGATCAGCCGCAGGATCGCCATCCTTGAAGCCGCCGGTAACGGCCACACCATTATAATTTCCGTTGACCAGCCAGTCCGGAAGGACAGGAGTAGACCCCGTGCCGTATATCGGATTTCCCAGCGGGATCTGGTTGGACGGATTGCCCGCCTGCAGCGTGTTGTTGTTCTGCTGCGCCTTATACAGCAGCTGACCGCCTTCTGTAGGGTTGAGTATATTGAAAGCGTTCCCTCCCTGGGGAACCTGCGTACCGTAATAACCGTCGTACGATACCTTCACCTTGCCGGTCCCCCGCTTCGTGGTGATGATTATAACGCCATTGGACGCCCGCGCACCATAGATCGATGAGGCGCCCGCGTCCTTCAGGATCTGCATGCTGGCGATGTCATTGGGATTCAGATCGTTTACATTCTGCGTAGGCACCCCGTCCACCACATACAGCGGCGTGTTATTGCCAAATGAATTGAAACCGCGGATCCGTATCAACGGCGCCTGACCGGGCTGACCCGAACTGACGACGGATACCCCCGACGCCTGGCCCTGAAGCATGTTCACCACATCGGGTACCGGCTGCTTTCTGGCATCCGCAAGATCCACGATCGCAACGGCGCCCGTAAGGTCTTTTTTCCGTTGCACCGCATAACCCGTCACCACCACATCGTTGAGCTGCGTATTGGTGGTAGACATCGTAATGTCCCCCAGCGAAACCCTGCCCGCTACGGGGATCTCCAGCTTATCAAAGCCGATTGATGAAATGACCAGCGTACTGTTATCGCCGGCATCGATAGTAAAAGCTCCGTCTCCACCGGTCTGAACGGCCGCCTTGCCGTTCCTGACCTGCACCGTAGCGCCCACAACAGGCTGCTTGTCCGCGCTGCTGATAACTCTACCGGTAATTTTTTTCTGAGCAAAAAGATGAAGACTGGAAAATAATAGACACACAAAAAAGCACAGCCGGATAAGGCCGTTAGTTTTGAACGACATAGGCAAGATATTAAAATGTTGACAATGGATACGAAGCTACGCCGATCGGACTCACCTAAAACAATATTATTTTAACAAATCATGACACTATTAGTATCTAACGTTAACGGGCATTAACATATGTTTTTTTGTAAAATATTATAGAATGCAAAAGGAACGCAGTAGCGTCCCTTTAATTATTTTTTACTTATATCCAGGTCATTCGTTCGTTAACTCGTGGCCCACGCCTTATCGCCTTTCTTGTAGTCGATACAGCCTTCCCATTTCCCCGGCACAGCCACATACCGCAGCGCCTTCGTTGCACCCGGCTCCGAAGTAAAATAACCCCAAAGCGTCAGCTCCTTCATCATCCGGAAATAATGGGTCGGATCATCCTTGCCCTTCTTGTCCATATACGCCTTCTGCTCCTTATCCAGATCGACCAGCAGATCGTGCTGCTGCTGCGGCGTGCTGTCCATAAAAGATTTGCCATTCTTCTTCTGGCTGGCGTCGTTCAGGGCCTGCATGCCGTCCAGAAAGACCTTTTGGTCTTTATCAGTATAACAATCCTTCACGATCCGGGCCATAAAATCCCCTACCTTGGCATCCTTCGCCCCGGGCGTATCCGTCCTGGGAAGAATGGTCTCCGCTATCTGGTCAAAGAAAGCGATATCGTCGTTGGAGAAATTGGCGCCCACACCGCCGATCTTCTTATCGGGGGCGTTGGTACAACCCGAAAGAAATGCTTCCGTACCCAATATGGCTCCGCCCAGCAGCAGGCTTACCCGGGCGATCGCGTCTCTTCTATTCATAAAATATCTTTTTAAAGGTTAATTTAAATATTTCCTTTTTTCAATTCGCTCACCGCATGATCCACCGCCCTCGCCGTAAACGCCATATAGGTCAGCGAAGGATTAACACAATTCGCGGAGGTCATAAACGACCCGTCCGTTACAAAAACATTTTTCGCATCCCAGACCTGGTTAAAGGAATTGAGCACCGAGGTCTTCGGGTCCTTCCCCATACGGGCCGTGCCCATCTCGTGGATACCCCTGCCCGGGAATGGATTGTCGCTGCGGCTCTTCACATCCTTAACCCCCGCAGCCTCCAGCATCTCCACCGCATCCGCTTCCATATCCTTCCGCATCTTCAGCTCGTTCTCCTTCAGCTCGCAGTCAATATTCAGGACATTCAGCCCCCATTTGTCCTTCTTCGTCTTGTCCAGCGTTACCTTGTTCTCATGATACGGCAGGATCTCGCCAAAACCGCCGATATTCATCTGCCAGGGACCCGGTTCCGTCAACGATTCCTTGAATTCTTTACCAATAGCATATTCCGCCACCGGCATATGCTCGTAACCGGCCCGCAGACCACCACCCTGGTAGCCAAAGCCACGCAGATAGTCCCGCTTGTCCCCGTTGATATTCCTGAACTGCGGGATATAGATACCGTTCGCACGGCGCCCATATACATATTTGTCTTCATAACCCTCAACCCGGCCGCTGGCCCCCACTCCGAGGTGGTGGTCCATCAGGTTATGCCCCAGCTCGCCGCTGCTGCTGCCCAGTCCGTCGGGCCATATGTCTGTAGCAGAGTTCATCATTATCCAGGCACTGTTCAGCGTAGACGCATTCAGGAAAATGACCTTCGCCTTGTAGGTATAGGTCTGGTTCGTCTCCGCATCCAGCACTTCAACACCCGTCGCCTTCTTGGTGTCCTTATCGTAGAGTATCTTGGTGACGATCGACCAGGGACGCAGCGTCAGATTCCCCGTCTTCATCGCCGCAGGCAGCGTCGAAGACTGCGTGCTGAAATAGCCGCCGAAAGGACAGCCCAGCCAGCACTTGTTCCGGAACTGACAACCCGGCCGGCCTTCATGGGGAACGGTAATATTCGCCACCCGGCCAATGATCATATGCCGCATTCCCTTATAGTGCTCCTTCAGACGGGCCGATATATCCTTCTCAACACAGGTCATACCATATGGCGGAAGAAAATGGCTGTTCGGAAGATGCGGGATGTTCTCGTTCGACCCGCTGATACCGGCAAACTTCTCTACATAAGTGTACCAGGGCTCAATATCCTTATAACGGACAGGCCAGTCGACCCCGATCCCTTCCTTGGCATTCGCCTCGAACTGGAAATCGCTCCACCGGTAGCTCTGACGCCCCCACATCAGTGAACGTCCACCGACATGATAGCCCCTGAACCAGTCAAAACGCTTGGTCTCTGTATATGGACACTCGCTGTCCTTTACCCAATAGTCTAAGTTCGTTTCATTCAATGGATAATCCCTCTTTAATACCGGATAATCCTTCTTCATCTGTTCGGTCGCACGCCCGCGGTGAGGATAGTCCCAGGCTTCCTTATTTGCATTCACATAGTCCTTGATATGCTCAATATTCCTTCCCCTTTCCAGCATGATCACCTTGAGCCCTTTCTCCGTGAGTTCTTTTGCAGCCCAGCCACCACTGATCCCCGACCCAATTACGATCGCATCATACGTGTTGTCAGCCATAATCGTTAGCTATTTTTGTTTAGTGTTAAATTTACATATTAATAGGCACAACATTCACCGGGGCCGCCCCCTTCCCTACCTCACCGCGGCGTCACCACCGGGTTCCCCAGGATCACAAAATCACCCGGGGATCGCCCCCCTTAAACATCACAGATCTTAACTCCTGCTTCCAGCGCCTTCAGCTTATCCGGCCATGAAGGGATGAACTCCTGTGCCACAAACCCCTTATACCCCGTCGCCACGATCGCCCGCATAATAGCGGGATAGTGCAGCTCCTGCGTCTCGTCGATCTCATGCCTTCCCGGCACCCCTCCGGTATGATAGTGTCCGAAATAGGGATGGCCATCGTTGATCGTATGGATCACATCCCCTTCATCGATCTGCATATGATAGATGTCGTACAGCAGCTTGAAATTCTCCGACCCGATCCGCTTCACCAGCTCGATCCCCCATTTGGTATTGTCACACATCTGGTCCTTATGGTTCACCTTGCTGTTCAGCAGCTCCATTTGGATGATCACGCCTTTTTCCTCGGCCAGCTTCAATATCTGCTTCAGTCCATCCACACAATTCTTCAGGCCGGTCTCGTCATCCATGCCTTCCCGGTTACCGCTAAAACAGATGAGGTTCTTGTACCCCGCCTTAGCCACCAGGTCGATATGCTCAAGATAGCTTTTGATCAGCGTGGGATGATACTCCGTATGATTCCAGCCCTTGGTGAGGCTTATCTCCGCCCCATTACACATCGAAGAAAATATGCCATGGTTCTTCAGCGTTGGCCAGTCCTTGGGACCCACCAGATCGATCGCGCTGAACCCGATCTTCTTCACTGCTATACATAGATCATCCAATGGAATATCTCCGTAGCACCACCGGCATACGGAGTGATTGATATTGCCTTTTAATTTCACTTTTTCGCTGGTTTTAGTCTCCGCGGACGCACTGAGAGTGGATAGTCCTGCCGTTCCAAGGGCCGCAGTGCCCGCAACGATGTTTTTAATAGCAAGACGTCTCGAGGGTTGATTGGACATAATATTGATCAGGTCAACAGTTAATACGGGTCAATAGTTAAAGTGGTCAATTTACGAAACATTCTGGATTCCCGGCGCAATTAAAATATCTTCCTTTTTCCGCTTGCGCATAAAGAGCACCAGTCCAAGGAAAGCAATTATTAATACAACAGGTATCACCATGGTCGTGCTCAGCACCTCCGGCCCCGCCGCAGACCGGGCGTCATTGAAGGCTTTCGCCATATCTGTTCCCGGAGCCGCACTTCTATAGGCATCTAAAGAAGCTCCTGGGGGCAGTTTCTGTATCATGAGCTGGTCGTAGTAGCCGCCCATGAACATCATATAGATCGAAACCCCGAACATCCCCGCGCCACCCATCAGGTTCAACCCTACTGCACCCGTCCTCGGCAGGTTCTCCGCGACAAATCCGATCATGCACGGCCAGAAGAAGGCCACCCCAAGTCCAAAAATGATCGCCGCCCCAAATATCGCCGTCCCATGCAGGTGTATCAGCAGATAGATCCCCAGAGCCGATAAAATGGCTGAGATCAGCAGCACGCCCTGCGGCGCCAGCCGGTGGACCACAGGTGCCGCAAAGGCTCTTCCCAGCGCCTGCACCCCGGCCACAAATGTCAGGATGAGGATCGCATTATCCGTCACCGTCTTGAACAGCACATCCGTCCACTGGTTAGTGAACAGCTCGGTTATCGCCGTCCCGAACATGCAGATGATCATGAACAGGAACAATGGGTTGAACAACGCCTTATACATATCCTGCGTGCTCACCCCAGCGGCTACCCGCTCCGTCACCGGGAACTTCAGCTTCGAGAACAAATAGCCATAGATCAAGGTAGGTACCAGCATCACCGCCACCTCGACCCGCAAAAGCCACTCGGGGCGTACGGCCAGCCCGCTGGCCAATATCGAGTTCAGCGCAAATACGATCAGCGTCCCGATGACAATACCCGCCGGAAACCAAAGGTGAAAATGGTTCAGCTTCGTCGTTTTGTTTTCCGTATACAGCGAAGCCACCAGCGGATTACAGGCCGCTTCCACCGTTCCATTCGCTATCCCTATCAATAAAGTGGACAAAAAGAGCGTCCAGTACCCCTGAGCAAAAATGGTGAGCAGTATCCCCGCCAGGTGAAAAACAAAAGCCGACACCAGCAGCTTCTTCATGCCTATAACATCCACTACAAATCCTCCGATGATGATCGCAAGAGGAAATCCCCAGAAGGCCGTCGCTGCAATTGTACCCAGCTGGGAAGCATTAAGATGATAGATAACACCCTGGTCATTCAGAACACCCGCACGGATACCAAATGAAAGAGAAGTGACCAGCAGCGCAAGACAGCTTGCTACAAAAAGCTTGTTACGTTGAATGGCAGAGGTTGAAGTCATGGCAAAAAATCGTTTTAATTCTTAAAAGTAGGCGATTTATTTAAAAAAAACCACTTAAAATTGCATACTCTCAACACAAATGACACTCATATTCAAATAAATTTATTGCTATTATATGAATAGAAAGCTTAGAATGGGAATGATCGGCGGCGGTCGCAACGCCTTCATCGGCGCCGTTCACCGCATTGCCGCCAATATGGATGGACTGATCGAGCTGGTCTGCGGAGCCTTCAGCAGCAGCCCGGAGAACGCCCGCCAGTCCGGAAAAGACCTTTTCCTTCCCGCCGACCGCGTTTATCTGTCCTACGATGAGATGTTTCAAAAAGAGAGCAGCCTTCCGGCCGACCAGCGAATGGACTTCGTCGCCATCGTGACCCCCAACCATGCCCACTTCGCTCCCGCGATGATGGCGCTGGAGAACGGCTTCAACGTGGTCATCGAAAAACCCATGACCTTCTCCCTCGAAGAAGCGATCAAACTAAAGAATAAGGTACAGGAGACTGGCCTGCTCCTCTGCCTCACTCATACCTATGCCGGCTACCCCATGGTCAAACAGGCCCGCCAGATGGTAAAAGAAGGCGCGTTCGGAAAGGTCCGCAAGATATATGTAGAATATCCCCAGGGCTGGCTCAGCCGCCTCTCCGAAAAGGACGGCAGCAAACAGGCCGAATGGCGCACCGATCCTTCCCGCTCAGGAAAAGCAGGCGCCATGGGCGATATCGGCACACACGCTGCACACCTGGCCGAGTACATCTCCGGCCTTCAGATCAAACAGCTCTGCGCCGACCTCAGCATCATGGTGGAAGGCCGCGCGCTTGACGATGACGGCAACGTCCTGCTGCGATTCGACAATGGCGCCACCGGCATTCTCGTCGCCTCCCAGGTGGCAGCAGGAGAAGAGAACGCTCTTAAGATACGGCTCTACGGCGAAAATGGTGGCCTCGAATGGGCACAGCAGGAGCCCAACACCCTATTGGTAAAATGGCTCGACCAGCCGACCCAGATCTACCGCGCCGGCCAGCCCTGGCTCTCCTCCTACGCCAAACACAATTCCCGTACACCGGGCGGTCATCCGGAAGGATACCTCGAAGCCTTCGCCAACCTCTACCGGAATTTTGCACAGACCCTTTCCGCAAAGCTCGAAGGCAGACAGCCGACACCCGAAGAGAAAGACTTCCCCACCGTCGAAGAAGGCGTTCGCGGGATGGCCTTTATCGATAACGTCATTCGCAGCAACGAAAGCATGGAAAAATGGACGTTCTTCGAAATTCCGCAGTGAGCTCCGGCCGATCAAAATTGAAAGTAAAAATAAAAATATTATCATATGACCACGATCAAAGGACCCGGTATATTCCTCGCCCAGTTCCTGGGCGACCAACCACCCTTTAACAACCTCGCAAACATCTGCAAATGGGCCGCTGACCTCGGCTACATCGGCGTCCAGATCCCCAGTTGGGACGGACGGGTCATCAACCTGCAGAAGGCCGCCGAAAGCAAGACCTACGCCGACGAGATAAAAGGCATCGTCAACGCCGCGGGCCTGCAGATCACCGAGCTCTCCACCCATCTCCAGGGACAGCTGGTCGCCGTTCACCCCGCCTATGACGCGCTCTTTGACGGCTTCGCCCCCGCATCCGTCCACAACAATCCAAAGGCAAGACAGGAATGGGCCGTCCAGCAGCTGAAATACGCGGCAAAAGCCTCCGCTAACTTAGGCCTCAACGCCCACGCAACCTTCAGCGGCGCGCTCCTCTGGCCGAACGTCTATCCCTGGCCCCAGCGCCCCGCAGGCCTCGTAGAGACCGGCTTCAAAGAGCTGGCAGCCCGCTGGATGCCGATCCTCAACGAATTTGACAAATACGGCGTAGACCTCTGCTATGAGATACATCCGGGAGAAGACCTCCACGACGGCGTCACCTACGAGCTGTTCCTCGAACACACCGGCAACCATCCCCGGGCCTGCCTGCTTTACGATCCCTCCCATTTCGTATTGCAATGCCTCAACTACCTGGAATATATCGACAACTATCACGAAAGGATCCGGATGTTCCACGTAAAGGACGCCGAATTCAATCCAACCGGCAAACAAGGCGTATATGGCGGCTACCAGAGCTGGGTCAACCGCGCCGGCCGTTTCCGTTCGCTGGGCGACGGACAGGTCGACTTCAAAGGCGTCTTCAGCAAGCTTACCCAATACGACTATAAAGGATGGGCCGTGCTCGAATGGGAATGCGCCCTCAAGCACCCCGAAGACGGAGCCCGCGAAGGCGCTCCTTTCATAAAGGACCACATCATCCGCGTCACCGAACGCGCCTTCGACGACTTCGCCGGCACCGGCAGCAACGAAAAATTTAACCGCAAAGTGCTCGGTTTGAGTTAATTTCGATGCGCTTCAAAAGGAAGCCCTGGAAGCCCCGGATCCATTGACGAACGAAATGGACCGAGGGACGTTCCCGAGCGGAGCGAAGCTCTCCAGTGAAGTTCAACCGAAGGACAATTATTAGAGTTTTTCCGGAGATTCGCTAATTTTTAGAAAAACGAATCTTCGGCACACATACTAAAAATTAGATTACAATGAGCAAAAAATTAGTAGTAGTCCTGTCTGCCGCCGTCCTGATGGCCGCTTGCGGGAATAACGGAGAAACAAAAGCTACCGAAAACAAAGACACTACAGCTGCCGCTCCCGCACCTGCCCCATCCAGCAGCTCAGCCAACAGCGACAAGGCCCTCGAGCTGATCGCCGGCAGCGACTGTACCACCTGCCACCGCGTACAGAAAGAATCCAGCGGCGCCTCCATCGGACCCGCCTACAGCGACGTAGCAGCCAAATACGCTCCTGCAGCCGACACTACGATCGACCGCCTTGTCAAGAAAGTCATCTCCGGAGGCAGCGGCGTTTGGGGAACAGTACCGATGACTCCCCATCCGGCCATGAAAGCAGACGACATCCGGACCATCATCAACTACATCATGACCCTCAAAAAATAATGCTACAGCCCGGGCGCAAGCCCGGGATTTTTTTTAATACAGATCAGATTTGCCATGAAAAAAATATCAATCGCTGTCCTCACCCTCCTTATCTTCAGCACAGCCTTTACTAGCTACCCGCACAAGAGCCATCCCAAAGTGCTGATCTTCTCTAAGACCAACGGCTACCACCACGCCAGCATCGCAACAGGCATCGAGGCCATAAAAAAATTAGGCGCGGAGAACGGCTTTGAGGTGGACACCACCACAGACTCCCTCCAATTCCGAAAAAATACACTGAAAAAATACGCGGCACTCATCTTCATGAGCCCCACCGGCAAAGTATTCGGCCCCGACGAAGAAAAGGCGCTCCAGGATTATATTCACGCCGGACACGGATTCGTCGGCGTCCACGCCGCTGCAGACTGTGAATACAACTGGCAGTGGTACGGCGACCTCGTTGGCGGATATTTCAAATCCCACCCCAAACAGCAGGAAGCCAAAGTCATCGTCGTCGACAAGGACAATCCCGCTACAAAGGGCCTCCCCGATCCCTGGACACATTTCGACGAACTGTACAACTACAAATATTACAATCCCGGCATCAAGGTCCTGCTCAAACTGGACGAAACGTCCTACACGGGCGGCGCCAACGGCGACAACCACCCCATTGCCTGGTACCATGAGTTCGAAGGCGGCAGATCATTCTATACGGGCTTTGGCCACACCGACGCAGCCTGGTCAGACCCGCTCTTCCTGCACCACGTCCTGGCAGGCATCCAATATGCAATAGGAAAAAATTAAAATCAGGATCCCGGTTCCGGCCGCACTTCCTGAACACGATATTCGTGTCCTAAAACACTTTAATATACGATAAACCAACCGCCCCATTCTGGTAGGTAGGCGTCAGCATCGTCACCGGCGCCTTATCCCCCGCGTCTTTCTTCCCGAACCAATGCTGCATCTTGGGATACAGCCAGTAGGCCAGACGAGTCGACGCAATACCAACCCCGGCGCCCGCAACCACATCGCTGAACCAGTGCGCGTTGTTATACATCCGCAGCGCGCCTGTCGCCGTGGCCAGCGCATAGCCCGCAACGCCATACCAGGGTGATACATCCTTATACTCCAGCCGCATAAATTCAGCCGAAGCAAAGGCCTCTGCTGTATGACCGGAAGGGAAGGACATACGATTCGATCCGTCAGGCCTCATCTCATGCGACCATCCCTTTACGGCGAATACAGATCCCTGCGCGAATACATTCGCCAATAGATAAAGCATCGTCCTGTCCTTAAAATTGTGCGCGCCATGTATACCCATCGCATTCAGCCCATAGACGGCCAACGCCGGACTAAACATCAGGAAATTATCGATATGCGTCTTGCTGTGTGGATTATCCTCCCAGATCTGTTCCTTCACGTCTCCGTTGAACTTCTGCAGCGTGCCATTGTGCACCGCCGTCGCGCCATAGGCGATCATCACCGCAGGAACAAAAAATGATTTGTACGGGAAAGGCTGCTTCCAGGCAGGCAGTCCCTGGCTCCAGTCAAAATGAGGAACAGTATCCACCTTCGAGCCCCAGCCCGTGATCATGCTTACTTCCCTGATCGTGTCACCACCCAGGTTATTTCCTCTATCTCCCACTGTGTCCCTCACACCAAACACAATCCTTTTTGAATCCTGAGCCATCGGGCTAATCCCTCCGGCCACACCCTGGCAATTAGCCACCCTGCATCCAAGTACGATGACTGCTACAGCTGCGAGTTTCTTCATAGTGGGGTCCCCAAAGTTTAATTGTTAAACGGCAAAATTGGGCGAAAATTTTGATCTTATTCCGGACAGACGGCCTCGTCCTATGGGTTTAACAAGACATTAGGACAAATTGTTATAAAATACCTAAGGTATTTCATCTCTGTTCAAAAAGTCGCAAAACTACCCTATAAGAGTAGATTTTTGCCTACCCGGCGGGGGCACCTCCTCGGTCAAACTAATTTACCCCATCCCCCGCGGCCCCACCGGCGGCATCGGGTCCTCCTAAACCATTGGTAATCTATACCCGTTATGATATTCCTTCAACAGGAACTTTTCGTTGATCCCCGCATCGGCAAATTTTCCGGTCCCCCGGTCCCAGGCCAGCCGCTGTCCGCTGCGCAGACTGATATTCCCCATCTGCGCGACCGTCGCCACATGAGACGCCTCCTGCACCGAACAACGCAGTTCCTCCATCTTACGGCTCCGAACGACGCTGATAAAATTGGCCATATGATTATCCAGGCCATTGTCCATCACCTTCGCGAAGGGTTTACTGACCTTGCTCTGGCTCTGCTTCTCTTCGATCACTTCCCAGCCTCCCCGGCTGAGCACCAGCGTACCATTATTGCCGATATAGGCGATTCCGTGATCCCTGCCATACGAACCATTGTCGATGCCCATCGCATGGTCCCAGACCAGGTTGAACGTATCAAATTCATACAGGGTCGTCAGCGTATCCGGCGTCTCCTCGTACAGGTCCGGGTAAGCGAAATTGCCACCCAGCGCCGCAATGGTCTTCGGCGTCTCCGCTTTCATCCCCAGCAGCCCATAGTCCAGCAGGTGCACACCCCAGTCTGTCATAAGCCCTCCGGCATAGTCCCAGAACCACCGGAAGTTGAAGTGAAAACGGCTTGAGTTGAAGGGTCTCGTAGGCGCAGGGCCGAGCCACATCGCATAGTCAACCCCCGCCGGCGGCGCACTATCAGGGACCTTCGGTCCAGGCTTCATCCATCCCTGGTAACACCATACTTTGACGGTGCGTATATTTCCTAACTGCCCGGAATACACGAAATCAACGGCGTCCTTAAAATGCTGCTGGCTCCTCTGCCACTGCCCTACCTGCACCACCCGGTTGTATTTCTGTTGCGCGGCGATCATCGCCCGGCATTCCCCGATGGAATTGCCCACCGGCTTTTCGACATAAACGTCCTTTCCGGCCTGACAGGCTTCGATCATGATCAGCGCATGCCAGTGGTCCGGCGTACCGATGATCACCGCGTCGATATCTTTCCGCTCCAGCAGCTTGCGATAGTCTCCATAGGTCTTGACGGCGCTGGTGTCCACCTTCATATCTGCAAGCTCTTTCATCCGCTTGTCCAGTACGTTCTTGTCCACGTCACAAAGCGCCACGACATTGACACCGGGCTGCTTTATTGCAGCCTTCAGGTCCGCCCAGCCCATGCCGTTGATCCCGATAGCTCCGATATTGATCTTATCGCCCGAAGATATTGTTTTTGAACTGCCCCAGGGTTGAATGCCCAGTGAGGGTAAAATAAGCGCCCCGCCAGCCAGGGCCGTTGTTTGCTGCAGGAAATTGCGACGTGTATTTTTCATATGCAAAACAGCGTAGAGATCGTCTACGCTGTTTCAATATACGAAAATTCTTTATCCGAAATTTCCTACTGTTTCAAAAGTTTGATCGTTGCGTTCACATTCGCATTGAC
>Ga0105239_10003434_pt1 | contig 19403 bp, 10 predicted proteins | sample KBSC44metaG_FD_92761 | JGI IMG/M metagenome (GOLD analysis project Ga0105239, IMG submission 92761) | Corn rhizosphere microbial communities from Kellogg Biological Station, Michigan, USA - KBS C4-4 metaG | ecosystem: Host-associated > Plants > Roots > Rhizosphere > Soil | place: Michigan, USA...
ATGTGAAAGCTAATGCAGCTATTTCGGATCACGATTAATAAATAATTAATGTGCCTAATATGAAGGTAAATACATACAAAATACTTTTAGGTTTCTTGAGCTTGCTGCTCCCTGCTTTAGTTTATGCCCAGCAGAACGCTTTGCCTGAGCAAGTAGATCGTTGGGCTATTCAGTCTGATGGTAGTATTAAATGGGCGGTCAACGGTCGACTTCCGCATACCGATCACATAGAAATGTCGGGCGAAAAAGTGTCTGTTTGGGTACTGTATGGCATTGATAGCGCAGGCCGGTCGTCCATTTCACGTACAGTGGTTTTTCCCACATTCAGGATGCTGCCCGATGGTACCCGGACTCATATTGATTATACTTTTCAGGACAACGAGTTGCCCCGTTTTTTGATCAACAACCGTCAGCTGAAAACCGATCTAGCCAGTGGTAAAAAATCAGGTGATCTCACCTATAATATCAAAAGCATCAGTCATAAAGGTATTATGCGGATAGCTGCCACTTCTGGCAACCCGGCGCTGGTAAAAATCGACCGAAGCATCTTCCCATCTATAGATAAACCAATGGTGATTGAAAAATTTGTGTTTACCAACGTAACTGATAAACCGGTTAACATTACTATGGAATACATGCGGCGCGAGGAAAGAACCGACAGCGCTAAAAGCAAGGAGAGACCGCATACGGTGATCATGGGTACGATTGATCATGGCAGTAGAATGGTGCAGCCCAGCGCAAGTGTATCGTTCTCAGTTTATTATCTGGCAACGGATTTTCCAAACCAGCCAATTAAAATTGATCCTGACGCAGAGGAGAAGGCTCGTGAAAAGCGGGTAAATACTATTTTGACTCCCTTACAATTACAAACGCCAGATACTTTGTTAAATACGGCATTTGCATTTGCCAAGATTCGCGGAACAGAAAGTATTTACAAAACCAAGGTAGGCTATCTGCATGGCCCCGGTGGTTTGGCTTATTACGCGGCGATATGGGCTAATGACCAGGCGGAGTATATCAGTCCGTTCTTTGCGTTTTCGGGTGATAGCATTGGTAACCTTTCTGCCATGAACTGTTACCGTTTGTTTGCTAAATATATGAACCCTGAATACAAGCCCATCCCGAGTTCTATAGTAGCCGAGGGGGACGCTGTATGGAAAGGAGCAGGTGATCGCGGCGACCAGGCCATGATAGCTTATGGCGCTTCGCGCTATGCATTGGCTTATGGACAGCCAGATTCGGCCAAAAAACTATGGCCGCTCATTACCTGGTGCCTGGAATACAGCCGCCAGAAAATGAATGACCAGGGTGTGGTTAATTCGGATCATGATGAGCTGGAAGGTCGTTTTTCGGCTGGTAAGGCCAATCTGTCAACCAATAGTTTATATTATGACGCGTTGATATCTGCGGCTTACCTGGGTAAACAACTACATCAACCCAGAACACAAACAGATGGATACCTGAAACAAGCTGCCGAGCTCAAAAGCAATATCGAAAAGTACTTTGGTGCAAACATAGATGGTTTCGACACGTATAAATATTATGAAACCAATGATGTGTTACGTGCCTGGATCTGCCTGCCACTTACGATGGGGATTTTCGACCGAAGTGAGGGAACCATCAACGCACTGTTTTCGCCTAAATTATGGACTGCCGATGGTTTAGCTACTCAGGCTGGTAAAGAAACTTTCTGGGATCGCTCCACCTTGTACGCGCTTCGTGGCGTATTGCAGGCAGGCAAAACAGAAAAGGCCATGGATTACCTGCGCTATTACTCGCGCAGACGGCTTCTGGGCGAGCATGTGCCTTATCCCGTGGAAGCTTATCCTGAAGGAAATCAAAGGCACCTGTCGGCCGAGAGCGGTCTCTATTGTCGTATTTATACCGAGGGCTTGTTTGGCATGAGGCCAACAGGTTTTACCACTTTTAATTGTACACCAAGATTGCCAATTGAATGGAATAAGATGGCAATAAATAATATACATTCTTTCGGCCATATATTCGATCTTACCATATCAAGACAAAGCAAGGGTAAATTGCTGGTCACTGTTACAGAAGGAAGTAAAACAATAAAATACAAAATAAATGAGGGTGGTACACAAGCTGTTCAACTATAACTACCAATAATTTAAAACCTATGAATCCATTTTTTAAATATATGATGGTTGTTGTAGCTACCATCACCGCCCACAATACTTTTGCGCAAACCCATCAGCTGGAAAAACTATGGGAAACCGATACGGTAGTAAGAGTTCCAGAGTCGGTTTTGCCCGATCTTAAAAAAGGTATCCTATATGTATCCGAGATCGACGGAAACCCCAATGCAGTTGATGGTAAAGGAGGGGTGGCTAAAATTGGTTTGGATGGTAAGATCATAGACCTGGATTTTACCACAGGTTTAAATGCGCCTAAGGGGTTGGGACGGTTTAGTAATGAACTGTACGCGGCAGATCTGTCGGAAGTCGTGGTTATTGATATTACTACTGGTAAAGTAAAAAACAAGATCGCTATCGATAGTGCTAAAGCCCTTAATGATATTACGGTAGATGACAAGGGAATAGTTTATGTATCCGATAGCAAAACCAAAAAGATCCACCGGATTGAAAAAGGAAAAGTAAGCACCTTTTTAACAAACATAGGTGGGGTGAACGGACTTAAAGCCGTAGGCAATGATCTTTATATCCTGGGTGGGCAAAAATTTATAAAATCAGACAGTCAGGGTAATTTAACATCTATTACCATGCTCAGCTGTGGTGGCGATGGTGTTGAACCTGTAGGAAATGGCGATTTTTTGATCACCTGCTGGTCTGGCCATATATTTTATGTAAGTGCGGATGGAAAAATAGAAACGTTGCTGGATATACAAGAGAAAAAGGTAAATACTGCCGATCTTGCATATGATCCTGTGAAACATATTTTATACGTACCTACCTTCTGGGGCAAAAAAGTGATGGCTTACAAATTAATAACTACCAAATAATATGGGGTTTCCTAAAATTCAGTCTATTAAAAACTATCTGATTTTCACCTGTCTGACAAGTGCTGGCATGGTGTCTGCACAAACGCGGAGCAACGATGATTATTTAAAATTATGGTACAACAAACCTGCCACCGCCTGGGAAGAGGCCTTGCCGCTGGGTAATGCGACCACCGGGGCTATGGTATTTGGCGGCGTTCATCACGAGCGTTATCAATTGAATGATCATAACCTGTGGTCGGGTTTTCCGGAATCGGGTAACAATCCGAAGGGGCCAGAGTATCTGCCGCAAGTACGAAAGGCTATATTCGATAACGACTTCGACAAGGCGGCGGATCTCTGGAAAAAACATTTACAAGGCCCATATACCGCCCGCTACTTACCATTGGGTGATCTGTTGTTGAATTTTAATGTTGCAGACAGCGCGCATTACTATCGTGACCTGAACTTAAATAACGCGGTTTCAACAGTAAAATATGAGGTCGGCGGCGTGCGTTACACTCGTGAAACATTTATTAGTTATCCGGATAAAGTAATGGTGATACGCATTACTGCTGACAAAAAAGGTGCTATTAATTTTACAGCCGGCCTGCAAAGCAAACTACATTTTTCTGTAGCGAACGATGGCAACAGTAAATTAATATTAAAAGGAAAAGCCCCGAGCTACGTAGCCAACCGAGATTACGAACCACGGCAGGTGATTTATGATGAACCCAAAGGGGAGGGAATGAATTTCCAGATCAGCCTGAAAATTAAAAATATTGGTGGAAGAGTAGTTGCTGCTAATAATGCTTTGCAGGTAACCGGTGCAGATCAAGTTGTACTTTATTTAACCGAAGCCACCAGTTTTAATGGTTTCAACAAATCCCCTGGTCTACAGGGGAAGGATCCTGCTATTGAAGCAAATGCCGGAATGCTTGCTGCATCGCAAAAAACATATGAACAATTGAAGCAACGGCATATAACCGATTATCAACGCCTGTTTAAACGGGTGGGTTTTGATTTAGGTTTTGATGCAGGGATGGTAGAAAAGCCTACGGATGAAAGGCTCCGGAGTTTCAGTGTAGCTAATCCCGATAAACAATTACAAACGCTGTATTACCAGTTTGGGCGTTATTTACTCATTGCCAGTTCAAGGCCTGGTAGCGCTCCTGCTAATCTTCAAGGTATCTGGAATGACCAGGTATCGCCACCATGGGGCAGTAACTACACTACTAATATTAATACCGAAATGAATTACTGGCTGGCCGAAAATACCAACCTTTCGGAATGCCACCAGCCTTTATTTGATTTTTTGAAAGAACTTACCGTAAATGGAGCCATCACCGCTAAAGAGACCTACAATATCAAGGAAGGTTGGGTGCAGCACCATAACAGCGATATATGGGCCAAAACGTCAACCGTAGGTGGTTATGACCATGATCCTAAAAGTTCGGTGCGATGGTCGGCCTGGCCAATGGGGGGTGCCTGGATGAGCCTTCACCTATATGATCATTACCTGTTCACCGGCGATAAAACTTTTTTAAGTAAAACTGCTTATCCGATTATGAAAGGAGCCGCGCAGTTTATGTTGCATTGGCTCGTGACCGATCCTAAAACAGGTTACCTGGTAACCAATCCATCTACATCTCCAGAAAATACGATCAAAATTAATGGTAAGGAATACCAGGTGAGCACGGCTTCCACCATGGATATGTCAATCATTCGTGAGCTGTTCCAAAACTGTATCAGCAGTGCACAGGTTTTGGGTACGGATAAAGTTTTTGCAGTACAGCTAAAAGCTACCTATGATAAACTCTATCCTTTCCACATAGGTAAGTACGGGCAATTACAGGAGTGGTTTCAGGATTGGGACGACCCGGCAGATACTCATCGACATATATCGCACCTGTTTAGCTTATTTCCCGGCCGGCAGATCTCCGTGTTTAATACGCCAGAGTTAGCTGAGGCTGCTAAACAATCAATGATATACAGGGGAGACGTAAGTACTGGTTGGTCTATGGCCTGGAAAGTGAACTGGTGGTCGCGTATGCATGATGGTAATCACGCCTACAAAATACTGGGCGCAGCTTTTAACTATATGGATCCCATACAAAAGAAGGAACAGATGAGTGGCGGAGGTACCTATCCTAATTTGTTCGATGCACATCCACCTTTTCAAATCGACGGAAATTTTGGCGGAACAGCAGGTATGACCGAAATGCTGCTACAAAGCCAGAATGGAGAGATTGAATTATTACCTGCCCTGCCTGATGCCTGGGCCGATGGCAGTATCAAAGGCATCAAAGCCCGTGGCAATTTTGAGGTAGCTATCGACTGGAAAAAAGGGAAACTGGCTAAGGCTCTGATCAAATCAAATCTGGGAGGCAATTGCAGGCTGCGTACACCTATACCCGTAAAAGTGGTACAGGCAAATAGTAAAACCGCTGCCGGCTCCAATAAGAACACTTTAAACGCTCCACCTGTGGTACCTGCTTACCAAAAAACAGCCAATGCTAAACTGGCTGATATCAGTTTTAATAAGGGCTATGTCATTGATTTCGCCACAGAAAAAGGTAAAACCTATACCATTATACCGCAATAAACGCTATGAAAAATTTAAAATATATATTGCTCAGCTGTTTGCTTTTTGGGTTCGCAGAACTGCTTAAAGCGCAATCCATCAGCTGGACAGAGGTTGAGCCGGGGATATGGAAGGGCGTGATTGGCAAACCCGAAGAATTTGACCTGTTTAAAGCTGCTGGTGTACAGCCATATCATATGGGTCTCCAGCAAATGCCCAAAGCCGGTTTTCCATTGGAAAAGGGCGAAATTACAGGGCATGTTCAGGATGGCAAAACCTACCTGCGTTTCCCGCTCGAGAAAAAAGAACAACTGTTTGGTTTCGGGCTAAACTTCCAGACTGTATTTCAACGGGGCAAGGTGCTAACCCTGCATGTAGACAATTATGCAGGCAAGGATAATGGCCGTACCCATGCACCCACGCCTTTTTATGTGTCATCCAACGGGTATGGTGTATTCATCAATTCGGCCAGGTATATCAATGTGTATGCCGGTACGGCTGTAAGGCGGGACAGTAAAATAGCCCCGGATGTGAAGGACAGGAATCTGGATAAGACCTGGGACTCGCATCCGTATTCAGATGGGGTAGAAATGCTGATACCTGCAGCAGGGGTAGAGATCTATGTATTTGCCGGCCCTACCATATTGGATGCCGTACGACGTTATAATTTGTTAAACGGGGGAGGCTGCCTGCCACCACGTTGGGGTCTGGGCTTTACCCAACGCATGCAGCGTTTAACCGATGCGCAGGGCGTTACTACAGAAGCACAGGCGTTTGAAGAAAGAGGTTATCCGTTGGATTTTATCGGGCTTGAACCCGGTTGGCAAAGCAAATCATATCCCTGCACTTTTGAATGGGATAAAACCCGTTTTCCTGATCCTAAAGCGCTGGTGCAGGATATGTTGAAAAAGAACATCAGGCTTAACTTATGGACAAATCCTTATGTATCCCCCGAAGCTCCCATTTATAAAAGTATTTTACCTTATAGCAGTTCTCATACCGTTTGGAACGGCATTGTACCTGATATCAGTATACCCGAAGCCCGGAAGATATTTTTTGGTGAACTGGAAAAAGGCAAGATAGATATTGGTATTAGCGGGTATAAAATGGATGAGGTTGATGGGGGCGATAATTATTTATGGCCAGATGTAGCTATTTTCCCTTCGGGACATGATGCCGAACAAATGCGCCAAACCTACGGATTAATGATGCAACGTTACACCAGCGAGATTTATCACAACCGTAACCAGCGTACCTTTGGCTTAGTGCGTGCCTCTAACGGAGGAGGGGCATCATTCCCATATGTGATTTATAACGATTATTATGATCACCGCGACTTTATAACGGCACTGGTGAATAGTGGCTTTGCCGGGGTGTTATGGACGCCGGAAGTGCGCTCATCAAAAACAGCTGAAGAATGGTTGCGTAGGTTTCAGTCAAATGTATTTTCGCCCATGGCCATGATCAATGCCTGGGCCAGTGGTACCAAACCATGGTCGTTTGCTGAGGTTGCCGAACAGGTAAAAACAATGGCCAATTTGCGTATGCAGATGATGCCTTACTGGTATAGTGAGTTTGCAAAATATCATTTTGAAGGTATTCCGCCATTCAGAGCTATGTACCTGGAAAATGGCTTTAGCAATACCGAGGCTAAAAACGAGAACAAAAAATTAAATCTGGAAGAAAATCCGTACGAGGAGGCTGTAACTAAAGAAGTGAAGGATCAGTATATGGCTGGTGAGTATTTATTGGTGGCCCCCATGTTTGCCGGACAAACCAGTCGCAAAGTAATATTACCTAAAGGGAAATGGTATGACTTTTATACCGGGAAGTATGCCGGAAATGGCGAGGTGATCAGCGTAACACCAGGTTTGGACAAAATTCCTGTATATGTAAAAGATGGTGGAATAATACCCATGATGCCTGTGATGTTACACGCACCTAAAGCTGGACAGAAGGTTGATATTGAGGTAAAATATTACGGCGAACAGCCTGGTACTTATGATTTATATGATGACGACGGCGAAACATATAATTATGAAAAAGGCAGTTATACCTTCCGCAAGATCATGGTAAGTAAGGTAAACGGAAAGATAAAAGGTACGATTACTCCTGCGCTTAAAGGCAAGCCCGATAATGTAGGCAAAGTGACTTTTAAAGCGATGACAGACCTTTAAAGTATATTCTCATGCCAAGCAGTTTTAACAAACTATATAATGTTCAAGCCATCGGATTTATCAGATGGCTTTTTTGCTAATTAAAACAACTTAAAGATGGATTTTGATAAATAATTAGTTGACAAAGTCTACTAATTATATCTATTTTTGTTTAAGAAAATAGAATTATTAGAAATGCGAGGAAATCAAATAGTCGTTCAGCAGGTCAGAGCATTTAACCGTTTTTATACCGATGTGATAGGTTTATTGGATAAACACCTGCTAAATAGTGAATACTCTTTGGCAGAGGCCCGTATCATTTATGAGATTTATATAGGCAAAAGTGTGCAGGCATCTCATATTATGACAGTGATGCACATTGATAAGAGTTATTTGAGCCGCCTGCTGAAGAAGCTCGAAAAAGAGCAACTAATCATGAAAAAAACCGCGGGGCATGATGCAAGAGCTATACTGATCTCCCTTACCGAAAAAGGTTTAACCGAATTCGAGACGCTAAATCAAGCATCTGACCAACAAATTGTGGGGTTGATCAAAAATTTAGACACCGGCAAACAACAAGAGTTGGTTTTGCACATGCAATCCATCATAAATATTTTAAAAAATAACAATATAAAATCGGATGACCAGAGCTACTAATATTGATGATATTCGTTTTAGAAATGAATTGTTACCAGGCGACCTGGGCTATATTGCCTATATGCACGGACAATTATATGCCAAAGAGTGTGGCTACGGCTTAAGCTTTGAAGGTTACGTATTGGAAGGCCTGCTTGAGTTTGCCCGGCAGTATGATCCGTCAAAAGACAGGATTTGGATCTGCGAATATGAGGATAAGATGATTGGCTTTTTGATCGGTGTGCATCGAGGTGATGCTGTACAGTTACGCTACTTTATATTTTTACCTGAGTATCGCGGATTGGGTTTGGGAAAACGATTGATGGATAGTTTTATGGCTTACATGAAAGAGAAGAGTTTCAAAAAAGCTTATTTATGGACAACCAACGAACAACATGCTGCTACATCCCTCTACACTAAATATGGGTTTAAATTAACCGAAGAAAAAATGTCGGAAGCTTTTGATAAATCTTTAATTGAACTCAGATATGATCTGGTAATTGGTTAAGAGGAATACAAGATCAGCGGTACCTTGCTCAATAAAAATGCAATCGATTGTATTTTATTGAAAATTCTTTCATATTTGTTTAAAGTTATTTTTCAATTACCAATTGTATTCTTGTTTTGCCAGCTTTAACGTCTAATCTTATTTTATGAAAGTTTTTTTTAGCCGTACTTTAATCGTTTTTTTAATTAGCTTTTTGTTATTTCAACAAGCAGTAAACGCTAATGTCCGCCTACCTAAATTGGTAAGTGATGGTATGGTATTGCAACGGGATAAAAAACTTAAGATATGGGGCTGGGCAATACCTGGTGAACAGGTTAAAATAAAATTCAACAATAAAGTAATTAAGACGGTAACAGATAAAAACGGGGATTGGTCAATGTTATTTCCCGCTATGAAAGCTGGTGGGCCATACACTATGGATATAGTAGCAAATAACCACCTGGTAGTTCAGGATATCTTAATCGGCGATGTTTGGTTTTGCTCTGGGCAATCAAATATGGTATTACCCATGGAGCGTGTTAAAGAAAAGTACCCCGAAGAAATTGCCAATGCCAATTACCCTCAGATACGAAACTTTTTTATCCCTACCATTGCTGACGTCACTACATTACATGAAGATCTTCCTGCTGGAAAATGGTTAACTGCCAATCCTGTAAATGTATTGAGTTTTGGTGCCGCTGCTTACTTTTTTGCCAAGCAAATTTATCTGAAATATCATATCCCGATAGGGCTGATAAACTCAAGTGTAGGAGGGACGCCGATTGAAGCCTGGATGAGTGAGGATGGACTTAAACAATTTCCATCATATCAAAAGCGTATTAATCAATTGAAAGATACCTCTTATGTTAATAAATTAATTGATAAAGCCAGGGTTGCAGCCAAAAAACAACAGCCAGTTAATGAGGATAAAGGCTTATCAGGCTCTCAAAAATGGTACGATACTACTTATATTCCAGAGGGGTGGCATAAATTCTGGCTTCCGGGATATTGGGCAGATCAGGGTATCAAGGGATTAAATGGCATAGTTTGGTTCCGTAAAGAAATTAATGTTCCAGCAACTCTGGTTGGCAAGCCTTCAAAGCTTTTTCTGGGGCGCATTGTTGATGCCGACCAAACTTATGTAAATGGCGCACTTGTGGGAGGGATCACTTATCAGTATCCTCCGCGAAGATATTCTTTACCGCAGGGTATTCTGAAACCTGGAAAAAATATCATTACAGTTAAAGTTACTAACACAGTGGGGAAGGGGGGCTTTGTACCTGACAAGTTTTATTGTCTGGATATAGGTGATCAGAAAATAGATCTTCGGGGTGATTGGGAATATAAAGTGGGGCAAGTATTTGAACCAGAGATAATTGATTCGGGTAGCAGCTTTTCCTCGCAAAATGAGCCTGCCGGGTTATATAATGCTATGGTTGCCCCTGTAATTAATTATTCGATAAAAGGAATTTTATGGTATCAGGGTGAAGCAAATACATCTCAACCTAAAGCTTATGAGGAATTGTTACCGGCTCTTATAACTGATTGGCGTTATAAATGGAAGCAAGGTGATCTGCCCTTTATATATGCGCAACTGCCCAATTTTATGGAGACGCAATATTTACCTTCTGAAAGTCGGTGGGCCACACTGCGTGAAGCACAGTTAAGAGCGCTTCGTATATCTAATACAGGTATGGCTGTAACTATTGACGCCGGTGAATGGAATGATATTCATCCTGTAAATAAAAAGGATGTAGGTAATCGCTTGGCTCTCGCGGCTGAAAAAGTTGCCTATTATGATCGCGATATTGTAGCGTCAGGGCCTATTTATCAATCGTTTACGATAGATAGTGATAAAGTCATTATATCCTTCAGTAATATCGGAAGCGGTTTAGCCGTAAAAAATGGTAATGAGCTCCAATATTTTGCTATAGCAGGGAAAGAGAAAAAGTATGTATGGGCACATGCGCGTATAAAGGGGAATAAAGTAGTTGTTTGGAGTGATAAGATACCAAACCCTCTATACGTACGCTACGCTTGGGCTGATAATCCGGAAACTGCAAATTTATATAATCTGGAGGGGCTCCCAGCTTCACCGTTTACCACAGACAACGAGTAGTTAATTCAGGATTCAATAAAATTGGTACTTCGATTGCACTAATATGTTTCAATATGCATAATTGCTAGTCTTAATAAGTTATCAAAAAGATTCCAGGTATAAATAGGCGTAATTGCCTAACTGTATAGCCTATAAGTTCTTATAATCAGCTATTATATTAGTTCTATTTCATGGCTGTAGCCATATAAACCCCCTTATTAACTTGTTTTTGTGATTGGCATTTTTTCAAGTAATTATCTTATTGCTATAAATATTATTAAATAAACAATCGATTGTTTATGGTTTTATTTAAACAAAAGATGAAAAAAAGAAATATCCGTAAATCTTATTTCATTTGTGCAATCGATTGTATTTTGTGATAATTTTACGATAACCAAATTATAGTACTTAACCAATTAATGGATGGGCTATTAGCCTGCTTCTGTTTAACCGGGTGAATCCATATTAAAATTAAAAGCTATGAGAAAAAATCACTTAAAAGATCAATTGTAAAAACAGAGGCCGGGTCTCCACCAAAAGGTCAAACCATTTTTGGAGTCAATCCAACATATCCCACAAGTATAAGCCCTTAACCCAAATTATAAATTATGAAAAAACAAATACTGAAAACCTGCCGGAAAGCATGGCTCATGTTATTGTGCTTGAGTTTGATCTCTCTGTCACTTTTTGCGCAATCAAGAAAAATTGATGGCTCAGTCCTAGATGAAAAAGGAAACCCGCTCATTGGTGCCGCGGTTAAGCTTAAATCGGGCAAGATCGCAACACTAACCGATGTTAATGGTAAATTCTCCATTACCGTTTCCGGTAACGAAATGGCTTTAGTTGTAACCTATATAGGTTATACAGAACAGACAGTTCCGTTAACCGGCCAAAGCTCACACTTAGAGATCAAACTAACCCCAAGTAGCCACAGTTTAAATGATGTGATTGTTATTGGATATGGCACCGCCCGTAAAAAGGACGTAACAGGGTCAATTGTGTCGGTAAGTGGTAACACACTGCGTGAAGTACCTGTGGCCAATATACAGCAGGCCTTACAGGGCCGGGCTGCAGGTGTGGAAGTACAGTCTGTAGGAACACGTCCAGGGGCTGATGCGCAGATCAGGATACGCGGTGAACGTTCTATACAGGCAGGTAACGATCCACTGTTCGTTCTGGATGGCATACCCTATAGCGGTACCTTAAATGATATTAACCCAGACGATATAGCCTCGGTTGACATATTAAAAGACGCATCGGCAACAGCTATTTATGGCTCAAGGGGGGCCAATGGTGTGATCCTGGTGACCACCAAAAGGGGCGCAGCGGGTGATACCAAGGTTAGTTTTAGCGACTATTATGGCATTAGCAGCGTTACCTCAAAATATAAAGTATATAATGCCGATCAATATCGCGCACTGCGTGATGTTTCGGTATTTAACCAGGGCTATACAGCTGACGAATTAGCGGGAATAGCCAGCGGAAGAAATACCGATTGGCAGGACCTGGTATATAAAAACGGCTACATTACCGATCACAACCTTACCATCTCGGGGGGGAATGATAAAAGCCAGTTTTCTGCAGGCGGTGGATACTTTAAACAGACCACCGTTTTACCTGGGCAGGATTTTACACGCGGTACATTAAAGGCTACAGCCGATTTTAAGGTAAACAGCCGCGTTAAGGCGGGCTTCAATAACCTGCTTAATTACAGTATTACACACGGTTCTCAATTCCCGGCAAATGTATTCCCTTTAATTACTTTGAGCCCCTTGTCGTCACCGTATAATGCTGATGGATCAATCAATATCAAACCGGCTGGTAATACTGATGATTATAATACAACCTATAGTCCGTTGTTGTTGCGCAGCCAGCCGGATGCTTCGGTTGATCGTGTCCGCCGTTTTCATTCATTTAGCAGTTTATACGGTGAGGTTAGAATTATCGATGGTTTGAAATATCGCTTAAATGCGGGGTTGGATTTTCAGCAGGAAGAAGGCGCGCAATTCCAGGGAACTGATAGCTATTTTAGGCCCGGCACTTATAACACAGCAACAGTAAACAATGCAACAGCCACCAAATACAGCCTGGACAATTTACTAACTTATGACAAAACCATTGCTCAAAAACACCGCATCAGCGTTACGGCCCTGTTTGGTTTTGAGCAGCAACAAAGTCATAATACCTCAGTGAGGAAAGATTCTATCACCTCTGATTTTGTTCAGTTTTATAACCTGGGCTTATCATCCACAACCCCGGCGCCTATTTTAAGCGGAGGCGAATCAAAGTCATCACTTGTTGCGATGATGATCAGGGCTAATTATATTTTCGATGACCGGTATATGATCACGCTGACAGGTCGGAGGGACGGCTCATCTCGTCTTGGAGAGGGTAATAAATATAAGTCGTACCCCGCTATTTCTGCCGGATGGACTATCAGTAATGAAAAATTCATGCAAAACGTTCCTGTAATCTCCAATCTGAAACTTAGGGCTGGTTTTGGTGTCACGGCTAACCAGGGGATTGCTGCTTACAGCACATTAGGTGGCCTGTCGTCAGTTAACTCCAGTATCCCAGGTACGCCCCAGGTGCTCTATAATTATGGAACCACTGTTGTTAACGGTTATTACGTAAGCCGAATAGTTGACCCTAAACTGGATTGGGAGTATACTAAAACTACCAATATTGGATTAGATTATGGCATTTTAAATAATCGCATTACTGGTAGTGTAGAGTATTATACAGCCAGTACCACAAAGCTGTTATATGGCATTTCATTACCCCCAACATCAGGCATTACTGATCCTTATTTAACAAACGTAGGTAACGTGACCAATAAGGGGATGGAGTTTTCCATATCGAGTCAGAATATAACATCAGACCACGGAGGATTTACCTGGGGCACCGATCTGAACTTTTACTTTAACAGGAATAAGCTGGTATCCTTAAATGGGAGTATAACACAGGTTGTAAATAACCAGCTATTTGTAGGACAACCATTAAGTGCCATTTATGATTATAAAAAACTGGGGATATGGCAATTGAGCGAGGCTGCCGAAGCAGCCAAATATGGTTTTGTTCCCGGGCAAATTAAATTAGAAGACCATAATGGTGATGGCAAGCTTACGGTTGATGATAAATATGTAATTGGGAGTGCTCAGGCTAAAATTCAGGGCGGTATGACCAACCGTTTTACCTATAAAGGATTTGATTTCTCATTTGTACTATATGGTCGTTTAGGTGGAACTCTGATTAGTCAGGTATACCAACCACTGGCAGGTTACACTACCATTAATGACGGCAGGCGAAATCAGGTTGCCGTAGATTACTGGACGCCAACTAATCCAACCAATTTCTACCCTTCACCAAATGTTGCTGGCGGACAAATTTCATCACCGCTAACCAGCGACGCAGGTAGTACGCTTGGTTATTTTGATGCCAGTTTTTTAAAGGTAAGAACCATCACATTTGGCTATAGCTTGGGTAAACGATGGGCTAAAAAGATCGGTGCGCAAAATTTGCGTGTATATGTATCATCGCAAAACCCATTTATATTTTTCTCGCCCTATGTACGCGCCGGAGGTATAGATCCGGAAGCAACAGGAATAGGAAATCAGGGTGTTCAGAATCCGGGTAATATATCAAGCCGGGCATTAACCATCGGGGTGGCAACTCCTTCTACCAAATCATTTATCGCGGGCTTAAATATTAGTTTATAATCAATTAATTATCAGAATTATGAAATCAAAATATTCGATATATATAGTGCTTCTGCTGATAACCACATTATGGGGCAGCAGTTGCAAAAAATCGCTCGAGGAGCATCCTTATACTGCCTTTACAACAGATTATTATAAGTCTGCTGATGGTTTACAGGCTGCAGTGAACGCGGTTTATGCCAATATGCGGTATGATTTTGGCCCCGTTGGCGCATTGGCTTTGGGAAATGTAGGTACCGATGAATTTACTTTTGGTGATCAGGTAGCCAGTTCGGGCCAATTCCTGGAGCTGGGTACTTACCAGATCCCCACAACAAATGGTGCCATATTAACACCCTGGAATAGAAACTATAATGGTATTAACCTCTGTAATGCCATATTGAAATTTGCGCCGGGTGTAACTATGAGTGATGCTACCAGGAATGTAATGATGGCTGAAGCGAGGTATTTAAGGGCACATCTTTATCTGTTATTGGTTGAAAACTTTGGTGCTGTTCCGGTTGATTTAGGCTCAGGCGACCTTCAGTTCACCAATGTACCTTACTATGGTTTTAACCGTTTGCCTTTTAATGATATCCTGAAAAAAGATTATCAGGCCATGATCGCTGATCTGACTTACGCTTCCCAGAATTTACCTGTTCAGCGTCCTTCAAATGCCTTTAAATTATCACAAGCCGCAGCACTCCACTTATTGTCCAAGGTTTATTTATTTAGGGCATACTCAGTAGTAAAGGAAAGTACTGACTTTGATAGTGCATATACTACTGCAATGGAACTGATTAATAACAAGGGCAAGTATGGAGCCGATCTTCTACAGGATTTTGGACAGGTGCATAAACAAGGAAATGATTATAATAAAGAAATACTGTATTCAGTTGAACGCCTCCCGCTCAATAATTCGGCAAATGAAGACCTGAACCCGAGCACCGATTTTGCCAACAAAGTAAATATTGCCAACAACCTTTTTAATTGTCTATACCAAAACGTAGCAAGTGTTGGTGGTGTAACATTAATTGATGATCGTCCGTTGCAATATGGCCGTCCGCTGCGTGAACTTACGCCAACGCCTTATGTTTCTAACGTAGCCTTTGCCGATAAGTTTAACGATAGCCGTTATGATAATTCGTTCCGAGTGATGTGGCGTGTTGCCACCGTTCGGACAGGCGCTGCATTACAAACTTATGTTAGCAGTTTGGCCACTGTAGGCGTTAAGATAGGTGATACCGCTATTTACCTTCCACCAACTGAGGCGCGGGCTACACAGCTGGCAGCCGCCGGAAAAAAATACCTGATCGTACCGCCAAGCAAATGGTATAACAATCAAACCAAGCTTAGTTTTCAATATCCTAATCTTAAAAAGTATGATGATAGCTTACGAGCCAACTTTCAGGATGTGTCAGGCAGGCCATTTATTGTTTCCAAGCTTTCAGAAGTTTATTTGACCGCCGCCGAAGCTGCAATGCAAGCCGGACACCCGGCAGACGCCGTTACCCTGATCAATGTATTACGTACAAGAGCAGCGTATCGTCCAGGATTATCCACTGCAGATTTATCTGCCAGAGTAGCTGTCATGCAGGTCACTCAATCGCAGATAACGCTTGATTTTATATTGGACGAACGTACCAGAGAGCTTTGTGGGGAATGTATCCGCTGGCCCGATCTGGCTATAAGGAATAAACTTATCGATCGCGTGCAAAGATATAATCCGGATGGAGCGCGGCATGTTGCAGCCTTCAATAATATACGACCAATTCCCCAGGATCAGATCAACAGCGTAGTAGACCCCAATGGCGACCTAAACAGAAATAAATACCAAAATCCAGGATACTATTAATCATTGTTTAAAGAAAACCAATTATGAAAAAGAAACTTATTATACCTGGCTTATTGTTAATAGCAACTTTTACCTGCGCCTGCAAAAAACAATACTACAATGGCGCAAACAGTACCATCGCCTATACCTATTCAGATACATCTGGTACACTGAAAGCAGCATCAAACCTGCCCATTGGTATGGCTATCGACTATGATTTTATCGCCAATACCTATGGCGACAGGAATATTGTTATCCGTGAAGCAGGCATGGTGACCTTTGGTTATACCATGAAACACGCTGCTATTGTAAAAAATGATGGCACTTTGGATTTTACACGTGCCGATGCCCTGGTAAGTAATGCCAATGCTGCAGGTTTACAGGTTTACGGACATACGTTGGCATGGTATCAAAATCAGAATGGCACATACCTCCGTTCGCTGGTACCGGGAAGTGCGGGCAATGCGATACCGAATTTATTACTTAACGGCGATTTTGAATCGGGCAGTGGCAGTACATTTACCAACTGGAGTGCTTATAACGGAGCTTCGTCATTCAACGAAACAAAGGTTGCCGGCGAAATACATGGTGGTACAAGGGCATTAAAAGTGGTAAACGCTACGGATAACCCCGGTGCGCAATACAAGGTGCAACTGGTCAGTGATCTGTTTAATACCACGGTAGGAAAAACCTATAATGTGTCTTTTTGGATAAAATCAGCTAATGCTGGCGGGTCAGTACGTTTTTCAACCCAACCGACAGCACAATATGAAGGCGACCAAACCACCGGTACCTCGTGGACGCAGGTAACATGGCCCATTGTAGCCAAAGATGCTCAAACCAGGGTATTGATAGATATCGGCCTGAAAGCCAATACCTATTTCCTGGATGATATCACCGTAACGGATGCAAGTTTATCCACACCATTACCAGCCGACGAGGTTGCTGCCAAAGTCAACACGGCTTTGCAAACCTTTATCACCGAGATGGTAAGTCATTTTAAAGATAAGGTGCATGCCTGGGATGTGGTCAATGAACCTGTTAAGGACGATGGTAGCTTACGGGTTGGCCCTTATGTGGCAGGTACTGATGCAAGTGACACTTTTTATTGGGGACAATATTTAGGTAGGGGTTATATAGCTAAGGCATTTACCTACGCCAGCCAGGCCGATCCCACAGCGTTATTATTTATTAATGATTATAACCTGGAAGCGGGCTCGGCAAAGGTTGATAGCTTAATTAAAATTGTTAATGAGCTAAAGGCAGCAAACGTACCTATTCATGGTATTGGCACACAAATGCACAGTAGCATTAACAGTTCATATAACGATATTGACAACATGTTCAAAAAACTGGCTGCAACTGGGTTAAAAGTGCGTATCTCTGAACTGGATGTAAAACTAAACCCTGGTAATAAGGTAATAGACGTTTCATCGTCGCCTACGCTTTATAATTTGCAAGCAGGCATGTATAAATACATCATACAATCCTATTTGAAAAATGTACCTGCAATACAACGTTACGGCGTTACTATTTGGGGCGAAATTGATAAAAATAGCTGGATAGTAACACAACAAAAACTGAACGATGCTCCGTTGCTGTTTGATAGTAACGGAAAGAAAAAACCTGCTTACGGAGCTGTAATTCAGGTTTTAAAAGGGCAGTAGTATATTTGTTTAAGCTGATCTGTAGATCTCTAAAAATGGTTGCCTGTATAGGGTGGCCGTTTTTAGAGATTTAACCAATAATCTATATTTAAAATATTTCATGAAAGCATTTCCTTTGATCATCGGACTATTAGCACTGAATATCTCGACTTCAATTGCTCAGTCGATTGCTGATTTTACTCCGCGTTTAATAAAAACGGGGAATACTACCCAGCTTTTGGTTGATAATAAGCCTTACCTGATCTTAGGTGGAGAATTGGGCAATTCAAGCGCGTCTGATACAACTTATATGAAACCCATCTGGCCAAAGCTCAAAAAAATGAACCTGAATACTATTTATGCCCCGGTGTACTGGGAGTTAATGGAGCCACAGGAAGGGCAGTTTAGCTTTTCATTGATTGATGACTTGATTTTAAATGCCAGGGGTAACCATATCAAGTTAGTGTTGTTATGGTTTGGCAGCTGGAAAAATAGTATGTCATGTTATGTGCCTGAATGGGTTAAAACAGATCAGACTCGTTTTCCACGGGCCGAAGCAAAGTCAGGGCTGAAGCAGGAAATATTGAGTCCTTTTAGTAAAAATAACATGATGGCCGATAAGCATGCTTTTGTAAAACTGATGGAGCATCTGAAAAACTTTGATGGAGGGCAGCATACGGTTATCATGATCCAGGTAGAGAATGAAATAGGTATGCTTCCTGATGCCCGCAGCTATGAGAAACTTGCAAATGCTGCTTTTGAACAGCCTTTGCCCGGTAAACTGTTGAGTTATTTAAAGGATAATAAAAGTAAACTGCTGCCTGAAACCAAAGATATCTGGGCGGAAAATAATTTTAAGACAACCGGTAATTGGGAAGATGTTTTTGGGAAAAGTTTAGCTACAGACGAGTTATTTATGGCTTGGTATTATGCCATTTATGTAAATGAAATTGCTTCTGCAGGTAAACAGGTTTATAATTTGCCCATGTATATCAACGCTGCTTTGAACAGACCGGGCAAAAAACCGGGCGAATACCCAAGTGCAGGGCCATTACCGCAGGTAGCAGATGTATGGAAAGCTGGTACTCCGGCTATAGATATATTGGCACCCGATTTTTACAACCCCGATTTTAAACATTGGAGCGATTTATATACCCGTTCTTCAAATCCTTTACTGATCCCCGAAATACGTTTTGAACAAGGGATAGATGCTAAAGCTTTTTTTGCTTTTGGAAACTATAATTGCATATCCTTTTCACCATTTTCCATCGAGTCAACAGAAAAGCCAGAAAATGAACCTATTGGTAA
>Ga0105239_10003436_pt1 | contig 19395 bp, 15 predicted proteins | sample KBSC44metaG_FD_92761 | JGI IMG/M metagenome (GOLD analysis project Ga0105239, IMG submission 92761) | Corn rhizosphere microbial communities from Kellogg Biological Station, Michigan, USA - KBS C4-4 metaG | ecosystem: Host-associated > Plants > Roots > Rhizosphere > Soil | place: Michigan, USA...
CCTGATGAGACTGGCGGCGGACATGGAAGACAGCACTTCGAAGCACCCAGTGACACCGGGAGAGGTCCTGCCTGCAAGAGAGCTGTACGCAGACATGCTGCTTGAAAATAAAGATTATGTTACGGCCTTACAGACATATGAGGCAGTGTTGCAAAAATCCCCCAATCGACTGAATAGCCTGTATGGCGCCGGTCTGGCTGCTGAAAAGAGCGGTGACAAGGGTAAGGCTGCTTTATATTATGGGCAGCTATCCAGGATGGCGGATACTGCTTCGAAGCGACCGGAAGTAAACATGGCAAGGAAGTTTGGAGGGGCAAAATAGACATTCAGGTGGGTTGATCCGGACAGAAGACTTTGGTACTTTTGTCAAAACCATTCTGATGAAACACCTTACCATCCTGGTCCCTGACGGGCAATCTGATCTGAGCACCCTCGCCAGCATCATCGGGGCTTATGAGATATTTGCAAGGGCCAACAAGTATAAAAAGGAAAACGGGGAGAAGGAGGTATTTAAGATCGAGCTGGCGGGTATTTCCAAAAGAACGGAGTTTGATCAAGGTATTGTCAATATAAAGCCGCAGACCCATATTTCGGCCATTACGAAGACCCATCTCATCATCGTTCCACCCTCATTGATCCGCAACTATGAGAAAGCCGAGAAGGGGAACCGGCAGATGATCGACTGGATAGCCAAACGATACAAGTCGGGCGCTGAGATTGCCAGCATATGTACGGGGGCCTTTATCCTGGCGTCGGCGGGTCTGCTGGAAGGAAGGAACTGCTCTACCCATTGGGCTTCGGAGGGAGCTTTCAGGAAATTCTTTCCCAATGTGAAATTACATCCGGAGAAACTGATCACGGACGAGAAAGGGATCTATACCAACGGGGGCGGCTATTCTTTTCTCAACCTGGTGATCTATCTGATAGAGAAATATTTTGACAGGGAGACGGCTATCTTTTGTTCAAAGATCTTCCAGATCGAAATGGACAGACAGAGTCAGTCGGCCTTTAGCATATTTACGGGGCAAAAACAGCATGGGGATGAAATGGTGATGGAGGCTCAGACCTATATTGAAAGCATGCTGCACGAAAAGATATCGGTGGAGCATATGTGTGCCCGATTCTCGGTGGGCAGGAGAAATTTCGACCGGAGATTTATCAAGGCCACGGGCAATACTCCGCTGGAATATTCACAAAGGGTAAAGATCGAGAGCGCGAAAAAATCGTTCGAGACCTGCCGCAAGACCATCAACGAGGTGATGTACGAGGTGGGCTATTCGGATGTAAAAGCGTTTCGCGAGGTATTCAAAAAAATTACGGGTATGTCTCCTTTGGAATACCGGAGCAGGTATAATAAGGAGGCTTTTGCATAAATTGCACTCCATTAAAAAGATCGACTATGAAGATCGGTGTGGAGTATTCTGATATGTCGTCCTATGCTATTCATGGATTGGGTCATGAAAATGCGGAGCATGCACATCTGCTGCCTATTTTTTCTTCCTCTACCTTCACTTTTGACAGCGCGCAACAGGGGATGGATCGTTTCTCCGGCAAGGAGCCGGGCTATATGTATTCGAGATTTGCCAACCCAACTGTCCGGGCGGCGGAGAAACTGGTGGCAGGATTGGAAGCATTTGGTCTTACAGGCGAGGATGGGAAGCCGCTGGAGTTGCGGGCGTTGTTGCATGCGAGCGGTCAGTCGGCCATGGCGACGATGCTGCTATCCAATCTTTCGGCGGGTGATAGCGTGTTGTCCCATCCGTCATTGTATGGAGGGACGTATGAATTTATATATGGGATGCTGCCGCGATTTGGGATCCATTCGCTGTTAGACGATCTTAAAGATGTGGACCGGCTGTCAGCGCTGATCGGAAAGACGCCAAGCCTGAAGCTTATTCATATCGAGACGCCGGCCAATCCTACGATGGGGTGTATCGACCTGGAGGCGGTCTGCGCGGTGGCGCGGAGCCGTGGGGTCAAGGTGACCGTGGACAATACTTTTGCTACGCCGTATCTACAACAGCCTTTTCGATATGGGGTGGACTTTGTGTTCCATTCCACTACCAAATTCCTAAATGGTCATGGCACTTCCATCGGCGGGGTGCTGATCGGAAAGGATATTGCTTTTATGAATACCCTGGGATATGATACCTATAAGCTGTTGGGGGGCACGTGCAGTCCCTTTGATGCGTTCCTGCTGACACAGGGGATCAAAACGCTGGGGTTACGGATGGACCGGCATTGTGAGAATGCGGAGCGTGTGGCGGAGTTCCTGTCGGGGCATGCGGCGGTGTCGAAGGTGCATTACAATGGATTGAAGGATCATGCGGATGCGGCACTTACGGTGAGGCAGATGCGTCGTGCGGGTGCGGTCATGGCTTTTGAGCTGAAGGGCGGGATGAAGGCGGGAATGCGATTTATCGACAGGCTGCGGGTGTGTACGAGGGCCGTGTCGGTGGGGACGATAGACACGCTTATTTCTCATCCGGCCTCGATGTCACATTCGGGGATGGCGGCTGCGGATCGACTTAAGGCGGGGGTGACGGATGGGCTGATACGGATGAGTGTTGGGCTGGAGGCTATTGATGATATTATTGAAGATCTTCGCCAGGCGATGGAAGAGTAGGAAGGCGGCCAGGGCGAGGTTAGGGAATGATCTTCAGCTCGGTGAGGACCCTGTTTACGATGCGATCGCACCTGGTGAGGTGGAAAGCATAGACATGTTCTTTCATATACCCTTTCAAATGGTCCTTTAGCATGGTCTTGGCCCTGTTGAGGCGGGTCTTGACATTGGACGGGGCGATATCCAGCACTTCGGCGGCTTCTTTTACGGACAGGTCTTCTACTTCCCTCAAAACAAATACTAGCCGGTATTTTTCGGGCAGCTGTTCAATGGCGTTCTCAAGGAGGGTGGAAAGCTCTTTATTATGCAACTCACTGTCCGGGGTTACCATATTAATTGAATTGTCTTGTGAAATGGTTCTTATCGAGCGGGTCTTTCTGATCTGACCCAGGCACTGATTGATCATGATCCTTGTCATCCAGGTGCCAAAAGAGCTGTTATTCTTAAACTTATCAAGATGCAGATAGGCGTTTATATAGGCTGTCTGCATGGCGTCCTCTACATCGGCCTCGTTGTTCAATATCGACATGCCGGTGCGGAACAACCGTTGGTTATATTTCCGGATGATGAATTCGAAAGCTTTCTTATCCCCATCGAGGATAGTCTTTATCAGGACCTCGTCGGTGGGCTGACTTATCTGCAGGGGCTCCTGTTGGATCATATTTCTCATTAGATGCACCAATGTCAAAAAGGTAACAAAAAATAATTTTTATGCATTTGTGACCCTTTGGGAGGGTCATTTATCTAATATGAAACAAAATTATATTTTATGGCTACTGTAAAGCAACTCTCCCAGACCTTGAAGCTGACTTTTGGAATAGTGCCCATCGTAGCGGGCCTGGACAAATTTACGAACCTGCTGACGCATTGGTCCGATTATTTGGGGAATAATAGATCCATGGTGCCCATGGACCCTGAGACCTTTATGAAGGTAGTAGGGGTGATCGAGATCATTGCGGGGATTATCGTGTTTGTAAGGACGGTGGTGGGGGCGTATGTTGTCATGGCGTGGCTGATTTGCATTGCAATACAATTACTTATAGGGGGACATTATTTCGATGTAGCGGTGCGGGACCTGGTGATGGCGGTGGGGGCGTATACGCTGGCACAGCTGACAAGAATGAGTTCGGCGGGCCAGATAGTGAGATGAGTGGCGGGGCCTGACCGACGGGAGTATGGGGCCTGCCGTTGGGAAACCGGCGCTTGGAAGCAGATGCATTTTTGGGGTGGACCGGCTAACTTACGTTGTATAAGGTGGCGAGCTCTTTTAGCTGCAGGACATTGCTGGTCTTTGTCTTTTCGAAGATGCGGCTTTTGAGGGTTGAAATAGTATTGTGCTTGAGGTTGAGGTTGCGACTGATGTCATTCCCGCTCAATCCCTGAAGCATATAATGCAGTACTTCGAACTCACGGGCGGAGAGTTTTACAAATGGGTTGTAGGGATCACCGGTAGGAACTTCTTTTTCGGCGGCGGTGTTGTTTTGAAAGAATTTCCGGATCTGGGCGGTCGTTTCTTCTTCGGAGGCCGTCTTGGATATATAATGTGACAGGCCGTACTGTTTTTTCAGCACTTCTCCATATACTTCCGCGGGCTGCATAGAGAATATGAGTATCTTAAGCTGGGGATAGAGGGTTTGAATGGTAGGCAGGACCTCGAGGGTACTGCCGTCGGACAGATTGATATCCAGGACGAGGTGGGTATATATCTTTTTGTTCAGCTCTTTCATCATTTCGCTGCAGGCGGCTACTCCCCGGACATCTGTGTACCCAAAATTCAACTCCAGGATCAGCTTGACCGCTTTGCAGATCATGCTGTGATCATCCGCCAGAAGTATTTTAGGTTCCATCCTATATAGGTTTTATTATATGATAAAGCTATGTAAATATTTACTACGCTGGGAGGATAGCACTTAATAAGTAATTTACCAGCAATTAAACCTTCCTATTTATGAATCTCTATGCTATCCCGGCATTGTATTGCCCTTTTGTGGGTGCCATACACCCAATGTACAAAGAAATCGAAGCCCACACCAATGATTGGATCCTTGAATTTCAGCTGACGCCGACCTATGAGATCTTCTCCCGATATAAAGACTACAGATTCCCCCTATTTATTGCACGAAGTTTCCCGATGGGGGATTATACGGACATATGCGCCTGGTGTGACTTCAATACCTTGTTATTCATGGTCGATGATATTTTTGACGAAAAGGATGTTATCAAGGACAAAGCGGCCTATGTGAATTTCGAACGCCAATTCATGGAGATACTTGAATATAATAAAAAATGTTTTATCAGGAAAGACGGTCCTGTGCTGGCTGCTCTCAGCGATTTCTGGCGGAGGATGGTGCTGCGTACGAACAAGGCCTGGCAGATGAAGTTCATTCATTGTATAAAACTGATGTTCAAGGGGCTGGCCTGGCAGTTCAAGCATATGATGAACGGGCTGAAGCCTGATTTCGAAGAATATATTCAGATACGTCAATATCTGGGTGCGGCACATCTTTCCACGGATTCGCTGGAGGTGACGGGAAAGATATACCTCAACGAGCATATCTATGAGCATCCGTTTGTGCGCAAGCTGACGGAGACGAGCCGTAACATTGTCTGCTTCTCCAACGATCTTTTTTCCCTGAGCAAGGAGCTGAACCAGGTGGATAAGGGGGAATACAACCTGGTGACGGTGTTAAAGAACAAGTATTCTATCAGCATGGAGGAGGCGATCCAGCGTACGGTACAGATCCATGATGACCTGGTTCGGGAGTTTATCGACCTTTCGGAGAGGATATACATATTCGACGACAGGACGAATACCATGTTGAAGAAATATATCGATGCGCTGGGCTACCAGATGCGCGGCAATGTGGATTGGAGCACCCGGGAGACTACCAGATACCCGCATATTTATATGAACTGAGCGGGTGGGGGTGAATTGACCGGCTAATGATCAATTCGCGTGGACGGACTGCAGGGGCATGGAAATCGTAAATTTTGTTCCCTGGTCGGGCCAGCTGTCCACGAATATTTCGCCTTTCATGAGATTGACTGTCTTTTTGGTTATGTACAGGCCGAGGCCTATGCCTGTGGGGCTGCCGGTGACGAAGGGTTCGAAGATCCTATCAATATTGGATTCTTTTATGCCTTCTCCCTGGTCTTCCACGGACAGCTGCCAGTGATCGATCAGTTTGGTGACGCGGATGGTGATGTCTGTCTCGGAGCGGGTGTATTTTACCGCATTGGTCAGCAAATTGGTGATAACCTGGTTGAGCTTGACCTTGTCACTGAGGATGTATTCTTCCATGTCCTCGGAGATCTCGGCCATGATCCTTACTTTCCGCTCGTCCGCAGAGTATTGATAAATCTCCACGATGTTGTCGATGAGGGAACGGATATCGATGAGGTCGTTGTACACGGCATTGCGGGTGCCAATCTGATATTTCTCATATTCCAGGATATTGTCCATGATATTCTGGGAGATCTGGCAGGCTGTCCTTAGATGGGTGACGGCCCTGCGCCAGTCCTTTATCTTGATGTCGTCTGTTTTTTCCTTGTTGAACAGGTTGAGGATGGAGAAGATGGAAAAGAAAGAGGCTCTGATCTCGTGGTAGGCATTGCTGATGAATATATCCTTTTTTTCGTTGGCTTTTTCTTCTTTCTCCAGGCTGAACTGCACTTCTTCGGCGTGTTTTCTTAGCCTGTCCATGAGGAGCTTGTTATTCCTGGAATAGAGTACGAAAGTGAAAATGACGAGAGAGATGATGACGGCGTAGGAGGACCACCGCATGAACAGGGCGGTGCCTTCATCCACCTTTATGGATTGGATGACCTGGTATGAAAAGTTCAGCTCCAACAGGACAAGGAGGCTAACGGTGACGGCGATGCAAATGATGCGGGTGACAAGATCGGGAAACATGAACAGGGCGACGCCGATGAGATAGACGACCATTAGCTGAGCCTCTACGGGGCGGCCAAGTATGCTGCTGTAATATAAGGTGGCGGTGCTCATGGTGAGGTAGATGGACAGGCTGGCAAGATGATATCGCCTGACATGATTGAGCAGGATTGTGCCGATGAGCAGGGCTGTCTCTATTACGATGCCGACGAGGATAAGGATATTGTGAGAGATGAAATAAAAGAGGGTGCCGACTGTGACGGTAAGCAGAATGATCCAGCCGCTCATCAGGTTCACACCAATGGAGATCTTTTTTTGCATATCGTCCTCCGAAAGATCGTGTGATTGTAGATGAATGATGGAGTGCAGTGTTTTGATCAGTTGCTTCATAGAACTTTAAGTTTAAAGGATGTAAGCTGCATCATGCGGCTCAAAAAGGTTTGGTGAACATGGGCGCGGAAAGGTAGAAGGCTGACAAAGTAAAGATTTTTTCCTTTCGAAGGGGAAAACTGTCCGGGATGGTAAGGGTGTAGAAGTATTTCTACAAGATATTTTGAAGAAGGAATATAATTTTAAGTTCTAATAGGATAAGGTTTAATGGTTATGGTATTTGATTAGCGCATCCCTGCAGCAGTGTAGGGATTTTTTTTTGTCCGGGGCGATGGGTCCGGAGGAGCTGACCCGGGAAACTGAGAGGGGCGATGGTCGTATGGCAGAAAAATTGGCTGGGGCCGGGCGAGCCGGAGCTAAAATTTGCTAAAATTTATTGATGATTTTTTGTCGGGGGCGAGAGATTTATTTGCTTGTTTAAACGTTTAAGCAGACCTTTCAGGACGAATTGGACCTGACAAGTCCAGGCTATGATTGCGAAGCGGGACGAGGAGAAGGGGTGACTGAGCCTGTCCAGGCCAAGGCGATTATGGCCGAAAGTCAACGATCATGGAAAGGAAAGTTTCCATCAAAGATATTGCTCGCCATCTAGGGGTCTCCACGGCCCTGGTGTCTTATGTCCTCAACAACAAGTCGGACCGGGTGAGTGTGGAAATGGCGGAGAAGATACGGCAGGCAGCCCGCGAATTGAACTATCGTCCTAATCTTATTGCCAGAAGCCTCCAGAGCGGAAAGACAAATACGCTGGGGCTGATCGTCGCAGATATTTCCAATCCCTTTTTTTCCCAGATAGCGCGTATTGTAGAGGATGAAGCCAAGCAATTGGGATATACAGTGATCTTCGGGAGCAATGACGAGAGCGTGGAGAAGTCGCAAGCGCTGCTGGACACGTTCCTGAACCGCCAGGTAGATGCGCTGATCATTGCACCGGCGGAATTTACGGAAGAGCAGATAATGGCGCTGCAGGAGAAGCGTATTCCCTTTGTGCTTATAGACAGATACTTTTCGAATGTCCAAGCCAATTGTGTCCGGATAGATAATTATAAAGCGGCCTATACGGCAGTTGAGCACCTGATCAAGACGGGCGGCCGCCGTATCGGTATGCTGGCCTATGATACAGGTATGCAGCATATCGTGGAGCGGATCTCGGGATATAAAGATGCGTTGAAGGATGGGGGAATTGCTTTCCAGGAACAGTGGCTGATCCGGGCCTCCTATCAACACCTGGAAGAAGAGGCGGCATCGGGAATGCAGCAGCTGCTGCTGCCGGCGCCTGTGGTGGATGGGTTCTTTTTTGCCACGAACTCCCTGGCCATACAGGGCATCAGACAGGTGATCCGGCAAAAGATCAAAGTACCTGAGGAGCTGGCGATCATCAGTATGGATGAGGCCGAGGCGTTCGACTTTTTTTATTCTCCTATAACATTTGTAAAACAATCCCTGGAAGAAATCGGCAGGCAGGCGGTGAGGCTGGCACTGGGCGGCATTGCTCAGCCACGTAATGTGCCGGAGGAAGTGATATTGGATGCAAGGCTGGTGATCCGGGAAAGCACTAAAAAATAACCTATATGCAACTGACAACAAGAATTTTCGTCCTTGCGGCGACGGTACTAACAGTCATGAGCAGCCGGGGACAGGCCGGCGCGGGGCATGGGATGGTAGAGAAGACCGACAGACATGTCTACAATGGAGTCTACAAGGGAGCCTATTTAAGAGAGGTGGCCTTTCCTATCGGGGGCATCGGGGCGGGCATGTTCTGCCTGGAAGGGACGGGCGCCATTTCACATATGTCGGTGCGCAACAGTCCGGACATGTTCAATGAGCCGGCGGTGTTTGCCGCTATTTCCATCAAACAGCTGCCTAATAGCGCGCGGGTGCTGGAGGGGCCCGTGCCAGCCTGGAAAAAATTCGGACAGCGGGATGCGGGGTTGGGAGCGCCGGGCATGACCTGGGGGCTGCCCCGCTTCAGGGAAGCGGAGTTCCTGGCCAGATTCCCTTTTGGAGAGGTGACCTTGCGGGATAAGGCACTGCCGTTGGATGTGCATATAACAGGATGGAGTCCTTTTATACCTACGGATGCGGATAATTCGAGTGTGCCGGCGGGGGCATTGGAATATACTTTCCGTAATGTGTCGGCAAAGACCATGGATTATGTCTTTTCCTACAATGCGCGAAATTTCATGACCATATGGGATGAACGGGAAGCCAATCGTGGCGTCAATCGTATCAGGGCTATCCGGGGAGGCTTTGTGCTTTCACAGGATGGGACAAAGGAAGCGCCTGAAAAGAAGGGGGATTTCGCCATATTTACGACGGATGCGGGAGTAGTGGTAGACCATTGCTGGTTTCGCGGCGGATGGTGGGACCCATTTTCCATGGCCTGGAACAATATTGAAAAGGGGCAGATGAAGGCGGTGGCTCCTGTGGAGAAGGATGCACCGGGGGCCTCTCTTTTTGTGCCTTTCACGCTGAAGCCGGGGGAGGAGAAGAAGATCGTGCTGCTAATGGCCTGGTATGTACCGGACACGCATCTGCGTATTGGAGATGAGCCGACAAGTCCAAAGGACAGCACGGTGCCTGATCTTTCGCGGCAGCTGCCTTCCCTCTATCACAAACCATGGTATAGCAGTAAGTTTCCTGACATAGAGGCTGTGGCTTCGTACTGGAGCGACCACTATAGTGAATTGCGGGGAAATTCGGCGATGTTCAGGGATGCCTTTTATAAGAGCAGTCTGCCACCGGAGGTGACGGAAGCGATAGCGGCCAACCTCACCATCCTTAAATCACCGACTGTCATGCGGCAATACGACGGCCGATTGTGGGCCTGGGAAGGCAGCAGCGACTCCTGGGGGAGCTGTCATGGGTCGTGTACGCATGTATGGAACTATCAGCAGGCGGTATCCCATCTATTCCCTTCGCTGGAGAAGAGTCTTCGCAATACAGAATTTGGAGAAAGTCAGAATGCGGACGGACACCAGACCTTCCGGACATCATTGCCTATCCGGCCTGTGGCGCATAATTTTCATGCCGCCAGCGATGGGCAACTGGGGGGTATTATGAAAGTCTATCGTGAATGGAGGATCAGCGGTGACAGCGTCTGGCTCCGGAGTATTTATCCTCGTGTCAAAGCAAGCCTGGAATACTGTATACGAACCTGGGACCCTCGTCATGATGGAGCAGTGGAGGAGCCGCATCACAATACCTATGACATCGAATTCTGGGGACCGGGCGGGATGACCACGAGCTTTTATCTTGGCGCCCTGGAATCGATATGCGTCATGGGGAAGTATTTAGGAGAAGATGTGCGTCCGTATGAAGCGCTGTATGAGAAGGGGCGGAAGTTTATGGAGTCGGAGCTTTTCAACGGGGAATATTTTATACAGAAGATACAATGGAAGGGATTGAGCGCTGCGGACCCGGTAGAGGCTGCCAGGAAGTCTTTCGGGGGTGGCTACTCGGAGGAGGCGGTGCAGTTGCTGCAGCAGGAAGGACCCAAATACCAATATGGGACGGGCTGTCTTTCGGACGGAGTGCTGGGTTCGTGGATAGCCCGGGTCTGCGGTCTGCCTGAACCGGTGGATACGTCAAAGATCCGGCAGCATCTGTTGTCGGTGTATAAATACAATCTCAAAAAGGACCTGACGGACCATAGCAATCCACAACGTCCTGGCTATGCCATCGGACATGAAGGGGGTTTGCTGCTGTGCAGCTGGCCAAAGGGCGGGAAGCTGTCGCTGCCTTTTGTGTACAGCGACGAGGTATGGACCGGGATCGAATACCAGGTGGCATCCCATCTTATATTCGAGGGGCGGGTAAAAGAAGGTCTGGATATCGTGCGTACGTGCAGGGACAGATATGCGGGAGATGTGCGTAATCCTTTTGATGAATATGAATGTGGTCACTGGTATGCACGGGCCATGTCGAGCTATGCATTGCTGGAGGCGCTGACAGGTGTACGGTATGATGCGGTGGAGAGGACACTGTATGTGGACAGTAAGATGGGAGATCTTACCACCTTTCTATCCACGGCTACGGGTTTTGGGAATGTGAGCTATCGTGGGGGGAAAGTGAGCGTGAAGGTGGTATATGGGAAGATACCGGTGGAGAAGATCGTAGTAAGGGGGAAAACACTTAAAACCAACTAATATGAAGAAAACTATCGTCCTTGCCTGCTTTTTTCTGGGTGGACGGCTGCTGGCGCAGCAGACGCCGGGATTTAATGGGATTGATGCCGGAATGAACAATATCTATCGACTGTCCAATGCCAAGACAAGATCAATCAGTCCTGAAAATTTCAATGGCGCCAAGGGGGGCGGGGGAAAGGCTACTACCGGTACGGGGCAGGGCGCTTCGCGTGACCTGGGACAGGGGTGGAAGGTGAGCCCCAGTGTGACGATAAAGGCGCATACTACTTTTACGATTGCGGAGATAGATGGTTCGGGATCCATTCAACATATCTGGATGACTCCTACGGGCAACTGGCGTTATTCCATCCTGCGAGTGTATTGGGATGATGAGGCGACGCCCTCGGTGGAGGCGCCGGTGGGCGACTTTTTTGGAATGGGGTGGGGGAGGTATTCACCGTTGAAGAGTTTAGCGGTGTGTGTCAATCCTGGCTCCGCATTCAATTGTTACTGGCCTATGCCTTTCCGTAAGAAATGCCGGATCACGATGGAGAACATCGATGAGAGGGACATGGTATTATATTACCAGGTTGATTATATCCTGACGGAAGTGCCCAGTGATGCGGCGTATTTTCATGCGCAGTTCCGCCGGGTGAACCCGCTGCCATACAAGACGAACTATGTGCTGGTAGACAGCATCAAGGGGAAGGGGCAGTATGTTGGTACCTATCTGGCCTGGGGTGTACATAACAACGGCTGGTGGGGTGAAGGGGAGATCAAGTTCTTTATGGATGGGGATACTGATTTTCCCACCATCTGCGGAACGGGTACGGAGGACTATTTTTGCGGGTCGTATGATTTCGACACACGAAAGAAGGTATCGGAAGGAGTGACAGTGAGCGATTATACGGAATTCTGTACACTCTATTCGGGGCTGGCTCAGGTGATCAGGGGAGATGGGCATTATGATATTGCCCAGCGATTTGGGCTTTATCGTTGGCATATAACGGACCCTATCCGATTTGAAAAGAATTTGAAGGTGACGATACAGGCGTTAGGGTGGAGGGATGGAGGGAGGTATCTGCCGCTGCAGGACGATATATCGTCGACGGTGTTCTGGTACCAGGCGGAGCCGCATGGGGCGTTCCCGAAGCTGCCGGCGAAGGATCAATTGGAGGTGAATTAACCGGGGGATAAGATAAAACATTTTTATATGAACAAAAGATTGCTAGGATCAACGGTGGCGGCGGTGATATTGACTGCTGCGTGTAATAATAATCAGTCGATGAAGCAAGCGGAAGGGGACAAAGCGTCGCCTGGTACATTTGGCTATGACCTGGACTTCCTGCGGGCACATGACAGCGTGGTTGTCCTGCAAAGCGATGGAGGCAAGGCGCAGGTGATCGTATCACCCAAGTACCAGGCAAAGGTCTTTACGTCCACGGCGGATGGCGCCGGGGGAAAAAGTTTTGGATGGATACATTACAAGGCCTTTACGGCGCCGGTGGATGCCCATATGAATGCCTATGGCGGGGAAAACCGTATTTGGCTGGGGCCGGAGGGGGGCAAGTATTCTCTCTTCTTTCCCAAGGGGGCGGCCATGGAGTTTGCCAACTGGAAGACACCGGCGGCCTTTGATACAGAAGCCTGGAGGGTGATCCGGCAGGATACGATGTCCGTGAGCATGCAAAAAGATATGCAGCTGGTGAACTATGCGGGAACGCCCTTATCCCTCTCTGTCATGCGGGATGTTACGATATTGAGCAGGAGCGTTATCGACGGCATGCTGCAATCGCATGATCCAGCCCTTAAGGTGGTGGGATACCGGACCAACAATACGCTGACCAATACGGGGGCGAAGGAATGGACGGAGGAGACGGGTATGCCTTGTATCTGGATGCTGGATATGTTTAATCCGTCGCCGGCTACCGTGATCGTTGCACCGCACAAAGGGAGTGGGCGGGCGGCGAAAGGGGGTGAAAAAGTGGCCACTACCGACTATTTTGGGGAGATACCCTCCGACAGGATCAAAATAACTGACAGTACCCTGTATTTCAAGGCGGATGGGAAGAGCAGGGGCAAGCTGGGTATTCATCCTGCCTATGCGCTGCCGAGGGCGGGGAGCTATGATGCGCAGAATAAGGTGCTGACGGTGACGATATTCGATGTGGACTCTTCCGGAAAATACCTGAACCAGGAATGGAAGACGACGAAGCCTGCGTTTAGCGGGGATGCGGTGAATGCGTATAATGACGGGGCGTTGGCAGACGGCAGCCAGATGGGCCCCTTTTATGAAATAGAAAGCGTCTCGCCGGCGGCTTTTTTAAAGCCGGGGGAATCGCTGCATCATCAGCATATGGTATTTCATTTTATGGGAGACGAGGCGGCGCTGGACAAGGTGAGCCGTGCCTGGCTGGGGATGTCGCTGGAGGAGATCAAAAAGGTTTTTTAGTATATTAGGGGTACAACCAACTCTCTGCATATGCGAAAACTTTACTTCCTGCCCCTGCTGTTGACGCTGGGGATAACTCAAGCCCAGACCTTCCGGGTCAGTATTGCGCCTCAATTGCATTCGACCGCCTGGGATGGGAGGCTTCTCTTGCTGTTATCCAACAATGATAAGGCGGAACCACGATATCAAGTAAGCGATGCTGCGGGTACGCAGCTGGTATTTGGCGTGGATGTGGACGGCTGGCAGCCGGGGCAGTCGGAGCTGGTGGATATGCATGCATTCGGCTATCCCATCGAGCGGCTGCGGGACATACCGGCGGGCGACTATTATGTGCAGGCGCTCTTACACAAATATGAGACCTTTCATCTGAAGAATGGTCATACGGTGAAGCTGCCGATGGACAGGGGCGAGGGGCAGCATTGGAATATCGCTCCCGGTAATATCTATTCGAAGTCTGTCAAAATACATTTCGACCCTGCGCAGACGGGTGAGGTGTCGCTGACCATCGACCAGCTCATTCCGCCCATTGCGGAACCGCGGGATACACGTTATATCAAGCATATCAGGATACAAAGCAAGCTGCTCACGGAGTTCTGGGGGCGGCCGATGTATATCGGGGCGCATGTGCTGCTGCCGGAAGGGTTCGACGAGCATCCGACTATCAAATATCCGCTGGCTGTTTTCCACGGTCACTTCCCAGAGGATTTTGGCGGGTTTCGTATGACGCCACCCGATGAGAACCTGAAGCCTGATAGCAGCGCCAGATTCCGCATCACGGGGTATAACAAGATCGTCCAACAGGAAGCCTATGACTTTTATAAGCAATGGACCGGTCCGGGATTCCCCCGGGTGCTGGCGGTAGAGATAACACATGCCAATCCTTATTATGACGACTCGTATGCGGTGAATTCGGAGAACCTGGGGCCTTATGGGGATGCGATCACCTATGAGCTGATCCCAGAGATCGAGAAACGGTTCCGGGGTATCGGTCAGGGCTGGGCGAGATTCACCTACGGCGGGTCAACGGGAGGTTGGGAGGCGCTGGCGGTGCAGGTGTTCTATCCGGACGAGTACAATGGATGTTATGCTGCCTGCCCGGACCCGGTGGATTTCCATCACTACACTACAATAGACATTTATCATGACCGAAATGCTTATTATGTAGAGAGCGATTATAAAAAGACGACACGTCCGGGCTACCGGGATTATCTGGGGCATGTTAGCGCCATGGTAAAGGATATGAATCAACGGGAATTGGCGTTGGGTACCCGCAGCCGCAGCGGGGATCAGTTCGACATATGGGAGGCGGTCTATTCCCCGACGGACCAGGATGGATACCCGAAGCGGATATTCGACAAGTATACCGGGGCTATCGACAGCTCGGTGGCGGCCTATTGGATGGAGCACTATGATCTCACGCATATCATCCAGCGGGACTGGCCGAAGATCGGGGAAAAGCTAAAGGGCAAGATCCATATCTATGTCGGGGATATGGACAGCTATTATCTGAACAATGCTGTGTATTCGGCGGAAGATGTTCTTAAAAAGCTGCAAAACCCTGTCTGTAACTGTGAAGTGGACTATGGCGACCGGGCGGAACACTGTTGGAACGGGGATCATGCACACCCTAATTATATCAGCCGCCTGCGTTATCATCAGATGTATATAAAAAAATGGGCTGAGGAGATACAGCGCCGTGCTCCTAAGGGTGCGGACCTGCGCTCGTGGAGGTACTAGACAGCTGGAGCTCCAGCATTTGCTTGTAGGCCATGAACCGCTGCTGTCCAAAGAATTCGGCTGTCTTAATGGCAAGGCCTGTGAGGTCGTTGAGCTCGTTGTCATTAAAATGATTTCCTTCGAAATAGCGGTAGTCCTTCCCGATGAATGCTTTTAACGAGGTATAGAGCTCGCTGCTGGTCTCTTGTGTTATGAGTCCTTTATCCATCAGCTGGGTATATACCTTTCTTAGCCGGGGCTCGTATTTTTCCTTCAGGGTCTTTATAATACTCATTACAGTGTCGTGGGAGATACCGCCCTCGTAGAAGGGGTTGATGGTCTTTAACGTCGCATTGACCAGTGCGATGTATTCGTCATATTCGCGGCTGATGGACTGATAGGACCGGCAGGCATTGCGAAGAGCTTCCTTGTTGTCAGACTGCTGCAGGAAGAAATAATAAGCTTCGCGGTCCAGGGACTGGAGGCGGCTGGTCAGGCCGGTGATGTCCTTTTCCAGGGACTTTATAACCGTGTCGGCGTCCTTATGGGAATGTTTTACGCCATCGAAATCGAAGCTGGTGACGTCGAGGCGTCTGTCCTTGATGGCTTTTGCCAGTTCAATGTCTTTTTCCAGGGAATTGATGGAGGTTTGGATCTGGCCAGTCTCTTCATTGAAAAGCTGGTCGAAGGTGGCGATGGGGGAGGGGGCGGGGGCATCCAGGTCCCAGTCGACCGTAACGAACCTGCCTTCGTAAAATCCATTGTACGCTTTGGGCAGGGCATATGTCTCTTTCCGGACGTTGTACCAGCGTTCGAACTCCTGGCTGTCGTATAGTCTTGCATCGTCCTTGAGGGTAACATTTGCATAGAGATTGCGGGTCAGCTGTTCCTGGAGCGCATGCGGCTGATCAAAGAGGAGCCAGGGGCTGCTGGTGTCGGGAGGGGCCTCGATGGAAAATTGATCGAGATGCATCTTCCTCTCGGTGAGGGTAGGATGGCTGGCCCATTGATCTTTATAGTTGATACGGCTGCGGGAAAAGGACTGTATAAAATGATAGGAGATCTCCGGAAGGCCATTCTTTATGGGGAGGCGATAGTCCCCGGCAAGGGATTGGAGGACGACGAGCTGGTCCGTGTAGATGTTGGCGGCGATCCTGTTCTCCTTCAGCTTGTCGTTGGCATTGTTTAGCGCGCTGTTATAACAGTTGGCGGCCACTTCGATACGGCTGAGGGCGCTGATGACGTTGTTGCCACCAGATACCGAGGCAGCGACCGTGTCGGCATGAAATTCCATCTCCCGGCTGAGGCTTCTGTAATTCTTATTGATCAGTTTGTACATGCCGCGGAGGATCCACTGGATGCCCCCGGCGATCCTGACAGTGATGCTGACGAAGATGCGGAGATAGCCGTGTAAGTTGCCCCAGGCGCGGAGAAAGGAGGTATAGCTGTTGTTCTCGAAGAGCATGTTGTGGATGACCTTGTTCACATTATAGGTAAAGCTGCCCAGCTTCATGCTCTTCTGGCTGAAATGACCGAACTCATGGGCAACGACCGCCTTGAATTCGCTGATGTTAATGCTATTGACGAGTCCAAGTCCTATCTCGAGATTCTTCCGGACGGGGAAGAACATGCTCCAGAAGCTGGAATTATAAAATACACAGGCATTGACGTCAGGAGATATAAAGATCTTTTTTGGGAAAGGGGTCTGGGTCTCCGTAGTAAGGCGCCGGATAAAGGCATACAGGCGGGGATGCTGCTCTTCGGTGATCTCTAACCGCTGGGAGTTCTCGTCCTTTGCTACGGCGAAAATAAATTTTACGAGAAATACGATGACGGAGATGCCTACGCATATCAATCCCAGCCCCAGGATAAGGGTGAGGAACATGGGTTTTGCTATGATGATGGCAATGCCGAGCCAGCAAAGGACGATGGCCAGGACCGTGGCGGCAGCTACGAGCAGGAGGTAGACGATGGCGAAAAGGATGATGGAGGTGATGACGACGCCCACCTGTTTACGAAAGGCAGGAGAGATATCGAGCACACCGGGATCGACGTGGACGGGGGCTGGGGGATACAGGTTATTTTCCATCGAAGGGTTGGTTGGGGGTAAGACAAGGGACTCCTACTTGCTGAGGAACCCAAAATCCACTACCCGGCGGAGATATTGCTTGTCCCGGATGACCCAGGTGAACTCGCTGCCTCCGCTGTTGATATTTAGCATATAGATATAAAAACTGTGTTTGTCGTTGGAAAGAAAGACGCCGTTACGGCTACGATTAGCGCCTCCCTGGCTGAAGCTGAACTGGGGGTCATAGAGGTCGCTGTAGGCGGTGGGGGGGATGGCCACGGTGTCCTTGCCCACGACGACGGTTATGGATTCGATGGTGGTCTGTGGCGCCACGCCATAGTTGCCGCCGTAATAAGGATGATTGTCGATGCGGAGGAGGTGCTTATCCACGTACATCATCTTGTGCTTGGAGGGGAAGAAGACCCCGGTGCGGACAATGACCTGGATATTGTTGTCCTCGAAAACCATATAATTGCTGCCATACTCTTTTACGGGTACGCTGTTGAGGGGGGCTTTGCCGATGCTCTCGTCCACGCCTGCCAATGCAAAGCTGGCAACATCGCTCCGGATGTCCTTATCGTTGATCTTGGAGAAGTTGTCCTTTTTACTGCGATAGTCGGGGAAGTCGAGGTCCTGGGCTGTGACGGTGGAAGCGACGAGCGCGAAAAGGAACGTAGTTAGCAATACACGCATGATCTAAAATTTATAGTTGTACTCGATGTGACCGAGCATCTCCTTCTGCTTGTTATAGACGGCCTCGTTGATCTTTAGTCCCTTGTCATCGTATATGTAGTACCATTTCTGATAGTCTGAGGTGCCCTCATACACTATGAGCATGGTGGCGAGCTTGTCCCCTTCGTACTCGAATACATAGTCGGGGAGGAGGCGCTGGGCTTTTCTATTATACCGTACGATGTCGGTGAGGCGCCCGGTTGTGTCATAGTAATAAAAAACCGTAGGGAGGTCGACCTTATACCGGGTGGCGTGCTCTTCGGCGATGTTGCCTTTATCGTCCTGTACGAAGCGGACAAAGGTGGTATCGGTGGTATTCTTTATCTTGAGCATGCCGGTGGGTTTGCCTTTGGCGTCGTACTGCCAGAGATGCTGCTCCACGACGGTGAGATGGTTATCTGTCTCGGTAGAGGTATTGGTGATGGACAGGATCCGTCCCTGGGGGTCGTATTTGTACTCCGAGGTGCTGTTGTACGTGTCGCTGGTGTCCACGGTACGGGTGGGCCAGCCTGTGGGTGAATAGTAGGCGAAGAGCCAGGATTCGGGGGCATCTTTTACGCGGGTATGGGTAGTGATGAGGGTGAGATCTCCCATATCCTGCTGGCCCTGGAAGCCTTCGGAGGGCTTGCCATCGGCCTCAAAGCTGCTGAGCGTGACGCCTTTTACCTTATTGTCCTTATACAATTTCCATTGCCGGGCGGTTTGGGCGGTGACGATCAGGTCCTTATAGTAGAATTGGGCGTTACCAACCTTTACAAGCAAGATCAACAGGAGAGAGCCAAAAAATGACTTAAGTACAGGTGCCATGTTAGAGCAAGTAACGAAAAAATCCGTGTTTTAATACATCGGAAGTACCTAAGTTCCTTATTTTTATCAAAATAACCCCCGGTGTCGCATTTAAAGGAAAGGAAAGAAAAAATATGTCTTAATTGTAATACTGACCTGGCAGGGCGGTATTGTCATGTATGCGGGCAGGAGAATTTGGAACCCAAGGAGACGGTATGGCATCTTGTAACGCATTTTTTTAATGATATCACCCACTTTGACGGGAAATTCTTCGAGACGGTGAAGCTGCTGCTGCGGCGGCCGGGTTTTTTATCAGCCCAGTATGTGGCCGGCAGGCGGGCATCGTTTTTGAACCCTATCCGAATGTATGTGTTCACTTCGGCCATCTTTTTTATCATTTTGTTCTCGCTGCGAGGACCAAAGGAGATCATCAATATCAACGAGGGGGGAGGCGGGAAGCAGGGATTGGCGGAGATGGAGCGGATAAAGCTCAAACAGGACAGTATCCTGACCCATACGGATGACAAGGGTGACAAGGAGGACGCGGAGAGGGCATCGGAGAAGTATAAAATGCGGATAGCGGCGGTGAAGCATATATACGGGGACAGCACG
>Ga0105239_10003437_pt1 | contig 19390 bp, 7 predicted proteins | sample KBSC44metaG_FD_92761 | JGI IMG/M metagenome (GOLD analysis project Ga0105239, IMG submission 92761) | Corn rhizosphere microbial communities from Kellogg Biological Station, Michigan, USA - KBS C4-4 metaG | ecosystem: Host-associated > Plants > Roots > Rhizosphere > Soil | place: Michigan, USA...
TAATACTGTTCGCGATCGAGGCTTGAACGCTGCGTGACGCGCTGGCCGGCCGCGTTCTCGTCGCCGTAAGAGACCTTCTCGACCTCCGAGAAGCCGATAAAGCGGCGATTGATCACGTCGTAGAATGGATTGTGGTAGAAATATTCGTCCGTCTGCACCTGGGCGCGAACCTGGCCGGGTATGCCCTGCGACGTGACGAGTTGCTTGGCGACGACAACGGGGAAATGCAGGTTGCGCGTCGGCTGGCCATTGGCGCGGTCGCGCAGCATCTCGTCGATCGAGGTCGCATAGCGGATGTCGTGCCGGCGGCCGGAATCGAAGTCGACGACCGTGAGCAGGTTCGCCTTGACGAGTTGCATGGTCGCGGTTCGGTTGAAGTCGATGATGACGACGGGCTTCACCTCGTCGCCGGACGGTTTCTGGAATACGATTATTTCGCTCTCGCCGTCGCCATCGATGTCAGCGACGCGCGAGGCGAAGGTCTGCGTCGACGTGCCGAGTTGAACCCGCAGATTGAGCGCGATGCTGAGCGGGTCCTTCAGGTAAGTCCCGTCGCCGAAGCCGAGCCAGATGCGCATCTGGTCGGTGCGCTCGCCCATCGACGCGAAATCGATGATGCCGTCGCCATTGGCGTCGATGTACCACATCGTGGCGAGGTTATCGCCGGGCTGCATGCCGCCAATCTTCGAGAAGGTGCCGTGACCGCAGACCGGATCGTTGATCGCGGCGTCGCCAAACAGCAGCGCATTCGGGTCCGTCGAGAAGATGTTGCCCTGGTTCTCGTAGAGGCAGAAGCCCTGGTCGGCTGGACGGATGACGACGAGGTCGGGCAGCCGGTCGCCGTTGATGTCGACCATCCGCACATTGTTGCGGCCGAGGATCTGGCCGTCCTGGCTGTTGAATGGGAACGCCTTGGTCAGCGCGCCGAAATTGACGTTGTAGCCGCCATCGGCCTGGCGCCGGGTGAGATTGAGGAATATTCGCCATTCGGTGCGGCCATCAGCGTTGAGTCGCGTCGTGACGATGTCGGACAGGCTGTCCATATTGACGTCGGCGAAGCGGCCGTTGCCGCCCGCGAATGTCGTCGGCGAGACGCCGGGCAGCGGGATCGAGCGGCCGAGATAGGGGAAGGTCCCGTCGGCCTTGCCGTCATAGACGTGCATCAGCCCGTCTTCGATTTCGACGATGTCGACGAAACTGTCGCCAAGGATGTCGGCAAAAGCGAAGCGATTGTCGGTGAGCCGGGGCGCGATCTGGCGCATCAGTCCAGCCTCGGTCGGACGCGACAGCACGAGCTGGGTTGTGTCGCCGAAGGCGCTGTTCAGGTCGCCGCTGCCGAGATGCACCGTCGCGCCGTCATCCTTGGTCTGCACGATGTCGACCAGGGCATCCATGTTGAGGTCGGCCAATTCGAAATTCTGCGGAGGGATGTCGCCGGCGAACGCCATCTTCGGCGCTTCGAACACCACGGGGCGCGACGCCAGTTCGGCGCTCGTCCACGACGAATAGCCGAAATGGATGTCCGGGAACTTCAGCGTCGATTGAGCCAGCGCCTCGCCGCTGGTGTCGCCATAGCGGTAGAGCACGCGCAATTGGTCGAGCACATTGACCGACTGCGTGTCGATGAGCGGCGTCAGGTCGGCCTGCGCCTTCGCCAGGCAGTCCGGATGCGCCCGGACGACGAACTTCGAGGTGTCACTGGTGTCACGGCCGACATACCCCATGCACCATTGGGCGTAGACAGTGTCCTTGAACTTGGCCGTCACCTTGCCGTAGAGTCGCGCGTTCTCCTGTTTGCTGCCATTGGTGTGGCTGACGAGCGTCGACTGCGTCTCGATCAGGTCGAACTGGTAGCTGCTCTGGCCGCCAGCGAAGCTGGTCTTCGTCAGATAGCTGCGTCCGCCGAAACGCTGGTAGTCGTAGCGGACGGCTTCGCGGTTGGCGTTGAGCTGCAGCACCAGCGGCCATTTCGTCACGTAGGGCTTGGCTATGTCGAAATTACCTTCAGCCACCGAAGGGTCGCCGCTGAAGATCAGCCGCGTTCCGTCGGCGTTGGTCACCTCGAATCCGGAGGGGATGGTGTCGGTGTGCAGGCCGCCTGACAGGTCGAGCGAAATGACGTCGAACGCGCCGGTGTGGTAGAGGATCTTGACGAAATCCTCGGCGTATTCGGGCTTGTATTCCCAGACGCCGTTCTGGTTGCCGAGGAAGACGAGCCGCGTGCCCATGTACGATAGGCGGGAGAAGAAATCGCCGCCCGGTTTGGTGCCGGGCACGGCCGTGCCGAGATCGTCGTTGACGACGATCGCCTGGGTATTGAACTGCCAGCCGATGCCTAGCCCGTTGCCGGTATCGCCCGCGAACTGGCTGTAGGTGAGGCTCATTTGCGGCCCGAACTGGCCGCGCGTCGGCAGCGTGGGTAGCGGCAGGGTGAAGTTCGCCGATCCCGTGTTGTTGTTCAGCGCGAAGCTGCCTTCCTCCTGCGTGACTGTGCCGCCCGCAGAGGGCAGCTGCACGATCGAGGTCGCGGATTTGTCTTCTGCACGGGCCGGGGAGCCAAGGACTGCGGTGGCGGCGGTCAGGGCTGCGAGGGCGGTAAGGGTCTTTGCGAACATGGGACTACCTCTCCGTATGCAGGCATTACTGATGAATGATCGGGCTCACGATGACGTGCGGCTGAAGCTGCAGGCAGTTGGGGCGCGGACAGACGACCAACGGCTGGACGGCAATCTCGTCGAGCAAATGAATGTTGACATCCAGGATGCGCAACGGCTCGCGTTTGCAGGCTTCGGCGACTTGCGGCGCCAGCGGTTGCGGGAAAGAGCAGATCGGATTGTTGCCGAGATAGGACTTTCCGATCACCGTATTGATGTGGGCGAAGTTCTCGATCCGGTTGCCCCTCAGATCGACGATCGACAGCGCTGGAAGCGAGCCGAGCGGCAGCGCATTGAAGACCCGGTTGTTGCGCAGATCGACATTCGACAACGCTGGCATGTTCGACAGATTGCCGACATCGGTGATCTGGTTGTCGTTCAGATAGATGTATTTGAGCCCGCTCGAGCCGAATCGCGGGATTGCCGACAGCCGGTTGGTGGCGAGGTTCAGTTTCTGAAGTCCCGTCAGCGAAGCGATCGGGGACACGTCGGTGATCACATTGTCGAACAGGTTGAGTTCGCCCAGCGCCCGGAAATAGACCACGGGGTTTACGGCGATGATCGACTTCTTGTTCAGCGTCAGGCTGCTCAGTGACTGCGCCCAGTTTTGCGCAGCGCTGCAATCGGCGCTATCGACGTGGTCGGCCTGCATGCGGCTGTCGAGTGCCGCCATGAAGCCGCGCACGTCGCCGAGCGCAATCGAATCGAACCGGTAGACGATACAGTACTCAGCGAAGCTGGCGTATTGCAGCGGCAGATTGCGCATGCCGGCGTCGTCGAGCAGCGGCAGGTCCGCCAGCGGCGTCACGGATTGCACGTGCGTGTTCGAGAAATAGAGCTTTGTCAGCTTGTTGAGCACCCCGATGCCGATCAGGTTCGACAGTGGATTGCCCTCGATGTTCAATTGTTCTAGGCGGCGCAACTGCAACACGCCCTGGATCGACGGGATCTGGTTGTTGCGGATCCAAAGCTTCGTCAGCCCCGGCACCGCCGACAACGCCGAGACGTCGGACAGCTGGTTGTCGGACAGGTCGATGGAGGTCAGATTTCCCATCACCGGGAAGAGCGAGACGCTGGTCAACCCGCGGTTCCTGGCATCGGCGAACTGGCGTGAATTGAGATCGTCATAGGCCTTGCCGCAGACGGTCTTGCCAGAGATCGACAGCAGCGCGTTCACTTCCGCAGTTTGCGCGGGCGTCAGAAAGTCGGTCTGGTTGCGCATCAGGCACGCCGACAGGAAGTCGTTCACCTGCACGGGATTGTCTGAAAGATCGAGACTGATCAGCCCCGACAGCGCTGCCAGCGGCCTGACATTGGCGATCGAATTCTTCGACAGGTTGAGCGTGCCGAGATTGGTCAGGCCGGCAAGGGGCGAAACGTCGGTGATGGCATTGCTTGAGAGGTTGAGCGAGGTGAGCTGCGGCAAGGTGGCGAGCGGTCGCAGGTCGCTGACGATCTTCGACGACAGGTCGAGCGCGGTGGTCGCCAGCAGCTTGTTGCCGACCGCCAGGCAGGTCCCGCTACCCTCCAGCTCGACCATGGCCCGGATGGTTTGCCCAAGCGGAGTCGCCGCGTCGCGGTGCAGCACGCACAGGTCGACGAAGCTCTGCCCGCCATTCGCGACGATGGGATTGCCGCTGAGGTTGATGGCCAGCGTCGAAGGGAAGCTGCCGAGATTGGCGAAGGTCTCGATCTTGTTGTTGGCGAGGTTGAGGCTGGTCAGGCCGCCGAGCGCGCTGAGCGGATCGAGCATATCGCCCGTGAGGCCATTGTTGGCGATGGACAGGATCGAGAGCGCCTGCAGGAATTGCAACGGCTCAAGGCTGGCGATCTTGTTGTCGTCGAGCGTGAGGTTCGTCAGCAACGCCAGCGCCGACAGCGCGCGGATGTCGGTGATGTCGTTGTCGGAGACGTCGGCCCGTGTCAGCGCGGTCAGCGGCGTCAGCGCGCTGATGTTGCTGATGTGATTGCCGGAGATGTCGAGGAAGGTCAGCGTTTTGAGCTTGGCCAGCGGCCCGGGGTCGGCGATCGAGTTGTTGGCGATCGACAGGCTGGTGAGGTTCTTCAGCACTGCAATCGGCTCGAGCGACTGCACGCCCTTGCCGTTCAGGTTCAGCGTCGTGATCGATTCCAGAAAGGTCTGTGCGGCGGCGCAGGCGGCGGGGTTGCCGAGCGCCGAGACCCCGCCGGGCGTTGAATCGAGCACCGCCATAACGGTCGCCGTTTCAGCCGGCGTGCGGTCGCCCTTGACACACCATTTGGCGAAGGTCGTCGGATTGTCGACCAGCGGCGCGCCGGAGAGGCACGCGATGGTGTGGATCTTGCCAGCGAAGAATGGCGTGGGGTCGGCATTCAGAGCCTGATCGAGATTGAGCTTCAGCTCGGTGACCAGCGGCGCGCAGCCGGGAATGTAGAGCCGGTCGGAAAATGTCGTCGCGCCGAAGTCGGAGGGGAATTGCAGGTAGTAGACAAGGCCGCTGCCATTGTCGTTGGCGAACACCTTGATCGGATATGTCTCGCCCGCAGGGCACAGCAGCGGATTGGCGGCCGGATCAGCGGCGACGATCGCGCTGTCGACGGCGGTCAGCACCTCCGAAGGAACTGTCGCGAAGCCAAGTCCACGGATCACCGCTTCCTCTTCCGCCTGGTCCCTGCAGCGGATGCGATAGCCACGCCCTTCGGAGATAAGCAACGGATAATGCAGCCGGTTCGCCTCCAGTGTCGGATCCTCGAACAGCACGACCTTCGGCTCGTCCGCGCGAGCCATGCCAGTCCCGGCGGCCACGAGCACGACCAGAACTAGGAGCAATTGGGCGATGCGGTTCATCTTGTGTCTCCTTTCGAGGCTCAGGCTGATCGACAAGGCTCAATCAGCCCGAACCGCTGGCGGCGCTACCTCTCGTCCGCCGCCTTGATGGTCCAATAGCTCGACGGATCGCGGTCGCAGGTGAACTGAAGGGCCGGGATGTTGTTCAAGTTGCTGACCCCGCCGGCAATCGTCAGGCACTTGCCGGTCTGGACGTTCTCCGCCTGAACGCCGTCGCGGGTCTCGACCAGGTTCCAGCGGCGCGAAGGATCGCTGTCACAGTTGAACTGCAGGGCCGGGATGTTGTCTTCGGTGCTGATCCCGCCGGCAATCGTCAGGCACTTGCCCGTCTGGACGTTCGCCACCTGGGAGCCGTCGCCTGTCTCGACCAGCCTCCAGCGCTGCCATTGACTGCTGCCGTTGCAGTCGAATTGCACCGTCGGTGCGTTGTTGTCGGTTCGTCCTTCCGCAACCGAAAGGCACCTTTCGGTTTGTCGGTTCACCAACATGACTTCGGGGTCAGCCGCCCGGATGCTCCAGAAGCGCGACGGATCCCGGTCGCAGTTGAACTGGAGGGCAGGGACGTTGTCATCGGTGCTCACCCCGCCGGCGATGGTCAGGCATTTCGCCGTCTGCACGTTTTCAGCCTGGAAGCCATCGCCGGTCGCGGTCAGCTTCCAGCGCCGCGACGGATCCCGGTCGCAGTCAAATTGAAGGGCCGGGATGTTGTTGCCGGTGCTGACCCCACCGGAAATCGTCAGGCATTTTCCGGTCCGCACGTTCTGCAGCTGAAAACCGTCATCTGTCTCGACCAGTTTCCAGCGACGCCACTGGTCGCCGTCGCAGGTGAACTGGACGGCTGGCGCGTTGTTGTCGAGGCGCCCCTCGGAAACAGCCAGGCATTTGCCGGTCTGCATATTGGCCATCACCACGTCTCCCTCCTTGATCGTCGTGATGCAGGCTTCAAAAATCTTGCTGGTGGCCGTGGTCGATTGCTCGGGTCGACTGATGCAGACCGGATTGCCGTCCAGCGAAGGATTGAACGGTAGGATGGCGCTGACGGACTGCGCCGTGGCCAGGCGGTTTGCGCGCAGGTTCGGAGCGGCGAGTTTGGTCAGGCTCATCAAGGGACGCGCATCCGTGATCCGGTTCTTCGACAGGTCGAGCGCGGTGAGCTCTTGCAGAAACCGCAGTGGCGACACGTCGACGATCTTGTTGCCGGCCAGAACCAGCCGTGTCAGCGCCCGTGCCGAGGCGAGCGGCCGCAGGTCGGCGATCTGGTTGGAACTGAGGTCGGCGTCGGCCAGATCCTTCATCACGGCCGCCACGTTGATGTTGCTGATCCTGTTTCGCGACAGATCGAGAAAGGTGAGCTTGGTCAGCTTTCCCAGATCCCGCGTGTCGGCAATTTCATTGCCCGACAAGGTCAGGCGCGTCAGATGGGTAAGCGTCGCCAGCGGTTCGAGGTTTGTCAGCCGTCGCCCGGCCAGGTCGAGTGTCGTACTCGACGCGAGAAAGTCCTGCGCGCTTGCGCACGCCGCCGGATTGCCAAGAGCGGAGGCACCGCCAGGTGTCAGCTCGAGCAGTTCCTCGACCGTCGTCTTCTGGGCCGGATCAAGGTCATCCTTGATGCACCAACTGGCAAAGGTCGTCGGCCGTCCGACAAGCGGCGGTCCCGCGACGCACGCGATGGTATGGACCTTTCCTGCGAAGAATGGGGTGGGGTCGGCGTCGATCGCCTGGTTGAGGTTGAGCGCCAGTCCCTCGACCAAAGGCGCGCAGCCGGGAATGTAAAGTTGGTCGGAAAAGGATGTTGACCCGAAATCGATCGGGAACTGCAGGTAGTAGACGATACCGCTGCCTCCGTCGTGCGCGAAGACCTTGATCGGGTAGTTCTCGGCGGATGGACACAACAGCGGATTGGCGGCGGGGTCGGCGGCGACGACCGCATTGTCGACGGCGCTCAGCACTTGCGATGGCACGGTGGCGAAGCCTAGTCCGTGGATTACCGCCTCTTCGTCCGCCTGGTCGCTGCAACGGATGCGGTAGCCGCGTCCTTCGGAGATGAGCAGGGGATAGTGCAAGCGAGTGGCATTCAGCGTCGGATCCTCGAACAGGACGACCTTCGGTTCCTCGGCACGGGCAGGACCTGCGGTGATCGCCGCAAGCAGCGCCACCAACAGGAGCAGCGATTGGGCGATTCGGGTCATCTGGTTTTCCCCTTCCGCTCTATTCGACCAGGCTGAAGCGGCCTGGCCCGCAGGCTTGGCTGGTGTTGTCGTGTGCGATGTCGTTGCCCGGCAGCAGGAAACTGGCGCTGGAGGCGCTGTCGGCGAAACTGACCGCGCAGCGGAAGCCGGACACCGTAGAGGTGGTGAAATTCGCCGACGAACCGCGCTCGAGCTGGATAGCGGAGCCGACCGCAAGGCCCGCCGCCGTCGGCGCGAGCCCGTCCGAGCGGCCCGCCACGACCGCCCCGCGCAGCACCAGCGGATTGGCTGCGGCGATGTCGGTGAAGTCCATCCGCATCAGGCTGTCGGAGGTGAGCACCGCGCCGAAACGCGCGCGGACGAGGGTGGAGCGGACTGGCGCTTGTGCCGAAATCAGCAGCCGCGCCCGAACGCCCTGGATCGCCAGCATGTCTGCTTCAACCCTGAGCCCGCGCGCATAAAGGTCGGCCAGGCACAGCGACGCGCCGCGCGCCATCGGCGACAGTCCATCCGCCACGGTGCCGATGGTCACATCGTCGAGCGCGACCGCGCCGTTTTGAGCGATCACGGCAACGACCTCATCCGTCGTTTGATCGGCAGCCCGCGATAAGTCGATCCGCTCGAGTTCGAGCCGCGACAACCCGTCCGCGACGATGATCACCCCGGTGGCGGACAGGATGCATGACGACGTGCCGGCCGGCACCCGGTTGGCGGTGCCGACGAGCCGCGTGCGGGCGACGCCGGGGGCCGGCGCCATATGCACCGTCTTGAACGGCAGTCCCTTCAAGATCAGTGTCTGCGGCGTCTTAACCGATGCGGGCAGTTCGAGCCTGAGATTCGCCCGCCCTGCGCAATCGCCCTCGGAGGAGAATTGCGCCAGCGTCAGCGTGCCGCCATCATTGATGCGGCGAACGCACGTATCACTGGCCGACCCTCGACAGTCGAAGCTGGTACCCGGCGGTGGAGCGGCGGTCAGCGCGCGATCCGTCTCGCCCATCCAGTCGCCAATGCCGGGGGCGGAGAGGCCGAGCGCCGATGTTAGAAGCGGGCAACCCGTGAAGGATAGCGCCCGCCCTTCCGCGAAAGTCCAGTCCAGCCGCGCATTGCCGAGGGGGTCGAGCGAGGTGATGGAGAGGCCTGCGGACAGCGGCGACAGGCCGAGGTCGATGCCCGGCTGCGCGAAGGCCGCGTGCTCGCGCTGATAGCCATCGCAGTTCGACAGACACAGGTCCACGAAGGGCGCCGAACGAAGCGCCGCTACCGCGTCGGCGCCGAGCAGGGTTACCGCCTCGGCCTCGGCGATACCGAAGAACGCTCGCAGCTTCGTCTCCGCCGCTTCGGCTGCGGCCGCATCGGCGATGATGTCGCGCGTAGCCTTGCCGTCGAGGCGCGCAATCGGCAGGTAGGAGGGCCGAGCGCCTTCGCCCGGTGGCGTGTAGCGCACGACGTAGATCGTGTCGCCGATGCTTTCAGCGCTGAGGAAGGTTTCGAACCGGTGCAGGCTCCAGCGGGCCACGCTCGCCGCCGCAATATCCGATGGGCCCCCGAGATCGCCGCGTCCGCAATCGAGTACGAACGGTGTCCCGACATTGGGCGGCGCGGCAAAACCCTGGAGTACGCCCGGCAGTTGCAGCCGCTCGCGGATGGCAAGTGCCGCTTTGATCTCTGCGCAGGCGGTGGGCACGGCGAAATAGCCGGTGCCCGAGGGGGAAGGGAGATAGTAGTTGCCGGATGCCTCGACATCGGCCCAGATAGCGGTCGTCGCCTGCCAGTCGATATTGAACGCCGTCCCAGGACATGGCAGCCGAGGCTGCGCCCCAAAGCTGTTTTCAGCCTGAAGCTTGGCGAGCGTCGCCTCCGCGACGAGAGCGGTGTCGGGCAGGTGCAGCAACCTTTTCGCCTGACCCGCGCTGGAGCAGCCGGCGAGTTCCACCGCCTTGCCGTCGAAAAGCGCGACATAGACGTCGTTGTTCTGGTCGGTGACGAAAGCGGCAAGCTGCGGCTCGGCGCGGGCCACTGACGCGCCTGCGAGGATTAGGGTGAGCAATACGACCGCCCGTCTCATCTCAACTCGCTCAAGCAGCTTGCGGCGCGCGCGGGGTCCATGTTGACTTCGGTCATCAGCGGATCGAGGCCGGCTGACTGGCACAGCGCCTTGACGGTGATCGAATGCGGCCCTTGGAAGTCGACAGTAAGAGTTCCATTGGTGATCTGCCCGTTCTGGCCGACGCACAGCGGATTGTTGGCGAGCGCCGGCCGACGGCAGGTTCGGATGACGTCGGCCATCGCGCGGCGGTTGGTCAGTTCGCAGAAATAGATGCGGCAGAAGGCGGCCACCGCGGCGCGGTTCTCGGCATCGGCATTGATGATGCGCTTGATGTCTCCGACCAGTGCGCTCGCCTTGGCCTCGAAGGCGAGGCCGTCGACGCGCGTCTTCTCGCCCGCGATCTCGCCCGATCGTTCGGTGATCTTCGGCATCAGGTTGATGTTTTCCGAGGTTATGAACAGCCCGCCCTTCCACCGGTCGAACTCGTCGAGGATCGAGGTCGCCCTCAGGATCGCCTCGCGGTAGGCGTTGTAGATCGGCCCCATCTTGGTGTCGCGCGCCGCCTCATAGACCTGGTTCAAAGCGGCGTATTCCTTGTTCACCGTGTCGGCGCCCGCCTTGATGTCATCGATGCCGGCGCGCGAACTCTGCACTAGGCCCTCGGCTCGTTTCAGCTTGCGCGAGAACATCGCCGTGATCGGGCTCTCGACGCTGGCGAAGTAGCTCTCAATCACCTTGCCGGCCGCCCCATCGGCGAAGGCATCGATCTCGGTGTCGGACAGGTTGGAGATCAGGCCGCACTGGGCGTCGAAATCGGCGCTCAAGGGTCCGGCCTGGCACACGCTCATCTCGGCCAGCCTCTGATCGAGCGTTCGGTTCGAAGCGAGCCCGTCGGCATATTCGAACAGCGCATGGTTCCATTCGATCGCGTTCAGGTCGGCCTGGCTGTGGCGCCGGTCGCGGCAGAACAGTGTCTGCTCCATCCGGCTCTGGTTGCCCGAAGCGCGGTAGGCATCGAGATGGCGCGTCGCCTCCGCACAGTTCGCCAAGCCTGAAATCAGCCCGGCAAGTTGCTGGTGGACGGGCGGCAGTCCGCGGGTCTGCGCCTCCCGCATCAGGTTGGCCGCACGTTGGCTGTCGGCCGGACTGCGGGCCGGGCGATGGAAGACGCAGAGGCCTTGCTCGAAGGTCTTCAGCATGCCGTCCGGAATGGCCGGCCCCTCGCAGTTGGGAGCGTCGAGAACGCGCGATTCGATCGTATAGCCGGCGAGATTGTCGACGAAGAGGTCGCGCGCGGCTGCTCCCGTCGCGCTGAGCGCCAGGCCGAGCGCTGCTATGACCCCAACGGCTCTCATGGCGCGCTCGCGAAGATGAAATAGAGGGTGAACACGGCGCCGTCGAACGGACAATCGCTCGGCTGCAGCGACAGTCGGTACGAGCCGATCAGCGGCGCGCCGAGATAGGGCAGGATCAGGCTGGTGTCGTTCGACGGTCCGGGCGCGCGCGGGAATTTGCGCGCTTGGTAGCGATCCTGCACCCAGTAGCGGATGATCCGGCTGATCTCGTCGCCACTGTCGGCCTGGTTGAAGAAGGTCTGCAACGCCACCCGCTCCGGCCCAACCGAAATGTCTGCGCTGACCTCGCTCGATCCCTTGGTCAGCGGCTTGAAGACCAGGCCGCTGCCGCGGTGTTGCAAGGCGAAGCGGTTCCACTGCGCTCCCGTGCACTGGTAGTCTGTGCCGGCGAAGACATCGATCAGGGTCAGGTTCTTGCGCTCGCGGAATTTGTTGGGCGCCCACAGCGCGAAATAGCCGTTTGCCTTCATCAGCGCTTCGGTCGACGCGAACGGCGAAACCTCGAACTCGACATTCTCGTCGAGCGCCAGCTTGCGGGCGAAACCTGAATTGGCGGGCACGACGATCTGGGCGACATCGATATTGATCTGCCGCTCGTCGAAGAAGCGCTTGGCAACGATGTCGTCGATCATCGCCTGCAGCTGGGTTGCGTTGCGCACATAGACCATGGGCACTGTCGCCGCCTCGCCGGTGAAGGCCTGCACCACTTCAAAGCGGCGCCTCATCAGGTGCATCAGCCGGTTGGCGGTCTCGAGCACGCGCCGCTTAGTCACCAGATATTCGGGAATGCCCTTCATCAGGTCGGCGACGGTGTCCTGGGTCGCGATGAACAGATTCTTGCGCGTCGCCGGATCGTCGATCTGTGTGACGAGCTTCGTCATGTCCTCCTGCTGCTTTGTAACCTCGGCCTGAACGTTGCTCTGGAATTTCAGGATGCTGTCCTGCAGCGCGCGGCTCTTGAGACCGAGATCCTTTGCCTGGTTCAGACCCGCGACGAGTTCCTCGGTGTTGCCGCGCGACTGCGTGATGCGCTGCTCGACGAAGGCGAGTTCGGCATCGTTCAGCGCCAGCATTTTGTCCTTCTGCCGGTCGCGCAGTTCATTGATCAGGTTGGTCGAGGCGTTTGATTCCTCGGCGAGGCCTGTCACGGTCGTCTGCGCGGCGCGGACGCGGTCGATGCGGCTGTTGGTTGCCGCGACCAGTTCGGCGACACGTGCGTTGTCCTGGTTGAGCTGGGCTTCCGACAGGGACAGCTTGTCTAGTTCGAGATTGAGGATCGCGATCTCGTTGGTCAGCCGGTCGATCGTGCGCTGTTGGTCGGTAATCTGGAAACTCAGCAAGTCGTTCTCGCGCGCCTGAAGATCGAGCCCGGCGAGGATGCGTTCGTGGTCGGACTTGAGCCGCGCCACCTGCTCGTCGATGCTGAGATCCTGGCTCTGGCAGTCGACCGCCGCCATCGAGCCCTGTAGCGCCAATTCCTTGATGTCCTGTGCCCCTTGCGCCAACCGGCCGGCCAGTTGGAAGTGCGTGTCGACCAGCGCCCTTGCCTTGAGCGCCTTGTCGAGATCGAGTTGCCCGATCGCCTGGCGGAGCTGCGTGAGACGCTGCTTCAGCGCATTGATTTCATTTATGTTCGCCTGAGTGATCTGGCCGGTGTTAATGATCGTCGACAGGATGGATTGGGCCGCCTCCAACGCCGCCCTGATCGGTTTGGCGACGTCCACCACAGTCGCGACCCCGCTGCCCAAACCGCAGGCGCAGGTGATGATTTCGGGTACCGCGGCGCCGATCGAATATGCACCTTGCACCGAAGTCAGGATGACCTGCGCGGCCTGTGTGGTGCCGTTGAACGCCACGAACCAGGCGATCACTTCCGACAACTGGCCGTCGACCTGGTCGCGCGCCTCCTCAAGGTCCGCCTTCCTCTTCGCGTAGAGGTCCCGCTCGGCTTCGTAGAGTTTCTTGGCGAAGTCCGTTTCCGTCTGGGAAAAAGAACCGCAATCGACGTTTGCAAGTTCCTGCGGCAGGGAGATGTTCGACGTGATCATCTGCTGGTCGGCGATCAGCGGCTCGACATCGGCGAAGTCGGCACTGCCGATGACGCACTTCATCAGGAACGCTTTCGCTTGTGTCTGCGAGTTCAAGAGCTGGGCCCGGAGGCCCGACTGACCGTCCGGGCCGCACATCTGGGCAACGTATTGGTTGCGCGTGAAGGCCGGCGTCACGGTCTGGCATGGCTGTTCGCCCGCGAGCAGCGGCGTGAACGGATGGTCGGCTGTATCTCCGATCAGGGCGAGCTGATTCTCGATGCCGCAAAGCTGCTCGCGGTCGACGGCCCGGCGGCGCTGATAGAGGTCGGTCTGGCGCAGTTGCAGTTCGGTGATTGTGTCGTTGGCGCGGGCGATCGCGCCCTGGTTGTTGGTGATCTGCGTTTGAAGGATCTGCCGCTGGCGAACCGCCTGTTCGAGCTGGTTGGCGTTGCGCTCGGTCTGGCGGGCATATTCGGTGATCTGGCTTTCGAGCGAGGAAATCTGCAGATCGAGGTTCATCTGCGTCATTTCCCAGTTCAGCAGCCAGCGCAGTTCGTTGCGCCGTTCGACTTCGGCCTCCTTGGAGAGGACGATCAGGTCGAGTTCCTGCCTGTCATTGATCTGGCGGCGCTGGTTTTCGAACTCGGCGATCTTGGTGCCGAGCTCGATTTCCAGCGATCTGATCTGCTGGCGATAGCCGAACGTGTCCTTCTCGGCGTCGACCGCGTTGATCTCTTGCTGGACGGTGGTGGCGAAGGTCTGTGCCTCGTGCTCCAGCTTGCCGATCTTGTGGGCGATAAGGTTGACTTCCTGGCTGCGGATCGTCCGCTCCTCGTCGAGCGCGCGGGTCGCTTCGCCTTCCTTGTTGGCGTACCACCGCTCAACCAGCGCCTCGACATTGCGCTCGACCTCGGTCAACCGCTGCTCGCTCTCGGCCAGGGCCTGCTGCAGTTCCTCGAACGGAATCGTCGTGAACTGCATCGGGTCGATGTTGAGGAACAGGAAGCCCTTGCGCACGCTGTCCATGCGCGCATCGAGGTCGCTCTGCTGCAGCAGCAGGTCGGCGCGCAGGTCGTCGTAGGTGGACTCGCCCGGAATATCCATCTGCGTCTCGACCAGCACCCACATCGCGGCCTCGTAGTTGGTGTAGGCCTTGGAGAGGTTGGGTTGGCTGTCGAGGCCAGCGCCTCCGACGGCGCCAAGCGTATCGTTGACCAGGAAGTCGAGCGCCTTGACGCGTGCTTCCGAGACGGTCTGGTACCAGACGTCCCCGGTGTTCATCAGCAGCTGGATCTTCAGCGAGGACAGCGCCGTCAGCTGCCGCACGAAGGTGCGGTAACTTGCATCTTCTCCCGCCGCGGTGCCCTGGTCACCGCCTTGTTGTCGGGCGAGAATGCGAAGACCTCGGTCGACGATCTCGATGCCTTGCCGGCCGAATTCCTGCGCCGATTGCGGCGAAACGGGCGTATCGTTGCGGCTGACGCCGCTTGCCGACGACAGGAAGGGCATGTCGGCGGCGAGGAACAGGCGATAGCGTCCAAGTTGCAGGTGGCAGTCGAAATCGCACACGATCGCCAGCCGTCCGGTCGCCTCGTCGCCGCAGGTCGTCAGGAACTGTTCGAGCTCGGTGGCGACTTCACCCATGTATTTCACGTCGGCGCGGAAATTGGCGATCTTGAGCAGCGTCGTCAGCTCGCCGGCATGGCCGGCCGCCGCGTCGACATCGAGCGCCATGCAGTCCTGCGCGCGCGCCATTCCTGCCGCGCCGAAAACGATGCTGACGACCAGTCCGCAAAGCAGGAAGAACCGTCTCATGGTTGCCCCGTCGACAGAAAGACCTCGGAAATCTGGCGCACGTGCCGTGCAAGCTCGGCCATCTGCGCCTTGGAAAGCGATGGATTCTGGAACCGCCCGACCACCGCCCGGGCATGGTTGATGCAGTCCTCGTAGGGGCCGTTGATCGTCGCGGTCAGAGCACCGGTGTCGAGCGTGAGATCCAGCCTCGAATACGCTCCGGCCAGTCCTGCGCAGGAAGAAAGCTCGGCGGTGATCGCCGGATCGTCGACGACATGCGCGAGGCCGGACAGAGCCGTCATGACACCTTCTATCTGCCCGACGATCTGCGTCATCCTTGCCTTGCCGTCTTCGAACTCCTTCAGCGATTCCGGCTGGTTGAGGCTGGAGAGGTCGACGGCCTGCAGCGCGGCGATCGTCTCGGCTGCCTTCAGCTGATCCTCCTTGACGAGGACCATGTTAGCCTGCGCGTTGCCAAGCACACGCTCCAGCTCCATCACCTCGGCCGACTTGATCGACACGTCCATCTCGTTGACCAGCGACTGGTATTCGGTCGAAGCGGCGTTCATCAGGTTGAGCGTGTCGTCGACCTTCGTCCTGACCGCCTTGACGATTTGCGCGCGCACCCGCGTCTCGATCAGGCCGGTCGTTTCGGCCCGGCCGCGTACCGGCCTGACCGAACAGACCAGTTTCGCCAGCGCGTCCGAGCCGAGCCGAGCACGCACTGCCTCGACGATCGGGAACAGCGGACGCCATGCCGCGGGCAGCGCATCCATGCTGGCGCCCGACAAAGGTCCAGCATTGATCTCGTTCATCCGCGTCAGGTGTCGGCATTTCTCCGGCAGGTCGGCCCCGGAGAAGTAAAGCCGCCCGGTAATCAGATAGGCCTCTACGGCGGCGGCGTATTGTCGGCCGACGAGCGCGGCGAGCTCTTCGGCGCTATCGGTCGAGATTGGGGCGAAGAAGCGGTAGCGGCTTAGGTAGATCTCCGACCACGCGAGCCGTCGCATCAGCACCGAGGCGTCGTCGGCCGAAAGCGGGATGATCGGAAAGCCGACGCTGCGGCTGCCGCCGGAGGAGCCCGACGCCTCGCCGATCACCTCGCCGGCGAAGGGCAGGCCGAAATCGGGCTGCGTTGCCTCGTGGCTCGGTTCGACGGCGGCGGGACCGGGGGCGAGCAGGTTGAACCGGCTCGTCTCGGGCGTTGCGTTCGAGAGCGTCGCGTTCCAGAAGCCGTCGAGTTTCTCGGAAGTGTAGGCGCGCTCCAGGATCGATGCGGCGCTGGCCGCGTCGGCCAGGACGCAACTGACGATCAGAGACAACGCGATGTCTCGGAGGCTTGTCATCGGCAGTACCACACCCTGTCTGCCGCGCCAGCCTGGGCGCAGATCCCGGTCGCGGCACCGTGCGCCTTCCAGTCTGCCTTTATCTTGGCGAGATCGTTGAATGCCCCTTGGGCCGCGTTGTCGGCATGAACCTCGGCGTCCAGCCGCCAGAAGGGCTTTGCCGGATCGGTGGGCAGCAGCACTCCGATCATGTTGATGTGGAAGGCGGAGACCTTGAGAAAATCTTCCGCGCTGGCGACCGTGTTGCGATTGAGATTGGCGTATTGCTCTGGCGTGACGTTGCCGAGCGCCCGCTTGAATTCTCCCTCCGAGACTTCGACCGAGCGCAGCATCTGCGTCGTATTCGCGGCCAGGCCGTCGAGAATCGAGGTGTTGGCGACCAGCGTCGCGCCCGCCCCGGTCACCGGTCCGAAGATCTCAGCGAAAATGGCGCGGATCGCCTTCAGATGCGTTTCGGCCGACTTGATTTCGACGCGGCGCAGGGCGATCCCCGTTTCGAGGTCGGACGCCCGACTGACGAAGCTTCTCAGCGCCAATTGCAGCGTGTCGAACGACGAACGAGCTTCCGGCGGCGGCTGCAGGAACACCGAGCGTGCATAGCGCACGGCCTCGCTACGGGCGATGTCCTCGACGGTGGCGCGTGTCAGCGCCGATTCCGGGCAGCCGGTGACGTCGCCGAGGTCGGTCAACATCTGCGCGGCATGATAGATTTGATCCATCTGTCGCATCGTGCCGAACGAGCCGCTGGTGGTGAACTCGGCCTCGACGCCGGACAGGTAGTCGGTCAGGTATTCGCGCGCGAACTTCACCATCTCGCACTGCACGCCGGCGGCGCGCTCGCGGATGTGGCGGCCGTAAAACGATGCACCGACGAAGTATTTCTGGTCGGGCGTCGGTTCGAACCGCTCGACGAAGAGCGACTGGATAACGGTATCATATTCGCCGCACGCATAAGTGCGTTCGAGGCATGCGGAGTCGGTCTGCAGGTCGCACTGTGACAGCGCCTGGCCGCACATTTGCTGAGCTGCGGCAAGGTTAGTTCCTCCGCCGCAGACAAGAAGCGCTGCCAGGGCGATCGCTGGATTGAAGACGTGTTTCTTCAGCAAGACGAGCAAAAGAAAATGCACGAAAGCCCCCCGGCCACCGGAGCGGCGGCCTCATCGCTCTTTACAGGCAATATCTTTGCAAGTTCAATTTTGTATTGGGTCGCTACAGCGAGGATCGGCCACAAAAAGTGTGGCTAATTCAAATTCAACTTCGCCGAATAACGCATTTATCGAATGTAAACTAAAACGGATTGGCGACCAATGCACCTGGTTTTTGGCTTCCGTTACGGAAATCCGTGCCAAAGTGTCGACGCGGTTAACGTATCGTAAAGAATTGCCTTTCCCGCGGCTTTCGATCCAGTTGCTTGAACGTCTAAGCTTTTGTTCAAAAGGAAATCTGGCTCGGCCGGCGCGAACGTCGCCGATGAGACGGAGGCGATCGTGTCGGGACAATAGCTGGGCGTACCGGAACCGCGCGTGACGCCGGATTGAACGACAACGTCAACAAGATCTCCGTCGATCTCAGCGACCGGTGGTTGCGGCGGGTCAGAGTAGCTAGTACCTTCGACACGACCGTCGGCGAGCTCGGTGTCATTGGAGAGCACAGCATACTCGATCTGCGCCTACATCCCCTATGAAATAAAGACGCTTCGAAAGGGGAGAGGGCTACAGCGTAGAACGGCGTGCACAAAGACAGGTCTACTTTGCGCCGCAAGTCGGTCGTAGAGTTGAGCCTTGCCGTTGACCAAAGCTGCCGTTCGTCGGATCATGAAATTAATAGGCGGCGTGGCCAAGACCATGCCCGTTTCTTCTCAGACTAAAACTGCGCAGAGGTTCAGCTTCATCGTTCGAGGCAGATCGCCACGCCCTGGCCGCCGCCGATGCAGAGTGAGGCCAGGCCTTTGCGGGCGTTGCGCCTCGTCATCTCGTGGAGCAGCGTCACCACGATGCGGCAGCCGGATCCGGCCAGCGGATGGCCGAGCGCGATGGCGCCACCGCTGATGTTGATGATCTCCTCGTTCCAGCCCATCTCGCGGTTGACCGCGATGGCCTGCGCGGCAAAGGCCTCATTGATCTCCATGACGTCGAGCTCGTATGCCTGCCAGCCGGCCTTCTCCAGCGCAAGGTGTGAGGCCGCGACCGGCCCCAACCCCATGTCCATCGGCTCGACCCCCGCCGAAGCATAGGACGCGATGCGGGCGAGGGGCTTTAGCCCGAGTTCGTTCATCCGTGTTTCCGACATCACAAGTACGGCTGCCGCACCGTCGTTGAGGCCGGAGGCGTTGCCGGCCGTGATCGTCCCCGCCGGATCGAAGACCGGCTTTAGTCGACCAAGTCCTTCGAGGGTAGTCGCGGGGTTTGGATGTTCGTCGCGGCCGACGATGACATCGCCCTGCCTGGTCTTTATCGAGACAGGGACGATCTCGTCACCGAACCTTCCCGAGCGGATGGCGGCGTCGGCTTTCTCCTGCGAGCGCAACGCGAAACGGTCCTGCTCGTCGCGTGTGATCTGGTAGCGCTGCGCCAGGGACTCGACCGTGACGCCCATATGGACCTGATGGAAGGCGTCCCACAGCCCGTCAGTGATGATCGAATCCTTGACGACCCGGTCGCCCATGCGCACGCCGCCGCGAATGCCTGACATGAAATGCGGCGCCGACGTCATCGAGTCCTGTCCGCCGGCGATCACGCAATCGGCGTCGCCGCAGCGTATGGCCTGCGCGGCAAGATGGATCGACTTCTGTCCGGCGCCGCACACCTTGTTGACCGTCATCGCCGGCACGCTGACCGGCAGGCCGCCCCTGAGCGATGCCTGCCTTGCCGGGTTCTGCCCGGCGCCACCGGTCAGCACCTGGCCCATGATCACCTCGCTGACGGCATCGGGCGCAAGCCCGGTTTCGGCGAGCATCGCTTGAATGAGCTGCCCGCCCAGTTCCGCCGCCGAGAGGCTGGCGAGCGCGCCGTTGAGCTTGCCGATCGGCGTGCGTTTGGCCGCGACGATATACACCGCATCCTGCAATTTTCCGTCCTCCACCTCCGCGGCACACAGGCTGTGCTCGCCGCTTGACATTCTGGTTATAACCAATAATCTGAAAGCAACA
>Ga0105239_10003440_pt1 | contig 19384 bp, 31 predicted proteins | sample KBSC44metaG_FD_92761 | JGI IMG/M metagenome (GOLD analysis project Ga0105239, IMG submission 92761) | Corn rhizosphere microbial communities from Kellogg Biological Station, Michigan, USA - KBS C4-4 metaG | ecosystem: Host-associated > Plants > Roots > Rhizosphere > Soil | place: Michigan, USA...
AGCATTAATTTGCCATGCATGATAATGGGTCAGCACGGGATTTTGCTGGGTCTGGTGGGGGAAGGACATACGCAAGACGCATCGCCCGCTTGCATCGCAAGAATATTTCATGGCATTGCGCGGATGTGGCCATCCCTTACGCAGGTGTGCGCTTTGTTGGCAGGACAGGAGGCGGGAACGCCGTGCGTTCGGCCGCCTACAACATGCGGGAGCGGATTATCGGCGAGAAAGTCGGGGAGAATTTCAACTTCAGCGACCGTAGACAGGAGGCGCTGCACCACGACATTTTATTGCCCGCTGCGGCAGACCCCTCGTTCAACAACCCAGAGCGGTTGTGGCGGGCCGTTGAGGCGGCCGAGACGCGGAAGGACGCGCGGGTCGCCAAGGAAGTCCTGATCGCCCTGCCGACCGACACCGGGGTGACGAAGCGGGACTGGATTGCGCTGACCGAGAGCTTTGCCCGAGAACAATTCGTGTCCCGTGGCGTAGCGGTGCAGATCAATATCCATCACGACAAAGCGGACAATCCGCACGCCCACCTTCTGATCACCACCCGACGCATCGAGGGCGACCGGCTGGCGAGCCATAAAGCGCGTGACCTGGACCCGATCGTCCGGCGTGGGGTTAAGGGGCGCGCGTTCGTCCCAGAGGCACAGGCGTTCGGCAAAGCTTGGGCGGACCATCAGGATAGATATTTCCGCCAGCAGGGACTACCGATCCACGTTGACCCGATCGCCGTCGTGCCTGGTCGGCACATCGGGCCGGTCCGCCACCGCAAGCCAGACGACAAGAATGCCGCGCACGATGCTGCACTGCGAAAAGCCAACGCGGGATTAATCCAAGATCCGCAGAAAATCATAGAGGCACTAACCCGGCAAAAAGCGACCTTCGACCCCCGCGAGGTGTCCCGGTTACTGCACAAGGCGGGGCTGACCAAGCCGGAGGCCGACGCGATGAAGGCCCGGGTGCTCAGTCACAGTTCGGTGGTGCCGCTGTATGACCCGAAAACCGGCGAGCTGGCCGGACGTTACACGACGCATGCCATCCGTGCGCAAGAGCGAGACGCGATGGCCGTCGCTCGGATGGTGGCCGACAGTCACCATCCGGCGATTGCGCTCAAGGCTCCAGCCCGCCTGCGTGAGGACCAACGTAAGGCATTTGACAGCACATTAACCGCAGGCGGGCTGAAGCTTATCGAGGGCAGGGCCGGAACCGGCAAAACCACCACCCTTTCCGCCATCCGTGACGCGCACGAGGCCGTCGGCTACCGAGTAGTAGGTATGGCGCCGACCAACACCGTGGCGGCCGACATGCGGGTGCGCGAGGGGTTCGCCGAGGCCCGCACGGCGCATAGCTGGCTGTTTGCGCTGAAAAACGGGCGCGATCACTGGGACAGGAACACCACCGCCATCCTGGACGAGGGTGCGATGATCTCGGCGCCGATCATGGGCGAGATCCTGGAGCAGACGCGGCAGTCCGGGGCCAAGCTGATCATCGCGGGCGACGACCGCCAACTTCCCTCGATCGAGCGCGGCGGACTGTTCACCGAGATGGTCCGCGTCCATGGATCGGCCGAAATCACCGGCGTCGTGCGCCAAAACGAGGAGTGGCAGCGGCAGGCCTCGATGGATCTCGCCGCGGGGCGCTTCCACAGCGCGGTGGAGCGGCTGCAGGCCGCAGGGGCGATATCCTGGTCAGAGGATCGTCCGCATGCCGTAGCCGCGCTTGTCGGCGCCTGGGCAAGGGACACTCTGGCCGATCCGGACAAGACGCGGTTCGCCTTCGCCTGGACCAACGAGGACGTGGACCGGGTGAACGCCGAACTGCGGGCAGTGCGGGTGGGGCGGGGTGAGCTGGGCGAGGTCGACCACGTGTTCCAGACCCGGCATGGCAAGGCGACATTCGCGGTCGGCGACCGGGTGCAATTCACCGCCACCCTGAAGCCCAGCATTGCCAACGGTGAGACCGCCACGATCCTCTCTATCCGTTCTGGTATGGCCAGATCGGGCCTGATCGAGGCCAAAACCGACCGCGGCGATCTCGTGCGCTGGAACCCCCAAGAGTTCGACGGGTTCCGCCACGGCTATGCCGGGACGATTTACCGCGGCCAGGGACAAACCCTGGACGCCGCCTACGTCTTGCACTCGATGCATTGGCGGGCGCCAGCCGCCTATGTCGCCCTCACCAGACAACGCGAGACGATCAAGCTATTCGTGGCCGAGAGTATCGCGCCGAACGAACGCGAGTTGGCCGAGCAAATAGGAAGAAAGGAAGAGCGCGGGGCATCACTGCGCTGGGAAGACAATCGGGAGGAGGCACAGAAACGCATGGCCGAGATCAGACTACAGGAGAGGGATTTGGAACGCGCCGCACGGCGCGAACGGACCGCACAGCCGGCGGGCAGCGATTTGGAATTCCACGCACGGCAAGTGGTGCAGGGCTGGTCGGATTATCTCGACGTGCTCGACCTGCAAGTCACCAAGGAGATGGCGAGCATTCCCAAAGGTGCGCCAGCAGAGGCTTGGGATCATGCGCATGACCGTGCGTCCAACAAGCTGCAATGGGCGCTGGATCGGGCGGAAGCGTGGTATGCTGAGGTCCGTGCCGACTGGACGCCGCAGCAATGGGCCAAGGCAATTGAGCGAGGCGCGGCGACCGACATCGAGGCAATCCAGGCGGTGGTCAAGAACCTAGACGGCGATGACGTCGCCTATCGCGCGACCCGAGCCGTGATGGACGCAAAGAAACAGCAGACGGAACAGGTGGCGCAGCAGCCGGGGCAGAGCATGCGACGCTGAGTTGGTGCGAATCGGCGGCGGGCCATATCTATCGCCGCCATGAAAAGACCAGCCCAGACAGTTGGCTTGCTTGGACTTAACCATCGCAATTGTGGGTGCGGCATCGGTATCAATGGACGCCCGACCGCTGGCCAGGGAGCCATGGACTGGGCGGGCGTCTGGGAAATTCCGTGTCCGGAGTGTGCCGAGCGGATCGCGTTCGCTATGACTGTGGCGCTTCAGCAGGTTCCGAAGGAGCCGCGAGGACGGCGTTCGCTACCCGCCTACGCCGCCGGAAATTATCCAGATAAGCGCCGGCGCTAGGCGCAAGCCGATAACCGACGCGGCTATTCTCCCGCGACTTAACGAACAAGCCCTTACGCAGTGGCAATTTCATCGCATCCCAGGCCATCGCTGCCGACGAGCGGTATGTAGCTATCAGGCCCGTTTGAGCGACAAAGTCACCGTTGGCATCGAAGACAGTCTGCCGCATGTGATGGGCAATCGCGCCATTCCTCGGGCCCGCCTTCAATTCAAGTGCGCGCTTCCAATCGATAGCGGTCGCCTCTTCTGCAAGCTTCATCTTGAAGCGAGCGCGCGACGAGATACGTCCCCCGGACGGTTTTTGCACCGCCGGCCCTCGCTTCTTCCGCCCGCTCTTCTTCTTCGCTGGCGCTACCCGGGCCAAGCGCCGGCGCCGCTTCTTGGCTGGAGCCGGCAGGACCGGCACCTCAATAATTTCCGTGGCGGCTCGCTCCAGGGTCACCAGTGGCCCGCCGTTGGGCCGCGCCTCAAAGGTTCTGACCGCTACGGCCCGGCGATGTTCCGCATCGGTATAGTAGACGACGAGGAAGTCACCCTTCTTCGCTGTCAGGCGGTCAGACGCGACCTCTACGAGGATGTCACACTCGACAAGCGGCTGTTTCATTTACCGCACCCTCATGAAGGTTCGGCCATTGTCCTCGGTGATAATGGTCCGGGTTCGGAGATGTCGGGCGATGACCTTGCGAAAGGCGACGGCCTTGGCGCGGTTGGTCAATTCCGGCTCATCCCAACGCGCCAGCAGATCGGCGATGGAGAATTCCGCGCGAGGACGGTGGTCCTGCACAATCCGCTCAAGTTGCTCGCCGTATTGCGACAGCACGGTCGGCTGATTGAGCCAATAGTCCTCGTTGCCGCTCAGGCACAGTTCAACCTTGTTGATCTCAACGATTTCCCCCCGGTCGATCAACGCACGAACCAGTTGGTAACCTTTGCCGATGAACGTGGAATACATGTAACCGGTTACGCCGTCCTTATAGAGCGACTCCAGCAATTCCACACAGTCCGAACGCGTGAACCAGCGACGGCCGTAGGCGGCGGTTATCTCCTTACGCAGCAGATCTGCCGTGAAGCCATTCGGCCTAATCGGCATCAGCTCCCTCCTTTATTTACCGAGCCGAGAGAGGTTAGTATATTGCAGATATGCTAGAAGACAAGTCGGACCAGATACCCAGACTGTCTCATGCCCTCACCCTCAAGCTCACTGCGGGGATGGTGGCCGAGATTGACGAGTGGCGGCGGCAACAGCCGGACCTGCCCAACCGTGCGGAGGCCATCCGGCGCTTGATCCTGACCAACCCGGCCCTGACGGATAACCCCACGAGAAAGAAGCGGTGACCGCCTGATTACGGCTACCGCGTATCGGCTTCCTCTGTCGGTTCGATCTCCATCCTGAAGCGCAGGCCGCTGAACCTGGACCACGCGATCCAGAACGGCATGTGCTTGCTGAGGAAGGACCGGCACGCGATTTCCATGAGCACCAAGCACAGCAGTCGGTAACGCCGAGCCATACGCCAGTTGTAGATCGCGAGCGCAATATTCGCGGCCAGGACGAGCAGAGCGGCGGCTGTCATAACCACCGCGACGACATCGAGAATGTCCATCACGGCATCGGCCCGTCGATCTGCGCTAGCTTCTTGGCCAGCGCCATAAGGTCAACGCCATAGCGCTTCTGGAATGTCTTCCACCCGATGTGATGCCCGATGCGGTGGTGATACGCACAAATTCCCACAACGAAATCGTCGCTTGGCTTCATGCCGGTGCCGGAATTGGCAGCGGTGCGGACGTGGTGCGGATCGATCGGCGTATGCCAGCAGCCTGACACGCAGCAGCCGAGAGCACGGATAATCTCCCAGCGCGCGGCGTAGCTGAGCTTCGGCTTAATGGTCGTGTGTTGCAATGATGGTTGTTCCCCGTTATTCGATTATTCCCGTTCCGTCGCGCCCCCGGCCCACACAGCCGGATTGTCCGGTGCCACCGGGAGAGCGGCGGGACGGGGATTTCCTGCATCGTCACGCTGCTTCTCTCGAAACATGGAAGCCTTCGCGGGCCAGCACGTTCAGCAGCACCGTCGCCCAATGCCCCGGCGCATGCTCGGCCAACATCGTCCACTCCTCGACCACATCCACGATGATATCGATCACCTGCGCCTGCTCGACCTCCGTCATCGCTGGATCGATGCCGTCGATCACGCTCTTACCCCAGCTCCGTGGTCATTCCGTTGCGCAACAGACTGTAGGAGTGAGCGTCGCCCGCAGCCGCGCGAGCAGAAGGTGCTCTCGCTTAAGCTCACGAACAGGTTGCTACATTGCGGACAGGTCGTGGGGTTCACCACCACCACCGTCTCCCCGGGCAACTTTCCGTGCCTGCCTTTGCGACGCGGTTTGTCGACGGTCACGTCGTAGCAACTCAACGTCGCAATCATCAGGTGCCAACGCATTGTCGCCGGACTAGCTAGCGTATCGTCCTTATTCGATCGCGCGCACCACATCCGCGCAACGGTGTGCATCGGCATCAGCTCCGCAATCCTGTCGTAGATCTCCCCCAGGGTCGTTGGCTTATTTATGCGCTCGGTGAGATACCGGCGAAGTTCGATGCGCCATGCCGGCGGTTGCGCCATTCGTTAGCCCTCTCTTTTTCCTCGATCAGCTTGTCCACCTCGGCCATGACCTCGGCAATGACGGTGGCGGCGTCAGTCAGCATTTTGCGCTCACCCTTTAATTCTTGCGCCGTGAAACCGCCGAGATAGAGTTTGTCTGGCGATCCTGGATACGCCTTCACCATGCCACGAGGCCTGGACAGAAACGCCGTTCCCTTGGCCTTCGGTGTGCGGCTGCGCTTGCCCCGGTTCTCCGCCTCGATCTGCGCCATCTCCCGGTCACGCTCTTCAATGAGCTTCAGTGCCTGACGCTCAGTGGTCTTCTCCTTGAGCTCCTTGATCAGCGACGTTGCGGCGCTGGTGCGCAGATCAGGGTAGCGAGCGATCAGTCTCACCACCTCAGTGAAGGTGACGTCGTTGTTCAGGCCGAAGAGTGGTTGTTTCAGAGCCTTGAACTTGTCGTGGGAGATCTCGGCACCCACGCCAAGACGCTGCGCGCGCTCGGCGACCTCATTTTCCCTGAGATGGTTGGCGACCGTCTGCGGCTTCAGGCCAAAGCGCGCTGCCAGCTCATTGACCGAGACATCCGGATACAGCCTATGGAGTTCGGCGATGTGGTTGAGCTTCTCCATCTGATCAGGCGCGCGACCCTCGATGTTATTGATCGTGCGCAGCAGCAGTTCCCGACGATACGGATCGGCGTCACGGACAACATAGGCATCGAGCGCGTCGATCTCCGCTTCCTTCGCGCCTTCGATGCGGTGACGGCCGGTTATTAGCCGGCTAGGCTTATCGTCACCGGCATCCAACACCACGATGGCGGGGAAGTCCGCACCATCAATCATCGCCAACCCATAGCTCAATGCCCGGTCTTTATCGAGCTTCTTAAGCAGCCGAGCTGGATTAGCGTCGGCCTCCTTTAGATCAATCGCCCCGAACTTGAGCTGCTTGACAAAGACATAGGCATAACCGTTGGCCTTCAGAAAGTTCTCGGTCTTTGGGTCCCTCATACACGTTCCTTCCCGCGGGTCATGCCCGCATGTGCCCCTTCTGCAGCGCCGCATCGATGTCGGCGTCGAGGAACTTGGCCAAATGATCCATCATGCCGACCAGCTTGCCGAGTTCGATCTTGGAATTCGGCTTCTGACCGGTGCGGGTTTCCTCGGCGCGGCACCAGAAGTCGACGCTGTGGTTCTGGAATAGAATAACTGCGGCCATGCGCTGCTGTTGTTCACGCAGCGACGCCCAGATGCGTTTGAATTCGTCGATGGCGCGGCACTGCGAATGCGCCGCCTTGCTGAAATCGAGCCGTGGCCCATAGACCAGCGCGTTCACCGGCATGCCGTCGCGTGGTGCGGAGAAACCGATACGGGCCACGTCGGCGCTGGTGCGCAGATAGTCGGCGGCGTGGACGTGCTCTTCTTTGATCTCACGGCTGACGCGCTGCAGCCGCCGCAGCATGCACATCGTCCAATAGCCACGAATGACCCGACCGGTGCGTTGGTTGGGACGGACGTCGTCGGGGTCTATCCACTCACCGCCATCAATTTGGTTTTCCCCGCCGTCTTTGCTGCGGCGTCGGACGGCTTGTGGTGGGTCCTGGTATTCACTCGCTCGGTGGGCCACGGCCACCCGGCGCTTGCGACGAGAGCCTGGTAGTGCTCCAGGCACAGGTTGATGTCGGGGCGCGGGGACGGTTCCAGCGCCGCTGCTCGGAGCAATGGCGGCAGGGTTGTCGTGTCCTGTCCGGGTGACACGACCACGACGTCCCTCTGGCACCCGTCGAACGCACACTTCCGTTGCTTCCATCTCGCTTCCTCGCGGGTATTCATGGTCATTGGGGGGCCTCCTTGGGGTTAGTTCGGTAGTTCGGCACGTTGCCGATCGGCTCGTAGCTCCAGTAATCGTAACGCAGCGCTTTAACCGGTGATGTGCGGTCGCCTTCGGTCCAGACGTGGTTGCCGCGGCGTTCGTTGTATTGGGGCTTTCGGTTATCGCGTTCTGTCGAAGAAACGCTCATTTCACCACCAGCGCTTCGAACCAACCGCGATGTTGCCGACACGTCCACATTGGCTTGCTGCAGAACGGCGGTCTGTAACCGAACGATGGAGGCTCGGTGCACCCGGGATGGGCGCACTGACGCGCATCGTATTCGCGCACCCACGCTCGCTTGGTGGGTTTATTATTCTGGTCATCGAATCGCTCGAACAGATCAGGCGTCTCAACCATCAGACTGTCCTGTGCTGGTTGTGGACTTCCTCAGGCTTGAGCGTGCGCGGATCACCGGCCTGCCAGGCGAAACCAGGATGACCAGCGTATTTATCCAGCAGTGCACGCAAGCGCTCCTCCCGACGTGGAAGGCTGAAGTTGTCACGCAGCGCCTGAAGCAGGGCGCGGTCTTCGTTGATTGTTCGGCCCGGCTTGGTCGGCAATACGTCGGGTTCTCGTGCAGGGACCGTCCGCATTCGCAAATCGGGAACCGGACCAGCCCAGCGCTTATCCGCCTCGTCGCGCAGCCATTCCCGTTGCCGGGCTATTCTCTCGGCTTCTGCGTCGGTTCTGACGATGTAGGCAAAAGCTCTTGGCCACTTCTCGCAATACATGCCGAGACGCAGGGTTCGATTGCCTTCGTCTCGCAGATTTATCCACGAGCGGACATGCGCGCGGTCTTCATCCGAAAGAGCCGGATCATCGACCGGCGGAAGTGCGGCGACCGTGGACTTTCTCGGTGCGTAGCTTTCAAGGAATTTCCGCAGGTCGGCGTAGGCGGGAAAGAATTTCCACTTGCGGCTGGCCTGCTCGCGGGAGGCAGGAGTGAACGCTGTGTGGGGCAGGTCTGTGAGGCCAGCGGCATAATCCCGCACCATGACGCTCACGTCTTCCTTGCCGCGGGGCACGCAGCGGACGCCGAGTTCGAGGAGCCACTGCTGGATGTCGAGTTCCTTCGCTGTGGCGCTCATGATGCGTGCTCCAGGAGCCAAGGCTGCGACTGGCGTTCCCGTTCTGCTAGCTCAGCCCGCTCGCGGGCCACTCGGGCGAGTTCGGCGGGATAGCCGGTGAGTTTGGAGATGTCGTATTCCGGGTCTCGCTCAGGGGCCTGGTCTTTCCACTGTCCGCCGTTCAGCCACGAGGCGGGATGAGGTCGAAACTTTGGAGTTGGGTTCCAGGCACTGAATCCGCCCAACCTCTGGCGGCGAAGAGCTTCCATGATCCCCTCGTGGGTGGCCCCCCTGCCTATCGCAGCTGCGTGGCATTGGCCGCCTTGTCCATTGCGACCTTCCTCGGATAGGCCTCGTAGAATTCCGCGAACTCCGGACCCCCCTTGCTCAAGCGCGCTCGCGCGCGTTTAGAGTCTGGTGGAGTCTTCTCTGGTGGATTCTTACTGGTGGATTCTAAGGAGTCCGCACTTTGCGGGGTCAACTGGCCGTTTGACCCAGGATTTTGCGGGGTCGATTCCATAGTTGAGGGGGCAAAACCCGGAGTCGTTGCTTCGTTACTTGTCTCCGCAGGCTGAGGAGTCATCTCATGGTCTTCTGCCTGAACTTTCGGCTTTTGTTCGGATCTATTTGACTCCGCTTTTTGCGGGGTAAAGTGTGGCGTGGCCTTGCTGTATTGGCGAAGCATGTGAAAGACTGACGGGCGGCGCTTACGGCGCTCGACTTGGACGATCTGCTGTGTGGTCAGCCAGGAAACGGCTCGACCGACCGTATCGCACGACAGATGCAGTTCATCGGCGATTTGTTGCTCGGTGGCCGGCCACCATCTCTCACCATTGGCGTGATTTTCCAGGCACGCCCACACCAAGCGGTAGGCAGGGGCGATCTCGGCGCGCATCGCCTCGATAATTCCGAGGACGCTCATGAGCGAGCCTCCGGCCGCCACTGCACTTCGCTCGTAGCCTTTGCCCAGATCGACATTGTGTGTTCGGCATAAGACCGCAGCGTCCCGACGTATTGACTGTCCTCAGAGAAGCCGTGTTCAGCTAACCATTCGATCCCTCTGGCGTTCATGATCAACGCCTTCATCGCCGGGATATGGCGACCCTGGCCCCACACGATACGGACGGCCGTGGGCTCGGGGAACTTCCCTCGGTCGAATCTGTTCGACAACCAACCGATTTCTACCGCTGATCCAATAACCTCTGGCGCAACACGGCTCAGGAAAATCGATGGACAGGCTGAGTGCTCCTCCGCGCAAAGGGCAATCCGGTCCCACACTTTCCGGTCGAATGCGCTAATCGGTTTGATTTCTACAAGGCAATCAATGCCTTCTCGCATGATGAAGTCTGGCGTCCATTCTCCCAGATCGAACGGCTCGTATTCATGCTTCCAGTCTAGGAGGTCGAAGAACGCTGCCCACCGGGCCTCAAGCCGCGAGCGGTAACGACGCCCCCGATAGACGGTCGGGATAGCCGCTATCCGGTAGTCGCTCATGCGTCGACTCCTGGGATTTCGGTTGTGGGAAGGCCGCTGCGCACCAGCGGATCCAGCAGGTGATAGCGGCTGACCCCGTGGGCGACCTGTTCGGCGCGGACGAGGTGTTTCTGCTCCAGCGACTCGATCGCGCGGTAGACGTTGGCGCGCTGGCCACTGCGGCTGATGTGGTCGGCGATGGCCTGGATGGTCAGCCGGCAGCTATTGCCATCGGCCCGTCCGACCAGGACGGCATAGACCAGTTGCTGAAAAGTGCTGAGATCTGGCGTGGCGAGCGCCATCATCACTCGACTGGTGCCCGTGGGCGCCTCGCCGATACCACCCCTAGTGCCTGTCGCCAAAGAATCATCAATGACCACACCGACCGCCTTGATTTTGGCGTTCGCGTGTGCGAAAAGGCGCTTGCAAGGACTACCTTATCGCACGCGCAAAACGCAGGTTTATCTAACCAGACGCCGCCCGGGCCCCTCCCAGGCGGCGTTTTGCGTTATACGCCGTTCAGCCCGCGTTGCAAGCGAACATCACCGATTATCCCATATGGCAACCCATCATTGCGGGGGATAAGTGGCGTCCGCCTATCAGGCGTTGCACCGTGCGTCACAATGCAGCAAGTTGCACGCGAAATACCGTCGCCACCCTACCCCTTCTGGTTGCTTAATGGCATGTCGTTATCACTGACTAGGTGCGGCTTTTCGCCCCGGACAACCATCTGTTGATTGGACAGTTCCAGGATGCGGTAATTGGCTGCGTCGAGTTGCTCGCCTAGCACCTGCAGCGCCTCGTTCAACTGGCTGATTTGCATCTGGTCCTGCCGCGCCTGCGCATGTCGCTCGGCAGCGGCATCGGCCCGAGGCGGGAAGAGCGCGTGACCATTACTACCCTGCAGTTGCATGATGCGCTCCCGCTCGCTGGCCAATTGCTCGCGCAACTGGCGGGCCTGGTCGTGCACTGCGGCAAGCTCGCGGTCTTTTCCATCGATCAGCATCCAGGCCTGCTCCAGCTCGGCACGCAGGCGTTTGGTCAATTCACTGGCGTTAGAGCGCATGGCCGCGAATCGCATGTCTTTCGGTTGTGGATGTCGCGACTGTGGCAAATAGGTAACGGGTGGCCAAGCGACAAATGCCGCGCGGCGGGATTTAACCGATGGCCGCTAGACCCTGCTGCACTAGAACGGCCAATCCCACAGCACCCTTCCTCATGATGGTCGGCAGCCGCCGGAGATCGAACAGGCGCTCTTCGATGCGCCGGTGCGCCGCCTCCAGCTCTTCGTTCATGATTTGCAGCTCTTCGTTGATAATGCTGTGCCTTTCGTCTTCTTCCAGAAGCCGGCTTACCTCGGTCGTGACCTTGCTCAAATCGCGCTCGAGGTTATGCCGATGCTGCATTTCTCTGACCAGCATGTCGCGCAGCCGTCGGTTTTCGGCATGCTGCGCTGCAAGATCCGCCTCCAAATTTTCAATGGTTGCCTTCGCAACATTCAATTCTTCGGTCAGACGGCGTGTAAGTTCACTCTGCCGTGTCCGCACTATCATATGCCACCATCCACGCTACTCTGGCGGGTGCAGGTTATAGTTATTCGTGGCGAAAACAAGCGTTGCCGGTTGCAACACTGCGGTCAACGCTTAGGGAGGCGCTAGATTCCTGCAAAGGCACCTTCCATCGCAGCATACTTTTCCTTAGCTTTGTGGAGCGACGACCGAGTCGGAGGGTCATTCCGTGAGCGCAGCCATAGATCGCCTGGAGAACATCCAACAAATAAAGGTCGCATCAATCGTTGTAGGTCGTCGTCTCCGGCCGCTGCGCAATGATACTGTGCGAGAATTGGCCGACAGCATTAACGAGATCGGCCTTATCAACCCGTTGACCGTGCAGAAATCGGGACGATCCGCCCCGGAACTGGTGACCGGCGCGCACCGCCTGGAGGCGGTGAAGTTGCTGAAATGGGATGAGGTTCCCTGCGCCACGGCGCGCGGCAGTGATGCTGACTTAGTTGCGCTCATCGAAATCGACGAGAACCTCGCTCGCGGCGACCTATCACCAGCCGAGCGGGCGATCCACATTGCCAAGCGCAAGGAGATTTACGAGCGGCAGCATCCAGAGACTTCGTATGCATCTCGGCCGGGCCGTAAGGGAAGAAATGATCCAAACTTTGGATCATTTTCTAAGGATACCGCGGCCAAAACTGGCCGTAGCAAGGCCTCGGTCGCTCAGGATACCACCCGTGCGAAGCACATCCCGCAGATCGCCTCGGTGATCGGCACCTCGCTCGACAAGGGTGAGGAATTGGATGCACTCGCCAAACTTCCGGCAGCCGCGCAGAAGAACATCATCGCCCGGGCACAGAAGGGCGAGAAGGTAAGCGCCAAGCCGGTGGCCAAAAGGCTGCAGCGCGAAAAACGCGAAACGGAGCTGGCGGAAAGGACGCTAAACGCGACGGAGAAATTGGGAGAGAAAATGTTCGGTGTGATCTACATGGACCCGCCCTGGCGCTTCAAGCCCTACTCGACAGAGACGGGAATGGATCGTGCGGCAGATAACCACTATCCCACGATGACGATCGACGATCTCGCCGAGATTGAACTTCCTTCGGCGACGGATTGTGTGTTGTTTATGTGGACGACCACACCGTTCCTAGAGATGGCAATCAAACTTGGTCATCGCTTCGGCTTTGCTTACAAATCGGCTTATTATTGGTGTAAACCAGGTCCAGGAACCGGCTATTGGTCGCAGAGGGATCAAGTGGAGCCGCTGCTGATTTTCACCAGAGGCAACGTGCCAGCGCCAGCCCCAGGCCAACAGCCTCCGCAATACATTGTGGCGCCCCGACAGGAGCACAGCCGCAAGCCGGAGCATTTCGCGACTATGATAGAAGCGATGTTTCCTAACGTCCCGAAGCTTGAGATGTTTGCCCGCCAGCGCCGCGCTGGCTGGTCACAACACGGGAATCAAGTTGGGAATTGAGTGGCCCTTGCCCCTAACTACCCAACGGATCGCGGCGAGATATGCGCGGTGGCGACGGTTTTTCCAACAGGCCGATTTCCCTGCCGAACGCTGCCAACTGACGCAGCAAATGGTCCAGTTTCTCGTTGGTCCTTCGTTGTTCCCGCCGGAAATCGGCGGCGATGCCAGAGATGCTCGACTCCGGCATCTTGGGTGGTCCGGGTGGCGGCAACCGATGGCTGGGCGCAGGAGGCACGCCTGGAAACCGCCGGTCATATTTGACCTCGGCCACTCGGCCAGGATTGACGTCGAAATAGGCCGCAATGTGCTGTTGCTTGTCACCTCGCATAACCATACCACGTATGGTTGCAGCGTCCTCCGCCGTAGCCCAGCGATGCGTTTGCTCGCCGACGGGCCGCACCTTGAAGCGATCATTGAACACTGCTCCGTCGCGATATCGCATCAGACTGTCCCCTTCTCTCATTTGGTGTTGATATTACACAGAATATCCGGGTTCTGAGTAGCTACCCTGAATATCGTTAGTAAGTGCCACAGGAGATAACGAATGGCCAACGATTCGCCCCCTCCCCCTCGCCCCCGCAAGCCCAATGCCAATCCCAGCCGGCCAGCGGCTGAGGTCACGATCCACCTGGTGCTGCGGAAGTCAGAACGCGAAGCGCTGCACACATACGACAGCAAGGGCGGCGCGCAGGACTTGGTGAAGATGAAGATCGATATGATGGACAGCCATCCTGACACCGGCCCCAAGAGCTTCCATCTCGACCTAGATCAACCAACCACGTGGCGGCTTGTCTGCACCATTATGAACAGCGGCGATGGCGGGCCGAATGACGCGCTGCGCAAGGCGTTCCGCCGCTACTTCAACAACGCCGAGGGCTGGTGAGCGCGCCCACGACATGCCGCGAATGCCGCGGCTGGTTCTGGTGGCGCCCACGTGACACCACCGCGACCTGGACGTGCTGGGGCTGTTCCCCGCCGGATGACGGCTGGACCTGCGCCACGGTCGAGATACGGAACGGCAGACAAGCGGCGTGACGCGGTCTAATCCAGAAAATACATCCGCACCGCATCATCCGCCGCACGGTCCCGCAATAACTCGACGCGCAGCTTGTCGCGATCGAACGGCGGTGCGTATTGCGCGATGGCGTCGATCACTGGATCCGGATCGTAGTGGAACTCGTTGGGCGACGTGCCCATCCACAGCACCGGCCCTGCGTCACCGTGCTTTTCCAGTTCGACGACGCAGAAGAATGTGCGCAGCGGCGGGTCCCAGCCGATGACCATGTAGTCGGCGCCGTCAGGCTCGAGGTGGCATTGGCTCATGATACTGTCGTTACTCTAAACCGCGCCTTCTTGCTTGCCATAAAATCGTTGATGGGCTGGACAAAGTCGTCGGCGTCTTCGAGCGCAGAAAGCAAGGTAAGGAACGCGCCAACCAAGATGCTGATTTGAACGACCTTCCTAGTTCCATCATAGCCACCCTGATCAATCACCGACAATGCCGAATGGAGCGCCTTCTGAACGGTTGGCTCATCTACGTAGCTCATGGTGGTGGCCCCTCGACGACGGTCATATCCTGTTGCACGAAGCCGACAGCAGCCGATCCGCGCCCGTTCTTCACCACGCGCCGCCATCGGCGACCCTCGCACCGTGAACACACCCAATGGCTGCATTCCAGTGGCGGCAGATTTGGCGCCGGTATCCAATGCTCATCGGTCTGGATTGGTGTGTGGATGCAGCCGATCGCGCCGGTTTCCCGCCATTCCTTGCTGTGGCAGTAATGGTCTCGGACGTTATGCCAACGTGCCGGCGCGCGTTCCTGGATGCGACGCGGCTGATTAGCCAGCGCACGTAGCGACTCCTTGGGGTCTAGCAGGAAATGCAGCGTGCTGTGCGACATATACGGGCGGGACTTGCCGCTGACGAAGGTGCGGCCGCCAGGCTTGGCGTGGTAGCGCACCAGACCTGGACGGTTGAGCAGAAGCAGAATGGCTAATATCTTAACCAATACTCCATCGGTCCCATTAAAATTCTCGTGCTTGAAATGGTCGTTCTCCCAGAGATAGGACTCTGAATAATTCGCTCGGATAGTGGCGCGTAAGTCTGGGACAATTTGAGGGGCATAGAAGCCAAGGAGGAAATGGTCCAGCCTCTCTGGAGTGTCTGTGAACCACCATTTGAGTTCCGGTTGATGTAGATGATGGACTATGGAGTCGCAGACCAATAAGTCCATATCCGTATGATAGTGGAAGCTATATACGTCATGATTCTTGTATAAAAGTCCCACCCTATCGTCTGCTGTTGCAGCGTTGCCATACTGCATTTCTACCCACATCGGATCCCATGGCTGTCGCGCAAATGTTTCGTGTGCACAGACCAAGTCGCAGCATTGGACTGTGACTTCAGACACGCGCTCCTCGGCAGCCTCGTCGAGCACTACCCGATGGGCGGCACGCACCGCCTGTTTGATCATGGCGGAGTTGGTGGGTGATATCTCGCTTGGCGCGAGCGAATGGTGGATCACCCGGTCGCAGAGCATCATAATAGGCTCTTTCCGCTCCTGCCGACGCCGTGTCAGCTCACCCCAGTTGGGGTTGACGATGCCCGCCTTCGCGGCGCGCTTCAGGTGCGACAAGTGCGGCGGAAGGACACTATCGTCGCTGGACTTACGGAGTAACGGAGATGGGTATACACCGTTTCGGAGTTCTTTCGCTAAGCCGGACCGGCGTAAAGTCCTCGGGTCTTCATAGGTCCTTGCCCCGATGGGGGATTGTAGGCCAATGGGCTGAATCCCAGCGGGCGGCAAGACTCCTCGTGAATGCCCACCACTGTTCTTACTCACCCTCTATCTCCTCACCGATGACCGCCCCTAGTCCGCCAAATCCCATCGGAACAGTGGCTGCTTCGCCGACGGAATGCCGAGGATCTTCTGTCGATAATCGTGCCAACAGATAATGGCATCCGCAGCGTTATGGTCCGTTACGTCCAGCTTCAGTTCCTGGCGACAGAACTGCACCACAGCACTCTTCGTCTCGCCCTTGACCCAACGGCAGCGGCCCATGACGTTGGTGCGGATGGTATCGACGTGGCAGCCATGGAATGGCACGCTGTGGCGAAAGCAGGCCTCGTGGACGAAGCCGACGATGGCATAGATCTGCATCATGGTGTCGACATTGGTGTTCGGCACATTGGGCGGCAGCGGGTTCTCGATCACCACGTGCGCCGGGTTCCATGCATCCATCGTGTCGTTGACCTTATCGACGAAGGCGGCGTAACGCGCGCCGACGCCGCCGATCTTGGGCAACGTCCAATAGCCGAATTCCGGCTGTTTCCAGGTGAGTGGTGCGCAGGCCCAGCCGATGACGGTGGCGGACAGATCGAGCGCCAGCACGCCGCCATCGGGCATGGTGGTCATAGCTCCCTGATCCGTCCCGCTTCCTTCAGCGCCTGGCGTAGGACGCGGTAAAGTTGCTCGGCCTCGGCAATAGATAGTTGCACGGTCACCATGCCGACGTCGGCCACGCCAAGGGCTAGAGCGTATGGCCCTGACCGGAACGGCGTAGCGGACAACACGATGCCTCGCTCTCCCAGAGCCTCCATGACCTTATTGACCGACCTTCGGCCGCATCCTGGGATGTGCAACAGGTCCGTTTCGGATCGCTTTATCAAGTCTCCTACCGACACAATGCCATCCTTGGCCAGCATGGTCAGGACGAACTTGGGCAGACCCAACGCCGCGACCGGCCGATTCAGAACGTCTTCTGCTGTCGGCTCAGTGTTCATGCCGCCGTCTGCCGATGCTTGCGTGGCCGCCCGCGTGCTTTTGGCGTGATGCTTGGGTCGGGCTCGTCGGTCTCAATGCCATCCTTTAGCCCATCCAGGGCATGGATTGTGGCAACGTCCTCTTTCGCGGCTCGCAGCCATGCGTCAGTGATCTGCTTGAGCACGGTCTGGCGCAGTTCATTGGCTATTGCGGCGCGGACTCTCGGGTCGAATATGTTCGCCCCAAACTCAACCTTGCCGCATAGCCATAGGCCAACAGGGACGATGACGGGGCCGATCCGGACGTTAGCTGCCCCCAGCCTTCGGAAATCCTCGAGCTTGGCCAGACTGACTTCCGCGATGACGAAATCATCGCTCATGCGGCCGTTTGCGGCTGCTTGCGCGGCCGTCCCCGGGGACGCTTCATCGGCACCACGTTTTCGTCCGGTGCAGCCAGTGCCTTTATCGCCTTCTGTGGCCTTCCCCTTGCCTTGGGCTGTGCCTTGTTGGCCTGCACCTGCTCGCCGCGGCGGCCGTTGATGTGCTCCTGCGCCCGCACCCCGATCTGCCACCACTTGACCCAGCCTTGGCTTTCCTCGGATCCATCCTCGTATTGGTTGGCATCCTTGCCCAGCCCGCCCCGGCCGGCGAGATAGCCCTCATCGTTGGCCTTGGCGACCCGACCCATTTTACGGATCGCCTCGGGGAATTCCTCGTTGGCATCGAAAACATTGAGTTGCGGGCCCAGAACCAGCCCGTTGGCGGCCGATGCCCGGGCGAAATTGGCAATGAAGATCTCTGCCTTGGCCGCCCCGCGCCGGCGTAGCCGGATCGACAGCTTGATCTCCTCGACCGGGACGCCGATGTCGCGCCAGCGCTTGTCGATGGCCGCCCGCATCGCGTTCTCGACTTTGCACTTGCGGTCCTGTTCTTCGTATTCGAGTTGGTAATCTGCCGCGTCTTGCATGGTCCAAGTCGGACCGTTGGTTCCTGACATCCTATTCGACTTCCTGTCTCAGCTTGTCTCGTAACCGTTCCTCAAACAGCGCCCGGAGCTGTTTCTCCGTGAGCGCCACGTCGAGGATTTTCGCAGCCCGCCCGATTCGTTCGAACCATTCAGGCGGAATACCGTCACGCCGATGCCAGGCCCGGGCGGTGCTGGCGGGAACGCCGATTTCTCTGGCCAGCGCTGCCCGTCGGGGGAAGAGGTCAATCGCCTCTTTGTATGAATTCAACGGCTTCTTCACCTTCCCAGCCCACGTTCCCGTTGCGTTGCAATGTGCAACCCTACCCGTTAGCGGGTCAACCCATTACCGTATTGACAGCGGAGAGGGCGCCACATAAATGTTGTCATCGGCATAACAATTCGGTAGGAGAGTTCATGAGCTCGGCGTCTGCCACCCGGCGATTTTCCCAACCACAGATTGAGAGCTTCATCATGGAGGCCCGCACATTACGAGCGGAATTCGCGGCCGAGGATGATGAGACCCTCATCCGAGACACGCTGGAGGGGCAGACAAGCCTCTATGAGGTGATCGACCAGATCGGCGAGGACCATCTCCGCGACAAACTGCTGATCGAGGCGGCGGAGGGGCGGATTAGGCGGCTGAAGAAGCGGGCCGAGCGACGGCAGGACTGGCTCGGCCGCAAGCTGGCTGACCTAGGCCTGAGCGCATCACAGGAACGTCCGCTGTTCACCCTCGGTCTGGAATGGAAATCCCACGTGGTGGTGACCGACGAAACCGCCATCGACCCCCGATACATCAGGCAAGCGCCGGATAAGATCGCTATCGGAAAAGACCTGCGCGCCGGCACGTTCGTCGGCGAAGGCGCCGAGCTGTCGAACCCACAACCATCCGCCAGGATATACCGCAAATGAGCACCACGATCGCCCGCCAACACGATACCAGGGACGTCGTCGACGGTAGTCATGGTTCCGGCAATGTGTTCGATCAATTGGCCCAGGTCGCCAAGGACCGAAGCATCGATGCCGGCAAGCTCAAGGTCATCTACGACCTGATGAAGGACTACAAAGAAGAAGAGCGTAAGGAAAAAGCAGAGAAGGCGCGGGTGGACTTCTATGCTGCGCTGGCAGACATGCAGGGTCACCTGCCGATCATCAAAAGGGACACGCAGAATCCAAACACCCGTTCCAGGTTCGCGCAATTATCCACGATATGGGCGCAGTGCCTGCCGATCTGGACGAAATATGGATTTGCCGTATCTTTCGATTCGAGGACGCTCGAGAACAGTCTGATCGAAGTCTCGCTCAAGCTGTCGCACCGGAACGGCCACACAGAGATATTCCATACGCCCTCCGCTCCACCGGATACGAGTGGACTTCGTGGGGTGGCCAACAAGACATTCGTTCAAGGCAACCAGAGCACAATCACCTACCTGCAACGTGGTCTGCTGTGCCGGGCACTCGGGATCGTCACGGCCAATTTCGACGATGATGACGACGACGGGGCCGGCGGGGCGGCACCAACTACGGTCATCCAGAGGCGCGGGCGGGATCTGCCGCCAGTCGC
>Ga0105239_10003441_pt1 | contig 19384 bp, 11 predicted proteins | sample KBSC44metaG_FD_92761 | JGI IMG/M metagenome (GOLD analysis project Ga0105239, IMG submission 92761) | Corn rhizosphere microbial communities from Kellogg Biological Station, Michigan, USA - KBS C4-4 metaG | ecosystem: Host-associated > Plants > Roots > Rhizosphere > Soil | place: Michigan, USA...
TTCTGTAATTTTTACTCCAGGCCAGGAGCTGCCGATAGTCGTCCGTCTTGCCCAGCGCCTGTGCTATCTGCGCTACTGAATAGTCGTCGGAAGCATATTCGATGGTACGCGATACCGACTCTGCCGTACGACCAAACGGCACATATCCTATGGCGTTAAATGCGGTGAGGCCGGCCCTTGCTTCAAAGCCAGTCCATTTATCCCTATCCGCATATGGCAGCAATGTGTCGTTATCCGGCGGCACAGTGGCATCCTTTAGCAGCGCAGCATACGCCGTATCGACATTGTAGTTCCGAAAGCCCTTGATATAGGCATCTGCGATCACCGCATCGGCGTGCGTGCTGATCATGATATTCGTTTCGGCAGGATTAGGCCACATGGGCAGCCGCCCTCCCTGCTCATACATCTGCAGCAATGCCCGGACCATATCGCTGACCCTGTTAGGCTGTGTAAAGATCAACAAAGGATGCAAAGCCCTGTAGGTGTCCCAGAGGGAATAATCCGTATAAGACACTCCTTCATGTATCTTGTCATCAAAGGCGCTGTAATATTTCCCATATTCCGATAGTTCGCGCGGGAACTGCATGGTATGGAACATCGCCGTATAAAAGATCGTTTTTTTCTCTTCCGTCACTCCTTCCAGCTTTATATGGCTCAGCTCCCGCTGCCACGTGTCGCGCGTCGACATGACCAGCCTGTCGAAGCTCCATCCGGGCACTTCTTTTTCAAGGTTTGCTCTCGCTTGTTCCAGGCTGATAAAAGAAGTGGAGATACGCACCTGTACTTTTTCTCCTGCCCTTGTGGCAAAGTCGACATATGCACCCATCCTGGTCCCATATTGCTCAGTAGAGCCAGGCGTGACGGTATTGTTATCCCAGGTGCCGAAGGAAGAGATGGGCTTGTCGAACTGGATAATAAAATAGCCCCTGAAGGCGGGCAGATCAGGCCCCAGCTGCGAGGACACCCGGTCAGGATTGTATCCCGTGATCTCATTCTTCTCTTTATCGACCCTTACATATCCTTTCATTTTTTTGATCCTTTCTGCAAGATCATTCGACTCGTCCGCCAGTTCAGGGTTTAGGTTGATGCCTTGTATGATCAGGTAAGCTTTTTCAGCTGCAGGAAAGGTAAAACGGAAGATGGCGGCCCTCGAGGCTGCGGCGATCTCCGCCTTGATCTTTTGCTGACCGCCGGCATCCAGCACAACGGAATAATAATAAGGCTTTGTCACTTCATCCGCATGGTCAAAAGGCAGCGCCCTGTCACGCGGCAGGGTCTTTAATGCACCCACCTGGGGCATAACGGAGACATATCCATAATCGCCCATCCATACTGTAGGCTGATGAGAGGCCAGAAAACCCATGACCTTCCTGTCCTCATAGACATATGAAGTCCTCCCCATCTTGCTTTCGCCTGTCTGCGGCAGGAAATTCGTCATAGCATAAGGCAGGCCTACAGCGGGTATGGTGCCGCCGCCTTCCAGCCCTTTGGCAAAGCCTGCAAAAGGAGTACCGATGATGGTATTGACATAATCGACCTCCTGCCGGGGATGCCGCTGCTGGGCGCTGCAAAGAATTGTCAGGGTGATGGCAACGATGATAAATAACAGGGCTGTTTTGCGCATGATGCCGGAAATATACCTCTTTTTGGATTATTCCATTGCTGTCATCGTATGACCAGCACCGTCCCCTTTTTAAAGACCGGCTGTTTGGTCAGTGTATTGAAGTAACGGACCATCCATATAAAGCTGCCCGGTGATACTTTTTTGCCGCCAAAGCTGCCATCCCAGCCCAGTTCAGGGTTCGAGCTCCGGAAGACAAGCTCACCCCAGCGATCGTAAATAGCCATTTGAAAGTCCGACATCTCACAGGCATGAAGGGGGCGGAAGATATCGTTATGTCCATCTCCGTCCGGGGTGAACGCATTGGGCAATAAGAGCTGGCAGGTACAGGCAGTCAGGTTGACCGTCGCCTGAAGTGTATCCTTTCCGCAGCCATTGGCAGCCACGACCGTGTAAATACCGCTCTGCTCCACCTTATAACGGGATGTATACGTACTATCCTGCCAGGCATAGGTGTTGGCATTGCCTGTGGGCCGCAGCCAGAAATCCTCGCCATTGCAAAGGGTCGTATCCTTGATCATGGACACCTGCAGGCTGTCGTCAAAGCTTACCGTGAGCGTGTCCTTATATACGCATTGCCCGACGGTGGCTGTAACGGCGTAGGTGCCGGGGCGGTATACGAAATAAGTGGCCTGCCCTGTCTGGTTCTGATCGTCCCGTTGTGCAGGAATGGCTTCCCAATTGTACTCTCCTACTCCAAAGTCGGCGTTAAGGGAAAGCGTGGATCCTTTGCAGATGGCCGTGTCATGAAAATCCAGGGGTCTGTCCCCGCGGTATCTGACCAATACCGTGTCGGTGACCTGGCATTTCCCCTGATACGTGACGAATGCCCAGTAAGTCCCAGGTGTGGATATGCGAATGCTGCTGTCGCGGCTGCTGGTGCTCCAGTCATAAGCTGTAGCGCCCATTAGATGTGCCGTCAATGTATAGATCTCTTTAGGACAAAGGAGCGTATCGGGCCCCAGGCTAAAGGATGGCTCTATCGGGGAGGCATAAGTGATAGTGACGGTGTCCCGGTAGGTGCCGCAACCCGGTACGTTGACAATAGCGACATAACGTCCCCCCGGATAGTGGGTGATAAGCTGATCGCCCGTAAAAGGGAGGGTGATCCCATTCAGGATCCAGGTGTACTGTCCATTCTGTGACGCCGCATTGAGCATAAGGTTGGCGCTGTCACACATGACATGATCTTTTCCCAGATCGAGCCGGGGTGTATCGCTGAGGAATACGCCGATGCTATCCGTGACGCCGCATCCATTGATACTGACCGTATAGACGCCTGTTGTCGTAACATGTAATGTTGGTGTAGTAGTAGCGCTGTCGTCGTTCCACAGATAGGAAGCTCCCGGAACGCTGGGAGCTATTAGCGTGGTGTCCTGCCCGGCGCAGAGAAAGATATCGGGCCCGAAGCTGTAAGCCATGGGGGTGACAATGGTAAGCGCCTTTTGGATCCGGATCGTGTCCGTACCATTGTTCACCACCGTAAGCGTGACATTATAAGTACCGGGCGTGGCATAGAGATGACGCGGCTGTTTAGCCGTAGAGCTGTCATAGTAGCCCGATGAGGGATCGCCGAAATGCCATTTTACGGAGGTGGGGAAGAAAATGCTGTCAAATACAGGCGACCCAAAGCTGATGGTAGCGCCTGCACAGGTGGAGGTATAGTTGATGGTGTCCTTTGCAGCTGTCTGTGCATATGCATGCGCGGACAAAAGGACGAATAATAATATGTGAACAATGAGCTTCATCGGCGAACTTTAAGCATGGTCCTTACCTGCTGTACGGATTGATTTTGGAGACGGGCGTAATAGATACCTGCTGCCAGCGTGGAGGTTGCAACGGATATAACATAGGTGCCCTGGGTATAGTCCTGGTCCACCGGTACCATAACCAGCTTGCCGGAGGCGTCGAATATCTGTACCAGGGTATGGCCGCCTGCCGTCTTGAATTGGATGGTCGTGCTGTCGGTAAAAGGATTGGGTGAGTTGGATATCAGCTTATCGCCCAGGCTGTTCAGATCGTCGTAGGTGTTGTTACAGGCCGTAGTCTTCATGAAGGGCAGATACTGGTAGTTCTTCAGCAGCATGGTGGTGGTATCCGACGCCGGCACGCAGAACCAGTCCCGCAGGATAGTAGAGTACACAGACCGGAAATCATACTGCATAGGGAGGTTGGTCTCCACATTGGTGCCCGTGAGATCGGGGCTGTTGCCCAATACACCCGTAGCGGCATATTCGCCAAAAACGAAGACCGGCTGGGCTGCGCCGTGGTCGGTGCCAAAGCTGCCGTTGGACATGATGCGTCTTCCAAATTCGGAAAAGGTCATGCCTAGCACCCGCTTGCCGACGCCGAGATTTTGGCAGTCGGTCATGAAGGCCGTGATGGCGTCTGATAGCTGTTTCAGCAGGTTGGCATGATTGCCCGTGGCAGTGTCACCGCCCTGCACCTGGCCGCCATGGGTATCGAAGCCGCCCATGCTTACCATATAGACCTTTGTTTTGAGTCCGCCTGCGATGAGACGCGCTACTGTCTTGAGCTGCGCTGCCAGCTCACCTTCCGGGTAAGGCGACTGACTGGTGATCTTTTTGGCTGCCGCCTCGATGACATCCGCATATTTATTTGTCTGGCGGGCTACCGCACGGAGATAGGTGAGCTCATTGCCCATAGGAGTATCCGGCTCCGGCTCTGTGATACCGTTGATCAGGTCATAGAATGCCGTGTCCGTTGGGACGGCCATGGCCGTTGTGCCCGTCTGTGCCATAAATACGGGTGATATAACGGAACCTATCTGTATCGCCAGCGGGTCGGGCATGGCTTCGTTGGGATAGCCGACGGGGAAGTTGGCGTAGGTGTCCGCCAGAAAGCGGCCTGTCCAGCCCGTGTCGAGATATTGATCGGAGTCCGCGCCTGTCAGCCAGATATCGGTGCTGCGAAAATGAGAGCCATCCGGGAAAGGATATCCTACGCTCTGAAGAACGGCCAGCTTGTCGTTGTCATAAAGACTTTTGAACCCCGTAAGAGAAGGATGTAATCCCGTCTTAGGGTTTTTGCTCAACGTAAGTATCTTACCCTGCGGGATGGCGATATTCGAGCGGGCTGCCACATAATCGCCATAATGATCCAGCGGGATCACCGTATTGAGTCCGTCATTGCCCCCGATGAGCTGCACCAGCACCAGGACATGATCATTGTCGGCAGCGCCTGCCAGCGCATCCATAAAAGGCAGATGCGAGAGGGCATTGATCTTGAGTCCTCCCAGAAAGGTCACCGGCGCAATGGTTCGAATAAAGTCTCTACGTCGCATAAGGATATTGTTAAGAGCGGTCTATGATAAATGGTATTCGGGCAAATTCATCAGGTATTTGTATAGGGCCTTCAGCTTGTTGTTGACAGCCGTATAGGCGTTCATATCCGTCGGGTCGGAGGTATAAGCCAGCCAGGCATTGGTCCAGTATATGTCGTTGGTGAGATTGCCCAGCAGAATAGATTGCTTGAGCAATGTAATTGAACTATCGGATAAGGGCGGTCGTAAAAGAACGCTAAGGCTGTCGGTGAGGAGCTTGTTCGGATCGTGCGGAGCAGGCAACTGTTTGGCAAATGCGATGGCGTCGATCTGCAGCGTAATGCTATCCATCATATCCCCCTTGCCGATGAGCAGGTCGGTGTAAAAGTTACGCCCGGTGTAGGTGACGGAATTGATCCATAATTCATGGTATTGAGGCGACTGCCGGTAAGCGTCCCAGCCTGCCACCAGTTCGATGGCCATAAGCTCCTGCTGAAGGATGGCAGATCTTTCATTCAGCATGCTCCAGGCGGCATATTGTCCCTGGGGATTGCCTGATCCGGGAATGGTCACCTGGTATTCACGGCAAAGGCCGATCAGCAGGTCGAGAGGGCTCTTGATGATACAGGCTCCCGAATTGACCAGGTCGTAGAAATGCTGGCTTTTCAACAAGGTGGACAACACCGTGGTGATGTTATAACCGCTGCTGCGGAAAATATCCGCCAGTGGAGCGATGATATTGGTCTCGACGGAGCTGTCGATCTTATAATATACAAAGAAGTTATAGAGCTTGCGGCAGATGAACCGGGCAGACTCCTGTGTGGCGAAGATCATGGAAAGCAGGTCATCCAGTTCGCCCGCGCCGGTGTTACCCGAGTAGCCTGTGACGATGTGATTGGCATAGAATCCGGAGAACTCCTTATTGGTGTCGTCATGCTGTCCGGGAAGGAATACATAGCCGTAGTTGGCATCTACAGTATGTCCTGTGAGCACCCGCGCGGCGGCATGGACATCGTCCTGCGTGTACTGGGAGCCGCTGCCTTTACCGATGGTATACAGCTCCTGCAGCTCACGTCCGTAGTTCTCGTTGGGGGCCGTCTTGAAATTGGTATTACCATTCAGATAGATCAGCATGGCCGGGTCCAGCGTGATGGCACTGACCAGGGTCTGAAAATTCCCCAGCGCATGCTGACGCAGCGTAAGATACTGATCATACCACAGCCGGCAGGGGATATCTTCTGCATGTGCCGTGGCATCCATGGCAAAATGATTGTGCCAGAAGAGGGTCATCTTCTCGTGGATGGAGCGGCCGCAATCCAGCAGCTGGCCAATCCACCAGCATTGCAACGAATCCAGCCTGTTCATATTCATGTCGGCATCCACGTAGAGCTGCCCTGTGTTGATCCATGTCTGCCAGGGAGCTACACCCGTAGGATCTGTACCATAGTTGTTCAGCGGCGTCGTGGAAGGCGCTGCAGCAGGTGTCAGCAGCTCATCGACGGCCTGGGACATGGTGCGTGTCTTGAAATAATTGATGTCCTGGACAGAAGCTCCGAAAAGCGTCCTTTTCAACAGATGAACTACCTGGGGAGTATCCCAGGCGCCTGTATATTCACTGATGCTCATAGAAATTTAATTAATGATCCTGGCCCTTTATGGGCCAGGATCGTGTTTTATTCCTGGTAAAGTGCTGTGAACGTCCCCTGTTGAAGACGAATACTTTCAGCGCCGCTGGCTACGTTGATAGTAAAGCTGCCAGTGACATTGCCATTGTACTTTTTTTCGAACTTGTCGATCTTTACTACATTAACGCTGTCCCTGGTGTTGTAATACTGTTGCCCGCTGCTGCTAACATAAGTGACAAGGAGGCTGTCACTATGGAATATGCCGGTGGTATCGCCGAACACGCGAATGCTGATACTACCTGTTTTGGAAGAAGTATCCTGGTACTGGCCGGTGATCAGGATTGTATGCGTATTGTATACATCCTGGATAAAGGCCTGATTGACCGGAAAGGAGATCATCGAATCATTGGCGGAGAAGACAAAAGAAGATGGAGGTATAATAGGACTAAGCTTGTCGCTTTTATTGCAAGCGAGCAGAGCTCCGCCCAGGCAGGTAATGGATATTAGCAGCAGGTTGCTTTTCATAAGTTGGCTGGTGACATGGTAACAACTTTCAGGCCAAAAAAATGTTAAATCCCTTATGCAATTCACAAATAACCAGCATCCTATTTCAAATACTGCATCATGAGAACCTATTGGCAAGCCTTAATCCCGGCCCTGTTTTTTTTATCCACATCCGCCCACGCCCAGCGGAATCTGTCCGGGAGTCCCCAGCATAGCAGGTATGTATATGTGTATCGCATTGACGACAGAGAGGCATTGAAACTTTATCGTACGGAGATGGATGGACCTATCGAACCTTTTCTACATACATTGGTGGACAGCCTATCGATACCGGAGAAGGAGGTGAAACATCTTCCGCCCGGCAATTATCTATGGCTCAGGGCGGTGGAGGACAAGCTGCACGCGGAGCTGCATACGGAGGGAGATCTGCGTTATGATCTGCTGAATAATGGACAGGGGCTGGCCCTTTCGCTGCGAACAAAGAACGGTAGCCTTGTCACGGATGCACAGGTCCATATAGGACGCCGGTATGTTCCATACGATGCGGCTGCCCATAGCTATCTTCTTCCACACCGGCATAAGGGAGGGAATGTACAGGTGGAGCATAAGGGTGTCCTGTCTTATTTTACCCTGGATGGGGGGGAAAACGGGTATTACAGAGGTAAGCTGTTGTATCGGGTGTCCAATGCATGGCCGTTGAGATACATTGTCTGGCCCATACACAGATGGGTCTATCTTCATCGCCACCGGTATGATCCTTATACTTACGAACGCAAATATGCATCCTTTCTCGTCTTCAGCAAGCCAAAATATAAACCCGGCGACACAGTAAAGGGAAAGGCCTTTATAGAGGACTGGAAAGGTCATCCCATCGACAAGCCATTATTTCTGCGGATCAGCGGGTATTATGGCGGTGTTGACACCGTGCTTGGACTGATACATCCTTACCGGCCGGGAGGTTTTGAGTTTTCCTTTTTGCTGACCGACAGTCTGAAGCTTCAGCTGGACAAAGAATACATGGTCTCGTTGGAAGATCCGAAAATGAAAGGGGTTGAAGGTGGAAATAAAAGAGACCAGCCAAGATGGCGAATGGCAAAAGGATTATTCCGGTATGAAGAATATGAGCTCTCCTCCATCCAGCTGCTGGCAAGGGTGGACAAGGAAGAGAATGGTCCTGGCAATCCCGTCTCATTGTATGCGCGTGGTGTAGACGAAAATGATATGACCCTTCCCGATGCAAGGGTCAATATATATGTGCTTGCCACCGGGCAGGTCAATCGCTGGGAAGCGGGACATGTATTTCTCCCCGACACACTATGGAAAAAAGAGCAGCCGCTGGACCCTGTGGGTGAGACCAAGATACTGTTGCCGGATAGCATTTTTCCCGCCGCCTCTTTCTATTACACCATCCATTGCGACATGCTGAACAGCAGCAACGAGCTGAAGACAGCAACATTCTCTCAATCCTACAATCCGGATACGGCAAGGATCTCCTGGCATATACGAGCCGACAGCCTATATATGGACCGCCGGGTGCTCAACAAGAGCGTTCCCACCCAGGCATTGCTGTATGCCTTCGACAACGAAGACGACACGTTAGGGGTCTACCATCTGTCCCTGCCCGCCGGCGTCCGTATCGACCCTTATTGCAAGGAATATGAAGTAACGACCCTGCCGGACAGCACGTGGGATATGTTCGAGCCCAACAAGGACAAGGATGAAAATGGGATCCAGGCGGATGGCGGTTTGTTGTGCTCATATGCGCGTACCCGTGACTCGATCTATGTGGGCGTCAACAATCCTATGCATATCCCTTTCTGGTATACTATTTACTGCGGCAACAAGGCCATACTCAGGGGATATAACGACAGTCTATTTTACCATGCCCCTACCCTCTCGCCAAAAAATTATTTTGTCAATCTGAAATACATGTGGGGCGGTGAGCTGGTGGACAGAAATTATGCCGTATCCTATCGTGAAAAGATACTACATCTGCATATTCAGAAGCCTGCCGTTGCCTATCCCGGACAGGTGGCGACGATCACCATTGGAGTCAAAGATGCCGAGGGGCTGCCCGTGGCAGACGCCGACCTTACGGCCTATGCGTTCACCCGCAAGTTCAGAGATGCCGGTTCACCGCGGCTGTCTTACCTGGGAAAGACGTATCCAGGCAGGAGGCAGACCGTAAATTTCAGACCGGGGGATAATCCGGAGACGATCTTTACTTCTTTACTGGACTGGCAGCGCTGGCGTGGGATAATGGGACTGGATACATCGGAGTACTACCGGTTCCTCCACCCCTCACCGCTCTATATCAACCGGGAGCCGTCGCCGGACGGGCTGACGGAAGTAGCGCCATTCGTACGTACCAGGCTGGGGACATATCCTGCAGATCTGTTGTATATCGATGAGGTCCCCGTGTTCTTCAACCAGGCTGATCTCATACGCAGGTATAGCTTTCCGGCCTACCCGGGCATTCACTCCCTTCGAATACGCATTGCTGGCAGAGAAGTGAAACTGGACAGCATCCGGCTGGAAAAAGGGATGAAGACCTTTGTCAGCATCAACTCAGACGAGCCGGACGGGCATATATATATACAAAAAATGCCGGACAGCCTTACCAGGGAAGAGCAAGCTTTGTGGAGAAGCTATATGCTCCTCCTGGAGAATAATCTTGAAGGCGGGTTTGTAACCCTGAAGCAGGACGGGCGATTGTATATGCCGGATGTAAATAACAGGACGTACCATTCGTACAGACCTGAAGGAGTCTCCTACCTGGCGGGACCTTTCCTGGAGCAGCCGATGATACTGCATGCCGGCGGTGAGTTCGACCAGGGTTTTTATCCTGAAGGAAATTACCGGTTCCGGATAGAAAAGGGATTGATCAGGGAAAAGGAAGTAGCCGCGGGCCAGCTGTTCGACTCTCATCTGGGGCGGAAGCAATTCCCCATCAATCTGCGTGACCATGCATTGACACAGCATGAGATAGACAGTCTTTGGGCAGACTACCAGGACCTTCGCAGCGCGAGCCAGGACCTCTTCGACATTGGAGCGTCATCCGACGGCTATAAGGGCCGGCTGGAAGTAGCTTTATATCGCCTGGGAAAAACTCCGGATCACTTTATCCGAAAGGTCTTTCTCTTCCGATGCGACAACCCCAGCATCATGCGCATCTACAAGGGCTCCGGCCGGCAATTGGGAGCATTGGAGCCAGGCTATTACCGGCTGTTATTCCTGTTGAGAGCAGACGACTACCTTGTCACCGACAGCCTGCTGGTCCGTCCGGGAGGAATGAACTATTATTTGCTGGACCGGCTACCCGTACACAAGCAGGACAGTTTCAGCATACGAATATCCAATACCGTTAAAAAACTGGAACAGCCGCAGACAGTCGTCACCGGCGGGCAGGAGCTGGATGAGGTCCTGAAGTCCGTCAATGACAGATGGTCCAATGTGAGTCTTCGTGAGCGGGTGTCCGGCAGGGTGGTAGATAACGGCGGCGCCCCATTGCAAGGCGTCGCGGTGATGATAAAAGGACTTCGGACAGGTACGTCTACCGATGCGCAGGGGAGGTTTAGCCTGTTGGTGCCGGAGAAAGGTACGCTGGTGGTGGCTTATATAGGCTATGTCAGCCAGGAGTTTGTTATCCACCCTGGCAATGAATATGATATCCGTCTCAAACCCACTGAAAACAAGCTGCAGGAAGTGGTCGTGGTGGGATATGGCACTGTCAGCAAAAAGTCGTTGTCTTATTCCGTCAGCACCGTATCTGCGGACAATCTGCTGGAAGGCCGTGTGGCAGGAGTGACGATCAGAGGAGAAGCCAGTCTGTCCTCCCAGCCGGCGCCGCTGGTGATCATAGATGGGGTACCATCCAGTCAGCAGCTCAGTCAGCTGGATGCCTCGCTTATCGAATCCGTACAGGTATTAAAGGGCGAAGAGGCGACAAAAATATATGGAGCAAGCGCTGCCGGAGGCGTCATCATCGTCACTACTCATCAGGCCGCAAAGGCTGCGGCTGTCGGTCAGTATCAGCCCCCGGCCGGGCTCTCGTTGCGGCGCAACTTCCGGGATGAAGCATTCTGGCAGCCCAGGCTCGTTACCGACAAACAGGGACTCGCTTCTTTTACAGCGCGGCTGCCCGACGACATTACTAATTGGAATGTGTATGCGATAGCAATGACAGATCACAAACAGACAGGATTTGCGGAAGATTCCATCCGGGCCTTTAAGGCGCTGAGCGCCAGCCTGGCGGTGCCCAATTTCGCCATCAGCCATGATTCGCTGGAGATCATCGGGAAGCTCATGAACTATCTACCGGATACGGCCATTGTGGAACGCAACCTCCTCGTGGATGACCATCCTGTGGAAAAGGATCTATTATCCTTTCAGAACGCCCATATCGATCATTTTTTCCTAAAAGCCGAAGAAAAGCCGGCGGATTCGATGATCCTGGAATACAGCCTGCAGAAGAAAGGCGGCTATACGGACGGCGAACGCAGGGCCATCCCTATCTATCCAATAGGGGTGAAGGAGACAATCGGCAGCTTCCTGCCCTTAGACAATGCCGACACAAGCCTGACCCTTTCTTTTCTTCCCGACAAGGGCCCTGTCACCGTGTATGCGGAGTCTTCCCTCCTACCCATTCTGCTGGATGAGATAGATCATATACGGGATTATGAATACCTCTGTAATGAGCAGCTGGCTTCCAAGCTGCTGGCGCTGCTGGAGCAACGGAAGATCGACAGTATCCTGAAAAAGACTTTTACCGGGGATAAGAATATCTACGAGATCATCGGCCGTCTGCTAAAGACAAGAAGGCCCGATGGGCTTTGGGGCTGGTGGAACAATGACGAACCCCGGTTGTGGATCTCCCTGCATGTGACAGAAGCCTTGTTGGCGGCAGAAAAAGCCGGCTATGCGCGGATGCCGGACAAACAGCATCTCATCGATTACCTGGTCTATATGCTGCAGGGCAATCGCACCTCGGACAGGATCACCCAGATCCGGATACTGCAGGCGCTGGATGCCAAAGTGGATTATCGGAGCCTGATCGATACGGCCGAAAAGGAGCTGAAACAGGCGGCATTGAAGATGCATTCCTCCCTATCGCTGTATGAACAGCTGGAGCTGTTGACCCTCCGGCAGACAGCGGATCTCTCCATCGATATGGCCCCTATCCTTGCGCGTCAAAAGCTTACTGCTTTTGGCAATCGTTACTGGGGTGAAGAGAACCAGCAATTTTTCGACAATGCATTTATAAATACCATCCTCGTATATCGTCTTTTGAAACAGGCAGGAGGATCTGACGGATTGTTACGGAAGATACGGGGATATTTCCTGGAAAAGAGAAAGAACGGTCATTGGAAGAATACCTATGAATCCAGCCTGGTGCTGGAAACAATATTGCCGGATGTGCTCAGCGAGGACCCCGAGCATCACCCCGCCCGATTGACCCTTGGCGATCAGGCGCCCATCGCTGCCTTCCCTTATAAAGGGGAATGGCCGGCCGCTGCGACAATGAAAGTTCATAAAACAGGCAGCCTGCCTGTCTATTTCACTGCCTGGCAGCAATATTGGAATGAAAAGCCCGGGTCTGTCAGCGGAGTATTTAACGTAAGGACTTATTTTGAAAAGGATGAAAAAACAGTGGACCGGCTTCGCGCCGGAGAACCCGTGCTGTTGCGGGCGGATGTGCAGGTCCAGGCGGATGCAGATTATGTCATGATCGAGATACCCATACCCGCCGGATGTTCCTATGAAGGGAAGATGCAGGAATACGGAAGCGAGGTACACCGGGAATATTTTAAGAATAAGGTATCTATTTTCTGTGCATCGCTCAGGGCGGGTCATTATACTTATACCGTTAGGCTCATGCCACGGTGGTCAGGCGTCTATCATCTGAACCCTGCCAAGGCGGAAATGATGTATTTTCCAGTGATTTATGGGCGGGAAGCCCTCAGGGATGTGAAGATAACGGAAGAGGGTTTGCAAAACCGGTGATTTATATTATATTGTATTTACTTAAACAATCATCATATGAATTTTTTCACTCGTCTGTCCAATGGTTGGAACCTGGCCATGAACAGTTTCACTGTGTTGAAGGAAAACCGTCAGTTGATCATATTCCCTATCCTATCCGGCATCTCCATGTTGCTGGTCATCGGTTCGTTCTTTATAGCCGTCTTTGCCGCCGCAGGATGGGACTTCGATAACTTACGGGATACGGACACGCATGATGTAGTCAATTACGTGATCCTGTTCTTCTACTACCTGGTAAATTATTTTGTCATCGTCTTTTTCAATATGGCGCTGGTCCATTGTACTCATTTGTACTTTATGGGAGAGGAAGTGACGGTCCGTAAGGGACTTCAGTTCAGCATGAGCCGTATCGGGGTCATCCTTGCCTGGGCAGCTTTTGCAGCGACGGTGGGAACGCTTCTACGACTGCTGCAGGACAACCTGGGTAAGATCGGGAAGATCATCATCAGTCTCATCGGCGTGGTATGGAGCGTGACCACCTTCTTTGTGGTGCCTGTCATCGCTTATGAAAAATTGGGTCCGCTGGACGCCTTCAAACGCAGCGCCAGCATGATGAAGGAAAAATGGGGAGAGAGCCTGTCAGCCAGCTTCAGCTTTGGGCTGGTGCAGTTTGTATTCTTCCTGGGCGCCGCCTTTGTCTGCTTCCTGCTGGCGCTTATCAGTCCTATTGTAGGAATAGTATTGTTCGTGCTGTGCGCGTTCTCCATACTGGTGGTCATGAGCGCCACGAAAATGATCTTTGTCAGCGCGGTATACCATAATATCAATGGCGACCCCATCAAGCACTTCAATCAACAGCTGGCGGATAATCTTTTCGAACACAAATAATCTTACGACAGGGGGCGTCAGCCCCCTGTTTCGTATTGATAGATAATGGCGGAGACGGCCGCCAGGGCCCTGGCGCCGGCCTGATCATCGGCAAGGTCCTTTGAAAGCAGCACCAGCACATACTTCTTTCCATTAGGCAGGAACACGATGCCGGAGTCGTGGTGCACGCCTTTGATCCAGCCCGTCTTGTGGGCTACTTTTGTTCCCGCAGGCAACCCTGCCGGTATGATGTCGTTGAAATGCTGATCCATAAGGATGCGTATCATATCCTTTGATGCCTGACGGCTTACCAGCCTGCCTTTTGCCATCTTTTCAAAGAGTTCTGCTAAACCTGCGGCGGTGACCGTGTTGTTCAATCCCTTCTGATATGCCTTGTTATCTTCCACCCCCCGAAGCACATGCAGCTCATCGAGCCCTAATTTATGGAGTGTGGCGCCGATATTAGCCGGCCCTACCCTGGCTATAAGAAGGTTGGTGGCGAAATTGCTGCTGACGGTGATCATCTGGTATACCAGGTCGCTGATCGAACGTTTTTCGCCCTGGTGGCGGTACAGCTCCGTCTCGCTGTCGTCTGCCGAATCCAACTGGTAGGAGCTGCTGTCGGCAATGCTTATAAACTCATTTTTAAGGATAATGGAGTCGGTAAGGCTGAGCCGGTGGATGGCCGCCTGTCTGTATATCTCTACCAGGACAGGGGTCTTCATGGTGCTGGCGGCATGAAAGATATCATGTTCGTGGAGGAAAAGCTGTCTTTTGGTTGACAGGTCCTTGAAAGCCAGGGCAAAAGATCCGGATTGAGCGTGGAAGATGCTGTCGACCTTCTGCAGACAGGACGCCTGGGTCAGCGGCTGGGAAAGACCATGGATCGAAAAGAGAAGCAGGCTGATGAGGGCAAAAAAGGTTGATCGTAAATGCATTAGCCAGGAAGTTTACGCTAAGATAATGTGCGGGAATTTTTCTTTTTCATAAAAATAGCCCAATTCCCACAAACCAGACCTTCGCCGGCTTTTGCGATGCTGCCAACTTGTCATTATAAAATCTGTTTGTCGTATCTTTGTCCCCTAAATTTTTTACCTCATGTCTGAGACCCTTTCCAGCAGGACACACGATGAAGCGCGTCAGGGGGAGGCATATGCCCCCGTTGTGGAGGACCTGCGGGCCTACCGGAAGAAGTTTTATATAGAAAGCTATGGATGTCAGATGAACTTTGCTGATAGCGAGATCGTTGCATCTATTTTGAACGAAAAGGGTTTTGGCGCCACCGGGAATTACCAGGAGGCGGACCTGGTGCTGTTGAATACATGCAGCATCCGGGAAAAGGCGGAGCAGACCGTACGCAATCGTCTGCAGATGTTCCGGCAGGTGAAAGAGAGTAAGCCCGGCATGCTCATCGGTGTATTGGGGTGTATGGCGGAGCGGCTGAAGGGTAAGTTCCTGGAAGAGGAGAAGCTGGTGGACCTCGTCGTGGGGCCGGATGCATACCGTACCCTGCCCGGGCTGATTGAAGAGGCTGAATCCGGTCAGCGGGCCGTCAATGTGCTGCTGAGCAGGGACGAGACCTATGCAGACATCTCTCCCATACGCCTGGACAGCAATGGGGTGACCGCTTTTGTCAGCATCATGCGGGGATGCAACAACATGTGCTCTTTTTGTGTTGTGCCTTTCACGAGGGGGCGTGAGCGGAGCCGGGATGCGGTTTCCATTGTCCGGGAATGCGAAGATCTTTTTCAGCGTGGATATAAGGAGGTGACTTTGCTGGGCCAGAATGTGGACAGCTATTATTATATGGACGAAGAGAAGGACGAGATCGTCACCTTTGCCCGGCTGCTGGAGAAAGTGGCGTTGATAGCTCCGTCGCTGCGGGTACGTTTTTCCACCTCTCATCCCAAGGACATCACCGACGAGGTGCTGTATATCATGGCGAAGTACGAGAATATCTGCAAATACATCCATTTGCCCGTACAGAGCGGCAGCACCCGGATACTTCAATTGATGAACAGGACCTATACCCGTGAATGGTATATGGGAAAGGTGGATCGTATCCGGGAGATACTGCCTGATTGCGGTATCAGCTCGGACATCATCGCAGGCTTTTGCACCGAGACGGAAGAAGATCATCAGGATACGCTGGAGCTGATGCGGCATGCCAGGTATGATATGAGCTATATGTTCTTTTATAGCGAACGTCCTGGAACGCTGGCAGCGCGCCGTTATGCAGATGATGTGCCGGAAGAGGTAAAGAAAAGGAGACTGGACGAGATAGTTAAATTACAGAACAGCCTCTCGCTGGAATGCAATCGAAAGGACGTGGGGAAGATATTCACCGTACTCATCGAAGGGGATTCAAAAAAGAGAACAGCCGACTGGCGGGGGCGTAATAGTCAAAATAAGGTGGTGGTGTTCCCGAAGGATGGAACGAACCTGCAAAAAGGAGATTATGCGCAGGTAAAAGTGGAAGATTGTACGGGGGCAACACTGATCGGAAAAGTAATATAAGATCATGGAAATTCAAAGTATCAAAAATCGTTTTGGTATCATCGGTAATTCGCCAGCCCTCAATTATGCGTTGCAGGTGGCTGGACAGGTGGCGAATACGGATCTTACCGTATTGATAGTTGGGGAGAGCGGGGTTGGTAAAGAAGCATTTTCACAGGCTATCCATGCTCTTTCCGCGCGAAAGCACAATCCATTCATAGCTGTGAACTGCGGGGCCATTCCCGAGGGCACCATTGATTCGGAGCTTTTTGGTCATGAGAAAGGATCGTTCACCGGTGCGGTGGATTTTAGAAAAGGATATTTCGAGACCGTCAACGGGGGCACCATTTTTCTGGATGAGATAGGAGAAATGCCATTGGGAACACAGGCGCGGCTCCTTAGAGTCCTGGAGGCCGGCGAGTTCATCCGGGTGGGTTCATCAAAGGTCCAAAAGACGGATGTAAGGGTTATCGCCGCAACGAATAAGGATCTGCTGGAGCTGACAGAGAAAGGGAAGTTCCGTGAAGACCTGTACTACCGGCTAAGCACCGTACCTATCCGTGTACCTGCCCTGCGCGACAGGACGGAAGATATTCCTCTCCTGTTCCGGAAATTTGCGGTGGATTTTGCCGAAAGGTATAAGACCGCTCCCGTCCAGCTGGATGATGACGCAAAAAATCTGTTAATTAACTACCCCTGGCCCGGCAATGTCCGTGAATTGAAGAATATTGCAGAGCAGATCTCCGTTCTATCCGAAGATAAGCTGGTGACGGTTTCGGGACTCAGACGCTTTCTCCCGGAAATGGGCAACCGCCTCCCAATGGTGGTTCCGGGTAATGGGCCTGTCTCCAATGGCAGCCCCGACTTTTCCAATGAAAGGGAGATATTGTATAAGCTCTTTTTTGACATGAAAAAGGACGTGACCGAACTGAAGAAGATGTTCCTGGAAGTAGTGCAGAATCCATCTCTCAACACCGGTCAGCACGCAGCCTATCTCAATGATCTGAAGGAATTGAAGCCCGTGGAATCCTCCTATCAGCCGGCCACTATTACCGCGGCGCAGCCGATGGTGATCCATAACAATGGCCATGAAGATATCCATCACCATGAGGAGGTGGAAGAGTCCCTGAACATCATGGACAAGGAAAAAGAGCTGATCATAAAGGCGTTGAAAAAGCACAAAGGCAAGAGAAAGGATGCCGCCAGCGACCTGGGGATCAGCGAGCGAACCTTATACCGCAAATTAAAAGAATATGATATCGCTGAATAAATATATTGGAGGATTGGCCCTGTTGATGGCGATGGGGCTCTCATCCTGTAAGATCTATTCCTTTAAGGATGTCTCCATTCCTCCACAGGTAAAGAGCATCCATATTGGGTACATCGAGAACAGGGCCCGGCTGGTAAACCCTCAGCTGGCTCCGCAGCTGAATGACAAGCTGCGCCAGAAGATCAACCAGCAGGCTTCCAGGCTGTCGCAGATACAGGACCCTGGCGCGGACTATGATGTCAGCGGCAGCATCACCGACTATAACTATACCACTTCGGGTATCAGCAATCAACAGGCGGCGAGCAACCGGCTGAATGTCACTGTGCATATCATTTTCAAGAATCACCTGGACCCTACCGGCAAGACCGTAGCGCCCGCGGATTTCGAGGCCGACGTGACGAGAAACTTCGATTTTGCCGCCAGCCTTACCATTACGGATGCGGAGCAGCAGCTGCTGCCCACCATCGTCAGCAATATGACAGATGAGATATTCAACAAACTCTTCTCCAACTGGTAAACGTAAATCAACGCACATGACGCTCCCTACTCAACATATCATCAGACATCTTTTCCAGGTAGACACGCTGGAAGAAGTGCCTCGTCAGCAATTGGAAGAGCTGGTGGAAGAATATCCTTCTTTTGGTGTAGGCCGTTATCTGCTGTCGCGTAAGCTTCAGGCAGAGGCGGCAGATCATTTTGGAGAAGAGGCACAAAAGACCAATCTATATTTTACTAATCCCTTCTGGCTGCAATTGCTGCTGCAGAATGAGGCCCCCCGCCCTGTCACAGAATGGCGTCCTGCCTCAGAATGGAATGCCGCGGGAGAGGCGGAGCTTCCTGCCGAAGAGGTCTTTGCCCCTGTGACAGACACGACAGAAGCCGCTATCGATACGACTATACAACATGAGGAAGAGCCGGATGAAGTGGGTTGGACGTCGGAGCCACCTGCGGGCCCTTCAGCGGCAGACCTGCTTTTACAGAGCATCGCGGCTATCCAGGACGAGCGGGAGGCGCAGCGGAAGGAGTCGGAAGTGGCATCGGTCCAGGAGGAAATACCTGTCCGGGAAGAGGCGGAGCCTCCCATAAGCATTGCGGGGCTGGCGCTGGAGCAGGTGGAATTGGAGGAAAAAGCGCCGGGGGAAGAGCCCTATCACGAGACATTTGTGCTGGATGAAGAGATCCCGGAAGAGACGCCTTCTCCTGTCGTAGAGACCGTGACGGAGACCCACCAGGAGACTCCTGCCCCTCAGGAAGAGACAACGGCGGCTCCTATTTTCGAACCCTATCATACCGTGGATTATTTTGCCTCGCAGGGTATCCGCTTTGTGCAGGAAGAAAATCCCAGCGATAAGCTGGGCAAACAGCTAAAAAGTTTTACGGACTGGCTAAAGGTCATGCGCCGGCTGCCCCAGAAGAACAGGGAGATCGTCCCCGATATAGCCGCGGAACGCCAGGTGCAGGCCATTGCCGCCCATTCCATCGAGAGCAGGGAGATCGTTACCGAAGCCATGGCAGATGTGTTGGCCAAGCAGGGCATGCGGGAAAAAGCCACGGAAATGTACCGTAAATTAAGTTTGTTGGAACCTGAGAAAAGTGCGTATTTTGCAGCCAAGATCGAACAATTAAAAATAATCTGATATGACCTTTTTACTGGTGTTATTGATCATTGTGGCCTGTGTGTTCTTAGGCCTTATCATTTTGGTACAGAATCCTAAAGGCGGCGGCCTTGCCGGCAA
>Ga0105239_10003445_pt1 | contig 19377 bp, 13 predicted proteins | sample KBSC44metaG_FD_92761 | JGI IMG/M metagenome (GOLD analysis project Ga0105239, IMG submission 92761) | Corn rhizosphere microbial communities from Kellogg Biological Station, Michigan, USA - KBS C4-4 metaG | ecosystem: Host-associated > Plants > Roots > Rhizosphere > Soil | place: Michigan, USA...
CGGCTGAGTGCGGCAGGTATGGCGTCGCATTCATTGAGACCGGATCATAGCCTCGGATTAGACCGGTCGTCTAGTAACATCGTGTTCGGCCCTGTCGTTGACATGGCTTTTCGACGTTTCCTCTCACTACTAGCCGGTCGCTGTCGACAACGACCGGCTGACGGAATCACACGTCAACCGACATGACCTGCTGCGATGCAACGAGCTTCGGCGGCGTCGGGCACTTGCAAATACACAGATCGTCGCTCAGCGCGACGCGCCTTCCATCTGGCCCTGTCATCGGAAGTCGCGGGCCGTCGCATTGAATCTTGCCAATCGACTTGCAAGCCGGACAAATCACGTCGTCGTCTTCGTGGGCGATATGTTTATTGTCCAATACGAACGGTGTCCCCTTTGCTCGGACCGTTCCGGCCACGGTCGTGTGATCACCGTCGAGGATCAGGTATCGAGTCATGGTTTACGTGGCGTATTCAAAATCAAGCCTGGTCGAGGTAAGCGACGAGTTCCCATGCGACAGGTGCCATGCGCTGCCGCGTACCCATCACGCTGTCGAGAACGGCCAGCCGTCGTGGTTCGTGCACGATAACGGACGGCAACGCGTCACCCTTTAGAAACCTGCGTGTCGCATCGCCGACCTGACCGGCATCCAGTTTCGCGCACCATACCCCACCTTCCGGGCATTGCTGGCCGGTGTGCGCGACGGTTCCCAACGGCAGACGTGCAGCAACGGTCTGCGGCTGATCTTGTTGTGAAACCTTCTCCGTTGCGGTTTCCAGAGGCAAACCGGTTGCCGGGTCAAGATTTTTCTCCTTCGCCATCTGGTCAATGACCTCGTATGGCGGCTTTTGCGGCGGGACGGCGGCGTCCTGTTCCTTCTGCCACTGGAACGTGCCATCCCACGGCGGAAGCTTTGCGGGCGGAAGAGGCACGATCTTGTCGATGTCCGGAACCTTGGGATTCCGGCCATCGTTACGATCAATGAATTCACCGATTAGCTCATAGCGCCGCGAACGTTCGGGGTCGTTTTGGAGACCGAGATAATACAATTTGTTGGATTCCGGCGGTCCTCTGAATCCTTTTTCCAGAAATGACGCAGATTGTGAATCTCCAGCCGCAACACCTTTCTGAAAAGTTTTAATCGCCTCTGCGTAGATCTCGCCTTCCATCCGATCGACGCCCAATAAACTTGCCGCTTGACCAAAGCCTTGATCGGCAGCGCATGCCAACATCTGCCGCGCGATGTCGGGAGCATTGTCATTTGGCAATAGTTTGTCGCCAACATAATATTGAGCCTCCGGATTTCCGAGATCAGCCGCCTTTCGGAAATAACGCAGCGCCGATTCGGAATCCTGTTTCAATCCATACCCAATTTCGAGATAGTGCCCAACGGCGTAATAGCCACTTGGAATATCCTGCTTAACAAGCAGCATAGCGAGATCGACGACCTCCGACCGTGGGTTAGGCGAGTCTGCTAGCCCCTCAGAAAGGAGCGATTGTAAATTCTGATTCGCCTTGTAGTGTCCATGTGCTGCTGCGATCCGATAATACCGAGCGATATCATTGAAATCCTTTGATCCCTCTTTTTTCTCAAGATAGCGCGCATACCGAAACAGGCTGTCGGCCTTTGGATCGAGTGGTGGCAGATGATCGGCTTGATGCACACATGTAAACGCGAGATTTGCGCGAACAGCGCTCATATCGGGAGAAGATGTCACCGGATTATCCTTTTTGGTACAAGCACACAATCCAAGCACAGCAACAATGATTAACAGGTTTCTCTTCATATATCAGTCGCTACGATTGATCGATGTGGACGTGCGCAGAAATCCAACAAGAGAGGCGATTGGAGTTGCGTTGCGATTCTTTCTAACCTTATTTCGGGAAATAACTTCACCCCAAGTTTTGAATGCTTTCACTGGATCCTCCTGATCGCCCGCGTCGTTACCCGCATGCAGATTCCACAACTGTAGCCTTAGCGACTTCGCCAAATCTTGCTGCTCTGTACAAATGTTCAATTCACTATCACCTTCCATACTGCGGGAATTGATGTTCGCGGAACCAATAGTCGTGAAGGCATCGTCAACGGTCATCAGCTTGGCATGAACGTACACTGGAACCCAACCGCCAGCAGGCGAGTCGGGTGCGACTAACGTACATACATGAACATTCAGCCCGGTTATGTCCCTTGTCGGAATGTCGATCTTGTTTGTATCGTCCTTTTCCAGCTTGTCTTGGTCGCTCGCCTTATCCGCGATAGCCTGACTTTGACTTTTCAAATCATTGATTTGCTGTTGCAGCTCCTGTTGGCGTAATCTGCTTTGCTGAATGAACGTCATGACACCTTGGACTGCTGACGACATATAGTCAACGCCCTGTGTCGCAATTTTCTGCTCGGCAGCTTGCTCGGCGGCGAGTTTCGCTTCGAGTGCCTTCTGCTGTACCTCAAGCGATTGCTTGTTTAGCTCACGCACGACACCCGGAATCGAATTGCTCTGACCAAGCGCGTCGAGCATACGATAGGTGTTGAACGAGCCGGGCCCGACGCCCTCGTCGCTGGAATTTGTGATGACAAAAAGATGAATCGGACCGTGATAGCCGGGGTCGCGACCACCCTTGATTTGCTGTTGCACCGCCTCCTTGATCTGATCAGCAAGCGGCACCCATCGAAAGTATTGGTTCTGGATGAAAACGTACTTCGTCGCGTTATTCGCGGCCTGGAGGTACATGGCGCCAATATCTGTCACCACACCCTTCGATGTCGATTGCTTCGATTTCGTGCGCACTATCTGCGCCATCACGGTAGCTCCAGCGTCCGGCCCGACGCGCATCGTCAGGCGCTTTTCCATACCGGCACGCGCTTTTCCAAGACTTTGCCCCGTGGCGGCATCCCACGCCTGACAAAAGTTCGCGTTCAAATATTGAAGAATGGGACCGGTCACACGACTTGAAATATCCTGCCAAGGAAACGACCCGCAGCGTCCCTGATCGGGTTCGTTGCGCGTGGCACTGTGATCGTCTTTGTCCCAATACTGATCAAGCATGTTGTGACCCATCACGAACCCCGTCGCCACATTCGGGTCTTCGTAATCGATCAATACCATTTTTTGGTGATGAGTCGGCGTAGCGATAGCCGTTAACCCGGCGTTCATTACCTTGGTGCGCGTATCTCTCGTAGAGTCTTTGCCGCGCATGTAGAGTCGCCACGCGTTTTCGACCCGCGCCTTTAAGTCGAAGTCACGCGTCGCAAATTCAACATTCGAGAAGGTGAGCGGATAGTGGGTCAGCCAATTGACCTTGCGCTGAATAGACTCGTGCCACGAACCGGTCATGCTCACGTTGTTCAGGTTGGCACAGTAATACCAAAACGTATCGTAGATTCGCTGATTGGTGGTCTGATAGTCTCGCGACATCAGGGAGGCCTTTTTGTAAACCCAGTCGGGCGTGAGCGCCTTGATCCAAGTTTGCATACTGTATCCCGGCATGTTGTTCTCACCCCACTGAGACACATACCAGTCGTCATGCCAGCACAGCAGGCGGACCTTAACATTTTCTTTGCCCTTCTGTACTAGCAGGCTCCCGATGGTTCTCGCACCAGCCTCGCCACGCCTGAAGTACATCGACGGCTGAAATCCCCAGCAGATGATGTCGACTGAGTGTTTCGCATCGTGGATGGCGTCATACACTGCGCCGAATGCCTCTTTACCGTTCACAAGCGGCTTGAACGTGGCCCACGTCGGGTTGTATTCCGTGTGTTGGACGAACCAAGGCAGAGTGATGTTGCCTGTGCTTGTGTGGTTCTGCGCAATCGGTGTCGTAATCGTCTTGGTCGGCATTGCCATGATTTATGCTTCCGAAGAAGGATTGAGCAGATCGAAATAATTCTGTCGGTGCACGGCTCGATCCGGTGCGCCCCCCTCGCTGCCGGATAGTCCTTCGTGAAACGGGAATCCCTGATTCGCCAGTTTGCCGTTCACGGCATCGTGATACTCGCCGGGAACAGGAATTTCATGCTTGACGCCATTCGCCAGTTCAAGCGTGTATTTCTGCGTCGCCACGTGGTGATCGATAGGCAGCTGCCCGGACTTATCGAACACACCTTGCTTGACCAGCGCGCCATCGGCATACAGCTTATAGGGCATGCCGGTCGGAATCGCGCCGGTCGCCGAAGGCGACGCAAACGTATTCAGCGACAGTTTCTGAACCGGCGAATCCTTGAACGCCGGGTTCGTGATGTCGACTCGTGCAGGGCCGGCGAATGAATAGCTGGCTGCCTTGAAGTCGATCTTGCCCGGTGAGTGGATGTTAATGCTGCCGTCGTGGTTGATCTGGATGATCGCGCCACCGCATAAGATCCTGACTTCCTTGCCGGAAGCGACTTCGATGACATCCGTCACGGACCGGATGTGCAACGCCAGTTGGGCTGCCAGATCGATCACACCGGCATGCGCCTGGATATCGATGTCGCCCTTGGCGGCGATGGCCTTCATACCGCCGTTCTGCGCAAAGAGGCTGATCAGGTTGAGGGCCGCGACGATCAGCGACTGCCCCGACGCAACGGTCGTGGTCTGACCGCTGACAAGATTGAGCAGTTGGTCTGCCGCGAGATGCACGGATTGCTGAGTTGACGCCGCAATTCCCGCCGGGCTGTCCAGCAGCATCACGGGTTCCTTGAAAGCGTTCGCGGTGCCTGTGCCGCCACCCGCCGTGCGACCACCCTTGGCCTCAGGTGTCTGCGGCAATTCCAGTGCGTCCGCGAAGTGCTTCAACGCATCGTGACCGGTCTTGAGGTCCGCCGCCTGATGCCCCTTGCTGGCTTCCGACAACGAATCGACCAAATTCCCCGCACGGGCCAGTTGCTGGCGTGCTTCTCGCACGTCCAGTTGTTCGGCGTCCGGGGACTTGTGCTGCGTGCTGATCGCCATCCCCTGATTCGCGCGCATGGCACCGAATGCGTCGGTATGAAGTTTGTAACCGATTCCGCGATAACCACCACGCGTATTGCCCGTCTGGTCAATCAGGTACCCTTGATGGAACAGGTGATAGGTGCCTCCGGTATAACTCGTCAGCCGCTGACCGCCCTGATGCGTGGAATCGTCGTGGATCAGTGCGTTGTACGCACCGGTATTGCCGAAGCCACGCGACTGCTGGCCCGACTTCAGTACATCCGAATGCCACGGCTGCTGAGTGGTCCCACCAGGCAACCGCCCCATCACGAACGGGCGATCACAGTCGCCTTGCCAGTAACCGATAGCGACCCATTCGCCCTTACGCGGCACATGAACCGCACCGTAGCCGTCACCGGTGTCGCCCTGCATGACGCGCATCCACGGCGACGTGTTGTACTCGTCCGGCTTACTCTGCCGGTCCCATGCGAATCGGCCACGAATCTCGTTGTTCTTGTTCGTCCACGCTTCCTCGCCGTTCGGTGCGCCGACCAGCAGATGCTCGACTTGCATCACCGGCTTCTTGTGTTCGAGCGGACTACGGTAGACGACATCGGCACGCTGCGCTTCTGTCTTCATCAAGAAGAAGCCGACAGAACCGTCATCCGCATGAGACCGAGACACGGACGCCTGTTCGTATTCCGCTTGAACGCGGTCGAACTCCGGTTGCAGGCTGAACGGAAATGCCTCCGACTGACGGGCGAACGGCACGTTGTTCAGGATGAACCAGTGCATCTCGACCGCCAGAAACTCCCGGTCCTTCGAATCAGGTGCATCGTGACGCGGATGGTCGTTCAGCACAAAGCGCGAACCAGCATCGAGCCAACGCACCCCGCCGACGCCGATGAAACGACGGGCCATCGCCTCCCATGCCTGCGTCCGAATCCGCGCACGGCGGGCACCGCTGTCGGAGTCCGGATAGCCCAACGTCGTCGGTTCATACACCGTCGCAGGAACGCCTGGAACACTGAGGGTTTCCTTGTCGCGGTAATGCTGGACCGTGTATGTGGTCGCCTCCATCAAACTACCTGCCGCGAAGCTGGAACCCGGCCGATCCTGATCGAACGAAGTGGACTTGAATTCCGTGGGCTGCGCCGTCTGCTGCATCACCCACTGCGTCAAGCCATCGATTTCATCACCCGCATTGCTGCGGGAATACGTGACGTCGTGCGCTTCTGGCAACGCCGAAACGCTATCCACGATAACCAGCATGGTCTGCGGCGGTTCGTTATCCTTGACGGGCGCATGCTCCCAATAGAAGTACCACCCCTCGTCTTCCAGCAAGCGTTGAACGAAATTCAAATCCGATTCGCTCTGTCGCGTGTATGTACGCGCACTCGGCTGGCTACCGAGATTAAATCGGTAGTGCCCGCGCAATTGCGGATACTTATCGAAGACGGTGCTGATGCTCTGGACGGCGTTCGAGTCCAGCCAGTAATAATCATCACGACCTTCACCCAGGAAGAACAGCGCCGACGCGAACTCGATCTGGTAAAGCGAAAGCGCGCCGTCGGCTCCCAATCGCCTGATCTGATGCACGAAGCCGTGAATCGGTCGGTATTCAACGTTGGAGAAGGTAGCCGCGGGTTGCTGAATCAGTAACGACACCTGCTGATGCATCAGCGCGAGCAATTCGATGTCGTCACGCGTGGATACCGCATCCACAGTCCAGCAATAGTCGCGGCCAATCTTCGACCAGCCTTTCGCGCGAACGGGCGTGAGTACGTTATCGCCCAACGGGGTGCGCAGCGTCAGCAAACGGCCATGCTGCATGAGGCCACGGTTGATTGCGTCGAAGATGTCGCTGTATCTCAAACTCCCCGAATCTGTCGGTCTGAGTGCCATCTGTTTTTTTGTCCTTGTCTCTCAGGTTCGACCGTCACAAGGATGCAACGCAAAAAGGACGGTCCGCGGTCGCTCATACTGCCGCTCGCGCGAGTTTATCCGGAATAAGGCAGATACGTGACATCGGCTGGATTCGTCGGCCGTTTGTTTGACGATTTTTTACGCGCCCTCCGGAAGGAATTCATCAAGCCACAAAGGATTGCGTTGCTTCTTTCGTTTTGCTTTCATCGATTTGCGAGGCTTTTAATACCCTCGGCGGGGCAAGCGGCCCAGCGACCGGATGCAGGGCTCGCGTTTCGGCACGATTGGCGACAGCAAGTCGTTACCGAGAAATTCACGGAGCCGCGTCTGGGCGTCTGCAATGACGCATGACACAAAATTCAGCAACTATTCATCCCGGAAAACTAACCGCGCAGCGGCCCGTCCGTATCCCCAGTCTCGATCACCGGCATCTCGAGCCGCTGGCCGCGCAGGCCGTCCGAGAGCAACCCCAGCATGAGATCCGCCAGCGCTCGTCCGGACGCCTGGCCGGTCGGCTGCACGACCGCCGTCACCCGATACGGATGCGCGACGTCCGGCGGCACGCCGTCATAGACGATCAACGACATGTCCCGCCCCAGGCGCACGCCGCGGTCGACCAGCGCGCGGAACGCGCCGCCGCCCGCGATATTGTTGTCGACGAACAGCGCCGTCGGCGGTTCGGCCCGCTCGAGCAACGTCTGCACGCCCTGCTGCCCGCCGTCGCGCGTAAACGCACACTCGATGAGCAGCGCCGGATCGGACTCGATGCCGGCCTCGCGCAGCGCCGCGAGATAGCCGGCGCGACGCTGCATCGCGAAATTGAGCGACAGCGGCGCGCTGATCATCGCGATGCGGCGATGGCCGAAGCCGATCAGGCGCCGCACCGCATCCCGTGCGCCCGCTTCGTTGTCGAAATCGAACCACGCGTAGGGCTCGACGGCCTGCGTGCGGCCATACGCGACGTACGGAAACGCATTCGACCGCAGATACGCGAGGCGCGGATCGTCGACCAGCGTGCGCGCGACGATCAGCCCGTCGACGAGTTTGCCGTCCACGAGCCGTCGATAGGTGTCCAGCTCGGCGTTCGGCCGCGCGGACGCGATGATGAAGTCGAGATTGCGCTCCGCCAGCCGCTCGGTGATGCCCGCGACGACTTCGCCGAAGCGCGGATCGCCGAGATCGCCCGCGCCGAACGGATAGACGATGCCGATCGCGTCGGAGCGCCCGGTCGCCAGCCGGCGCGCGGTCGGATCCGCGACGTAACCGAGCTCCCGCGCGGCCTTCATCACGCGCTCGCGGGTCGCCTCGCTCACGTCGTCATAGCCGTTCAGTGCGCGACTGACCGTCGTGCGCGACAGCCCGAGCGCGTCCGATAGCGCCTTCAGATTCACCTTCACGTCGCTCCTCGCGTTGTGCATGCCACTCGGCAAAACCCGCTTGCGCGGCAATTATTGCCGATTGGTAGTTATTACCGTCAAATATTTATCTTTTGACGTCCAAACCGGTTTGAAATAGCATCCAAACCGGTTTGGACATCGATGCCGCCGTCAGCCGTTCCCTTTCACCGTCAACGGAAACAAAAGCCGACATGACTTATTTTCCTTTTTGCCGCGCGACTGCGGCCAAACGTTTGCTGTTCACCGGCGCCGCACTGGCCGCTTTCGCGGCCGCCGCGCATGCGCAGACCGCCGGGGCGCCCGCGCCGACGCCGCACACGCAGCAGGCATACGACCCCGAGGGCAACTTCACGATGCGCTGGACCCGTGCGGACATCCGCCAGATCGTCGCGCAGTCGCATACGGCCGGCGCCGACAAGAATTCGCTGCCGCAAGCGCTGTCGATGCCGGACATTCCGCAGGACTTCCCGCTGATCAACTCCAACGTGTGGGTGTGGGACACCTGGCCGCTGGCCGACCTGCGCGCGAACCAGCTCAGCTACAAGGGCTGGGAAGTGATCTTCTCGCTGACCGCCGACCCGCACGCCGGCTACACGTTCGATGATCGTCACGTCCATGCGCGCATCGGCTTCTTCTATCGCCGGGCCGGCATTCCCGCGTCGCAGCGGCCGGCGAACGGCGGCTGGACCTGGGGCGGCCATCTGTTCCCGGACGGCGCGAGCGCCAAGGTGTTCGGCACGTCGCCGATGACCAACAACGCCGAATGGTCGGGCTCCGCGCGCCTCACGCACGGCGACAACGTCAGCCTCTACTACACCGCGACGTCGTTCAACCGCTCGGCACCCGGCGGCGCCGACATCACGCCGCCGCAGGCGATCATCACGCGCGCGGACGGCCATATCCAGGCCGACGACAAGCACGTGTGGTTCACCGGCTTCGACGATCACAAGGCGCTGCTGCAGCCGGACGGCAACTACTACCAGACGGGCCAGCAAAACACCTACTTCTCGTTCCGCGATCCGTTCGTGTTCACCGATCCCGCGCATCCGGGCAAGACCTACATGGTGTTCGAAGGCAATACGGGCGGCCAGCGCGGCGCCCGGACCTGCACCGAGGCCGACCTCGGCTACGCGCCGAACGATCCGTACAAGGAAGACCTGAACGCGGTGATGAACTCGGGCGCAGTGTATCAAAAGGCCAATGTCGGCCTGGCGGTCGCAACGAACCCGCAGCTCACCGAATGGAAGTTCCTGCCGCCGATCCTGTCCGCCAACTGCGTCGACGATCAGACCGAGCGCCCGCAGATCTACCTGAAGGACGGCAAGTACTACCTGTTCACGATCAGCCACCGCACGACGATGGCCGCCGGCGTCGACGGGCCTGACGGCGTCTACGGCTTCGTCGGCAACGGCATCCGCAGCGACTACCTGCCGCTGAACGGCGGGAGCGGGCTCGTGCTCGGCAACCCGACCGACTTCTCCGCGCCGGCCGGTGCGCCGTATTCGCAGGACCCGAACCAGAACCCGCGCGAGTTCCAGTCGTATTCGCACTACGTGATGCCGGGCGGGCTCGTCGAGTCGTTCATCGATGCGATCGGTCCGCGCCGCGGCGGCACGCTCGCGCCGACCGTGAAGGTCAACATCAACGGCACGTCGACGGCGGTCGACCGCAGCTACGGACGCGGCGGCCTCGGCGGATACGGCGAGATCCCGTCGAACCTGCCCGCGACGGGCGCCGGTCACAACGACGGCGGCTCCGGCACCCGGCCGTAACGGCCGCGGCCGTCTGGCCGCCAGTTCGGCGGGTGCGCATCGCGCGTGCCGCGTGTGCGCCCGCCTTTTTTGTTCCGCAGATCACGCATGTCGCCGCCGTACGCGGCATGCGCCCTTCCTTCCCGCTTCGCGCAGCGGAGCACGGGCCCCCGCATGAAATCGACGTTTTCCCGCTTTTCCTTCCGGTTCGCCTGCCTGCTCGCCTGTGCGGGCAGCATGCACGCAGCACACGCGAGCTGCAGCGCGCCGCCCGCGAGCGCGACGCCCCAATGGCGACCCGCCATCCATTACACGCCGCAACGCAACTGGATGAACGATCCGAACGGCCTCGTCTACGAGAACGGCCGCTATCACCTGTTCTACCAGTACAACCCGCTCGGCCACGACTGGGGCAACATGTCGTGGGGCCACGCGACCAGCACCGACCTCGTCCACTGGCGCGAGCAGCCGGTCGCGATGCGCGCGAATGCCACGGAGGAAATCTTCTCCGGCTCGATCGTCGCCGACACGCAGAATACGTCCGGGCTCGGCGCGCCGGGCGAGACACCGCTCGTCGCGCTCTATACGAGCGTCTACAAGGCCGGTTCCGGTCACGCGCCCGGCACGCAGGCGCAGTCGCTCGCATACAGCCTCGACCACGGCGCGACGTGGCAGCCCTATGCGCGCAATCCGGTGCTCACGCTCGATCCGGAATCGAAGCAGTTTCGCGACCCGAAGGTGTCGTGGTACGCGCCCGGGCGCTACTGGCTGATGACGACGGTCGTCGCCGACGCACACGTCGTGAAGCTTTACCGTTCCGACGACCTGATCCACTGGTCGTTCCTGAGCGACTTCACGCTGCCGGACGTGCCGCATGCGGGCGCGCTGTGGGAAATGCCGGACCTCGTGCCGCTGCCCGTCGACGACGATCCGCGCCACATCAAGTGGGTCATGATCGTCAACGTCAACCCGTGGTCGATCGCCGGCGGCTCCGGTGCGATGTATTTCGTCGGCAATTTCGACGGCCGCGCGTTCGTCCCCGACCGCGTCGCCCCGGCCGGTTCGGACCCGGCGCAATTCCGCTGGGTCGATCATGGCGCCGATTTCTATGCGGCGGGCACGTTCTCGGGCGCGCCGGGCGCACGCCCCGCCGCGATTGCATGGATGAGCAACTGGGACTATGCGGCGAAAGCGCCGACGGCACCTTGGCGCGGCGCGATGACGTTGCCGCGCGAGTTCGCGCTGAAGACGATCGGCGGCGAACCCACGCTCTTCGTGACACCGGCCGCCGCGTTCGATGCGTGGGCCGACGCGCGGCCCGCCGTGCATGAAGGCAATCTAAGCGTCGAATCCGCCACGCGCGCGTTGTCGGCCGCCACGCGCGGCGTCGTTCAGCGCATCACGGTGACGATCGAGCCGCGGCGCGCGGCCCGCGTCGGGTTGATCGTCCGCGGATCGGCGGACGGCGCGATCGGCACCCGGATCGTGTACGACACCGCGAAGCGCACGCTGACGCTCGACCGCTCCCGCTCCGGCGCGACGGATTTCGCCGGAAACTTCAGCCGCGAGCACATCGTCGATCTGCCGCTCGAGCACGGACGATTGCAGCTCGAAATCGTCGTCGATCGCGGTTCGGTCGAAGTGTTCGCGAACGGCGGCCGCGTGGCGCTCACGGACCTGATCTTTCCGCCCCGCGAGGCGGACCGCGTCGCCGTGTTCGCCGAGCATGGCGGCGCGACGTTCTCGGGGCTGACGGTGACGCAGCTCGATGCAGGTGACGCACCCCGTGACGACTGCGCATCGCGCTAGCGATACGCATTGACGGCGGGGCCGCGCCGCCCGACGAGGCGCTGCAGCCCTGCCGGGTTTCACGCTCAGAGCAAGCCCATCCCGCCCGACGCGATGATTTCCGCGCCGACGATGAAGGCGGACTCGGGCGCACTCAGGTGCAGCACCGTCGACGCGATTTCGTCCGGCGTGCCGAACCGGCCGATCGGGACGAGGCCCCTGATCTTGTCGGCCGTCTCGTCGAGCGTCGCCGCATCGAGGCCGAGCTTGGCGTACAGCGGCGTCTGCACCGGCCCGGGGCTCACCACGTTCACCCGCACGCCGTGCGGCAGCAATTCCGTCGACAGCGTCTTCGCGAACGAATTGACGGCGGCCTTGCTCGCCGCATACACGGACGAACCCGGCATCCCGATGTGCGCGTTGATCGACCCGTTGATCACGATCGACGCGCCACGGTTCAGCAGCGGGACGAGCGACTGGATCTGGAAATACGCGCCCTTCACGTTGGTGTTGAACACGAGGTCCCACATCGCCTCGTCGCTATCCGCGAACGGCGCGAGTTTCGCGACGCCAGCATTGATGAACACCGCGTCGAGCCGCACGCCGGACGCGGCGAGCGCGTCCGCCAGCGCCCGCGCCGACGCGACACTGCCGGCCTCGTTGCGGATCGCGAGCGCGTCGCGGCCGAGCGTCTCGCGGGCGGCGGCGAGCGTCTGCTCGTCGCGGCCGGTGATGACGACCCGCGCGCCTTCGGCCGCGAATGCCCGTGCGGCCGCCAGGCCGATGCCGCTGTTGCCGCCCGTGACCAGAACCGTCTTTCCTTCGAAGCGTTGCATGTTGTTCTCCTGTGAACCGGTGAGTTGACCGTGAACACAGGATGCGCTCGGCGCCCGGCCGTGCCGTGCGATCGGCGCGGCAGACATGTTCGAAAATTTCGAACATGTTCGTGGATGGCGCCTCCCGTCGCGTGGCCGCCTCGCGCATTCAGCCCGACACGTCGATCCCGTCGAGCAGCCGCTGCGCGAGCCGCGGTTCGCGCAGTTGCTCGAGCCACCATTGCAGCGCGCGGCCGTCGCGGTCGCTGCGCCATGCGACATACAGCACGTTCGGTTCGCGCGGATCGGCCGTTTCCTTCTCCACGAGTTCGCCGCGCGCGAGCAGCGACGCGACGCGCTGGCGCGGCACCCAGCCGACGCCGAGCCCGTCGCGCTGCGCGAGGATCTTCGCGCGCATCGACGGCACCGCGAGCACCGCCTGGCCGCCGAGCAGCCCGTACACCCGGCCGACCGACCGCCGCGACGAATCCGCGACGACCACCGCGCGATGCGCACCGATCGCGTCCCGGGTGAGCCGCTCGCCCGCCGCCGCCAGCGGATGGCGCGGCGATACCGCGAACACCCATTCCATCGCGCCGAGCTCGAACCATTTGAAGCCGGGAATCGCCGGCGGCTCGTTGGTCGCGCCGACGACCAGGTCCGCGCGGCCGTCGCGCAGGGCTTCCCAAGTGCCGCCGAGCACTTCGTGCGTGAAACGCAGCGACACGCCCGAATCTAGCGCATCGAACGCGCGAACGACCGGCAGCAGCGTATCGAACTCCAGCACCTCGTCGCTGACGATCGTCAGCCGGTCCTCCCAGCCGCTCGCGACCTGCCGCACGCGCTGCGTGAGCCGTGCGACGTCCAGCGCGAGGCGCGACGCCTCGTCGGTCAGCAGTTGGCCAGCCGGCGTGAGTTGCAGCCGGTAGCCGCGCCGGTCGAACAACAGCGCGTCGAAGCGCGTTTCGAGCTGCCGCGCGGTGTGCGACACCGTCGACGGCGCCTTGCCGAGCCGCGCGGCCGCGCGCGACAGGCTGCCGGTGGCGCGGATCGCATCGAGCAGCGCCAGTTCGTCTTCGGACAGCATGGGGGCACTCCGGTCGGGGATTGTGGTGGATCGTAAGGCAGCGGCGGGCGGCGGTCCAATTGAATGACGAGGTGCCCGCGGAGGCGCGGGTGCAGGGCCGACGGGCATGCCCTTCCCGGGCCGCACGAAGCCGTTCGCGTGTCGTTGCAGGCCGGAAACCAATAATGCACTTCCGGTATGCTGATTGGCGTCAAAATTCCTGCATTTCAGGTAGCCACTGCAATGGACATCGCGATCCGCATCGAAGGCCGTCACGACCTGACCGGGCAAATCTTCCGGCAGCTGCGCACCGCGATCGTCGACGGGCGGCTCGAGGGCGGCGCGCGGCTGCCGTCGACGCGCGATCTCGCGAAGCAGCTCGGCGTGTCGCGCAAGACGACGCTCGATGCGTTCGAGCGCCTCGTCGCCGAGGGCTATCTGAACACGCGCGCGGGCGACGGCACGTTCGTCGCCGGCGGCCTCGCGCGGGTTCCGCACGCGGCGGCCGCGTCGGCACCGTCGCTCGTCGAGGACACGCCGCGCGTCCACGCGGTCGACGCACGTGCGCTGTGGGACGACCTGCCCGACGCACTCGCGATGCCGGCACCGCAGGCGTCGCCCGCCTTCGACTTCCGCGGCGGCGTGACCGACAAGACGCTGTTCCCGTTCGACGCGTGGCGCCGCTGCCTGCATCACGCATTGCGCCAGCAGGCGCGGGGCCCCGGCCAGTACCACGACCCGGCGGGCGACCCGCAATTGCGCGGCGCGATCGCGCGTTACGTCGGATTCAGCCGCGCGGTGGCCTGCGGCTGGGACGACGTGCTCGTCACGCAAGGCGCGCAACAGGCGCTCGACCTGATCGCGCGCGTGGTCGTGCGGCCGGGCGACGTCGTCGCGGTCGAGAATCCCGGCTATCCGCCGGCACGCGCGGCGTTCGCATCGCTCGGCGCGACGGTGATCGGCGTGCCGGTCGACGCGCACGGCCTCGTGACCGAGCGGCTGCCCGACGACGCGCGGCTCGTCTACGTGACGCCGTCGCACCAGTTCCCGCTCGGGATGCCGATGACGCTGGACCGTCGTGTCGCGCTGCTCGAATGGGCGCAGCGCCGCCGCGCGGTGATCATCGAGGACGACTACGACGGCGAGTTCCGCTTCGAAGGCCGGCCGGTGGAGTCGCTGAAGAGCCTCGACCGCACGGGCCTCGTTGCATACGTCGGCACGTTCTCGAAGACGATCTTTCCCGAACTGCGGATCGGCTACGCGATTCCGCCGCGCGCGCTGCGCGGCGCGCTCGCGAAGGCGAAGCAGATCGTCGACTGGCATACCTGCACGCTGACGCAGGCGGCGCTCACCCGCTTCATGCTCGAAGGCGATTTCGCGCGGCACCTGCGGCGCGTGCAGAAGCACTATGACGCGCGCCGCAAGATGCTGCTCGCGCACCTGCGCGGCGGCCTCGCGCCGTGGTTCGACACGATCGTGCCGACCGCCGGCATCCACCTCGCCGCGCTCCTGAAACCCGGGCTCGACGAAGCCGCGCTGGTGCGCGCGGCCCGCGAGCACGACATCGGGCTGTACGGGATCTCGCCGTTCCACGTCGGCTCGGCCGCGCGCGCGGGGCTGCTGTTCGGCTATGGCGGAATCGACGCGCTGCGCATCGATACCGCGCTCGCGAAACTGGCTGTGGTGCTGAATTCGGGCGACTTCGACGGGGCCTCACTGGTTACCTGAATTTCGACAGAATTGGTCATTCAAGCAGGCCAGTAGCCCGCTTAAAGTGGGTCCTGTCGCGCCACCTGGCGCACCCACCGAAAAAGGACCTGCCATGCAACCGCGCCTGAACTTCTATACCGCCAGCCCGAACGCGATCAAGGTGATGCGCAACGCCGAGGAATTCATCGCGAAGAGCTCGATCGAGAAGCCGCTCGCCGAACTCGTCCGGCTGCGCGCATCGCAGATCAACGGCTGCGCGTTCTGCGTCGACATGCATACCACCGACGCGCGCAAGGGCGGCGAAACCGATCGACGCCTGGCGACGGTGGTCGCCTGGCGCGAAACGCCGTTCTTCACCGAGCGCGAACGCGCGGCGCTCGAATGGACCGAAGCGCTGACGCTGGTCGCCGACAACCACGTGCCCGATTCCGTCTGGGAAGCCGTGAAGCCGCACTTCAGCGACACGGAACTGTTCGACCTGTCGATGCTGATTGCGACGATCAACACGTGGAACCGCTTCGCGATCGCGTTCCGCAAGATGCCCGAGTAAGGGGACGACGATCACGCATTCCGGCTCCGTGCTCCGCCGCGCGGTTCCGTGCGCATCACTCGCGCGGGACACCGCGCTGCCGGCCGCCGCCCATCGCTGCAATCGCGGGTGGATCAGTGACGCCCTTTCAGGCGCGTGCCGTGGCGGGCGCGCGCCTGCTTCACGACTGCGTTCCCCGCCGCTTCCTCATTAGCCGCTCCCTACACGCCGCCACCCGCGCACGGCGCTGCGCCGCGCTGTATCCCCGCTCATGCGCCCCGCCATTCGGCCCATGCCTGATCTCGATCAACGCGCGCGAAAACCCTTCCTTGAAATTAACTAACTCATCAATTAGCGTCGTCTGCATGAACGCGAAATCCACCGTCGCCAGGCCGCGCGGGCGCCGCCCGTCGGTGGAGGACTTCGACCTGCGCGATCACATGCTCGACGTGGCGATCCAGCTGTTCGCCGAGCACGGCATCGCCGCGACGACGGTCGCGCAGATCGCCGCGGCCGCCGGCGTCACGTCGGCGATGGTCCACTACTACTTCACGAATCGCGAGCAACTGCTCGACGCGATCGTCGAGGAGCGGCTCGCGCAGGTCATCGCGTTCGTGTGGCGGCCGACCGCGCCGCAGATCGAAAACGATCCGTTCGCGCTCGTTGCCGAACTCGTCGACCGCTTCTTCGACGTCACGCATCGCATGCCCTGGCTGCCGTCGATCTGGCTGCGCGAGATCGTCCACGAAGGCGGCCTGCTGCGCGAGCGGATGGTGCGCCGCATTCCGCTCGAGCATGTCGGGCGTTTCGCCGAACGCATCCGCGCCGCGCAGCAGGCCGGCACGCTGAACCCGTCGCTCGAACCTGCCTTCCTGTTCCATTCGATCATCGCGCTCGTCATGCTGCCGCTCGCGACCGCGAAGCTGTGGCAAAGCGCGCGCGGCCTGCCGCCGATCGATCGCGACGTGCTGCATCGCCACGTCCGCGCGCTGCTCGGCTCGGGCATGCAGCCGCCCGTCACCGCGCCGGGTGCACACTCGCGCGCCCCACGGAGGCGGTCGTGAGCACGGTCCGCGCGCTGCCGCTCGCGCTGGCCGTCGCCGCGCTGCTCAGCGGTTGCGGACGGCCCGCAGACACCGGCCCGACCTACCAGGGCTATGTCGAAGGCGAATTCGTGTACCTGTCGTCGTCGCAAGCGGGCACGCTGACCCAGCTGTCAGTCGAACGCGGCCAGGCCGTCGCGGCCGGCACGCCGGTATTCGCGCTCGAAGCCGTCAGCGAAACGGCCGCGCTGCAGCAGGCGCAGCATCAGCTCGCGGCCGCACGCGCGCAGCTTGCCGACCTGCAGACCGGCAAGCGCCCGCCGGAAGTCGCGGTCACGCGTGCCCAGCTCGCGCAGGCCACCGCACAAGCGGCGCGGGCCGCCGCGCAACTCGCGCGCGACGAACGCCAGTACGCGGCCGGCGGCCTGTCGAAGCAGCAGCTCGACGATACGCGCACGTCCGCGCAAACCACCGCCGCGCAGATGCGCGAGCTGCAGAACCAGGTCGATGTCGCGCGTTTGCCGGGCCGCGCGCAGCAGGTCGCCGCCCAGGCCGCGCAGGTCGACGCCGCGCAGGCCGCCGTGGCCGAAGCGCAATGGAAGTTCGACCAGAAGCGCATCGCCGCGCCGGCCGACGGACGCGTGTACGACACGCTGTACCGCGTCGGCGAATGGGTGCAGGCCGGCAATCCGGTCGTGCAGATGCTGCCGCCGCAGAACCTGAAGGTGCGCTTCTTCGTGCCGGAGGCGGCCATCGCGTCGCTCGCGCCGGGGCGCACGATCGCGATCCACTGCGACGGCTGCGCGGCCGACGTGCCCGCGCGCATCACCTACGTGTCGCGCGCGGCCGAATACACGCCGCCGGTGATCTACAGCAACGAGAGCCGGAGCAAGCTCGTGTTCATGGTCGAGGCGCGCCCGGCGCCCGCCGATGCGCCGAAGCTGCATCCGGGCCAGCCCGTCGCCGTGAGGGTGCGTTGAACGCGCCGGCCGCTCCGTACGCGATCGACGTCCACCGCCTGAACAAGCGGTTCGGCGACAAGCACGTCGTCAAGGACGTATCACTGCGCGTCGCGCGCGGCGAAATCTTCGGCTTTCTCGGGCCGAACGGCAGTGGCAAGACCACGTCGATCCGGATGATGTGCGGCCTGCTCACGCCCGACTCGGGCAGCGGCACCTGCCTCGGCTACGACATCGTGCGCGACAGCGCGCAGATCAAGCGGCGCGTCGGCTACATGACGCAGCGCTTCTCGTACTGGGAAGACCTGTCGATCCGCGAGAACCTCGATTTCGTCGCGCGCGTGTACGGGATGCCCGATCGACACGCCACCGTCGCGCGCGCGCTCGACGGGCTCGGGCTCGCGAGCCGTGCGGATCAGCTCACGGGCGCGCTGTCCGGCGGCTGGAAGCAGCGCCTCGCGCTAGCCGCGTGCATGCTGCACGAGCCGGAGCTGCTGCTGCTCGATGAACCGACCGCCGGCGTCGACCCGGCCGCGCGCCGCGACTTCTGGGAAGAACTGCACCGGCTGGCCGCGCAAGGCATCTCGGTGCTCGTCAGCACGCACTACATGGACGAGGCCGAGCGCTGCCACAAGCTCGCGTATATCGCGTCCGGCGAACTGCTCGCACAGGGCACGTCGGCGGAGATCGTCGCGTCGCAGCATCTGTCGACCCGCACGATCACGGGCGGGCACCTGACCGAACTGTCCGCGCAACTGCGCACGATGCCGGGGGTCGATCAAACCGTCGTGTTCGGCTCCGCGCTGCACGTGAGCGGCCGCGATCGCGCGCTGCTCGACGCGACGCTCGCGCAGGTGGCGGCCGAGGCCGGCGCGCGCACGGACGGTCGCGCAGCGCTGCAGATCGCGCCGATCGACACCGGGCTCGAAGATGTCTTCATCTACATGATGGGCCGCGCCTCCGGGCCGCCCGGCGGAGCGTCGTCATGAACGCGTGGGCGGGCCTGCGCGAATCGTTCTCGATCGCGCGCTGGTGGAGCATCGTGCTGAAGGAATTCCTGCAGCTGCGCCGCGATCGCGTCACATTCGCGATGATCGTCGGCGTGCCGATCATCCAGCTCGCGCTGTTCGGCTTCGCGATCAACACCGATCCGAAGCACCTGCCGACCGCGGTGATCGTCGCCGATTCGAGCCCCTTCGCACGCAGCTTCATCGCCGCGATGCGCAACTCCGCGTACTTCGACATCGTCGCGACCCTGCCCGACGAAGCGGCCGGCCGGCAGGCGCTCGCGCGCGGCGACGTGCAGTTCGTGCTGAGCGTGCCGGCCGATTTCTCCAAGCGGCTGCTGCGCGGCGAGCATCCGTCGCTGCTCGTCGAGGCGGACGCGACCGATCCCGTCGCGACCGCGTCCGCGATCGGCGCGCTGACGGGTCTCGTGCAGCCCGTCGCGGACAAGGACCTGACGGGCCCGCTCGCGCGCCTGAACGGCCGCCCGGCCGCGTTCGACGTC
>Ga0105239_10003446_pt1 | contig 19367 bp, 22 predicted proteins | sample KBSC44metaG_FD_92761 | JGI IMG/M metagenome (GOLD analysis project Ga0105239, IMG submission 92761) | Corn rhizosphere microbial communities from Kellogg Biological Station, Michigan, USA - KBS C4-4 metaG | ecosystem: Host-associated > Plants > Roots > Rhizosphere > Soil | place: Michigan, USA...
ATGAACAGCTGGATGCGACGTTAGCACACCAGTATTCTTCTTTGTAATTTTTTGTACTTTTTACAATTGGATATCATCAGACCTACTTGGCAGTTGAATAAAAGTATATTTTTAATTCTTAGATCCAGATTCAAGTAAACTAATGCATAAGGGACCTTTACCCTATGACAACTCAAACAGCAACGACAAAAACAGCAGATTATAGCCCCGGCCTTGAAGGCATTGCAGCGGGTGTAACCAGTATTTCTCATGTTAATCCCGGCCGTGCCAGTTTAATGTACCGCGGCTATGATATTCAGGATCTTGTACAGCATTGTACATACGAGGAAGTGGCTTTTCTCTTAATTCACAAGCATTTGCCAAATGCCGATGAGCTGAAAGCATTTAATGTACAGCTTAAGAAAGATCGGGTTATTCCCAAAGCTATTCTGGAAGGCTTAAAAGGATCACCTGCAAACAGCAACGGAATGGATCTGTTGCGTGCGGGTGTTGCTCTTTTAGCTTTGCACGATCCGGATAGACTCGATCACAGCCACGAGGCGAACGTTCGTAAAGCTGTTCGTTTAACGGCTCAATTCCCGGTTTTAATCGCGCAATCCTATCGTGCGAATCGCGGACTAGATGTGATTGCTTCGGATGATAATCTGGCGCATGGGGCAAATTTTCTCTATATGTTGACCGGTAAAAAGCCGGATGAGTATGTCGAAAAAGTATTCGACAAGTCCCTGATTTGTTACGCGGATCATGGGTTTAATGCCTCAACATTTGCGGCTCGCGTAACTGTTTCAACATTGTCGGATATCCACTCTGGAACCGTTTCAGCTATTGGTGCTTTGAAAGGTCCGTTGCATGGCGGCGCGAATGAAGAAGCCATGAAAATGCTGATGGAAATCAAATCCCCGGAAGAAGCGGAAGCATGGGTAATTGATGCCTTGGCGACCAAGAAAAAAATTATGGGCTTCGGGCATCGGGAATACAAAAATGGCGATCCTCGCGCGGCGATTTTGACGGCAATGAGCGGCGAAGTGAGTGAACGTCTGGGCGATACACGTTGGCAAAAAACCGCTGTTATTGTTGAATCCACGATGTTGCGTGAAAAACAGATTCAACCCAATGTGGATTTCCCGACCTCGTATTTGTATTATCTGATGGGCTTGCCGATTGAAACCTATACTCCTATTTTCGCATTAGCGCGAGTGGCAGGTTGGACCTCGCATATGATTGAGCAATTGGATGCGAATAAATTGATTCGTCCCAAAGCGATCTATGAAGGTCCTGAGCATGTGGACTTTGTTGAAATCAACAAACGCTAACACCTTATTCGCTTATTAAATTAAAAAAGGATTCGTTATTTAACGAATCCTTTTTTAATAACGCACGGGGTGATTGTTCAAATTCTGTTTATTGGGTGATAGTTTGAAGTCTCTGCTTAAATTGAAATTTCTGGTAACAGCAGGTCTTCGACAAATCCTCCAAAACGCTTATCTCCTGAGACCAAATGGACTTCTAAAATCCAAAAGCGTTTTTCTCCATCATTTGTCAGGACAGTTAAAGGTGTTGAATTTTCCGGGCAAATATAGTGTTGAGACTCATCTCCAATCAGCTTTGCATGGGGAAATTGGCCAATCCTATGTCCGCAATGCCAATCCGCTAAGGTGTATCCTAATTCCTCGGCTGAGTTTTTAATCTGGGTAAAGAGATCTCTGCCCGTGAGATCCGGGTGGGAGTCATAAAACACTTTGCCTTGTTGCCAAACCTGTTTCAAGGAATCCAAAAGCTGGAGATGTTCGAGATTATTTCCGACAACGTATGTTCTTCCGAAATCGGCTTCCATATCGCCGACCACCGGGCCAAAATCAATATAAACAATGTCTTCGTTTTGCAGTGTTAAATCCACATCGGGATTAATGCGATACGGATGAATCGTATTGGAGCCAACCCGAACAATACGCTTATGCCAAAACCTTTGGATTCCAAAGTGTGCTTTGGCAACTTCGAAAAGCTCCTGGTTCAGCTCAGATTCTGTTTTACCGGGTTTCAGAAAATTTCCGCTCCGGGTATGTTGAAAAAGCTGTTCGGCAACAGAGCGGGCTTCTAAGAGCGCTTGAGTTTGAATCATTTTTAAATCGAACGAATTAAGTTCGCCATTTCAATGGCAGCGACAGCGGCGTCAACACCTTTGTTTCCGATTTTGCCGCCACTGCGATCCAGGGCTTGCTCAAGCGTTTCGGTCGTTAAAACGCCAAAAATAACCGGGATTCCGGTATCCAGGCTGATTTTATTAACCCCTGTCGCGGCCTGAGAGCAAACATAATCATAATGGGTTGTGGCACCCCGAATTACACAGCCCAAAGTAATAACGGCATCCGCTTTTTTACTTTCAGCCACATGTTTTGCGACCAAAGGAAGCTCAAAAGCACCGGGAACCCAAAGCACGGTAATATTTTCGTCCTTAACGCCAAAACGGCTCAGTGCACCAAGAGCCCCTTCCAAGAGCGACTTGGTAATCAGGTCGTTAAAGCGGGAAACGGCAATAGCAATCTTGAGTTTCGAACCGTCGAGAGAGCCATGAAGCGTCTGGGTCATTGAAATTAGTAATCCTAAAATGGAAGGGACGGTTTTTATACCCTTCTGTGTATTTATTAAGAGGGAGCCTACAAAAGGCTCCCTACATTTTATATTAAATACCAGCCGGTGCAGGCATGGGGGAAATTTGAGGAATATTGGGGGTGTGTTGATCATACTCTTGTGAGCGTTTATGTCCTTTTTTATCACCGCTTAACAGTGAGCCGGAGTTGGGCCACCGAGTCGGCAATGCACCGGGTTCGGCAATAATCGGGTTTGCTGTAGCAGCCGGTGGAGGCAACATTTGAGAGCTGTTGACCCCGACAACGTCCCACATGGGGGCATCCAGAACATTATTGGCAAAAGCCCCTAATGGCAGCGTTAATACAGTAAGTAGAAAGAAGATGCGTGATTTTTTGATGAGGTTTAACATGATCATTCCATCCAGACGTGGCTTTTAAAAAAAGTGAGTCTTAACCGAGAGACTCAGAAATAAGATTATGAAATAAAGTCAAAAGGTCGTTTGAAATTCACTTTTACGACTCATACAGTGTCCCAAAAATGGAATAGTTTTACTATTAGTCAAATTTCCAATTTTCTTAGAGCGTTTTAGTGATTTGCTCCTGAATCATTTATTCTTTTTAGTCCCCAGTGCAGGGCGTTATTTCTACTTGGTTTTCTTCTAACAAGGATCGAACCCGTTGTCTGTCTTCGAATGAGGCCGGATTATAAATCACAAGCATTAAGTCAGAGCGCCCATCTACAGCAAAGGCTGAGTATTCCAGCGTAATTATGCCCGCAATGGGATGATGTAATTGTTTTGTTCCCTCACCATGGGTACGAATTTCATTATCGTTCCATATTTGCTCAAACTCAGGATTCAAAAGAGATAACTCTTTCACTAATGCCATCACGGTTTCTGTAGCCCCGGCACGGGCTGTTTCCGCTCGAAAGCTGGCAACAACAAAGCGTGCTAAACTTTCCCAATCAGCTTGTGCCGACTGGATTCGATCACTGGAAAACATAAGCTTGAGAATATTTCGTTGTGAGACTTCGAGTTTTTCGTAATCTCCGAAAACTTGGGTAGCGGCTTTGTTCCAGGCAACGATATCCCAAGTGGCTGTTTTGATAAATGCGGGACTGTAAGTCAGTACATCAAGAACACGTTGCAGGCGAGGTGTAATGCTATCGATTTTCTTATAGCGAGTTTCAGGGGGGCGTCCCAAGGCGAGTAAAAAAAGGTGCTCATGCTCAGCCTCGGTTAACATTAAGGCTTGAGAAATACGGTTGAGGACATCGGGTGAGGGTGCTCCACCTCGTCCTTGCTCAAGCCAAGTGTACCATGTAGTACTGACATTGGCGAGCTGAGCGACTTCCTCTCTCCTTAATCCTGGTGTCCGACGTCGCGTCATCGAAAAGCCCAGACTTGCCGGGTCAAGTTTCATTCGCCGAGCTTTCAGATACGCACCCAGCTGAGTTTCCTTCATTTTTCCAAGGTATCCTGTTAATTCTTATACCCGTATAAAGACACTACTTTACTATGACATGAAACAGCATAGAAAATGATTTTAATGCGTTCGTCAATGAAGGAGTTTTTTAATGCGCGTTTTTGTTACCGGTGCTACAGGCTTTATCGGAATGCCAACCGTAAAGGAGTTGATTGCTGCGGGACATCAGGTACTCGGCTTGGCTCGCTCAGATGAAGGAGCCCAGTCGTTGAAACAGATTGGAGCCGATATTCATCGAGGCTCTCTGGAAGATCTCGATAGTTTACGGCAGGGGGCTGTTGCTGCAGATGCAGTCATTCATCTGGCCTTTATTCATGATTTTTCGAAATTTGCTGAAAACTGCGCCATTGATCAGCGTGCAATCGAGGCCTTAGGGTCTGCGCTCGAAGGTTCGAATAAACCTCTTATTGTGACATCAGGAACGGGGCTTTTGACTGTTCCCGGGAAAATTGCTACCGAAGAAGATAACCCTCCTGCAAATTCTCCTATGCCCCGGGTTTCTGAGCAGACAGCACTATCCTTTGTTCCAAAGGGTGTGCGAGCATCCGTTATGCGTCTTCCTCAAGTCCATGACACATTGAAACAGGGTCTCGTTACTTATGCCATTGCAATTGCGCGGGAAAAAGGCCTTGCTGCCTATGTGGATGACGGGCTGAATCGTTGGCCTGCCGCGCATGTATCGGATGTGGCACGTCTTTATCGCCTTGCATTGGAAAAGAATGAAGCCGGTGCAAAATACCATGCGGTGGATGAAGAAGGCGTACCGATGAAGGCGATTGCCGAAACTATCGCCAAGGGTTTGAAAGTTCCGGTTAAGTCGATATCTGCGGACGAAGCCCAGTCGCATTTCGGGTGGCTTAGTCTGTTCGTGGCATATGACCTTCCTGCTTCCAGTGCCATAACCCGTAAAAAATTGAATTGGAACCCCAGTGGTCCTGGCATGATCACAGATTTGGAAAACATGAACTACGCCTAAGGTAGCTCATTAACTCAAAAAAGAGAGCTGTCTCATTTGAGACAGCTCTCTTTTTGTAGAGGGGGTAAAAAGTGATTAGATTTCCTGCTCAAGCGTTTCATCTTGTTTTGCAAAGAGGTGCCCCAGTTTGTCGCGCTTTGTATTCAGGTAGCGATCATTATGCGCTTGGGCTGGAATCGCCAGAGGCACTCTTTCTAACACCTCAAGACCATAGCCATCTAAGCCTTTGATTTTGCGAGGATTATTCGTCAGCAGATTGAAGGACTGAATATCGAGGTCTCTTAAAATTTGTGCTCCCACACCGTATTGGCGCAGGTCTGCGGGAAAGCCCATTTCTAAATTGGCTTCAACGGTATCCATCCCTTTATCCTGGAGGGCATAAGCCTTAATTTTATTCAGCAAGCCAATGCCACGCCCCTCGTGGGTTCGCATATACACGAGTACTCCTTTTCCGTGTTCATCAATGGCTTTGAGTGCAGCACCCAGCTGCTCGCCGCAGTCGCAGCGTAAACTTCCCAGAACATCACCCGTTAAGCACTCGCTATGAACGCGAACTAACGGTATTTTACTATCGGAATGCCAGGTTTTAGGATCGCCTTTGACTAAAGCCAGATGTTCGGACTGATCGACCTGATTACGGTAAGCGATTACTTTAAAATCGCCAAAACATGTAGGCAAGGCCGCTTCACCTTCACGAACCACTAAGCGTTCAGTGCGTAACCGATACTGGATGAGTTGGGCAACGGTAATAAATTTAATATTGTATTGCTTTGCTAGCTCTGTTAAACGGGGACGACGCGCCATGCTGCCATCAGCATTCAGGATTTCACAAATGACACCCGCTGGGGTTAATCCTGCTAAGCGAGCTAAGTCCACACTAGCTTCCGTTTGTCCGACTCGTTCTAAAACCCCGCCCGGTCGGGCACGCAGGGGGAATATATGACCCGGACGGCGCAGATCGGAGGGTACTGCATCAGGGGCAACGGCCACACGGATGGTCATGGCACGTTCATGGGCGGAAATGCCAGTGGTACATCCAAACTTGGTTGCGGCATCCACGCTCACGGTAAAAGCGGTTCCCAAAGGATCACTGTTACGGGAAACCATCGGGAAGAGTTCGAGCTGATCGCAAATTTCGGGTGTCAGGGTTAAACAGACGAGTCCTCGTCCCTCTGTTACCATAAAATTGATACTTTCGGCGGTGACTTTTTCCGCGGCGCAGACAAAGTCACCCTCATTTTCACGGTCTTCGTCGTCAGCGATAATGACGATTTCACCCTTGGAAAATGCTTCTATCGCTTCTTCTACAGAGCTGAACGGGCTTTCCTTTTCGTTTTCTATTTGTTTATTTGAGGTAGCGTTTGAATTGCTTGTCATACGCGTAAATCCTATCAGACAGTTGGTTTCGTCATTCCCGCGAAAGCGGGAATCTTACCCTTTCGGCTTCTACAAAATAAAGCAGGATCTTATTTTTTATAATTTCTTTTCTATAGAGTACGCTTTACAGATGAGATTCCCGCTTTTTATCGGAATGATCGTTGTGGGGTCAGGGCGTTTCGTCGGTAAAATTAAACCAGCCACCGGTTCGAATTTGTGGCGATGGCTGACCCTTGGATGCCGCTGTCGAGTTTGTCTCGTAGGCTCTCGTGGAAACAATGGCTTCTAATCCGGGTTGTAGGGCTGGGATATCCAGGTTCAGTGCGGGAGATGCTTGAATTCCGGTTATACCGGGAGGCAAAAAGCGGCGTACATACTTGCCGAGCATGTCGGTTTCAATATTAACGAGCATGCCCGGTTGATAGGCACCCAGTGTTGTGTGATTCAGTGTATGCGGAATAATGGCCACACTGAATTGACTGTCTTGAATCGTATTGACCGTCAGGCTGATACCCAGGATTGCGATAGATCCTTTGGGAATCAGGAGCATGGCATGCTCCTTGTTTTCTACTTCAAAGGTAAAAATAATGCTGTTGCCTGCAGGCACTCGAGAAATTAAGCGAGCAAACCCATCGACGTGGCCTGTCACGAAATGTCCACCAATCCGACTGCTGGGAGTCAGCGGGCGTTCTAAATTAACGCGTTTCCCGATTTTAGCCTGCCCAAGAATTGTTTTTTCCAAACTTTCGGGGGAGGCTTCAAAGCTGAAGGATTCTGTTTTCTCGTACTCAATAACAGTCATACAGGCACCATCGATGGCAATACTGTCACCCAGTTGGACGTTTTCCAAAAACGGTTTTTCCGCCTCGGACTCGTTTTCGATGCTGACAGTAAAACGTTTTCCGCCGTTACTTTCTTCAATCCGTGTGATGCACGCTGTTGCTTCAATCAGGCCTGTAAACATGGGCTTTACTCATATCAAGTCATGTGATTTTCTGGAATTCAGATGCGCTTATTCGCGGTCTATGGCTGCATTGTATCCCTAAGGCGTGACAAGCGCAAAGTTCCTGAATCTGAAAACCTGAAGTTTAAGAATTATAATGACGAATAGACTAACTCATCTTTTATTGATAATGATCGATAATCAGGGTAAGTAATTCATGAAAAAAGGATTATCTATTATCCATAATCAGCGCAATTTAGGGTTTACTTTGGCAGAGGTTTTAATTTGCCTTGTAATTTTGGGTGAAATTGCGACTTTTACGATCCCGAAACTCATCGTTTCTCAGCAAAATTATTCTTATAATGCCAAAGCGAAAGAAACAATCGCTATGGTTGTAGGAGCGTATCAAACGTATCAAATGAATAACACGCCTTCCGCTTCAACCACGTTTGGAGATTTAACTCCGTATATAAATTATCTTGCTACTGATACAGCAACCAATATTGATGCGCACTACACATCAACCACTTTTAGTTGTGGTGGATCCAATACTTGCCTTTTGCTCCATAACGGGGGAAGGCTGATTTATGTAAAAACGTGGCCTTTTGGAGGAACCTCCACTACTCATGCACTTCAAGTTTGGTTTGATCCGGATGGCGTTGTAACAGATGGAACAACGAATGGTCCAGGTAAATCACTTGCAATTGATTTAATGTACAACGGTAGGGTTTCAAACTATGGTGCTTCGGGGAATGTTTATTGCTCAGGGGCTGCATGCCCTGATAATGCGGTTCCTGGTCGTGATCCTCCCTGGTTTACTTGGTAAATAGCCGTAGAAAGGCATTCACGTTTCTCAGCGCTTGCTTTAAGATTTTTACTGTCGGACTTTTGAGGAGATGATTTTAGACGTAGGACTCAAATACATAGAGATGAAAGTGCTAAATTAGACCTGCAAATTCAACAAGACCCTCCTCCAATAAATCTGAAGGAACTCAAAGAGCAAAAAAGGGTATGAAAAAAGCGTGTTTCTGGAATTAAAAGTGGAATGGAAAAACGATTTGCGAACAAAATCGCTGTGCAAAAATTGCGGGGTAGAAACAGTGTTACACCTTCTCCTCAGTAAATGAAATATTAAACTCTAACGCGCTTGATTGCGTCCGGCGAATAATCCTTCGATAAAATCGGTGGTGTTGAAGTCTCTGAGATCTTCAATACCTTCACCGGTACCCACTAACTTGACTGGTAATTGGTGCTCTTTTGCGATGGTAAGGACAATGCCGCCTTTCGCGGATCCATCGAGCTTAGTGAGGACAACCCCATCTAATCCAACTGCTTCTTTAAAGATACTGGCTTGGCTCAAAGCGTTTTGACCGGTGGTGGCATCCAATACCAGGAAGGATTGCAGGGTTGCATCGGAAGGGATTTCCTGAACAATCACACGGCGAATTTTTTGGAGTTCTGCCATCAGGTTGGCTTTGTTCTGAAGCCGTCCGGCCGTATCTAACAAAAGAACATCTGCCTGAACTGCTTTTGCTTGTTTCAGGGCATCGAAAATAACCGCTGCCGGATCGCGACGAGAGGGAAGCATTCCCACAAAGTCGGCACCCGATCGTTGAGCCCAAACTTCCAACTGTTCTTCGGCTGCGGCGCGAAAGGTATCCCCGGCACCGATGACGACTTTTTTGCCGTCTTGGATAAATCGATGCGCTAACTTGCCTATAAAAGTGGTTTTACCGGCACCGTTTACACCGGTAACCAGATAAACGTTCATCACGCCCGCTTTGAAAGAAAGACCGTTTTGATCCGCAAAGGGGCTGAGAATGGTTTCAAATTCTTCCCGTAGGGCTGCCGTGAGTTGTTCCGGCGAGGTCAGCTGATTACGCTTGGGTCTTAAGGCGTCCACAATAGCGCTTGCTGTGCTGGGGCCAATATCAGCTCGAAGTAAAGCCTCTTCAACGGTTTCAAGGGCGTCTTCGAAATCTTCTCGGCTCTCGAAAGCGTGTCCGAATCGTTCGCTAATGCGATCAAACAGAGAGCGTCCGGTCAGGGAAATAGCTGATTTTAAACTACCCGGCTCAGCAGTCTCCAAGACAGCGGTGCTGGAGGCGCCGGTATTTTGAGTGACTTCTGATTTCTCTTCAGCTGGCTTGCTTTTACGTTCAAACCATCGAAACATCAGGACAACCCCTTTATGAAGATGACTTTTCTACCACGCCCGGGTGTTGATGCACATACACATTGTTGAGGTGCTTACCCGTTTCTTTGGCGACTTCTGTTGCCACACTGCCCAATATGCCATTGATTAAGCGGTAACTGTCCTCATTGGAGAATTGTTTTGCCAGATCAACGGCTTCGTTAATAGAAACGCTTAAGTCCACCTTCGGGGCGAAGCGCATTTCCGCGATGGCAATGCGGAGAATAATAGCGTCCATTCGATGCAAGCGTTCCATGCGCCAGTCCACCATGTGCTGGTTCAACTGTTCATCCAGGCTGCTTTGGTGCTTGCGAACCAGGTCCATGAGCTTTTGTGCATAAGCTTGAACATCTTCCTGGCGAATCAGTGTGATTAACTCGGGCAGGCGAAGCGCTTCAAAAAGCAATTCTGCACTGTGCAGGCAGGTTTCAATCTTCTCAATCATTTCCCGAGTGGTTGGGATTGGAACCGCTTTGATGGGCGCGTCAATCGGACTTTCCAGGTTGATGGGCGATTCTTCTTCCAGGTAGATCATATACCGGCTGATATCAGCCAGTTGATCAGCTGCGGTTTGAATCTGAGTTTCAGCTTCATTGGAGAGTGCGCGTACAGACGAAAGAACCATGTCTTTCATGGTAAGCGTCGGAGCCTCTGAGCTGTCATTTTGCTGAAAAAGACTCAGAAGGGCCAATTCCCGGGCGGCGCGACGCGCATTCATACGTTAAGTATCCTGTTTTAATTTTCAATCAATTGTATTTAAGACTGGGAAATGTGTAAGCATATTGTGCCAAACATGCAATATAACAAGAACCTTTGCTAAAAACAAAAGGCTAAAACAAAAGTTGGTGAATTAATAGTCTAGAGTGAGATACTAGCAAGCTTCGCGAGGAATGAAGTGGGGCGGATGATGGGAATTGAACCCACGAATACCGGAACCACAACCCGGGGCCTTAACCACTTGGCTACACCCGCCATGCCACTTCTGTCCAGCGCTTAGGCGTCATTCTAATCGAAGTCCTGTCAGAAGCTCAAGTCCTAATTTTTGAGGAAAGGACTTCTCAACACTCGGTGAAACCCTTTCAACCCAAGCTATGAGTGTATCTAGCCGTACTTTTAATTTTTTTGAATCTTCTTTTAAAAGGACCAGACTTGCGCAGTGAAGTTGAAAAAACTCAGGTTGCTCCAGATACTGAAGGTGCCATCCTCTCTCGCCGCAGTCTGGGCAAAAGGGATGCCGGGGAACGACTTTTTCCCAAAAGGAAATGCTGTTTCGGCGGTGTTGGCAGCCATTGCAGCGAATAAACACCCATTTGAAAATCAGCCCTTCCCCGCAGTCCGGGCAGTAGCATTTGCCTTCATCCAGCTTTAAATGCGGGTGGGTACAGCTTAGAATATCCGGTAAGCGGTTAACAAGCCAGCTAAGCCAAGTTCGCTGGGCTTTATTTATGAAACTGAAAGCTTGCATGCACTATTGATCCTTAATCCAAGAACTGAACTCAGGAATTGAGCTTATGGATATTTTGTCGTGGATTTATAGAAAGAGTATATGGATATTTTGAATAGAATCTGGTGTGCAAGCTGAAAATTACTATTTTTGTAAAACTTCTGCAGTCCAACGATCTAGATTTTGTTCATTGGCCGGAACAATGATGCTTTCAAGTTGGCGCGCCAATTCAGGGTTTTCGAGGACCTGTGTCCAGGAAACAATCGTTCCTGCCGCGGTTGACCTTAGTTCGATAGTCAAACTAAACTTAGGCTCGCACGTATGCAGTATCACAACTTTTTCAGGAGCTTCTATTTCTGAGAATAAGGCTTCATTGGGGTAGTTTGTTCCATCTGGACCGTGCATTGTGAAAGTCCAACGTCCATTAGGCTTGAATTCACAAAGGTTAAATGTGTTGGTAAATCCCGCAGGCCCCCACCATTTGGCTAATCGTTCGGGATGACTCATTGCGGCAAAAACTTCTTCAATGCTGGCGGGAATTTCACGCGATGTTTGAAAGTGAGTCATCAATTTCTCCAATATTGCTGTCTTAAATTATTTTAGTTCTGGGCAAAGATATCCTCTACTAATCTCTGAAAAAGCACAGTCGGATTCTAAAAAAATAACGCCATATCCTTAGAATTGATACGAATTAAGTCCCTTTTCGGGGTGTACATGACGTCTACTATTTTAGAAAACTTTACAAAATTAAGGCTGCCTTTTCTTTCTGATTTTATTGTCAAGCGCAACTTAGATCATACTTTCGTTTTTTGATGTTTAGAATTTGATCCAGGTTTTACTCTTTCTTCTTCCAGGAGAATGCCGGTGCCAATTATCAATTTGTTTGACAGCATAAAAAGTTTTTTAAAAACGCCTCAGTGTGCCGATTGTCGAGTCACTTTAGATGAGGGAGTTGCTAAGTTCTGTGTCGAGTGCCGGATGATTTTGCGCCAACGCACCTGGCAAGCCATTTCGGAGGTATCCACCGAGGTGCTGGTATATGCGGCATGCGATTTTAATCGTGTTTTTAAAAAGCAGCTTTATGGCTACAAGTACTATGGGCAGTCTCATGGTCAGTGGCTCTCGGATCTGTTAATCGATTACTGTCGCCAGGATTTTAGCACGGTGCCAGCCGAGCAAACCTTATTGGTTATGATTCCTCCGCATAACGACGCCCAGGATCAGGAGCGGTTGATGCGTCTGGCAAGCGCTTTGGCGAATGCGAAAGGATGGCTGTTGTCCTCTTCCGTATTGAACTGGCAAGTGGAATGCAAGCCGCAGCACACAATATTGGGTCGGAAAGAGCGTTTCGAGAACTTGTCGGGTGCTTTTTCTGTAGCAGACATTAATTTTTCTTCCATTAAGCGCATTATTATTTTGGATGACCTGATTACCACAGGGGCAACCATGGTTTCGGCTGCGGAAGCGATTAAGGCTCAGGTTTGTCGGCAGGGACGCTCGACGATACAGGTTGAAGGATTGGCCTTGGCCAGAGTTCCGTTTATGCCGATTATGGGCGGTACTTCCACTGTGGTGAGAAGCGACAAGGTTTTGCTCCCCGTTTAAAATGAGTTGTTTTTAAGGGGTAGAGTTGAGGTTCAATTTTTTGCAGTATCATAGGCGCATGAGTCCATAGATCAGATTTGGAGCCTTCCTATGTCGCCCTCTTCCTCACCCGCCATCCTTCCTGTTCATTATCGAGCGTTCTACTTTTTTGTAGCTCGTTTTTCGATCGTTATGATGATTGTAGGTTTGTTGGCTGGAATTGTTTATCAGGAATCATCTCGAAAAGCCCCATTTTCGGCGATGTTGCCTCCCGGTATTCATTTGGAATCCATCTTTGATTTGGCTTTGACCCATGGTCACATTTTTATGATTGGTGCTTTGATTCCTCTGGCCATAAGCTGGTTGTTGTTTATGGGTTTACAACTGGGTGCCAATCCTATTTCCGAAAAGGCTCTAAAAGTGGGCTCCTGGATGTATTTCCCGGGTTCTATCGGTGCTGTAGGTTTGATGATTTACAAGGGCTATCACTTTTTACTGGGCGTGCGTGGCGGTAATACGGATTTTGTGGCGCTGCAGGCCAGCTTCTTCGGTGGCAATCACGCCTTGAGAGCGGCATGCTACGGGACGATTCATACCGTAATGGCTGTGGGCTTAATCGTGATTGTTGTGGCCGTTTGGAAAAGCTTTAAAACTGCCTCTCGCGCTTAGGTGTAATGTGCTTATTAAAAAAACGCCTTTGGATCAGTTTGAGTTCGAGGCGTTTTTTGAATTGATTGATTTCAAAGAGTAAAAACCTTATTTATCTTTATCTTTTAGGACGAATAGAAAAGCTTTTGTTATGCCAGCAACGCTCAAGCGATGACATAAGAGACTGAACTCTTATACCACGCTTGTTTTTTGTTGGGGCTGGGCTTTTGAAAGGGGACACTATAGTAGACGGATTAATAGGAGGGTTTTGAGAAGTCGTTTCAAGTAATGGTGCTAAAACTTCTCGGGACTTCGTAGTATTTGCTGTTCTGTTCTGCCTTAAATTGTGATTGGATTGTGTATAGGATTTTGAGCCTCGAAGTGCTTTTTGACTACGCCTTTCTTTGAGAGCCTGGGAAGAACTTGCCAGCTCTTCATTTTGAGTAGGAATTGATCTGCTTGCTAAACCCAAAGTTGGTAGTAGATGGGCGAATTGTGCCTCAAATGCTCGAATTGCTTTTTGTTTTTCAATTTTTTGCCGCTCCGCTTCCTCAAGGTTCAGTTTGTTTACGGATTCGCTTGAAGGACATTGTAAAATTAGGAATCGATCTCTTTCCCCTGGTTCTACTTCGTCCTGCGAAATAAATACATACTTACCCCACCGGCCGGTATGTTTATTTTGAAGATTGTATTTCGTTGTTCTGAACTGGATTGAACCAGGTTTTCCTTGGTATAAGAGTATTTCATCTGCTTGATCGGTAGAAGCGAAAGGGTTGGTGTCATTTGTAGCAACAGACGCTTTAGACTTGGCTGGATATAAAGCATGCTGTATGGGAGATAAAGTAGACATGGGATGAGACCTGTATTGATTTGATTAAAAGATTAATAAAAGTGAGAGGAATAAAGATGCGCCATGAACATATAAAAGAAAACCACTGAAAGAAAATATTTACTATTGTCAAGCCTGGTAGTGATTTTTGCTTGCCAGTGCCATGATTAAACGTAACAAACCCGGTAAACTAAACGAGGACTTTTTTCTCAGAAAAACTTACTGGATAATGCTTAGACATTGAAAATGCAGAGAGCAATGCAGGATTTGGGAATCTAAAATGCCTATCAATCCCCTTATAGAAACAGAAGAGCTCGCTGAGCTTTTGGGTCAGCCTCACGTCCGTATTATCGATGCAAGCTGGTATCTCCCACCCACCACTCGCGCCGCCTTTGCTGAGTTTCAAACGCGTCATATCCCGGGGGCTGTTTTTTTTGATATTGATGCCATTTCGGATACGCGATCGTCACTTCCCCACATGCTCCCTTCAGCAGAGTTTTTTGCCCAAAAAGTGAGTGAAATGGGGATTGATAATGAGAGCCTGGTCATAGTTTATGATGGCCATGGCGTGATGAGTGCGCCTCGGGTATGGTGGATGTTTCGCTTTTTTGGACATGAGCAGGTTGCTGTCTTGAACGGAGGGCTACCCAAGTGGGAGCGAGAAGACCGTCCTTTGGAATCCGGTATGCCACAGCCAGCGTCTGCTGTTTTTACCCCGAATTTAAATCCCTTCCTGCTTGCGGATTGGCAAAGTATTCAAAAAAATATTTCGCAAAAGAATGCACCATTACAAGTAATGGATATGCGCTCAGCAGGACGTTTTAATGGAACTGAGCCCGAACCCAGAGCGGGCTTAAGAAGCGGACATATTCCCGGGAGTATCAATATTCCCTGGACAAGCCTGATTCATCCTAATGATAAAACCCTACTCCCTTTAAACACCTTGAAAGCCCGTTTTCAAGACTGTGGGTTAAGCCCTGATGAAGCAATAATTTGCAGTTGTGGTTCTGGTATTACCGCTTGTGTGGGGCTTTTGGCTCTTGCTGTTGCCGGAAATCAAAAAGCATCCGTTTACGATGGTTCCTGGGTGGAATGGGTCAGCCGAAACGATTTACCGGTTGAGTCTGCAGTTTCAATTGGCTAGACAATTAACTACCCAATTCGAAACATCATGTTACATTTCTGACACAAAAATGATTTCACAGGTCTTGCTAATATTTAAGCTTCGTTCTCACAACTCGTTTTTGAAATGGGGTATCTGATCTGTTCTTTTATGGACGATCTACAAATTGGACTTTTATCTTGTGATTAGTGCTTCACCTATTCTGACTCATAAACGTTCACCGGCCCCCACAGTTTCTGCGGACATTTTATTGCAAGCCAAAGCTCATCATTCAGAGCAAGAGCTGTTTCCCGCCAGGGAGAGGAATCGTACCCGAGGGAGTGGGGATAAATTTTTCAGTGAAAATATTACTGCCACTTCCGCACCACAATTCCAAGGAAGAGTTACGAAAAACGATTTTTCTCATTTAAGGCCTTCCTCAGTTCCTAAAATGAGATATGGGCACTTCGAAAATAATGTTCGAGAAGGGATCCGAATCGCACTTGTCCATGGATTACCGATGGCCCTGGCTCCCATTTCCCTTGCCGGGATTCCGGGCCTGATGTTGACAATTGCCTTGATGCCGTTAGTTTATATTGCCGGGAAACTGGGTCGCCATATCGGTCGTCACGTGAGCCGTGAAAACCTGACCGGAATACTCAAACTATTTCATCGTGTACGGGAATTGTTTGATCCCAAACTCAGTGAAGTTGAAAAAAAGCAATTACATGAGCAGCTGCAAAACGCGAGTACCCCGGAAGCTCGGGACGAAATTCTTAAAAAATTCAGTCATCGCAATCATGTGGATAAAATTAATACGGCTCTTAGAGATTTTGCTTCAGGTGCCCAAGTCCCCGGCATATTGTCCTTTATTCGTAATGATAAATATCGCAACTGGCTTTTGAAAACACTTAAGGTGGATGAAACAAAGCGTTTTGGACGTTTTGTAAATGCATTTATTAATAACAAAACACTCTTTCGGAATCAGATGTTTAGTGAAATCGCTCAAAGTAAATCGGGTGTATCCGCTTTGGGAACTGGTGTGCGAGGGGCGAAAAATTGGTATATTGATTTTTCCTTGATGCCCAAAGTGGGACGTTATGTTACTAAAGTAGGGAACTCGAAACTGTTACCCGGCTTTATGAAGCCCGTTGTTCAAGGGATTGGCATTAGTATGAAAAACTGGTTTATCACGAAGTCTGCCTGGGATGCAGCCCTGACACTTCGCAAAAAGCCAAAAAGCGCGTAGACCTTTAAGCTTTTCGAATATACAAAACATCTTATTGTTGAGAACCGACTCATAAGCTCGGAAATAAAGGCTTTTAAAAATAAAGTATGGGCTGTCTCTACCAAAGCCTATTCAGCGCATTGGTCAGATATATCTTTAGTGGATTTCTTATCTGAGTTTTTTATCTCAGCTTGTCTAAATAGTTCCCGCTGGTTTTGTGTTGGCCGATATCCATTTGCTGCTTGATTTTATCGGCTTTGGCTTCCAGCTCTGTGATACGTTCCTGAGTGGCTTTACGGGTATGGGTTACAAAGTGAAAGGCCCGACTCAGCTCGTTGGCCATTCCGGCAAAGGGTCCATTTTCCCCCAGAAAGTTACCAATCATGCTGGCATAGATATAAGGGTCATCAATGGTACTGTTCGAGCTTATAACCCCGTTAGGTAACTCTTTTCTTTTGCTGCCTTTATTCGCCGTACCCAGGTTCAAAGGGTTTGCAACTTTCCTTTGCTCAGGATTATCCATTCCGGTTCCATCCCCTCTTCAAAGTTTTATGAAATGTTGTCTAATGCTTTTTTGTCGCCATCGAGTGAATCCTTGAGAAGTTTTTTCAATATTTCTTCCTGGGCGTCTAATTGTTTAACCAGGGATTCTAAGTTCTTAACCTTTGCCGTCATAATGGTATCGGCATTGGTTAATAAACGGTTGGAAACGTGTTGGAATGAGTTTAAGACAGCCCCTGCAACACCATTAGCCACGGCACCACCTGCTGCAGCTGCAATCCCAAAGGGACCAAAAAAGGGCCCTAAGGTAGTCAATAATCCGCCAATACCACTCATAATACTGGCCGCAGGCATTACTAAATTGCGTCCAAAACCTGCACCAGCTGCACCGCCCATGGCTAAACCGCCTGCCGTTGCCGCACCGGTTATACCACTGGTAATACTAAGCGCGCCACCGGCAATAGTACCGTTATTCAGGCTTTGTTCGCTGGAAAGCGAAGCATCTTCGGCAGAGAATTCGATAGGGGCTGCGCCGCCAGCGAGGCTTCCATTTATAAATCCGGTATCCATGGGGGCACTATTAAGAGTGCCCAAGTTGTTGGATGCAAAGTTAAAATAAGCGATACCGGCATCACCTGACAAGTTACTGTAGCCAAATTGGCTAAATCCGGGTGCTGTATAGCTGCTCAACGGCATAACGGATGAGCCGTCGATCGGGGCTGCTCCGCCCGGGAATCCACTAATTTGAGACATGGGCCCGAGTCCGAAAGCCGTTTGTCCGCCGCTTGGGGTTAAACCTGTCCCGCCGGTAACGGGTGCATAGTAAGACGTACCGGGAATATTAACCGCTTCACTTCCAAAACTCGGTAAAAAATCAGATGCACCAAACATCCGGGCAACGTTGACCAGCAAGCCGCCAAATTTACCCAGACCCGATCCCCCTAAAGTAGGTCCGGAGGCCATCAGATCACGAATGCGATCGTAGGTTTCGAATAGCTCAGCTTTTGCATAACTATTCGATTTACCATAGCTATTCATGATGGTTAAAAGTGAATCGTTTTTATAGCTCATAATCCTCTGGCATTAAATTATGCCTGTCATGGCGAGAATAATAAGTTGGCGAAGCTGTCCTCTAGGAATAGATCGACAATTAGGCAAAAGTCTTGAATGTAATCTCAATGTTCTTATCAATGACCTTTTTAACAGCGTCGAGTTCGGTTTGAACGGCTTGTTGCTGAGTATCAACCCGTCTGAGTTGAAGCTCTAAGGATTGGTCTAAACTTTGAAGTGCGTTAATCCGAAGTTGAATTTTGATGGCTTCTGCTGAGTTTGGATCGAGGCTGGTGGCTGTATTAAACAGGTCGTTGGTGACGTTTGCCAGTTCCAAGCGAGATTGGTTAATTTGTTGACCTGTTAATTCCAGGTTACTCTTACGGGCTGTAAGAGAGAGGTAGCGTGCTTGACTGGCAGACATTCCCATAAAACTGTGTCCTTCTCAACTGAGAGTTTTTAGCTCTATCTGTGTATCGGCTAATCAACTCGCAGCTTAAATAAGCCCTTATGTACTCCATTCGGGGGAGACGGTGCTTGCTCCTTGTTTCGTTGTTAATTCCTGAAAATTCCCATCCCGACTTGTATTGTGAAGTATAGATATAAATTGGTTTTTGTCAGGTGTATAAATTTAGTTATAGAAATGCAGTGAAATTTTATATTCAATGTTACAATGACGGAAAGTTTAAAAATTAAAAAACAATCTTTTTTTTGTGGCGATGTGAATGGGATTTATTTGATTTTAAAAGTCGTGGAATGTTTGGAAAATTTTCTCTTCGATACAAAGTTCACGAATTTTAAAAAAAGTTTTCAATCTCTTCAGAAAACGACCGACACTATAAAAAATGACGAGCTTGTAATTTTGAGGATGCTGTTATCGAAAGAGAAAAGATTGTTTGATAAAGCTGTTGAAGCAAATTTTTTAACCCCGTGATTTACCAGTTCACCCTTTGTAGATACGAATGAAAAGTGAGGTCCATTTCCATGAGTTCAACTGCAACGAAGAAAGCAAAGCCAGCTGTAAAGAAGCCTACTGATCGTAAAAAACCAGCGGCTAAAAAAGCAACTGCTTCTGCAACGAAATCGGCTCCGAAAGCAGCGGCGAAACCAGCGGCTAAAAAAACTGTAGCTAAAAAACCAGCGGCTAAAAAAGCAACTGCTTCTGCAACAAAATCGGCTCCGAAAGCAGCGGCGAAACCAGTAGCAAAAAAAGCAGCTCCAAAAGCGGCAGCGAAAAAAGCAGTAGCAAAAAAAGCAGCTCCAAAAGCGGCAGTTAAAAAAGCAGTAGCAAAAAAAGTAGCTCCAAAAGCGGCAGCGAAAAAAGCAGTAGCAAAAAAAGCAGCTCCAAAAGCGGCAGCGAAAAAAGTAGTTGCTAAAAAAGCAGCTCCAAAAGCGGCAGCGAAAAAAGTAGTTGCTAA
>Ga0105239_10003447_pt1 | contig 19363 bp, 18 predicted proteins | sample KBSC44metaG_FD_92761 | JGI IMG/M metagenome (GOLD analysis project Ga0105239, IMG submission 92761) | Corn rhizosphere microbial communities from Kellogg Biological Station, Michigan, USA - KBS C4-4 metaG | ecosystem: Host-associated > Plants > Roots > Rhizosphere > Soil | place: Michigan, USA...
AGCCTGTCCCTCCATGCGAAATCCAGCGTGTCTCCCGCTAGGGTCGCGCCTAACCCCGAGACCGGCATCCGAACCGCTTCGAGTAGCGTGCCATGATCCCAACCGGCCAACATCGACCGGATCACGTTGGCGAAGCACATCAGAGCCGGGTGAGATCCAAGCGTCTGATAAAAGTAAAGCCGCGCAGGTATCCCAAACCGCGCCAGTGTCGTCTCCACCACGCCGGCATATGGCTCGCGCGAACGCAGCACGATGCCGATGCCCCGAAACTCCCGGCCCTCGGCGGCCAAAGCCAGAATGCGGCGGGCGATCTCGTCCACCTCACGCTCAATCGTCGCCGCGGAAAATCCCACTCGGCTCGCCGCGCGATGGGCGCTCGACAGCCGCTGTTCCTCGAAACCATGTGACAGCAAAATATTGCGAAGCGTCTGCGCGCCGGGCCAATCCGGAAGCGTCATGGTGACCGCCGCATGACCTGCAAGCGCCACAGCGAGAGTGGTTTCCGCGGCAGATAGAGTAAAGAATCCGTCCAGGATGATGTTCCTGGGGAGAGTTCCCGCTCGAAGCACATCCGCGGCGCTCCTTAATCGCTGGTGGCGAAGGCCCATCCCGCGAATATTCAGGTTGCGTTCAACCTCCGCTTGCAGGTCGGCCAAATCCGGTGGCAGAGTCGCGACAGGAGCTTGTTCAAACAACTCGGCCAGCGCGCGCCGGAAACCCGGAAATCCGGCCACGTCCATGAAGCGCTGCGGGCGCAGCTTCTCCAACGCTTGCTCGATGAGCAGATCCAGCAGAGCAGCAGGCGCAGAGCCGGTCGGGGCACATCGATCGAGAAACTGAGCCAGCGTACAGATGTCACGCGGCCGGACCGGGAAACCCGAGCGGGCCAGCGAGTGGCCGATGTGCTCGACCATGGTGGCCGTAGGGAGGATGAGCAGCGAGCCCGGCTGGGAGCGAAATCGCTCCATTGCAACGCGCGATTTTCCAGAGGCCGGAGGCCCCGAGATCAGAAGGTTCAACTTCCCACTATACGGGAGGATTTCCTGAGCGCACAGCGCGGGTCGCGCTCGAAGGAAGTAGAAGAGAAAGATCGCGGCCCGCTGCGTTGTGCGCGGTTTAGTCGAGTGAGCGCACAGCGCGGGTCGCGCTCGACGGAAGTAGAAGAGAAAAATCGCGGCCCGCTGCGTTGTGCGCGATTACTTCTTGGTCTGCTCGCCGAGTTGGGGAACCAGCTCGTCCATCATCTTTTCGAATTTCTCACGCTGCCCCGGCTGTAGGATCTGGACGATCCGGGTTCTGCCGGTGGAGCGCAGGTCATCCAGCTGATCCTGGAGGCTCTCATAGTAGTGGCGATAATCTTCCAGAACTACGGCGATCTGGTCGGTCTGGTCTTGGGAAAGGTCTAGCTTGGTCTTGAAATTCTGGAGGACAGCCTCACGGCCGGTTTCGCGCGGAACCGATGCGGCGGCGGCAACGGTTTTGTGCAGCCGGTCATGCAGCCCGTAGCGCATGCCCAGCATTCCAATTGCGGCGCCCGCGAGAAATACCAATAGCAAAGTGGAAGCGATACGCGGGTTGCCGATCGAGGCTTTATTGCTCACGAGACGCCTTATTGCTCACGATAGGTTACAAGATTTACCAGCACGGCGTCTTGATCGGGCGCGCCTGCCACCAGCTGCGGATGGCCGGACAAAACGAAATCCTGAGGCAGATCCGCAACCCCGTTCGGCGTCAGGTTGGTTACCAGTCCAGCGGGCGGCAAGCTGTCCACTACCGCCATCTCCGGGTCCGGCATCTGCTCCGAGGAAACTACGTAGACGCCAATCAAGAGTGCCAACGCCAGCGACGCCAGAGCGATGCGGCGTCCGAACATCGAGTCGAAGAATAGCGTCCAGACAGATAGAGGAGCCTGTGCTTCGATCCGATCCATGACGCGGGCATAAAAACCCGGTCTGGGCTCGTGTTCGAGTTCGGATTCGGCGTGGAACTGCCGCAGAACCGCAGCCTGCTCCCGCATGGCGGCCACTTGCTCCCGGCACTCTGCACATGCGGCAAGGTGTTCTCCCGCGGGATGCTTAGGCGCGGAGCCAGGTCCCGCAAGGACCTCTTCCAGATGATCGCGAATGATCCGATGCATCATTTCCTTCCCTCAGTCACAGCCACTACTTTCCGGCCGGGTCTAATGCCCGCTTTTCTTAACTCTCGCTCGCTTACTTGCCCCGCCCGCTTAGCGAACCGCGCCGCCGACGCGTCCCAATCGTTGGGCCGCTTTTAGCAGCTTCTGACGCGTTCTAAACAACTTTACCTTAATTGTATTCTCGTTCATGCCCGTCATCTGGGCCAGTTCTTCCACCGAGTGCCCTTCCACTTCTTTGAGCAGGATCAGGCTCCGGTCTTCTTCCGATACCTTGGATAGCAGCTTTACCGCCAGGTCCCTCTGGACCAACCGGGTGTCCGCTAAAGGCGCCGGATCCACGGCCGGCTCGGAAGCGTCCATCCTCTGCGATTCTTCCGCACTAAAGTCGCTTTCATAGACCAGGCGCCGCACGCGCTTCTTGCGCAGGTAGTCGTAACACTCGTTCACCGTGATCTTGTAGATCCAGGTAAGCAGCGAGCTGCGGAAATCGAAGTTGCGGATGGAAAAATAGATCTTGCTGAAAACCTGCTGGGCGATATCCTCGGCATCATTGTGATTGCGCAAGATGCCAAAAATGATGGAGAAGACCTTGGACTGGTAGCGTTCCACCATTTCGCGGAATGCCAGTTCGTCCCCGGCCTGGACGCGCCGAACCAGGGCCGCCTCTTCGCTATTCCTGTGGTCCACTCGCGTCTTGGCTCGCGCCTTCGATCCAATCGCCGGGAATTGCAGCGCGCCGGTCAAAGTAGCCATGCTACCTGATCCGACGCACCCCAGCCTGCCCCGGTTTCATTGGGTTTCCTAGAAGGATAGCCTGGCCAGGCCGATGAGTCCGGGCGCTCTTGAAACTGGACCGGTCTGGTCGCCTATAGTATAATGCTTCTAGAGGAGCGAAATACGTCGCAATGGTCCAGCTAACTGAAACCGCGATCGGTAAGGTAAGAGAGATACTCGACACCCAGGAGCCCAAGCCGGCCGGTCTGCGGATCGCCGTAGTGGGTGGAGGATGTTCGGGTTTCAGCTACTCCATGGCCTTCGAAAACAGCCCTGGAATGCTCGATAAGACTTATAGCTTTGATGGCCTGAAAGTGTTCGTCGATCAGGCTAGCCTCCTATATCTGGATGGCGCGCAAGTGGACTACGTCGAGTCGATGGAAGGCTCCGGGTTCAAGTTCAACAATCCCAATACGAAATCTACCTGCGGCTGCGGAAGCTCTTTCAGCGTCTAAAAGCCGATCCAACTCCTTGAAAATCAAGAGCGCCCCGCACGGGGCGCTCTTTTTGTTTGGAATCTCGCTGCGAAATCGGTCCACTAAAAGCAGAACGGGCCGGAATTGCTTCCGGCCCGTTCGAGTTGAGAGTTCGGTGGTTTGGAAAAACTACTTCTTTCCCTGCTGCCGGCGGCGAGCCAAGCCGAGGCCCAGAAGTCCGAGACCCATCATGGAGAGGGTCATCGGCTCAGGTACGGGCACGTGACTGCTGTCCGTGAAATCCGTCAATCGCACCCCCTCGGTCGTGTAGTTAATGTCCTTCTTGATCCAAACGGAAGTCTGGGTCGCGAAAGAAGCGCTATTCGTCTGCACGGGTCCGGCGTTGCTGATGTTGCCATAGACCACGTTGTTAGGGCCGGCGCACAATTGCGTGGAGCAGGCTATTTCGGTGAAAACAATTCCACTCGGCGGTGTACCCAACACGTTGAAGTCGATTCCATTGGTCGGACCGGTGATCAGGTATCCGAGGGTAATATCTTGCGGAACGGTCAACGGGTTTGGATTGAACTGAATGACGACGAACCCAGTCGACGAGTCGAAGGTCATGCTACTGAGCCCGACCGTTGCTGATCCTGTCGAAGTAACGGTGAAATTACTGAAGCTCTCTCCGCTACCGGCGCAGACCAGGGTTCCCAATGTCGTGACGTTATTTGTGGTGGTGGGGTTGCAACTAACCGCCGCTGCGCTGGCCATAGAGGCCATCCCAACCGCGGCTGCAAAAATTCCAAATAGTTTCTTGTTCATGTTTTGTTGTATCCTCCTCCGAACTCTCTCTAGGCTCTGCAAGCCTCTTTGACTACCTCGTTAGTATAGGGTCCTTCCCTTATCTGAGTCAAGAAACATTGCGAACTCAAAATAACTTACGACAGCATATGCTATGTCGATCAAATACCTGCTTATCAATCTGTTACGGATACTAAAAGTCAATCAGGGCCGATAGTACCGGTACTCTTTTAGGTGTTTCCGTGCAAGCTCCAGTACACAAAGTCCACCCCCAAACTAGGTGCTTAGTTCCCCTTGTGTACAATACAGTCTTCGGGAGCCAGGCGAGACCCCAAAACATGCTTGAAAAGTTGCTGACGGAGCAATCCAACCCGGAATCCCGGGAACTGGACCAGTGCTCTACCCTCCAGCTGCTCGAAATTATGAACGCCGCCGACGCTCGGGTCGCCGAGGCCGTCCGGAGGGAGCTTCCTCGCATCGCGGCCGCCGTCGAGGCCATCGCAGCCGCCCTAGAGGCCGGAGGCTCGCTCTCTTACATAGGAGCGGGCACCAGCGGACGGTTGGGCGTTCTGGACGCAGCCGAATGCCCCCCTACCTTTGGCGTCCCCCCAGAATTGGTCCGCGGCATCATGGCCGGTGGAGAAAGAGCCTTAACCCAATCCCTGGAAGGAGTTGAGGACGATCCGGACGCGGGCGCACGAGATCTGGAACGCTCCGGCTTTCGCAAAGGAGACGTACTGATTGGGATAGCGGCCAGCGGGCGAACCCCCTATGTGCTTGCAGCGGTGGGAAAAGCCCGCGAACTGGGAGGCATCACCTGCGGAATCGCGTGTGTCCCGGATTCGGAGCTCTCCCGCGCGGTCCAATACCCGATTGAACCTGTGCCAGGCCCGGAGGTCCTCACCGGTTCAACACGTCTTCGAGCGGGCACAGCGACGAAGCTAGTGTTAAATATGATCAGCACAGCAGTTATGGTGAGGCTGGGGCATGTCTATGGGAACCTGATGGTGAATGTTCAGCCTACCAATCAAAAGCTCGAGGACCGAGCCCGCCGAGTCATTCAGGAAGCCACGGGGGTAACGTACGAGCAGGCATCCGAACTACTGGATCGGGCCGGACGCACCGTTCGAACCGCCATCGTGATGCAGAAGAAGAGCATTTCTCGCGAGGAAGCCGAGATTTTGCTGAACCATGCTAAAGGCAGAATCCGGGAGGTTTTAAAAAACATTGGATAAGTTGGTTATCGAGGGGGGCGTCCCGCTTTGCGGCGAAATCGCGGTGAGCGGCTCTAAGAACTCGGCGCTTCCGGCGCTGGCGGCGTGCCTGTTAAGCGCCAAGCCCGTGACTTTGAACCGGATTCCGCAGGTGCGCGACATCCGCACGATGCTGGACCTGATCGGGCACACTGGCGCTCATGTGTCGCAGCAGGACGGCCGCGTGACGATCTGCGCCGGAGAAATCAAGTTTCCGGAAGCGCCTTATGAGTTGGTGAAAACCATGCGCGCGTCCAGCCTGGTGCTGGGTCCGCTGGTTGCTCGCTGCGGACGAGCGCGAGTTTCGCTGCCCGGCGGTTGCGCGATCGGCGCTCGTCCCATCAATCTGCACGTCGCCGGGTTGGAGCGACTGGGCGCGGAAGTTCGCCAGGAGCATGGGTATATTGAGGCGAACGCGCCCAACGGTTTGCAGGGCACACAGGTTCAATTCGACCGCATCACCGTAACCGGCACCGAGGACCTGTTGATGGCGGCCGTTCTGGCGCGCGGAGAAACGGTGATCGAAAACGCCGCACGCGAGCCTGAGGTAGCCGATCTCGCGGCGGTCCTTAATAAGATGGGGGCCCGGATCCAAGGGGCGGGTACTTCCACGATTCGGATTCAGGGCGTCGCCCAAGTGGGCGGAGCCGAACACACCATCATTCCCGACCGCATCGAAGCAGGAACATTCCTGATCGGCGGAGCGCTCACGCGCGGTGATCTGACCGTGCGCGGATGCATGCCGGAACACTTGCGCGCGCTCATTGCGAAGCTCCAGCAATCCGGCGTCGAAGTGACCGAGGTCGCGCCGGATACGCTGCGCGTGCGTGTGCCGGGGCGGTTGAAGAATGTGGACATCACCACCGAGGAGCATCCCGGCTTCGCCACTGACCTGCAAGCTCAGTTCATGGCCCTGATGACCCAAGCGGCGGGGATCTCCTTCATCACCGAAACGATTTTCGAGAATCGATTCATGCACGCTCAAGAACTCGCACGCATGGGCGCAAATATTCGACTGGAAGGACGGCAGGCGATTGTCGCGGGGCCCACCCCGCTTTCTGGAGCGCAAGTGATCGCCAGCGATTTGCGCGCCAGCGCTTCCCTGGTTCTGGCGGCATTGGCCGCGAAAGGCGAAACTCTGATCGACCGCGTGTATCATATCGACCGCGGCTATGAGAAGATCGAATCGAAGCTGGCGGGCGTCGGGGCCCGCATCCGGAGAATAAGCGAGTGAGCACGCCGCACAAAACCCATAACCCAGGATTTCTAAAGCTGGTGAATGACGCCAAATCCCGCGTCAAAGAAGTGAATATCGACCAGTATCAGAAGATGCCCAAGGGCAGTCACGTGCTGATCGATACGCGCGAAGACCGTGAGTGGGAGGCCGGCCACGCGACAGGCGCGGTCCATTTGAGCAAGGGCATCATTGAGCGCGACATCGAATCGGAAGTCCCGGATAAATCGACGACCCTGGTCCTGTATTGCGGCGGCGGCTTCCGCTCGGCTTTAGTTGCCGATGCGCTGCAGAAGATGGGCTATACGAACGCGATCTCGCTTGACGGCGGATGGCGGGCATGGAACCAAGCAGGACTACCCATCGAAAAGCCGTGAAATCGAAACTGCTGGGAATCGCGCTGCTATGTGGCAGTCCCCTGCTCGCCCAGCTCGATTTGACCGGCATCTGGAGCCCGGTATTTCACGAAGATCAACCGGAGCGTATTCCCGGACCCGAGCTTGCGGACTTTCTCGGGCTTCCCATCAATGCTGCCGCGCGGCAATGGGCTTTGGCATGGGATCCGTCGCGGCTGACGGCTCCTGAGCATCAGTGCCAGGTGCACACCGTCGCCTACATGTATCGCGGCCCGCTGCTGCTGCGCATCTGGGAAGATCGCGATCCGCAAACGCAGGATCTGATCGCCATCCGGCAGTACATCAGCAACTACGAACAACACCGGACGATCTATATGGACGGACGTCCGCACCCGCCCGAGTATGCGGCGCACACTTGGATGGGTTTTTCGACCGGCAAATGGGAAGGCAATATTCTTACCGTGACCACCACGCACATCAAGCAGGGCTGGCATCGCCGCAACGGCCTGCCTTCGAGTGACCGGATCACGCTGGTGGAACACTTCATCCGGCATGACGACCATCTGACCCATGTCACCGTGGTGACCGATCCGGAGTACTTGACGGAACCGTTGATCAAGAGCCAGGACTTCACCTTGAACGTCAGCGTAGCGGGACTCGGCAGCGGCGGAATCACCACCGGGTGGTTGTATCCCTGCGAGTACGTCGAGGAGCTTCCGGGCCGTTCGCGCTCGGAAGTGCAAAGCTACATGCCGGGCGAGAATCCGTTTGCTTCAGAGTTCGCCGAACGTAACAAGTTGCCGGTGGCCGCGGCGATGGGAGGGGCGGAAACGATGTATCCGGAGTATCGGAAGAAACTGCAATAACTACGCCAGAACGTCCGACATCATCAGATAGATCATCATCACCAGCCCGGCATTGGCCAGGAAGGCGACCAGCTTCGAGATTGCCGATCCCATGAACTCGAACCGCAGGATCAGACAGAATGCCAGACCGCCATATAGGACGGCTGGGTTCACCTGGCGATCGACGGCGTTGGTGAACATTAGCGCGAGCGTGTAGAACATTAACGGCAGGTTGCTGTCATAGCGTTTACGCATCAGCATGAAAAGCGACACTACCGCCAGACACACCACCAGCAGCTCCGTGAAGTTTGTAGGCGTGGCGTTGAAGTACATGACTGAAGCTAGGGATCTATCGGCAGGCTGGCGGGGGACCCTTTAGGCTTCAGAAGGCCCAAAGAACGGACGTATAGCCGGTGTGGGCTCTGTAGTTCTGAAGTGCTGAGAAATCTTGGTGATAGCCGTAATACTGATAGCCGGCGTTCCAGCGGACTTTCTCACTGATGCGAAGCGAGACGCGGCCCTGGGGGGATAGATAGCGGAGGGGAAAGGTTTGGCTGGTGGGGACCACTGCCAACCCGAAGATACCCGCGCATCCGCCACTAGGATCACAAACCAACGCGTCGGTCCCGCTGCGGACGCTGCCTCCGACATCCTGAACCAGGCTGTAGCCAACCGAAACGTCCACGCGCTGGCGGATGCTTACGCGCGCCGACAGATTCCCGCTATGGATGTTGCTCACATAACGCGACTGATCCGTCGTAACCTGCTGTGGCGGTCCGACTGTGAGTTGCGCAAAGTAGTTGATCGCACCCAAGGTGTCCAGATGGAGCTTGGTGTAGCTGGCGTCGATCGAGAACCAGTTCTTCGGAATCCAGGAACCGTCGATTCCGTGCTGCCGCGAACGTGAAGCGAAATTCGCCAGCGACGCCGAGTTGGTGTTGTAATCGGTCCGCGAATAACCCGCCAGACGAAAGCTCTTTAACTTGTATTCGATCCGGCCGCGGTAGGTTTCGTAGTTGCGCTGGCTCACCGGATAAATAGGATGGTCGGCGCGTCCGATTTCGGTATCCAGGAGAATACTCAGCGCCTTCAGCGGACGGATTCGTAGTCCCAGCAGTCCAGTGTGCAGACCATTTTCCTGCTCAATCGGCACACGCGCCGACGGTGGCGTGGTGACGCCGGTAATATCGGCGCCCTCAATCGACCGAATCCGGCGCGTCGAATACTCATAGCCCGCGCGCACAGCGAACCATTTGGTCAGGCGCAGGTCGGCATCGGTTGAGTTGGCGATGGTCCGAATCCCCAAAAACGTGAACGGGTTGAACGGCGTCGAAAACACTCCGTTGGTAATCTGCGTGTAATACGAGTTCCCGACCATGCGAATATGGCTGATCGACGTCTGGTTGGTCAGCGTCAGCATAGCGGAGGGAAACAAGCTGAAGGTGAAATTCCCGGCGAGCGCGGGGCGCTCGGCATTGCCCAGCGTGACAATCTGGGTACCGGTAGGCGCGCCCACACGATTAAATCCGAAAGCGGTTTCATCGTCCACGAACGCGCGATGTCCCGCAACGTAGCTGAACCGTCCGTTGGCTGCCCAAAGCTTGTTTTCGCGAAATAGAGCCACGCGCCAGTAGGGACTCGTGCCGTGATACGGCTCGCTCCGCTGAAGTGAAGTCAGCGAATTAAGATCCGCCGGATTGTTTCCTTGCGACGGGACCCCGAGGCCGACCGGCGTATCGTCCTTGAAATCGACCCAGGCATGCAGGACGTTCAGCCGGAATCCCATCAGGTTTAGCTCGGCGCCCAAGCGGTATTCGTGCTGCGCGCGACGAATGTCGGCAAACAGGGGATACTCGTCGCCGCGCACATCGAACTGCTGGACGGTGGTCAGCGCAGGTCCGGTCTGGGTGTTGGATGAGTAGCCCAGGAAGAACTTAAAGCTGCTTTGCGGAAACAGCGTCAGATCGTGGTCCTGGACGTGACGCACGGTGTCGAGAAAATGTTCGCCGCCGGAGATGGTCAGACCGGGGTTGTAATAGGCATCGGATCGCCAGGAAAGATCGTAGCGGTACAGGCGATTCTTCTCCAGGCGCAGCGATGCGGATTCGTAGGGATCGTTACCCAGGCCCAGCGTGTTGATCTGGAGCAGGTCGAAGTAACCGCCGTGGCCATCGACTGAATTCACGGAAAGAGAACTGGAAAGCAGCCGAGGTCCGTTTCCGTAGTTCACCGTGCTGCGATACATGCCCGTATCGCCGCCCACGCTGTGCCATCGGTAGCCCAGCTCGAAAGACTGGCGGACGTTGTAGCCGGAGATAGTATCGCCGCGGGGAAGGCCGACGGATTCGGCGGTGGGGGCGACGGGAATCTGGGCATGAAGCGTGATTGCCAGCATCGCGAACAGAAATGGCGCACTCTTAGTCGTCGTCATCGGAAAAAGAGTTGGCTGCCATTGGAGCCATGAATCCGCACGTGACACGTCGTGCAGTTCTGATAGCGTGGATCGGCCAGATTGTGCGAGGCCGAAGGATTCTGCGGACCGTCTAGACGCCGTCCGAAATTGGCGAAACCGTTATGACACTCCAGGCACAGCGTGAACGTTACGGGCCGCTTGAGCAGACGAGCGTTGGTCGAGCCATGCGGGCTGTGGCACGTCTCGCAGCCGTCCACGCGCACTGCGGCATGCTCATAGACAAATGGACCGCGCTTATCGATGTGGCACTTCAGGCAAGGCTCCTCGTTGCCTCCGGCCTGATCTACCATACGCGGCCGGGCTGACATATTCCAGGTCGCGGCAAAAGATCCATGTGGGTTGTGGCAATCCGTGCACTGCATGAATCCTTCGTTGACACGATGCTTGAAGGGCATCGAGAACTGCGCGCGCACGGACGCATGGCAGCCATAACAGACCTCGCTCTGCTGCTGTTTCGCAAGCAAGAACTTAGGTGCGGGCGAGCTGTGAATCGAATGGCAGTTGGTACAGACGATGTCGCGCTGGGTGTGCTCGCTGCGTCGGATATTGGCGCGAGAAACGGTCTGGCTGTGACAGCGGAGGCATGCATCCAGAACTTTTTCGGGAGCAAGCCCCGAAAACGCGACGGGAATCGTGGCCTTGCCGCCTCCCGCTTTTACGTGATCCTGGCCGGGGCCATGGCAGCTCTCGCAGCCGGTGTTTTCGGGCTTCTCTTTGCCCGAAGCAATGCTTTTATAGTGGGGATTTCGGAAAAATGGCGTGAATACGTTGGGATGGCAGGTGCGGCAGACATCGCTGCCGACGTAATCCGCCGCCGACAACGCGCCTGGGGTCAGAAGCGAGAAAAGGAACAGAAAGAAAAGGCCGAGGGCCACCCGCACGCCACCCACCAACATCCCCCAACTATAACGCACGGGGGCCCTATTCCGGCCTTTTCTCACTCTTGTTAGGACTCAGCCCGGGAGCCTTTGGAACAGGCGCCCGAGGGATCGCTTAGTTCCCGAAACTGATGGACACCATCGGAACGATATCGTGCATCCAGCCTTCGACGCTGGCGCCGACGTTGGGCACGATCACCTGCTTCGGAAAGGGCGACATATAGTCGTAGACATCGAACCGCAGCCAGGCGCGCGATCCCAGCCGCATCTTGACGCCGCCGCCCACACTGACAACTCCTGTGAGGTCATTGGCCTTGGTGAGCAGAGCGAACTGGCTGAGAGGCTGCGTGATGGTCTCGGTGCCGGTTCCGCGGTAGAACTTCATTCCAGCGCCCGCCGACACGAACGGCCGGACCTTGGCTTCGGACGGCTGCGTGTAGAACAAGAAGTTGTAATTGACAGTATGGCTCTCGGCGCCGAACACAGCTTCAGAGGAGTTGCGCTTCAGCTGCATATCGCCGAGCTGGTAGCTGTAGCGAAGCTCCCCGCCTACTTTTTCACTAATATTGTTGCCGACCCACGTGCTGACAGCCACGTTGGTTTTGAACTTGGCGGAGGCCGAGTCGGATCCGAGCTTCACGTCCTGCCCGGTATAGAAGCCACCGCCCGCACCCACACCGAACTCCCATTTCTGGGCCATCGCCGCGGGAAGCATGGCTGCCGCGGAACACACTACGAACAAACGAATGAGTTTCATACTTTCCTCTTTCTGATCCCCCAGGGATTTGGGTTCGCGGTCTTCGCCGCGATTGTATTTTTGTTGATGCGCGCTATTCTTGCTGGACGACGCGCACGTTCTGCGAATAGACAAAGCCGCCTTGGGTAATCGTCAGCGGCACACTGAGGCCTTGCGGGGTCGAGCTGGGGACGCTTACATTCAGCACGTACAACCCCACGTATCCGGGCACCAAGCCCGAGAACAGCACGGGACAACCGGATCCGCCGATCTGAACCGACGGCTGAACCACAGTAGTGGACAGAGGATCGAGCGGTGCGGGTGCTCCGTCGGCAACCGGCGGATTCACAGCGCCCAGGCCCGTAAGATAAATAGTCAGGATGTCGCCGCGATGGACGGGATTCGTGGACGTAACCACCAGCCCGTTGGAATAGCGGACAACCGTCGGGATGTTGGTCAAGTCGCCGGCACTACCGCTGTGGAACACTGCGGGAGCGGCCGAAAGCAAGGTCAACGAGAAAGCATTACTCACGCCGCCCGGCGTGTGCATGGAAACCGAGACGGTCCCCCCTGCCTGAGCCGGCATCTGGGCATTCACCTGAACCGGTGAAACGAACAGGAGAGGAACGGGCTGGCCATTCACGATGAGGCAACTGTCGTTTAGAACTGTGGGCAGCGGAATTGCGTTGGTGGCTAAACTCGTGGCGCTCAAATTCGTCCCCAGCACGGACATTAATCCGCCCGAGGCCACCGAAGAGGCGCCGTCGGCGGCACTCACCACCTTGGAGATGAAGGGGACCGCCACAGCCGCATCATAGTTCGGCGGCAGAATGGTGATTCCCGAAGTGCTCAGGACGACGATCTCGCTACGGCTGGCCAGCATGGCCAGGGTGCGCGTAAAGGCTCGTCCTGTGAATCCCAGCAGGGGAGCTTCTACCAGGCCCGTAGGCAGCGTGGCGGTTCCATTGGACACATTTACACGCGCGAGTGTCCCGGGGCTGGCCGAATCGGCAGCCGAGGCAAAGATCCCGTTCTCGTTCAAGAAAAGAAATCCGGAAGAAGTCCCGCTGGCCGGCTGAATGGTTGCGGTGGGGACCAGGGACGAATCGAGAATCTGGTTTCCAATCACATACTGCCCGAAGGCGGAGGCGGCCACTGCGCCGCTCAACGCGGTGAAGTCCTTGCGCGAAATGGTGAACGTGTCCACGCCGGCGTCATATAAGAGGACGCTTCCGTCGGAGGACGCCGCCACGATGGTGGTGCCATTGGGCGAGGCACTGAGCATGGTATCGATCGGAACTTTGTTCTCCCAAACGCCCAGCGAAGGCAGGCTTGTGCTGGTGCGCGAAGCCAGGTCGAGACGATGGAAGTTGGGATTGCCGCCGGCGGAATCGCGGGTCACCGCCAGGATGGCCCCGGCGGAAGCAGCGATGGACTGCACATAGTCGCCGCTAAACATCCGGATGGAAGCTTGCTGCTGGAAGGTATCCAGGTCGTAGACCCACACGTAGTGGGAATTGTCGCAACCGATCAGCAGATACTGCCCGTCGTAGGTTACGGTCATCGACATCGGCGTGGTGCAGGTCCGCAGGGTCGCCATCTTGGTATTGTTAGAGCCCTTGAAGACCTGGACCTGATTCATATCCTGGCGCAGAACGTAATATTGATCGCGAATCGGATCGGCGGCGAGATCCTTGAGCTTACCGGGAACATTGATAAACGTTCCACGCTGGTTAGGCTCGCGCGAATTGACCAGCACGCGAATCGGCGCGGGCAGATTGACGGCCTGCGTCGAGGAGAGCGTTAACGTTACCGCGGCTGTGCCCTTAAAGTTTTGGAACGCGTTGGGGTCTACCGAAACCGTAATCACGGCCGGCGTGGTCAAGCTGGAGGATGAAACCCGCACACCGGGATTCGACGAAGAGATGGTAAAAGCAGTCTTGTTGCCGCCCGGATCGTTGACAACGAAGGTTTGCGTGGCGACCGTCCGGTCGCAGAAGTTCCCCCGGAAGACCACGTCTTCCACTGAAGCGGCCAAGCGCGGCGACTGATTCAGATTCCCCACAGGCAGAACCAGGACGCCCGAATCGGACACCGAATACATCACGCTGCCGTCTTTTTTCAGAGCGCTCTTGCCCGCGGCGTTCTCGGGCAACTGGAGATTTTCACGGACAGTGAGGTTGTCGTCGTCGTTGATCTGAAGCACGGGCGGTACGGAGCCTGTGCCAGGAGGCGCCATCTGCGAATAAATGAGGTGGCGGCCTGAGTCAATCTGGGTAGTGCCGATATTTAATGTTCCGCCGGCGTTTGGAAACTGAGCAAGATTTCCGAAAGAGCTGTCCCGAAGCTCCCAGCCGAGAGTTGCGAAGCTGCCATCGGCGCTAACGCTTACCGTGCGCGGAGCCAGGGCAGGCGAAGCAATGTACAACGAACTGGAGATAGTTCCGGTGGCTACGGTGTAACGGAACTGCAAGGTATCGCCCAAACCCCAAATGTATTGCCCATCGAACGAAGCCGCGACCGATGACGCCACGATATTGGGCGGGAAATTCTGGGCCGGTACAGGGAGAGCTTTGGCTGCCACGGCCGCGATCGAAGCCAGGACTGAAGTGGTCCCGGCAGGATCGAACACCAGGAAGTTCTTGGTGGTAACGACTAGCGCACGATTGTCGGCGCCAAACGCCAGACCCAAAGGCGGGTCGGGCAGTACGAAAACCTGTTTGCCATAGTTGTTTCGCAGATCGATAAGCGTCAATCCGTTGGTCGGAGACGCGGGAGCTGTATTATTTCCGTAATGCGCCACCAGCAGCCAATGTCCATCGGGCGATACCGAGACAGCGCTGGGCTGCGCGGCTACATTCAAAGACGTTTGAATGGTGTTGCTCTGCAAAGACATGATCTCGATGCGGTTGGCGGTGAAGTTGGCGATGTACAATACGCCGCGCGGCTCATCCAGAGCCACATCGCTGGCGTGGCCTCCGATGGAGACTACTTTCCCGAACGTTCCAGCTAGCGCGGAACCAGCCAGCAGGAATACGGTCGCCGCCGCAAACCAAGACTTTCGAAGCATACTCGACTCCATCCCTCTCCGAAGTTCAACTTTTCTCCGGCCGCCGCGCCCACTGGGAGCGCGGCTTGCCGGGTCATACTGTTCTCTACTCTTTTGCCGAATTCAATTCACTTGAGGCGACCAGCGCCCCAGCGTTCTGCTATGCTCCCGCTTGCGAGCCGGACAATGAAGTCTTTAACCGGACCGCCCGCACTTACCATCGCGCTCTAAATGGCGCGTTACTCCGCGCTTTTTTTGCGCCGCAGCACGATGATCCCTAGAAACAGGACCGCCAAAACCGCGCATACGATTCGAACCGTGGAACTGTCCATCGCTCTTTCTCCTTTCCTGACAATAGTTATTTCGGCCTGACTAGTCCCGATCTTTAGCCGGTACTAGATATTCGTCATCATCGGTATCAGCTCGCGAACGATCCGGATCGCCACCGGGCCCACCGTCACGACGAACAGCGACGGCAAAATACAGAAAAAGATCGGAAAGATCAGCTTTACGCCTAACTTTGCGGCCTTTTCCTCAGCGATCTGCCGCGCTTGAATCCGCATGAAGTCGGCATGAGCTCTAAGGCTCTGGGCGACGCCTGTTCCAAAACGGTCCGCTTGGATCAGCACGGCCACCAGCTTTTTGAGATCCTCAACTCCAGTGCGCTCGGCCAGGTTTCGTAGCGCCTCGACTCGGCGTTTGCCGGCCTTCAGCTCCAAATTGACGAAACCGAATTCTTCGCTGATTTCGGGATGCGCAAATTCCAGTTCTTTCGAAACCTGGAGGATGGCCTGATCCAGGCCCAAACCGCTTTCGACGCAGACCACCAGAAGATCCAGCGCGTTAGGTAATCCGCGGGCCAACTGATGCTGCCGTTTGGCTGCCAGGCGGCGAACATACTCATTCGGACCGAAAAAACCGACCGCGGCCGCAGCCAGGACGACAGCAACTTTGTTGCCGGGATCGGTGGCCACGCCGGCCATGAACGTCAGCACCAGCAGCGGGAAGATGATTCCCGTGGCGACCTTTGCGCCGTACAGCACCTTCAAGGCGCCTTCCTTGCGGATACCGGCTCGAATCAGCCGGCGCTGCATCACCGTGACGTCTTTAGGCGACTGAGGAACAAAGTTGCCCAGCCGCTTGATGATTTCGTGGAACGCGAGGCTGGGATGCTCCACCTGCGCTTCGGCGGGGCCCATGACGCCCACCACGCGCTCCATAGCTTCTTTCGGCCGGACGTACATCTTCATGCCGGCGGCCGAGGCCAGCGCCACCATGGCGACGAATATCAGAACTGTGATAAAGAACATGGGCTCAAACCTCGATATTCACGATTTTTTTCATGATCAGGTAGCCCACCAGCTGCAGGCCGACGGCAACGCCCATCATGATGTTGCCGGTTTGATCTTCAAAGAAGAACTTCACGTACTCAGGATTCGTGTAGAACATCAGAATGGACACCGCGATGGGAATGCAGCTCAGCGAAGTCGCGGTCATGCGCCCGTGCGCGCTAACCGCTCGAATACGTCCACGCAGCTTGAAGCGTTCCCGGATTACATACGCGAGCTTGTCCAGAATTTCGGCCAGGTTGCCACCGGTGCGCTTCTGCAACAACACCGCGGATACAAAGAAGTGCACGTCCAAGGACGGAACACGCTTGGCCAGGCCCTGCAACGCTACCTCAATGGGCAAACCGAGGTTGGCCTCTTCAAAGGTACGTCGGAATTCTCCGGAAACGGGCTCCCCGAACTCGCGATAGATCATTTCGAGCGACACGGAAAACGCGTGCCCTGCGCGCATGGAGCGCGAGATGAATTCCAGCGTCTCCGGGAAGATGGCTTCGAATTTCCGCAAGCGGCCTCGCCGCTGATACCAGACATAGAGGAACGGGAACGGTGCGATCACCAGGCCGACTACAAAATCCAAAGCCAAGGGGAGCGGTGACAACACCCATGCGGCCACCATCCCGGCGGCGAATGCCATGATGCACAGGTGGATCAAGCGCGCGGGAGTCCACTTCAAGCCCGCCTGTTCCAGGAACAACTGCATCTTGGGACCCAGCTGGTATTTCTCCACCAGCAACTGGGCGAATTTGTTGCCGCTCTGCTGGGTATGAATAACCGACTGTTCACCGGATTTGGCTTCTTTGGCCTTCTGACGGGCAGCCTTGCCGACGCCCATCAGGCGCTGCTTGATCTTGTCCGCGTCCGAGCTCTTAAAGTACTTGGAGATGACGTACCAGCCGAGCATGGCCGCCACCCAAACTACGATTGCCAGAGGAAGAAATCCCATGACCTTAAACCTCCACCACTTCGTCGAACAGATCCGGACGCAAACGGATACCGGCGCTCAAAAGCTTTTCGTAGAATTTCGGGCGGATTCCGGTGGCGGCAAAACGGCCGAGCACCTTGCCGTCCGGATCCAGGCCGCGCTTGTCGAACACGAACAGATCCTGCAGCGTAACCACTTCGCCTTCCATGCCTGTAACTTCGGTGATGGAAACCACGCGGCGAGAACCGTCGCTCATACGCGAGGCCTGCACCAGCAGGTTTACCGCGCTGGCGATCTGCTGCCGGATCGATACCAGCTGCATGTTCGCGTTAGCCAGCGACACCATGACCTCCAGGCGGCTGACAGCGTCGCGCGGAGCGTTGGCGTGGACCGTGGTCAGCGAACCGTCGTGACCGGTGTTCATGGCCTGCAGCATGTCCAGAGCTTCCTCACCGCGGACTTCGCCGACGACGATGCGGTCGGGACGCATACGCAAGCTGTTCACCAGCAGTTCGCGCTGGCGGACGGCGCCCGAGCCTTCCAGATTCGCGGGACGCGTTTCGAGTCGCGCCACGTGCGGCTGCTTCAACTGCAATTCGGCCGCGTCTTCGATGGTGACGATGCGTTCTTTTCCGTTGATGAAGCAGGACAGCGCGTTCAGAAGAGTTGTCTTACCGGAGCCGGTACCGCCGGCGATGATGATGTTCAAACGAGCCTTGACCGCGGCTTCCAGCAGTTCCATCATTCCGGGCGAGAGCGCCTTGCGCTCCACCAGATCGGCAGGCATCAGCTTGTCGGTCGAAAAACGGCGGATGGAGAGCAGCGGACCGTCCACCGCCAGCGGCGGGATGATCGCATTGACGCGCGATCCGTCGCTGAGACGGGCGTCCACCATGGGCGTCGATTCGTCGATGCGGCGGCCCACCTGGCTGACGATTTTGTCGATGATCCGCAGCAGGTGCTGGTCGTCGCGGAAGGTGACGTTGGTCAGCTCCAGCAAGCCTTTCTTTTCGATGTAGACCTGGCGGAAGGTGTTGACCAGGATGTCCGAGATGCCCGGATCCTGCAATAGCGGCTCGAGCGGACCCAGGCCGAATACTTCGTCCAGAACCTCATCGCTGATCTGCTGCTTTTCAAGCGAGCTGAGCAGAGTGGGTTCCGCATCGATCAGCTGGATGACAGCCTGGCGCACTTCAGCGCGCACCCGCTGGTTGTCGATGCTGGCCAGCGCCTCCAGGTTGATCTTGTCAACCAGTTTGCGGTGGAGCGTGAACTTCAGCTCCTGGTATTCAGGCTTCAGGCTGGTCTTCTGGCGGCCGGCGTTCTTAAGCAGCCGCTGTTCCCAGGAGATCTGCTGGTTATTCTTGTTTCCGTTTTCTAACGACGTGAACATGTGGATTCCTCAAAACCTCAAACTCGCGAAGTGGCCATCTTCAACTCATGGGCGGGCAGCGGCAGAGGCGCCAGCTTGCCGTTGGAGCCGCACAGACGCTGCGCGACACTCTCAATGGCCCGGCCGAGCTCGTTTTCGGCGCCCAGAGGCTGGCCCAAGGTCACCACGCGGTGAAGGGCAAAATAATCGTTGGGAAGGCTGGCGTGTACGCTGCAGCCAAACAGCTTCTCCATATCGGCGATACTGATTTCCTCGCGCCGCTCCAGCCGATTTACCAATACGTGGAAGCGTTCCTTGGGGAAGCCGAATTGGTTGAGCATGGTGAGCGCCTTGCGCGTCAGGTGCAGGCTGGGCAAGTCTGGCGTGGAAACCATGAACGCGCGCTCGCATTCCGCCGCAGCCATCAGACTGGTGGGGCTGAAAATGGTGGGCAGATCCAGGATCACCCAGTCGTAAATCTGGCAGGCCTGCTCGACCAGCATTCGCAGGCGCGCGCCGTCTACGGGATCCGCGTGGGGAATAGCCGGGGCCGGCAGAATATCCACGCCACCGTAGTTCACGGCCAGCGAATTCCACAAAGCCGCGTCCAAATGCTCCACATGCTGCAAAGCATCCAGCAAAGAATAACTGTGGCTGAGCTTCAAATAGAATCCGATGGTGCCGCCGGTGAGATCGCAATCCGCCAGCAGAACTCGCTTACCCGTCAGCCGATGCAGCGAAAAGGCCGTTTGCGTGGCGATCGTC
>Ga0105239_10003449_pt1 | contig 19358 bp, 19 predicted proteins | sample KBSC44metaG_FD_92761 | JGI IMG/M metagenome (GOLD analysis project Ga0105239, IMG submission 92761) | Corn rhizosphere microbial communities from Kellogg Biological Station, Michigan, USA - KBS C4-4 metaG | ecosystem: Host-associated > Plants > Roots > Rhizosphere > Soil | place: Michigan, USA...
GCTTACGACGATCAGGTCTATGTCGACGACCGCACCATCGACAGCCATATCAAGCGCCTGCGCAAGAAGTTCAAGCAGGTCGACGACAATTTCGATGCCATCGAGACGCTCTATGGCGTCGGCTACCGCTATCGCGAGGCCTGACCTGCCGGGCTTTCCGCCATGAAGGTTCCGTTTGAGCGGCGGCGCGCGCGCTATTCGGCCCTGACACGGCGCATCGTGCTGGTGAATGCCGGCGTGCTGCTCGTCCTCATTGCCGGCGTTATCGGTGTGCAATCGAGTCGAGTCGGGCTGATCGACGAACGCCTCACCGGCATCGAAGCCCAGGCGGAAATCGTGGCCGGCACACTCGCCGAATACGCCACCGATCCCGAAACCCATACGCTGAAGGTCAAACAGGCCGAACCGCTGCTGCGCCAGCTCATCGCACCCACGGCCTTGCGCGCACGTCTTTACCTTCCGGACGGAACGATCGCCGTCGATACTCGCGATCTGCTCGCGCGCAACACCGTGCAGTCGTCCGAGCTTCCGCCTATCGACACCTGGAGCCAGGTCAAGGAGTTCTTCAGCCGGATCTATGACGGTGTGATGGGCATCCGGCCATTCGCCAAGCTCGATCCCTATTTTGAGGCCGGCGACAATGGCCGCGTCTACAGTGAGGTGAACGCGGCCCTCGGCGGCGAGACCGCAAGTGCCCAGCGTGTCGACGAGCAGAACAAACTGGTGCTCTCGGTCGCGGCACCCGTGCAGCGGTTCAAGGCGATCTATGGCGTTCTGATGGTGTCCACCGAAGGAGGAGACATCGACGATGTTCTGCGCGAGGAGCGCGCAACGCTGCTTGAGGTGTTTATCGTCGCCATCGGCGTGATGCTGGCGTCCTCCCTGCTGCTGTCGCGCTTCATTGCCCGTCCGGTTCTGGCGCTGGCCGATGCCGCGGATCGCGTGCGCAGCGGCCATGCCGGGCGCGAGACCATCCCCAGCATGGAGGACCGGACGGACGAGATCGGCGATCTCGCCGCAAGCTTCGCCGCCATGACGCGCGCGCTCTATGACCGCATCGACGACATCGAACGGTTCGCGGCCGATGTCGCCCACGAACTCAAGAACCCGCTGACCTCGCTCAAGAGCGCCGTCGAGATGATGGCGCGGGCGAAGCACGACGAGGCGCGCGAGCGGCTCATGGGTATCATCCGCAACGACGTGAAGCGTATCGACCGGCTGATCACCGACATCTCGGATGCCTCGCGCTTGGATGCCGAGCTCAGCCGCGAGATGAGCGAGCCCATCGACCTTACCCACCTGCTCGAGACGATCGTCGAGGTCTATCGCTACACCGAAAATCCGAAGAACGTTCAGATCGCCCTGCATCTCGACATTCCGAAGAACGCAATCGTGCTCGGGCGCGACGAGCGGCTGGGACAGGTGTTCCGCAACCTCATCGACAACGCGATCTCGTTCAGTCCCGACAACGGCACGGTGACCGTTTCAGCCACGTCTGAGCGCGGGCTCGCACGAATCCTGGTCGAGGATGAGGGGCCGGGTATTCCGCCGGACAATCTCGAAACCATCTTCGAGCGGTTCTACACCGAACGTCCGCACGAACATGATTTCGGCAAGAATTCCGGGCTCGGCCTTTCCATCGCGCAGCAGATCGTAATCAGCACCCGCGGACGCATCCGGGCGGAAAACCGAGAAAGCGGCGGCGCGCGGTTTATCGTCGAGCTTCCGCTGGCCGCGGTGCGAGTCTGAGATGTCCGTCAATATCCACGCAACCTGCATTCGCCTCGACGGAGCCGCCAAACCGTTCGCGGCCCCGCGTTCGGCGGGAGTGCTTCTGCTCGGCAGGAGCGGAGCGGGCAAATCGGACCTGGCACTTCGCCTCATTGCCATGGGCGCGAAGCTTGTCAGCGACGACCGCACGGACCTGTTCCTGCAAGCCAGTCACCTCTTCGCGCGCGCGCCGGCGAACATCAAAGGGCTCATAGAGATTCGAGGGCTGGGGATTGTCGCCCTGCCTGATGCGGCCAAAGCGCGCGTGGCGCTGGCGGTAACCCTGGAAAGGCCGAAAACGCGGCTTCCGCGACGGGAGTTCTATCAGCCGCCGGGCCGCTTGCCCGTGCGCATCCCTCTGCTAAGACTTCCGCCCTTCGAAGCCTCCACGCCGGAGAAAATCGTGCTGGCGGTGGCGGCGTTCGAACGGGGTCTTTTCCGCGAAAGCGCACACCTTATATGACATGCATGCCCGGGGCATTTTCTTCATGATCGGCATCGTTCTCGTCACCCATGGACGGCTGGCGCAGGAATTCATCTCCGCAATGGAACACATGGTCGGACCGCAAACGCATCTGCGCGCGGTCTGCGTCGGGCCGGAGGACGACATCGAGCGCCGTCAGCGCGAGATCGCAGCAGCGGCGAAAGCCGTCGATCTCGGCAAAGGCGTAATCATCGCGACCGACATGTTCGGCGGCACGCCGTGCAATCTCGCGCTCACACTTCTGGACCGCGGCAAGATCGAGGTGCTCGCGGGCGTCAATCTGCCGAGCCTCATCAAGCTGATCGAAGTGCGCAACCGGCTGCCGCTCGACCAGGCCGTGAAGGATGCGATTACAGCCGGACGCAAATATATGCGCGCGGGTTCGCTCGATCTCGCCGGCGGGGCCTGAACGCATGGCGGACGGCACGCGCCTCTGCGCCACGGTCAAGATCACCAACAAGCGCGGTCTTCATGCGCGCGCCTCGGCCAAGATCGTGGAAGCTTCCGCCCGTTTCCAGTCTCAAATTACCGTGACCAAGGACGGCCAGTCGGTCGACGGCCGCTCGATCATGGGGCTGATGATGCTGGCGGCAAGCTACGGAAGCGAAGTGGAAGTCTGCGCGGAAGGCCCCGACGCCGGCGAGGCGCTCAAGGCCATCCTGGCATTGGCCGAGGCGAAATTCGGCGAAGAATAAGACCCCGCCCATTGCGCGCCCTCAATGGCCGCGCCACTCTCGGCCGCGCTGGAGGGGGATGAGATGGGTCCAAGCAACAGGCTGCCGGTATGGGGCGCTGCAGCGATCGTCGCTCTGACACTGGCGCTGGCGTGGTGGTTGATTCCGTCGCTGCATTCGTCTTCGAGCGGCGCGCAGGTCGCCGATCAATTCCCCAATGACGATTTCCCATCGACATACAAGCCGCGGCCTTCCAAGCCGACGCTGATTCGTGGCGCCACGGTTCTGACGGCAACCGACAAGGAAATCGGCTCGGGCGACGTGCTGATAGTCGACGGCAAGATCGAGGCTGTCGGACAGCATCTCGACGCACCCCAAGGCGCGGTTGTGATCGATGGCAAGAACAAGTTCGTCACGCCGGGCATCATCGACATCCATTCGCATCTCGGCGTCTATCCCTCGCCTTCAAACGAAGCGACCTCGGACGGCAACGAGGCGACCAAACCCTCGACACCGGAAGTCCGCAGCGAGAATTCCGTGTGGCCGCAGGACCCAGGTTTCACGCGCGCGCTCGCCGGCGGCGTCACGGCGATGCAGATCCTTCCCGGCTCCGCCAATCTGATCGGCGGACGTTCGGTGGTGCTGAAAAACGTCTGGTCGACAACCACACAGGGCATGAAATTCCCCGGCGCGCCTTACGACCTCAAAATGGCCTGCGGCGAAAATCCCAAGCGCGTCTATGGCGAGAAAGGCGGACCGCAGACCTTGATGGGCGACGTCGCGGGCTATCGCGCGGCGTTCGCAAAAGCAGCCGCCTACCGCGCGAGCTGGCGCAAATACTGGAAGACCAAAGCGGGCGATCCGCCCGATCGCGACATCGGCCTCGAAACGCTGGCGCTGGTGCTCGACAAGAAGATTCCGGTGCAGATGCACTGCTATCGCGGCGACCAGATGGCAACGATGATCGACGTGATGCACGAGTTCGGTTTCCGCATCGCCGCGTTTCATCATGCGGCGGAGGCCTACAAGGTTGCCGACCTCCTGAAGAAGAACGACATCTGCGCAGTGATGTGGGCCGACTGGTGGGGCTTCAAGATGGAGGCCTATGACGGCATCCCGGAGAACATCGCGATGGTCGATCATGCCGGCGCCTGTGCGACGATCCATTCCGACGATCCGATCGGCATCCAGCGCCTCAATCAGGAAGTGGCCAAGGCGATGGCGGCGGGACGGCGCATGGGCTATCCCATCACGCGCGCACACGCGATAGCGTGGATGACGCGCAACCCGGCGAAGGCACTCGGCATTCTCGATAAGACCGGCACACTCGAAGCCGGAAAGATGGCCGATGTCGTGGTGTGGGACCATGATCCCTTCAGCGTCTACGCTCACGCAGAGAAGGTCTTTATCGACGGCGCCCTGCTCTACGACCGCAGCAACCCGAAGCTCAGTCCACGGAGCGATTTCGAACTCGGCCAGGAACAAAACGGCCACACCGGAGGAGCAGGACAATGAGGACGCCGCTGTTCAAGCTCCTCACAATCGGGTTGTCGCTTTGCGCTTTCGGTGGTGCGGCCTTTGCGCAGCCGCAAGACGGCCAAGCAAGGATGGCCACGCTTATCAAGCACGCCCATCTTTATACGGTTGGTTCTGCCGGAACGTTGAACGACGCTGATGTGCTGATTCAGAGCGGAAAGATCGTGCAGGTTGGTGCGAACTTGGCCGCACCTTCCGGCGCCAAAGTCATGGACGCCCATGGTAAACCAGTGACGCCGGGCCTTATGGTTTCGTGGGCGCCATTGGGGATCAATGAGCTCGATCTGGTCGCGGAAACGAACGATTCCGCGCCGAACCAGTCGCTGGACAGCGCGGCGTTCGATGTCGCCGATGCGATCAACCCGAACTCCTCGCTCATCCCGGTCGCGCGCATCCGTGGCGTCACGCGCTCGCTCACCACGCCGGTCGATTGCGGCGATGTGTTCTGCGGCACCGCGGCGGTCATTCATCTGGGTCAGGGTCCCGATCTGATCGTGAAGCGGCAGGCCGGCGTGCTTGCCGAACTCGAGCCGAATGGCGGCTCTGGCCAGAAAAATTCGCGGCCCGACATCTGGAACAAATTTCGCGAGACACTCGACGATGCGCGAGAATATTGGGCACAACGCGCCGGCTATCACCGGCCCGGCGGCAGCCGCGACCAGCGCAGCAACCGCATCGATCTCGACGCACTCGGCCCGGTGATCCAGGGCAAAGAACCGCTGCTGGTCCATGTCGAGCGCGCCTCCACCATCCGCCAGGTTCTGCAATATGCCCAGACCAACAAGCTGAAGCTCGTCATCATGGGCGCCGGCGAGGCGTGGGAGGTCGCGAGTGAACTCGCGGCTGCGCATGTGCCGGTCGTGCTCGACAATGACCTCAACCTGCCTTTCAGTTTCTCCGATCTCGGCGCCACGCTGAAGAACGCCGCGCGGCTCGACGCGGCCGGGGTCACGGTCGTGTTTCAGCCGCAGAACGACGATCCCGCGCATTACGCGCGCACCATCACCCAGATCGCAGGCAACGCCGTCGCCAACGGCATGAAATGGGATCATGCGCTCGCCGCGATCACGAAGAACCCGGCCGAAGTCTGGGGCATCGCCGACACCTACGGCACGCTCGAACCCGGCAAGGATGCCGATGTGGTGATCTGGGACGGCGATCCGCTCGAGGTCACAAGCGCGCCGACTGCGGTCTTCATCAAGGGTGTGGCGATGCCGATGACTTCGCGACAAACTGAGCTGCGCGACCGTTACCGCGATCTGGCGAAGAAGAACCCGCCGCACGGCTATCGTTAAAAGATGAAGCGATTTCCGGTCCTTCTTGCAGCGCTGCTTGCAATCGGCCTGACGCAGCCCGCCTTCGCGGATGAAGCCGCGCCCGCGCCAACCACCGTGCTTGCACCGATGGAGGCGCATCCCGCGCTCTCGACCGTGCATGGCAAAAAAGGCACGGCCTATCTCTTCGGATCGGTTCACGTGCTGCCGCAACAGGTCGACTGGCACACGAAATCAATCGACGCGGCCATCGCGAAGGCTGACGTCTTCGTGTTCGAGTTGCCTGTCGAGGAAGACCTTCAAACGCACATCCAGAACTATGTGAAGACGCGCGGCACACTGCCGCCGGACAAGCACCTGCGCGATATGCTCTCGCCGAAGGCGCGTGAAGCGTTCGACCGCGAGATCGCCAGGCTGCCGATGCCCGCATCCGCTTTCGACCACATGCGGCCGTGGCTCGCCGACGTGACGATCGATGTCATGGACATCCAGAACCAGCACTATTCCCGGCAGGCGGGCATCGAGGAACAGCTGAAGAAGGAGATCGCAGCCCGGAACAAGCCGGTCATCGGGCTCGAAACCGTCGATCAGCAACTATCCCTGCTGGTTCCCGACGATCCGAAAGTCGAATTGCAGAATTTCGAATCCGATCTCGAGAATGCGAAAGCGGACAACGACAAGATCGGCCCGCTGCTCGATGCCTGGATGCAGGGCGATGTGCGCAAGCTCGCACACCTGACTGCCGCCGACATGAAAGACTATCCGCAGCTGCGCAAAGTGCTCATCGAAGACCGCAACCAGGCTTGGGTGAGAAAGATCGTCGCGCTGCTGGACGAGAACAAGACCTACTTCATCGCCGTCGGCGCCGCGCATCTGGTGGGACCGCGCGGCGTGCCGGCGCTTCTGCGCAAACAGGGCCTCAAAGTCGACGGGCCCTAACCCCGAAACCCCGTTGCCACGAGATAAAGCTCCACCGATTCCGCGCGTGACGCCGGCGGCTTCACGTGCTTGACCTCGCGAAACAGCTTTTTCACGCGCGCGAGCAATTCGCCGCTCGCGCCACCCTGAAACACTTTGCCGACGAACACGCCGCCCGGCTTCAGCACATCCTCGGCGACATTCAGTGCTGCTTCGAACAGCGCCACGGTGCGCAGATGATCGGTGGCGCGGTGGCCTGTCGTCGGCGCGGCCATATCGGTGAGCACGATATCGGCCGGCCCGTCGAGCGCTTCCTTGAGCCGCGCCGGCGTGTCGGAATCGAGCAAATCGCATTGCAGCACGGTCACACCCGCGAGGGGCTCGGTCTCCAGAATATCGGCCGCGACGATCCTGCCACTCTCGCCCACACGTTTGGCAGCGACCTGGCTCCAACCGCCAGGCGCCGCGCCGAGATCGAGCACGCGTGCGCCCTTCTTCAGGAAACGGTACTTGTCATCCAGCTCGACCAGCTTGAACGCCGCGCGCGAGCGGAAGCCTTCCTGCTTGGCCGCGCGCACATAGGGATCGTTCAGCTGCCGCTCCAGCCAGCGCCGCGAGGACAGCTTGCGCGTCTTCGCGTTCTTCACGCGCACGCGCACTTCGCCGCGGCCGGATTTATCGGGTGGTCGTGAAGTCATGCCCGCGCTTCTAGCATCAATTCGCGCAGCATGCCTTCGCGCAACCCCCGGTCCGCGACGCGCAGCCGCGTGCAGGGCCAGAGCGTGTGGATCGCGGCAAAGATTGCGCAGCCCGGGATCACAAGATCGGCGCGGTCCGGCCCCACGGGTCCGATGGCCGCGCGTCCCGCGTGATCCAGCCCGATCAACCGGTCCACGACGTGCAGAATCTCTGCGGAGCCATGCCAGCTCGCATCGACCGTCGCGCGCACATAGCGCACGAGGTCCATCGCCACCGCGGCGAGTGTCGTCACCGTGCCTGAGGTTCCGAGCAGGTGATAGGTTTCGGCATGAAACGGCGCGATAGCGTCCATGGCCTCTCGCGCCTTTGCGAAGCGTTCGACCATGCAGGCCCGCATGGCCTCGAACGAGGCGCGATCCATTGCGGCATGGGCCCTGTCCTCCGCCAGGCTCACCACGCCCACCGGCACCGACGCGAAATGGACGATGCGCGGGCCACCCTCGCGCCGCATCCAAATGATCTCGCTCGAGCCGCCGCCGATGTCGAACACCAGCGCGCCTTGATAGTCCTCACCGATCAGCGGCGCGCAGCCGGTGGCGGCAAGACGCGCCTCTTCTTCGGGCGTCACGATGCTGAGCGCGATGCCGGTCTCGGCGCGGACGCGGTCGATCAGATCCTGCGCGTTCGTGGCGTCGCGCGCAGCCGCAGTCGCGATGGCATAGACATGGGTCGCCTGGGTCGCGCGGATGTGCTCCGCGCAGACTTTGAGCGCCGCCAAAGTGCGTTCGATGGCGGCCTCGGAGAGTCTGTGGGTCTGCGCCACCCCCTCGCCCAGCCGGACGATGCGCGAAAAGGAATCGACCACGCGGAACCCGCCATCGGCGGCCGGGCGCGCGATCAGGAGCCGGCAGTTGTTGCTGCCAAGGTCCAGCACCGCCAGAACCGGCGCACGTCCCCCTCCCCGCCGCCCGCCGCGCCGGCGCTTTGCCGATCTGGACAAGCCCTCTCCTGATTTCCCCACCCGCCACGCTAACATGACGGACGCGCCACGAAGCAACGGACTCTCTGGGACAAAACGCCGAATTGGCCTCTGGAAAGCACGGCTTCTCCGTCCAGGGAAAGCGGCTCCTTGAAAGCAGGGACGCAGGCGCGACATTGCGCCACCCGGCAAAGCGCGGCTCCTTCAGAGTGCAATAGCGGAATTTGAGGGAAACGGACTTTCGATCGAACCAGCCAGGGAGGCGGCAGGAACCCGACGCTTGAAAGCGGCGGCCAGCTTGCGTAGACAGGCGGCCCGTTGGGGGATCGTCTAACGGTAGGACTGCAGACTCTGACTCTGCCTATCTAGGTTCGAATCCTAGTCCCCCAGCCAGCCAGGCCCGGTATTATGGCGCAAACGCCGGAAGTAATTCCAGCGGGCTTGCCTATCTTCCTCCCCCATGAGCGAACCGATTGCAGTTCTGGCCCTCCGCCGGAAGCGTGACCTGATCTCTGGCACCATTGCCAAGTATGAAAAGCTCTTGCTGGGTGCCCAGCACGATCTAGCGCACGTCAATTCGGCGTTACGCCTGTTTGAGGTGACTGGCGAGGCTGCCGATCTCCCGCCCTATGTGGACCTAAACAGAGTCCTACGGCGGGGCGAGACAACGGCGATCTGCATGGCGGCTTTGGAGAAGGAAGGCCCGCTGGACACCCGCCAGCTTGCCATGCGGGTCATCAGGGCTAAGGGCTTTTCCGAGACGGACAAGGTGCTGGCCCAGACCATCGCGCTCCGGGTGGTTCAAACGCTTCGGATGCGGGCGAGGCGAGGAAAGGTCGAAAGCGTCACGCGGACCAAGGGCGTCTGCATCTGGCGGATTCCGAAAGGGCCGTGGATGCCTACGGAATTGCCGCTCTAGGCAGGCCTTGGGGTCTCTTGGGCATGACGCCATACTGCCAATTCTCTTGGAGGACAGCCAATGGCGGATTTACCCCCTGCGTTCAAACGCCTTGAGGAAGCTATGCGCTCACTAGCGACATTTAATGCGGCCGGGATCGCAGGAGCGATTGGCCTCATGCAACGCCCGGGGCCGATTGCACTTGATCTTAGACTTTCGGCTCTGTTCTTTGTGGGCGGCTTGCTAAGCGTCGTAGTTGCTTGGATCAGCGGGATAAATCGCGACTTTGTAATGGTTCGACGATCTGGTGCGCTGGAAACCTACCAAGCTGACATGAGCTATTTTATTAAAGTCATGCGGGCGATGCTGACTCCCTGCCTTTTTTCTCTCGTTCTTTTCCTTGTGGGAGTATTCCTAGCATTTGCGGGCGTTGGGGGATTTTCAGACCTCAAACTGTAACAGTGCCTAAGCGCCAGCCGCCCCTTGAGGGGCGCTGCGCGACTTGATTCAATGGAAGTGAGTGATTCGCTTGGGTTGCAGCCCTGCGCATCGCGATAACTTGGCCGCTCTCCAGCCGTGTCACCGAATCAAAGGTAACACGGCACGGGAGAGTTTGTCATGTCAGTACACGCAATTCATTCGCCGGCCGACCTAGACAAATTCGAGCCCGTTGCGGATTTGGCTGTCGATCCAGGAATACGGCATTACGTGCTTATTCTGCGAAGCCAAGGCATAGAAACGTTTGAATCTTGCGAGGGCGGCGAAGGCCACTCCTATCCAGAGCCAACAATCCGCTTCCACGGAAACAATGGCGAAGGCTTCAAAGCTCTGAGTATTGCGATGTCTTTTGGATTGCCCGTGCTGGCTTTGCGCCGCACTTGGGATGTCATTGATGGAGAATTGACCGGCCCTTGGTGGGAAATGACTTTCCGCACCAAGGGAGTCGTCGTCATGCCAGACGCGAATTAAGCGTTTTCCGTTAGGAGAGACGCTTACAGTGATCGCAGAGCGGGTGACCGCCGGTCCCCGGCTCCTTGTTGTACCATTCGATATTGTTCCCTTCGGTGCATGACGTGTTGTTGTGATGCACCTTCGTTCCGGGTTTCTTTGAGTGGAAGGCGTTGGTCTTCATTTCAAAATCTTCCTTCTAGAAGATAGGCACTCGCCCACAATCGGGCTTGCCGGAATCGTTCAGTGATTCGCAGGGTGCGCGCAATGCGGGGGGCAGAAGAAAAGCAAGTGGCGGGCGTGAAAAACACGCTCGCGAATCACGCGACCCGATGCCGCTGCCAATACCCGCTGAAATCCACACTCGGCTTAGACTTCATTGCCAGATGCGCAACCGCGCGGGTCTGCTCGCCATTGGAGACGCGGCGATTGTCTTCGCGCCATGACGCTTCCTGCGCGTAGCGGAGCAAGTACGTTCCGGCGATGTGATGGTGGTGGCCGATCTCTGCGCGGCGCATGCGGCTAAAAAATTCCTCCGCCATGTTCGTGCAAGCACCATCGGCGCTGTAAGCCTCTTTGTGGTTGATGCGGCGCATTTCAAAGCGCGCGTTCAATCCGTCCCAGCACGCTGCCCCAGCATGTGACGAACGGCAGGATGCATCCCGCCCAGAAGATGAGCCTGATCCATCATTGCGACATTGCCAACGCCATGATCCTCGCCCTGGCCGGGGCGATGGATGGGCACATCGTCAATATCGTTGATGAGGCACCGACCTCGATCTATGAACTGCTCGCGCTTATCGGCGAGACGATGGAGCCTTCCGCCGAACCGCTATCCAACCCGTGACATCTCCATGTCGATGGCGCGCTGGCACGTGACCTCGGTTTTCGACCGACCGTGCGCACCGTTTATCAGGCCGCGCAGGAAAAGCTGATGTGAACGAAGTCGGCGACCGACCCCACCTGGAACCTCACGACGTCCGCTAATAGGCTTCGATCGAGTGCTTCATCGAGCCGCGACCGGATGACTGCATATGATCAGCGCGGATGCCCGCGCAGGTTACCAACTGGACGTGACGCCGTTGCTCGTCCGCGCGCTTCGGGCCCCCGCCGAGGCCGAGCAGGAGGAGATGCTCTCGCACGGCAATGGTCGTGTTCGCAGAGGATGGCGCCCGGCGCGGCATTCGAACTAGCTAGGCTGCAGGCAAGCGACGCGGGCGTCAGTCGTTCGCCAGAAATTCCGACACCGCTTCGATCTGCTCCTGGGTCATAGCTCCGGCATTGTTGTCCATCTTGTCGTGATAGCGCGTGCGCACATTGAACGACAGGAGTTGAGCACTCAGATAGTCGGCATGCTGGCCCGCGAGCCGCGGAACGGCGCCACTTCCTTCGCCCCGTGCCCCGTGGCAGCGTTGGCAGGCCGGAACGGTCGCGCCGGCGCCTTCCATGTAGATCTTTCTGCCCAATGAAACGGCCTGGCCGCGTGTGCCAGAAGCTGTCGGCGCCTGGCTCGCGAAGTACCAGCCAATGCCATTAATCTGATCGGGACGGATATGCGTCGCGATATCCCACATGGCGTGGATGGCGCTGGGCGTCTGTGTGTTGGGATCGCGAAACGACGAAAGCCGTTGCCAGATATAGGCCGCTTGCTGACCGTTGAGCCGCGGTACGGAATGCGAAGTGCTGTTACCGCCGACGCCATGGCAGCTCTCGCACGGCGCCACGATTTTCCGTATGGCGTCGCTGTTCTCGGCCGCCCCGACGGGCGCGGCTAGAAGGACGCTGCCCAAAGCCAGCGCTATTACAGCCTTCTTCATGCCACTCTCCCGGTCTGAATCGGATCAGACTGCATTCTGAAGTGCTCCGTTACAAGCTGCACTCACCCCATGGCAATTTGATTACGTACTGTGCGCACTCCGGAGCGGACCCGGACGCGCGCTCGACGGTACCGTCCTTTCGTGGCGCTGCCCGAACGTTGACGAGAATCAAAGCCTTGGAAGCCCGTCGGCGGGTATACTGCGTCATTGTCGGGCAACCGCCGTAGCAAAGTCATCGATCTGCGTGATCGTTTGCGGAGGCACATGGCTGAAATCACCGGCGTTCGCGGGCTGACGAGCCAGGAAGCAGGCAATCGACTCAAGACGTTCGGGCCGAACACACTTCCCGATCCCGAGCGGCGCAACGTTGCGCGGATCGCATGGGAAGTCGTTCGTCAGCCTATGTTCGCGCTCCTGCTCGGTGGCGGCGCGATCTATCTTGTTCTCGGCGAGCCGGTCGATGCGGTCGTCCTGGCCTTGTTCGCTACCTTGTCGGTTTCTATCAGCATCGTTCAGGAAACGCGTAGCGAGCGCGTGCTTGAATCATTGCGCGATCTTGCCAGCCCTCGCGCGCTCGTCATTCGTGACGGCGAACGCAAACGCATCGCGGGAGGCGAAGTCGTGCCTGGTGACATTTTGATCCTGGCCGAGGGCGACCGCGTTCCAGCAGATGCCATCCTGATAGACGGCCATGACGTACTGGCGGATGAATCACTGCTGACGGGTGAATCCGTCCCCGTTCGCAAGCGCGCGTCGGCGAACGAGACAGGCTGGGGTCCGGCGGGCGGGGAGGACTTGCCCTATGTGTTCTCGGGCACCTTGATCGCTCGCGGCGCGGGCATCGCTCGCGTCGTCTCGACCGGCCTTCACTCCGAAATGGGAAAGATCGGCCAGGCCCTCCAAGGTATCAGCTTTGAGCAGCCGCGATTGCAGGCGCAGCTAAGCTGGCTTGTGCGCGACTTTGGGCTGATCGGCATAACGGTCGCGGCGCTGGCCGTTATCCTGTACGGCCTGCTGCGCGGTTCCTGGCTGCAAGCGGTCCTAGGCGGCATCGCAATCGGTATGTCGGTGCTGCCGGAAGAAATTCCGCTTGTGCTTGCTGTCTTCATGGCTATGGGCGCGTGGCGAATTTCGCGAGCCCGCGTCCTCACAAGACGCGCCGCAGCAATCGAAACACTTGGGTCGGCAACCGTCCTTTGCACCGACAAGACCGGAACGCTCACAGAAAACAGGATGCGGGTTGAGCTGGTGGTTGCCGATGGCAACCTGTGGCGACAGGCGGACGCACTGCCACCTGGCGAATGGCCGGAAGACATCCTGCATGCAGCGCTAGGCGCAAGTGCGCCCATTCCAACAGACCCCATGGATCGCGCGATCCACGATACCGCGGCCTTGTTCGAGCGCCGTGCGCGAGGCGACATCCTGCAAAGCTATGGCCTGCGGCCCGATCTGTTTGCGACAACGAATTTGTGGAGCGGCGCGGATGACGCTTCGGCCGCAGCCTATGCCAAAGGCGCGCCCGAAGCGATCGCCGAACTGTGCCGTCTGCCTGAAACTCGGCGCGCCAAATTGCTGGCGGAAGTCGATGCCATGGCGGCACAGGGCATCCGGCTACTAGCTGTCGCCGAAGCCGAGGTCTCCATTGCGGACGGCAATCGTCCGAAGTCCCAACGCGACATTCTGTTCAAATACCTGGGACTTATGGGGTTTGCCGATCCGCTCCGCGCGACGGTGCCGAATGCCGTCGCGGAGTGCCGGAACGCCGGCATCAGAGTCGTCATGATCACCGGCGACTATCCAGCAACGGCCCGCGCTATCGCGCGGCAGGCGGGTATCGATGCCGAGCGGGCAATTTCGGGCGACGACATCGACAGGCTCGACGATGCGGCCCTCGCGGAGGCGATCAAGTCCAGCAGCGTTTTCGCGCGCATCAGGCCGCAGCAGAAGCTGCGACTGGTCGAGGCCCTGAAACGCGACGGTGAGATCGTCGCCATGACGGGCGATGGCGTGAACGATGCACCGGCCATGAAAGCGGCTCACATCGGCATCGCTATGGGCGGGCGCGGAACCGACGTGGCCCGCGAAGCAAGCTCGCTCGTTTTGCTCGACGACGATTTTGCGTCCATCGTCCGCACGATAAGGCTCGGACGCCGAATCTACGACAATATTCGCAAGGCGATCCAATACATCGTCGCCGTTCATATTCCGATTGCGGGGCTTGCCGTACTGCCCCTGCTGTTCGGATTGCCGCTCATGTTGATGCCGATCCAGATTGCGCTCCTAGAAATGGTGATCGATCCGGCATGCTCCATCGTCTTCGAGTCCGAAATCGAAGAAGCCGATGTAATGCGACGCCCGCCGCGCAGGCCAGACGCGCCAATCTTGTCGAAGCACGCCGCACGATGGGCCGTTATCCAGGGGCTTGCGGCGCTTCTGATCGTTGCCGCCTCACTCTATATCGGCACGCACAATGCCATGCCGGAGGGCGATCTCAGAGCCCTGGTATTCACCACGCTCGTCCTCATGAACGTCGGTTTGATCGTCGTCAATCGCTCGTTCCGCGCGTCTTTATCGGATGCCTTCCTGCGGCCGAATCCGACACTCTGGATACTGGTCTGCGTCGTCGCCATGGTGCTTGCGGCGGCCGTGTACTGGCATCCGGCGCAAACCCTGTTTCACTTCGGGCCGCTTTACTGGGACGACCTGGCGATTTGCCTGGGCGCCGGAGCGGTACTCATTGCTCTGCTTGAAGCCGGAAAGAAATTCGCCGCCAGAGGATAGCGTGCGGCGACTACAGCGCGCTGTCAGGATTGACCCGCCAGAGAGACCCCATTGGCAGCGTCGCTCGTGGGCCAACAAGTCCTTTAACCGCTTCGACCGGGGTCAAATCTATCGCCCGGTTCGCTAGCCCGATTTGATCTCGATCAGAGAAATCTTTCCGTATGACAGGCTGGATGGGCTTGCACGCATACTGGAGGCGCACCGTGAAAGCCATCTTCGTACCGATGTTGGGAACCCAGAGCGACCATCATGCGCTCACTGCCGCCAAGTCTCTGGCGGCAAGGTTCGGCGCTACGGTCAACTGCGTCCACGTTCGCCTCGACATAAACGCTGACCTTGCGCTCGCGACGCGCGAGGTCACTTGGCGAATCGAACGTGAGGAAAACGAACGATCCGCGATCGCGCGCGCCGAATTCGACCGCGGGTTTGGATCGGGGACCGCTGGCGGCGCTTCGCAATCCGGCATCAATGCACAATGGCGCGAAATCGTAGGCTACCCTTCCGACGAGTACGCCTATCACGGGCGCATGCACGACGTTGTCGTGGTCGCTCGGGAAAAGCTCCTGCCGGAGCATTGCGGAGAAATCGTAATGGAGACTGGACGGCCCGTCATTATTGCGTGCGCGCGACCGGTCGAAAAAATCGGCGAGACTGTTTTGGTCGCGTGGAACAATTCGGCCGAATCCGCAAAGGCGCTTACGGCTGCGATGCCTCTCCTCTGCAGGGCAAAGAAAGTGGTTCTCGCCGGAAGTCCCCCGGCCATAATCGATGAAGAGGAAGCGCGTCAATCGCTTGAACAACTGCGGGAGTTGCTGAGTTTTCATGCAATCCAGCCGGAAATTCGCCTTCTGACGAAAGCGGATGGCGACGAAGCGAACGCCATCAAGGAAGCCGCGTATGAGGCGAACTGCGATCTCGTGGTCATGGGTGCGTATGGCCACAGCCGGCTCCGCGAATATCTGTTTGGCGGCGTCACGCGCGAATTCCTGAAGGAATGCGAGATCCCCGTGATGCTTCTTCACTAGAGCGGCGCACGATGAGACGTTGATCGGCGGGGATAGTAGATCAGCCGTTCGATCCGATCCTTACACGCCCCAAAGCGTTGAAGAATCAAATTGACATTTCTGCGGCAGATCAATTTTGCAAACCGCGTGACGCGATAGCGTTCTCCTGAAACCGGAGACAGGATTTTGCGATGGAGATCGATATGTCTGAACGCGCGCACATTGTGCAAAAATCAATTGCGGGTCTTGTCGCGCTTCTGGTGAGTGGCGCGTCCGCCTCCGCGATGCAGTATCAAGCGCTCGACTACAGCTACGCGGGCAACTACGGGACCGTGGTCGCGGGCATGAGCGGCGGGCACGCCGGGGGTTATAGTCGATATGACTTCTATGTGATCGACCATCAGAAACGGTATCGCTTCCACGCCATCTACTGGCCGGATGCGAACGCGGCGCCTGTCGAGCTGAACCCGTTTAACTCTCCCTATTCCCAAGTGAGCGCCGTCAGCGGCAATCGGCAAGTGGGAACGGCGTCTGTCCTCATCAACGGGACCTATTACGCCCGCGCGATACTCTGGCGCGGAACCGCAAAGAGCGCTCGCGACATCACCATGACCGGCTACGACAACAGTTCTGCGTCCGGCCTTCATGGTAATCAGGTCGTCGGACAAGCCAACGGCAATGCAACGGGCGGTTATGTTCACGCCGTCGTCTGGGATCTCACGAATTCGTCGATTGCCGATCTCAACGGAAGCGATCATCAGGAATCCGGCGCGGTGGCGACAAACGGCACCCAGCAGGTTGGCTGGGCCACGGACCCGTCCGGCGCCGACGATCACGCCATGCTATGGTCCGGTACGCACGACAGTCAGATCGATCTGCACCCGGCCAAATTCTCTCTGTCGTTCGCCACGGGCATCGACGGCCAGTCCCAGGTCGGTATTGGCGAGACGCTGTCGGCCGCGCACGCGTTGCTCTGGCATGGCAGCGCCGCAAGCGCCGTCGATCTGAATCCGGCCGGCTACGCCGACAGCTACGCCACGGCGGTGAGCGGAAACAAGCAGGTCGGATACGCGACAAAGTCCGACTTCAAATATCATGCGATGGTGTGGTCGGGAAAAGCTGCGAAGTTTGTCGACCTGCAGGCGTTCCTGCCTTCGTCTCTCACGCAGTCTTATGCGACAAGCATTGATGCGTCGGGAAACATCGGCGGCTATGCGACGGAAGCAGATGGCACACCGCACGCTATTGTCTGGCAGCCGCTGAAATAAGTCTCAAATGCAGTGGTGCGAGTCATCATTTGCGAAAGGACATCGTCGAATCGCGCGCGAATGCGAAGTACTCGCACGACGCGCGATCGAATTTACGCGGTCATCAAATTGGAATTCCAATCGAAAGGATTCGGTTTGCAATTTGCAGCGACGTCAACAAACGAATTTCACTTGACAGCATGCTAGCGATGTTTGTCTGCTCTCAAACGGTGATCGCCAACGACGACGTATCGGTCGAGTTCGGCCCTGACGTCGATGGACGCGATCAAGGGCTGCACGCCGCGTTAACGGGGCGGCCCTGATAGGCAGGGTGACCATGTATTCCGGCACACGTCGCCGGAAAGCCTGAGCCCAGCGATCGCCTGTAGGATGCGCTTTCTAGAGAAGTTGTGCGGTCATCGAGCGATCACTCCTGACTGCATGATTTCCAAGAGCGCCGAGCCATTTCGAACGATTATTTGTAATGAAGGGACAGATGCATGAGAACCGGCAACACGTTTGTCTGCGCGTCGCTGCGCGCGATGTCGATGCTATTGGCCCTGCTTGCCGTGCCATCCGCGGCCTTGGCACAGGCCGGCGCCACCTGGACGACTCCGGCGGGCGATCTACAAGGCACGCGCTACAGTTCGTTGGGTGAAATCACCACCGCCAACGCCGGCTCGTTGGTCGAGGAGTTCAATTTCCCCACCAATCAGATTGCCAGTCACGAGGGCAATCCGCTGGTGGTGAACGACGTCATGTACGTCGTCACGCCGTGGCCGAACAAACTCATCGCCATGGATCTGACCAAGCCCGGCACGCAGCGTTGGGTCTTCGACCCGAACACCAATGGCGACGCGCGCGGCATCGCGTGTTGCGACGTCGTCAATCGCGGCGCCTCCTATGCCAAAGGGCTGGTGGTCTACGCGATGCTGGACGGTCATGTCGTTGCGGTGGACGCCGTCAAGGGCACGCAGGTTTGGAAAACCGCAGTCGCCTCGCCGACGCTCGGCGAAGTTCTGACCGGCGCACCGATCATCGTCGGCAACAACGTCATCGTTGGCAATTCCGGCGGCGAGACGGGCGTTCGCGGCTGGATCCAGGCGCTCAACCTCACCTCCGGTAGACCGGTCTGGAAGGCTTACAACACGGGCTCCGACAAGGACGTGCTGATCGGCCCGAATTTCCATCCCTATTACGCGAAGGATCAGGGCACCGATCTTGGTGTATCCACCTGGCCCAACAACATGTGGCAACAGGGCGGCTCTACGGTGTGGGGCTGGCTGACCTACGATCCAAAAACGAAACTGCTGTTCTACGGGACCGCGCAGCCGGGTGTTTGGAATCCCGATATGCGGCCCGGCGATAACAAATGGTCCAGCGCCATCATCGCGCGCGACCCGCAGACGGGCGAGGCGGTTTGGGCCTATCAGCTCACGCCACATGACAATTGGGATTATGACGCGGTCAACGAGAACATCGTCGCCGATGTTCCCTTCAAAGGGAAAACCGCTCACGTCATCATGCACTTCAACAAGAATGGCTATGCCTACATGCTGGACCGCAAGACGGGCAAGGTGCTCAGCGCCAACCCGTTCGCACCCAGCGGCGTGACCTGGGCCACGGGCGTAGACCTGGCCACGGGCCTGCCGCAACTTGTCGAGGCGGAGCAAACGCATCAGGGCGTCGAAACCAACGGAGATTGCCCCTCGGCGCTTGGCGGCAAGGATTGGGAGCCGGCGGCGTATTCGCTCTCCACCAAGCTGTTCTACATTCCGGCGATCAATTTCTGTCAGAATCTCTACCCGATGCTGGCGCTCTATCTGGCCGGCACACCCTTCGTCGGCAATTCGATCAGCCTTTATCCGGGCGGCAGCAACATGGGCGCGCTGATCGCGTGGGATCCCTCGCAGGGCAAGGCCGTGTGGAGCGATCCGGAGCCCCTCGCACTCTACGGCGGCGTCTTGGCCACGGCGGGCAACGTCGTCTTCTATGGAACGCTCGACAGGCATTTCAAAGCGGTCGATGCGACCACCGGGCAGTTGCTGTTCGACAAGGTGCTGGAATGCGGCGTCACCTCCAACCCGATGACGTATACTGGGCCGGACGGTCATCAGCGCGTCGCCATCATGACCGGCCTCGGCTATCTGGCCGGCGGTCTTGCAGGCGGCGCTTGCCCCAACAAGTCCATCTGGGGCGGAGATGCCGCCGCCGAAACACCTCCGAACGACTCGCCCTATTCGTTGGCGGCGAGCAAGCTTTTGAAAGGCCGCAAAGCACCGCCTGCCGGTGCCACCAGTGGCGTCGTGCACGTGTTCAAGCTGCCATA
>Ga0105239_10003451_pt1 | contig 19346 bp, 18 predicted proteins | sample KBSC44metaG_FD_92761 | JGI IMG/M metagenome (GOLD analysis project Ga0105239, IMG submission 92761) | Corn rhizosphere microbial communities from Kellogg Biological Station, Michigan, USA - KBS C4-4 metaG | ecosystem: Host-associated > Plants > Roots > Rhizosphere > Soil | place: Michigan, USA...
CGGGCTGTTCGCGCTCATCTACCTGGGCTTCGTGTTCTACGCGCCCGACTTCTTCGGCAACCCGGACAATTACACGCCCGCCAACCCGGTCGTGACGCCGCCCGACATCGTGCCCGAATGGTATCTATTGCCGTTCTATGCGATGCTGCGCTCGGTGCCGCAGAAGCTGATCGGCGTCATCGTGATGGCCGGCGCGCTGATCACGCTGGTGTTCGTGCCCTGGCTCGACTCGTCGCCGGTGCGCTCGTCGCGCTTCCGCCCCATGATGAAGCAGGTGTTCTGGATCTTCGTCGTGGACTGCGTGATCCTCGGTTACTGCGGCGCGCAGAGCGTCGACGCGGCCAAATTCGGCGTTCCGCTGGTGTGGGTCGCGCGCATCGGCACGCTTTACTACTTCGCCTATTTCTGGCTGATCATGCCGCTTCTGGGGCTCATCGAAACGCCCAAGCCGCTGCCCGCCAGCATCGCACAGCCTGTCCTGAGCCCGGCCGAGTAGGAGAACGATCATGAAAGCTCTCCCTCTCGCTCTCATTGCGCTCCTGGGATTTGCCGGCATCGCGCAGGCCGAAGACCTGAGCGAGCCGCTGCCGCCGAAGTCCGAGTCCTTCTCGTTCCAAGGCCCGTTCGGTCTCTATGATCGTGCAGCACTCCAGCGTGGCTTCCAGGTCTACAAGGAAGTCTGCTCCGCCTGTCACAGCCTGAACCGCATCGCGTTCCACGATCTGTCGGACGCCGACGGCGGCTCCGGCTTCTTCAGTGCGGCGCAGGTGAAGGCCATCGCCGCCGGCTACAAGATCGTGGCCGAGCCCAACGACAAGGGCGAGACAACCGACGACAAGGGCAACCCGCTGACCCGCGCGGGCATCGCGGCCGATCACTTCCCGCCGCCATTCCCGAACGAGAACGCCGCCCGCACCGCCAATGGCGGCGCGCTGCCGCCCGATCTGTCGCTGATCGTGAAGGCGCGCGAGGGCGGCCCGCAATACGTCTTCTCGATCGTGACTGGCGATGGCTCGCCGGTGCCGCACGGCTTCAAGGTGACGGACGGCAAGTATTACGACCCGTATTTCCCGGGCCGGAACATCTCCATGCCGCCGCCGCTCAAGGACGATTCCGTTACCTATTCGGACGGCACGCCAGCCACCCTCAACAACGAAGCGCACGACGTCGTGACGTTCCTGTCCTGGGCATCGGAGCCCAAGATGGAGGAGCGCAAGCGCCTCGGCTTTGGTGTGATGTCGTTCATGGTGCTGCTGTCGGTGCTGCTGTTCCTGTCCTACCGCCGGGTGTGGAAGGACGCGCACTAGCATTCGCTGCGCTACCGGCGCCTATCTTCTACGGCTGAAGGTGGAGGAAGGGATTTGATCGAATTCGCTGACCGCTTCGCAGCCGCCAGAACTTCTAGGCTCATAGGGATTTCGAGGCGCTTTCCGCCCTCCACAATGTCCTTGATCCAGCTCGGTTTGGTTGAGACCTGCCAGAAGAATCCTGCCACGGCATAGCCGTAGTTGGAGCCAGGAGGGAGGGCCAACTCCCTTTTTGGGCAGATATGGGAATGTTCGTGAGCGCGCCGACGGCGTCAAATACCGCAGCAGATGCGCGTCACGGACCAACCAAACCGGCGAGCCAATTGGTAGCGGCATACCACGCGGGTGTGACCCGCACCAAAAGCGTTCCAATTTGAACAAGGACGATGCAACCGGCGCCGATCAGGTACGCCGGATGCGGTTTGCCGTGTGTCCTGATGTCATAGGCGATGGGAATGAGAATGAGTGCATCGCTCGCCAGCCCCGCCAGATCGTTGCGAAGCAAGCGTGTCATCGAACCGTCGATCAGCTGAATGATGCGCGCCAGCGCCGGGGTGAGGATGACGAAGATGGTGAGCAGCATAAGCCGCTTGTGGACCTCCGGCCGGTTCACATTGGCAATCGCAGATGTGAAGAGACCCGCGATCAGGAGGGCAATGCTCAAAAGCGTTGCTGCGAATTCCCGCGGTAAGGGTCCGCCATTCTTGAGCTCCCGTGCGAGGAGCAAAATTGCGATTTGTGTCGCTGTGAAAACTATCAGCGTGCCGAGCGCGATCCCGGCCATTCCAAGGCTCCGATGGGTCGAAACACGTCCGCTCACGACGAGAACGGTTTGCAGAATCGTGAAGAGAATCCACGCGAACATGAAAATGCCGTGCAGATGGACGATGGCCGGTGCGTCAAACGTTCCGGCAGCGAGCGGAAGAATATACCGGCGTGAAAAGCCGATCGCCGCGATAAGCGCAGCAAGGCACGCGACAGCCACGTAAAAATACGTCCGATGGGCACGCGTTGTTGTCATGAATGTCCCCAATGAATTGGAGCCATATTAATGGCAGCCATCTTCCCCGCCACTGGGAATATGAAGGCTGTTCGCCGGATTAGATCTCCTGGCGTGCCGCTACCCGGCGGGATGCACTGATGAAATCCGTGCGCGTGCGCTTTGCCGTTGACTGAATTGCGCGCTCCGTAGGACGTGCTAAAAGCCCGGCCATGACAAAGACAGTCCTCGGAATCATCGGTGGCAGCGGCGTCTATGACATCGCGGGTCTTGAGAATGCGCGCTGGGAGCGCGTGGAAAGCCCGTGGGGCGAGCCGTCGGACGAGCTTCTGTTCGGCACGTTCAAGGGCGTCGATCTCGTGTTCCTGCCGCGCCATGGTCGCGGCCATATCCAGACGCCGACCTCGATCAACTACCGCGCCAATATCGACGCGCTGAAGCGCGCCGGTGTCACCGACGTGATCTCGGTCTCGGCCTGCGGCTCGTTCAAGGAAGAGCTGCCGCCCGGCATGTTCGTGATCGTCGACCAATTCATCGACCGCACGCACAGCCGCGAGAAAAGCTTCTTCGGCCCCGGTTTCGTCGCGCATGTCTCGATGGCACATCCGGTGTGCGCGAAGCTGTCGAAGGCGCTGGCCGAAGCCGCGCAGGAGGCGAACATCCAGCATGCCGTCGGCGGCACTTATCTCGCGATGGAAGGCCCGCAATTCTCCTCGCTCGCGGAATCGCTGCTCTACAAATCGTGGGGCTGCAGCGTGATCGGCATGACAGCGATGCCGGAAGCCAAGCTCGCGCGCGAGGCGGAGTTGCCCTATGCGCTGGTCGCCATGGTAACCGACTACGATTGCTGGCATCCCGACCACGACCACGTCACCGTCGATCAGGTGATCAAGGTGCTCACCGGCAATGCCGAGAACGCGCGCAGGCTCGTGATGGCGGTGGCGCCGAAACTCGGCCCGGAACGCCAGCCGTCACCCGCCATCGACAATGTGTTGGACACCGCCTTCATCACCGCGCCCGAAAAGCGCGATCCGATGCTGTTTGCGAGGCTCGATGCGATCGCGGGACGGGTTCTAAAGCGCGCGTAAAGCGGCGATCAGTGCGTCGACGTGGCCTGAAGGCACAAGGGTCAGGTCCGGTCGTGGTGATAACCCGCATTCCGGCGTGGCAATAACCGGGACGCTACTTGCAAGTGCTGCCAGAAGTTTGCGCGGTTTGTCTTCGAGAAACGCGGGCTGAACGAAGGCAGCGACCCCATCGCCGATGTCGCGCGACGTGCGTACACCGCTCCAGAAATCCGCGCCTTCGAGATCGCTACCGAGCAGCACGACTTCGAGTCCGAGCGCGCGGGCGGCTTCGCGCAACTCATAGGCGCCTTTTCGCGCGATGGTCGGTCCCGGAAAGGCGATCCGCCGCGAACCGGGCGCGTGTTTGAAGCAGGTGGATGGGGTCTTCCAATCCAGAACAGTGGCGCGCTCGCCGAACAGCACGGCGATGTCTGCGTGGGGCGTGACGATCCTGTCTGCTGCGGCGAGCGCCTCTTCTTCGGCATGCAGCAACGCGCGATCAACGCGGAAGTCCTTCAGGGTTGCGCGATCGGGGTACTGTCGCGCGGCCATGTCGAGCCGCTCCTGCAGTGCGCGCATCGGAAGCCTGGTCATCAGCACGGAGAATTTCCGGCCACCAAGATGACCATCGCGCCAGAGCGTCGGCAGCAGGCTTTGGGCCACGACAAGATCGGTCACATCGGCATCGAGGGAGCGCGCGTAGCATTGCGCCAATCGTTCTGAGGTCGCCAGTTCCAGGGCGCGGCGCTTTGGACCGTTCTCCATACGGCGCATCGCGAAGCTGCGGCGGAGCGTCGTCAGCGTCGCCGTTTTCACCTGAGCGAATTTCTGCGTGGTCCAGCCATATTGCGGCCGGCCTTTCATCGGCAGGCAGAGAAGATCGCCCGATACGAACGTGTCGAACTCCGGCCAATATTCGTCGACCAGAACGGCGCGCTTGCCTTCGCTCGCCGCGACGCCATGCCGGAAGCACGACGCCTGATCGCAGTTCTCGCAGCTCTGCGCCGCATGGCGCATATCGGGCAACGGCGCGAAATCGCGCGTATCTTGAGGATGCTGTCCCAGAAGCTCGACAATCAGGTCGCTGGCATCGAGCCGCACACGCAGCAACATCGGCTGGCGGCTCAGAAAGCGCAGGTCGACATAGTTCCACGCGACGGTCGCATCGCGGCCCTGCGCCGCAAGCGATCCGGGCACGCGGCGCGAATGGGCGTGACGCTCGACAATCCCAAGACCTGCCTTCAGTGCCACGTCGTAGAGCGCATTCGACAGCTGGCACAATCCGCCGCCGGTCGCGGGCACGATGCAGCCTTCCTTCAGCATCCGCCCGCGCGCGAAGCCGCGCATCGCGGACGCACGGCCAAGCTGCGTCCAGAAACTGAAGACAGCGTCCGCCGTCATCAGCGTGCCGTCGAGCTGGCGCGCCGCGACACGCAGATTCTGCACCTTGCCGCGCTGAAGCGTACGTTCGGACGCCGGCACCTCGGCCCAAAGCGGTGTGCGCGATTGCGCCACGAGGAATTCAAAGTCTGCCGGATCACCCTTGGCGAGGCGTTTTGGACCGGACAGCGCATCGTGAAACAGGCGCCGCAGCCGGAACAGGGAAGCCTTCAAGGTGAACAAAACCGCATCGCCGCGCGAAGGCGGTGCGAAGTCTTCTGTTCGCGTCAGGGTCACGCTTCAGCCCAACAAAGCCCGTATCCAAGACTCAGGGTACATCGTGGCGAATGCGCGGCGGAGGACTGGATTTTCCGTGAAACTTCGTATCTATGCCCCGTCGCTGGCCGTTTCGGCCAGCCCGCCGGGCCGCTGTCCGGCCATGACGAGGACCCTAGGAATGGACTTCAAATCCGCCATCCGCACGATCCCGGACTTTCCGAAGCCGGGCATCATGTTCCGCGATGTCACGACCCTGTTCGGCGACGACAAGGCGTTTCGCGGCGCCATCGACGCGATGGTGGGCCACTATAGGGGCGTGCGGATCGACAAGGTTGCGGGCATCGAAGCGCGCGGGTTTATCCTCGGCGGCGCGGTCGCGCACCAGCTCGGCGTCGGCTTCGTGCCCATCCGCAAAAAGGGCAAGCTGCCTTATGGCGTGCTGGGTGAGGATTACGATCTCGAATACGGCAAGGACCGCATCGAAATCCATATCGACGCGGTGAAGGAGAACGATGCCGTCATCATTGTCGACGACCTGATCGCGACCGGCGGCACGGCGTTCGCCGCGATCAAGCTGATGCAGCGCGCCGGTGCGAAAGTGCTCGGCTGCTGCTTCCTTGTGGACCTTCCGGAACTCGGCGGCGCCGACAAGATCCGCGCCTTCGGCCAGGACGTGAAGGCGCTGGTGAGCTTCGAGGGGCATTAGAATCTACCCTCCCCTCGAGGGAGGGTCGAAGCGCGAAGCGCTTCGGGAAGGGGTGATCTGTCACAATCCCCTCCCCGAAATTTGCTTCACTGCGTTACGCAAATTATCGACCCTCCCTCAAGGGGAGGGTAGGAGAGCGCCATGAAAATCCACGGCAAGCCCTATCGCACCATCTGGCCTGTGGGCGACGACAAAGTTGGCATCATCGATCAGACGAAGCTGCCGCACGCGTTCGAGACGCTGGAACTCGCCTCGATGGAGGACGCGGCGCATGCGATCAAGGCGATGATCGTGCGCGGGGCGCCGCTGATCGGGGCGACCGCAGCGTATGGCATCGCACTGGCGATGCGCGTGGATGCCTCCGACGAGGCGCTCGACCGCGCGCATGACATTCTTGCCGAGACACGGCCGACGGCGATCAATCTGCGCTGGGCGCTGAAGCGGATGTGCGACGTGCTGCGCAACAAGCCACGCGATCAGCGCGCCGCCATCGCGTGGGCAGAGGCCGCGAAGATCGCGGATGAGGATGTCGAGGTCTGCCATTCGATCGGCGAGCGCGGCTTCAAGATTCTCAAAGAGGCGGCGGCGAAGAAGAACGGTGCGACGCTCAACGTACTCACCCATTGCAATGCGGGCTGGCTCGCGTGTGTCGATTGGGGCACGGCGCTGGCTCCGATCTACATGGCGCACGATGCCGGCATCCCGATCCATGTGTGGGTGGACGAGACACGGCCGCGCAACCAGGGCGCTTCGCTCACCGCCTATGAACTCGGCGCCCATGGCGTGAACCACACGATCATCGCCGACAATGCCGGTGGCCACTACATGCAGGAGGGCAAGGTCGATCTTTGCGTCGTCGGCACCGACCGTGTCACGTCGAACGGCGATGTCGCGAACAAGATCGGCACGTACCTGAAGGCGCTCGCCGCAAAGGACAACGGCGTACAGTTCTATGTCGCGCTGCCGTCATCGACGATCGACTGGACGCTCGCCAATGGCCGCGATATTCCCATCGAGGAGCGTTCTGCCGACGAACTCCTGAAAATGACCGGACGCACTCCAAATGGGACCCTCGCGACGGTCGAGATCGCGGCGCCGGGTTCGCCCGCCGCCAATCCCGGGTTCGACGTCACGCCAGCGCGCCTCGTCACCGGTTTCATCACCGAGCGAGGCACTTGCGCCGCGACGGAGCAGGGCCTACGCAGCCTCTTCCCCGCCACCTGACGGCCCTGTCCAGGGTGGCGGCGGCAGTCGATTCTTGTTGCAAACGGGATTTCAAAAATCATGCAGTCGCGTTGGTCTGACACTGAGGCACAAGATTTTGTGAAGCGTTATGCGGCGCAGGGCGTGAGCGAAGACCTTGCGCTGCGCACCTATACGACACGGCTGCTCGGGTCCGATCCGAAGCTTGTGCTGCATGGCGGCGGCAATACGTCGGTGAAGACCACGGCGAAAGACCAGCTTGGCGACGATGTCGACGTGCTGTGCGTGAAGGGCAGCGGCTGGGACATGGGCAATATCGAGCCGCAGGGGCTGCCCGCGGTGCGTCTGCATGAGCTGCGCCGTCTGCGCCGGCTCAACACGCTCAGCGACGAGGACATGGTCAATTTCCAGCGCATCAATCTGCTGGACTCGACCGCGCCGAACCCGAGCGTCGAGACCTTGCTGCACGCGTTCCTGCCGCACAAATTCATCGACCATACGCATTCGACCGCGGTGCTGGCGCTGACCGATCAGCCCGATGGCGAGAAGACCGCGCGCGAGGTCTACGGCTCGCGCGTCGCCTATGTGCCGTATTTCATTCCCGGCTTCACGCTCGCCAAAGCGGTGGCCGATGTGTTCGACGCCAATCCGAAGGTCGAAGGCCTGATTCTGCCGCGCCACGGCATCTTCACCTTCGCCGAGGATGCGAAGACCGCCTACGAGAAGATGATCGAGTTCGTCACCTTGGCGGAAGAGCGTCTTCAGAAGGACCGCAAGCCGCTCAAGCCGGCGGTGCTGCCTGCGCATATCGCAACCGTCGCCGACATCGCGCCGATCCTGCGCGGCGCGGTCGCTATCGAGCGCAATCCGATCGCCGGTACGGTGAAGCGGCAGATACTCTGTTTCCGCTCCAATCCGACGATCCTGAACTATGTGAACGGCGCCGACCTCGCGCGCTATAGCCAGGTGGGTGTGGTGACGCCGGACCACACGATCCGCACCAAGAACTGGCCGCTGATCGTGCCCGCGCCGGATGCGCACAAGCTTGACGATTGGAAGAATGACGTTCACGCCGCGGTCGACGCCTTCGTCGCGCACTATCACGACTATTTCGAACGCAACAACGCGACCTCGACGCCCAAGAAGAAAGATCTCGATCCTTTGCCACGCGTGGTGCTGGTGCCTGGCGTCGGAATGTTCGGCTTGGGCGCGACCGCCAAGGACGCCGCCATCGCCGCCGATATCGCGGAGAACACGATCGAGGTCATCACCGATGCGGAAGCCATCGGCGAATACAAATGTATCTCCGAGAACGACATGTTCGAGGTGGAATACTGGTCGCTGGAACAGGCCAAGCTCGGCAAGTCGAACGAGAAGGCGCTGTCGCGCCAGGTCTGCGTGATCACGGGCGGTGGCTCGGGCATCGGCGCAGCCACGGCAAAGGCGATGGCCGCGGAGGGCGCCGAGATCGCAATCCTCGACCGCGACCACGATATGGCGATGAAGGCTGCCAAGGCCGTGCACAAGCACGCGCTCGCGATCCAGTGCGACGTGACCGATGCGGAGAGCGTGCGCGCCGCCTTCGACAAGGTCGTGGAGGCGTTCGGGGGTGTCGACATCGTCGTCTCCAACGCCGGCGCCGCATGGCAGGGCACCATCGGCTCCGTCGAGGACGAAGTGCTGCGCAAGAGCTTCGAACTGAACTTTTTCGCCCATCAGACCGTCGCGCAGAACGCGGTGAAGATCATGCGCGCGCAGGGCACCTATGGCTGCCTGCTGTTCAACACCTCGAAACAGGCGGTCAATCCGGGCAAGGATTTCGGGCCTTATGGGCTGCCGAAGGCCGCGACTCTCTTCCTCGTACGCCAATACGCGCTCGACCACGGCAAGGACGGCATCCGCGCCAATGCCGTGAACGCCGACCGCGTGCGCTCAGGCCTGCTTACCGACGATATGGTGGCGGCGCGCTCGAAGGCGCGCGGCGTTTCGGAAGAAGCCTATATGAGCGGCAATCTGCTTGGCCGCGAAGTCTACGCCGCCGAAGTCGCCGAAGCCTTCGTCTATCTCGCCCACGCCGAAAAGACGACCGCCGCCGTAATCACGGTCGACGGCGGGAATATCGAAGCGGCGTTGCGCTAGGGCCCGAAAGTCCCCAGCCTCATCATCAACTTGTCATGGCACGCGCATGCCGGCCATGACAGCCGAACTCCATTTGAGTGCAGACCGCAGGGGTACATCTGGCCGCCTTGTCCCTGTCAGTGCAAAAGTATCGAGACGGAGTAGCGCTGAAGAGAATCGATTGGGGCACACATCTCCGAAAACTAGAATCTGTAACCTTCGAGTAATTGTCGCAACCTGACATACATCGCAACGCCTTCGTGGTCAGGGTAGAGTTCCACGGGCGAGATGCCCATCAGCAAGAGGTCGTTCAAGGCCGTAACTGCTTGACTCACGGGAATCAGGAACAAAGAAACCGCGCTGCCCAGCTGCGGATTCTCCTTTTCGATGTATTCGTTGAGGGACGTGAACTTGCTCTTGTTCATGAGAAACTTGCCCAGCTGATTTCTGATCCTCTGATTGTAGACGTTCCTCGCAGAAATTATTTCGAATTGACCATTGGACTCGCTCCGAAAAGTCGGGACATGAAGTGCCCAGATGGCGATGTCGTGCGTTTCCGGCCTGTGGAACCTGAGCGCATCGAAGTACGCAAAGAAAGCAGCGATATAGGGGCTCAGCGAAAAATCAAGGAGGCGAGTTGGAGTACCGTAGTGTTGCGCCAGGGCTGCTATCTCATCCTTGCTGTCTGCCATGGGTCGTCCCAGCCTCGAATGAAGGGAGAGGAAAAAATTTTCCCATCTCTCATAGGCTGAGTTAAGGTCCGAGAGGTCACTTGGCGCCGCCCGGTCAAAGCTCGGCGTGAGAGCCCATGAAGCCTCCATCTGCCCTCGAAACAGATAATTGGAAAAAATTGGGGCTTCAGTCGACGATCTGCCCGGCAGGAATGCTGGAAACCCACCCGCGAATTCCGACCATGTTCTAAAGCGCTTCTCGCTAATCGCCATGTGCTATCGGCGGATTTGGCGTGGTCTTGAGGGGAAGAATGTCGATAAGAGAAGAATGGAGGTAGTAGAATTCTGAAGCAGGAAGCAGGGCGGTAAGATCGCCCGTTCCACCACCCGACGAGTGGAAGAACCTGCTCCAGCCTTCAGGATCGCTGGTTCCTTGGTATCCGACGAGTGCGTGTTGCCATAGGATGTCCTGGATGCCGATCTTGTTGCCCCCCACAATCGCCGACCACCACGGGGTTCGCTTGGAAAATTGTTCGAGCGCCACGTTGAGCTTTGCCAAGCCAAATCTTTCTTCTCCAAGTGATTTTATGAAGTCCAAAACTGCGGCTCTGACCTCCTTCGTATAATTTTCGTGATGTCGGCTGTCCTCCGGAACCCCATCGATTGCCGCCATGTGAAGAACGACTTCGTTGATAATTCTGCGAGCAATTTCCTTTGCGGCTGTCGAAATAATGGTCCTGATTTGAACCGGCCCGATTTCAATGCCGGAAGAATTTGCAGCCCAGATGTTTCTTGAAATGGCATTTCCAATTTCGTTCAACTCTCGCGGTAAAAAGCGCGTATGGCGCAATATATAATCCTTCACATTTTCCACATTTCCGTTTCGGCGTTCGTTTACGAGTTCCTTGAACCCGAGCCAGCGTTCGAGCGGATCATCAGCCTCATGCTTGAGCACTAGGTAGCGGACAGGCAGCAGACGGATTTTTTCCTGCAAATAAAAGTATGACGATCTGTCGTCCCAATCGAGGCAGCGAATATATTGCTTGTCGTTGTATCTTTGGCCGTTGTCGGTTTCCAAGAGCGATGAGTAGATGACGTCGCGCACGGTGACCACGATGTGCAACCGGTTTTTTACGGAAGCATCCACGACCTTCTTCAGTATCCATATGAGCAATCCAACCTGAGCGTCTGTGGATTCAGCAGGTGCATCGCCATAGTTGTCATCAAGGGCGTCAATGAATGCGAAGAGGGGGGTGCTATCCTTTATGACGTCCAACACAATACTTTCAATGCTAAACCACTTCGGATCCTTTACGAATTCGACAAGTCGAGATCTGTCGTTGTAAGTGGAAAGAATGTTGTTGAGGACTCCGACGATTGGTTGCTCGCGCGGCCCTTCCGGGATGAAGTTTCGAACTTCTTTTTCGATGAAGTAGCGATCACGGTCCGTGAGCGAAGATTTCGATTCGCTACCCAACTCGGTATTGAATAGAAAAGATGCAACACCGCCATAAACCGCGCATGACCAGAGGTCCTGCCACATTTCGAGGCGCTCTGCCCGATCGGAAAATGCCTTGTGCATCCAATGCAGGTTAGTGAGCGTGATCGCTGTGTCACGCTGGAGATAATCGAGCAGTCCTTCGTCCTGAACTGACAATTGCATTTTTCTCAGGTAGCGGCTCTTGCCCGATCCTCGTCTTCCAACAAAGATGCGCACGCGACGGTCGCGATCCTGAAATGCCAGGTCGCGCCAGACACCTGCGTTTGAAAATCTGATAAAGGTGCCGGGATCCTGGGACGCCCCGTCGGGAGACCCAAATGGGTTTTCATTCGTCATCACAGAAATTCGCTAGAGCAGCCCCGCGACAACGTTCCGCATTTGTCGCCGCGATGCAACCAATTCGTCATATACTCAAACATCTAGTATAGGTAGCAGCCATTGGCTACTAGGACTGGTTAACGGAGGATGCAGGCAGCAAGGTGCCGCGTCAGCGCACGCTGGAAACGCTGCGTCCTGATCTCGAGGTAGAGGTGGCGCTGGCATCGAGCGACGCGCTGAAGATGCCTTTTGTTGCTCTGCTCACTTAACGGCGGCAGCTGCGCGGGGCGCCGCGTGCAATTCGATTGCCTGACGGAGGAATCGATCATGCTGATCCGCGCTTTCAAACGTCCGGTCCGGCACAAGAAACGCATTCCCGGTTCGTGCAGCAACAATTCCGATTACGCCATTCGTTTCAGCAATCGAAGCGATCTCTCTTCAGTCGCGATGCGTGCGGTTTCCGCCGATCTCTGTATCGATTCCGTTCGGACCGATTTCAAATGTGCGCTCTTTGGATTTGAACATCACCTGCGGAAAGATCGCGAAGAAGGCCCATAGAAGAATCGGCACACATGTCGCAACCAGAAATATCTGCGGCCCCCGTCCGCCATTGTAAGAAGCCAGTAGCGTTAAACAGAAAGCTGCGGCCCCGTAAAGCAGCCACGTTCGCCAAAGGCTGGCGCGCCGGTACATCCAGTACCAGCGCCAAATCTCGTCACGCCCCGTGCGATAGCGAATAATCATTCTTAATTCGCACGAAACAGTTCCAGCGTCCGTTGCTTCGTGAGCTTGGCGGCCTCGGCGTTGTAGTCGGGGCGCATGTTGCAGTTGAAGCCGTGGCCGACGCCCGGATAGACAAACACCTGCACGTCGGGATGGGCGGCCTTGATCTTCTCCACATCGCTCATCGGGATGCCGTGATCGGTCTCGCCGAAATGCAGCATCGTTGGGCATTTCGGGTTCTGGTCGTTCATGAGTGCGATCTGGCCGCCGTAATAGCCTGAGGCCGCCGCGAGATTGTCGCTCCGGCACGCTGCTGCCCACACCACCGTGCCGCCATAGCAATAGCCGGTGATGAACACCTTGCCCTTCGCCGCCAGCGCATCGATGCAGGTGAGCGTGTCCTTGATCGACAGATCGAACGGGTGTTCGCCACGCGCGATCTTGATCGCACGTTGAATTTCGTCCGGCGTATAGCCGGTCTCGAAATCCGGCGCCTCGCGATCATAGAGCGCCGGTGAAAGAACCTCGTAGCCGTCCTTCGCATAGTCCTCGCAGACGTCGCGGCTGTGTTCGTTGACGCCGAAGATTTCCTGGATCACCACCAGCCCGCCGCGCCGCATTCTTTCCGGCGCGACGTGATAGACGCCGATCTCCGCGCCATCGCTCATTTTCATTTTGATCATCGTGCCGCGCGTCATATTTCTCTCCATGGCCGGCCTACGAGCCGGCCACCCAGCACGCACGCGACTGCCTGCGTATTTGAGGTGTCCCTGGGTGGCTGGGTCAAGCCCGGCCACGGTGGCTTAAGATTTCGGCCGTCGCTGCACGAAGCCTTTGCCGGTGAAGCGGAACACGAGGTCGCCGGTTTCGTCGTGGCCCTTGTTGCGGCTCAGCACGAGACCCATCTCCGGCCGCGACGCGAGTTCCTTCTTGCCGATGATCTCGGACGAGAACCGAATGGTCATGCCCGGCCGTACGGGTTTCAGCCATTTCATGTCCTCGAAGCCCGGCGACACGCCGGCGCGCAGAAGCGGCGCGGTGGCGGCGGAACGTTCGCGTTCGGCAATGGCAAGTTTCATCCAAACCGCGGCGGTGTGCCATCCGCTCGCGATCAACCCGCCGAAGATGGAGTGCTTTGCGGCTTCGGGATCGATATGGAAGCTCTGGGGATCGTATTTGCGGCCGAAGCGGATGATCTCCTCTTCCGTGAACGTGTAGCTTCCGAGGTCCCGGCGCGTGCCGATAACCACATCTTCCCAATAGAGCGGATTCATTTTTCTCCCCGCCGGGAGATGATGGGCGTCATGTAGATGGAGGCAACCTGTTCCTTCTGGTTGAAGACACGGCACTCGAATGTCACATGGCCGATGTCGGGACGACCTTTCGACACCCGTGTGTCGGCCACGACGGCTTCAACGCGCAGCACGTCGCCGGGACGCACGGGTTTCATCCAACGCGCTTCGCGCGAGCCCGCGCCGCCACGCGCCGCCGCACGCGGGATCATGTGATCGGCGAACATACGCATCGTCATCGCACACACGTGCCAGCCGGACGCGGCGAGCCCGCCCAGCATGGAATGTTTCGCGGCCTCTTCGTCGATGTGATGCGGCTGCGGATCGAATTCGCGCGCGAATTCGACGATCTCTTCTTTGGAGACGGGATACGGCCCGCAATCGAAGCGGCGGCCGACGGGAAAGTCTTCAAAATAAAGGAGATCGCTCATGGATTGACTATAGGTGACGCTACCGAAATTGCAGGATCGGAATGGCGAAACACAATTAACACTGACAAAGAATCGGAAGTCTCAATTGTTGAATCGAAAATGCATCACATCGCCATCGGCGATCGCATATTCTTTGCCTTCGAGTCTAAATTTACCCGCATCGCGTGCACCGGCTTCACCATTGCACGCGACATAGTCGTCATAAGCGATGGTTTCGGCGCGGATAAATCCTTTTTCGAAATCGGTATGGATAACGCCAGCGCCCTGGGGTGCTTTCGATCCCTTGGTCACGGTCCATGCGCGCGCTTCTTTCGGCCCCGCCGTGAAGAACGTAATGAGGCCAAGCAGATCGTAGCCCGCACGGATCAGCCGGTTGAGTCCGGGTTCCGTGAGATCGAGGCTGCTCAAAAATTCCTCACGTTCAGCAGGGGGAAGTTGTGCGACTTCTTCCTCGATACGCGCGGAGATGACCACGGCCTTGGCGCCCTGCCGCTTCGCCATTTCTTCGACGGCGACGGAGAACCGGTTGCCCGCTGCAGCAGAGCCCTCGTCGACATTGCACACATACAACACCGGCTTGGCAGTCATCAGGCCTAGCTGCGAATAGGGTCCGCGTTCCTCCGGTGTGAGGTCGGCTAGGCGCGCGGGCTTGCCGTCGCGCAGCAGCACCAGCGCCTTCATCATCAGTGCGAGCTGTTCTTTTGATTCCTTCTCGCCAGACTTGGCTTTTTTTTCGATCGGAACAACGCGTTTTTCCAGGCTCTCGAGATCGGCCAGCATCAGTTCGGTTTCGACCGTCTCGGCATCCCCAACCGGATCGATCTTGCCCTCGACATGAGTGATGTCGTCGTCCTCGAAGCAGCGCAGCACGTGCACGATGGCATCGACCTCGCGGATATTGGCGAGGAACTGGTTGCCCAGCCCTTCGCCCTTGGAGGCGCCGCGCACAAGGCCGGCGATATCCACGAAGGTAATGCGCGTCGGAATGATCTCGGCCGATTTTGCGATGGCTGCCAGCTTCTCAAGCCGCGGGTCCGGCACTGCGACGTCACCGACATTGGGCTCGATGGTGCAGAACGGATAGTTCGCGGCCTGCGCGGCCGCCGTCTGGGTCAGCGCGTTGAAGAGCGTGGACTTGCCGACATTCGGAAGTCCCACGATGCCGCATTTGAATCCCATTACGCGTCCTTCTCCTGCGGCTTTTCTTTTTTTGCCGGCGGCTTGGTCAGCAGCGCCACCTTGCTCATGAAGCCGACATCGTCGTCTTTCGCAAGCAGCGGCGCCGCCTCCGCGATGGCCGAAAGCATCGGCACAAGCCATTCCCCATCGGCTTTCGAGAAATTGCCGAGCACATGGCCATGCACGCGATGCTTCTCGCCCGGATGGCCGATGCCGATGCGCACACGCCGGTAATCGGGTCCGAGCGTCGCGGTGATGGAGCGTGCGCCGTTGTTGCCTGCATCTCCGCCGCCAGTCTTGACCTTAAGCTTGGCGGCCGCGAGGTCGATCTCGTCATGCATCACCACCAGCGCGGACAGCGGCAGCTTGAAGAAGCGCATCGCCGGGCCGATCGAAAGCCCGCTGTCGTTCATATAGGTCGCGGGCTTTAGCAGATACGTCTTGCGCCTGCCGAGCGTGCCTTCGCTGATATGGCCCTGAAAGCGCGAACGCCACGGGCCGAAATCGTAGCTCTCATGGATGGTGTCGACCGCCATGAAGCCCGCATTGTGGCGGTTGCGCGCGTATTCCGCGCCCGGGTTTCCAAGACCGGCGATAAGAAGAGGCGTATCCATGGTTCGGGGCTCGCTCACGCTCGCACCTCACCATGACGCGCGTGCGTTCCGGCGTCATCCTGAGGAGCGCCGCTATGCGGCGCCCCAAAGGACGACACGGGCTACTTCTTTTCCGGAGCCTTCGCGGCAGCGGCGGGTGCTGCGCCAGCGGCGGGTGCGGCGCCTTCGGCAGCAGCACCTTCCTCGGCGGCCGGAGCAGACGCGGCGGCGGCAGCGGCAGCGGCAGCGGCTTTCTGCTCTTCGATCACGCTGGTCGGCGCGACGATCGAGGCGACCGTGAAGTTCTCCTCGCGGATCGTGGTCCTGGCGCCTTCCGGAAGCTTGAAATCGTTGAAGTGCAGCGTGCCGTGGATGTCGAGGCCGGACAGATCCCCTTCGAGATAGTCGGGAATGTGGTCGGCATCGAGCAGCATCTCGATCTCGTGGCGCACGATGTTGAGCACGCCGCCGCGCTTCAGGCCCGGCGAGGACTCATGGCCCTTGAAGCGGACCGGAATGTCGAGCTTCACCTTGGCCCCCGGCGCGAGCCGCATGAAATCGACATGAACCGGACGGTCCGTAACCGGGTCGAGCTGGACCTGGCGCGGAATGACGCGCTGCTTCTTTCCGCTCACGTCGAGCATGAAGAGGGTCGTGAGGAACCCGCCGGCGCCAACATGCAGGCCGAGCGTATGGGCATCCACCGACACGTTTTCCGGGGTGTCCGCACCGCCATAGACAACGGCTGGGATCCGGCCAGTGCGGCGGGTCTGGTAGGCCGGCCCCTTGCCGGTGCCCTGACGCGGTTCAGCGCTCAAATCCTGCATCTGTCTCATAGGGAAAATCCTTGGATTCCGGCCCTTTTGTCCATCACGAGGGCAGGAAAGCGGGGCTTTTAGCGGATGGCCGCTCGCCGCGCAACCGCTTGCTTTCAGGCTTTTTGGTGATGGTTGGCGTGGTGATGGCCTTCGAGGATGTCCTCGACATAGGCCATGCGGACAAGAACGCTCACCGCGACCGCCATGGGGGTGCCCAGAATCGCGCCCCAGGGCCCGAAAATGATCCCAAACGCCACGATTGCCAGCAGATTGAGGACCGGCGACAGCGACACCGCCCAGCGCTGCAGCAGGGGCTGGGTCACGTTGCCCTCGATGGTGAGCGCGATCGCGTACACGGCCGCGGCATAGAGGGCGAGGGTCGGGCTGACGCTAAGCGCCAGCAGCAGGCCAAGGAGCGACGAGGCCGCGGGCCCGATATAAGGCACGAAAACCGAGATGCCGGTCAGGACGCCAAGCGCAAAGGGCAGCGGCACGCCGACGATCCACAGGCCCAAGCCCGTCACGACACCGACGAACAACATGTCGAGCGCCATGCCCACCAGCCACTTCTGCAAGGCGGTCGCAATCACGTTCATGATGTGCGCCATGCGCAGGCGCCGGTGCGGTGGGAACAGGCGAACGACATCGTGCACATAAGGCGCCGGATCGGCCGCGAGGTAGATTCCGATCAGGATGACCAGGACAGCTTCGCCCATCGCGCCCACGACGCCGCCGGCGATGGGAAGGGCCTGCAACAGCGTTTCTCCTGTTGGAACCGACGTGTGACCGAGGAGTGCGAGCAGCCAGCGGCCCTCGGTATAGCCCTGTAGCCATTTGCGGCTGGTGGCCACGGCGCTTGGAATCTCATTGAGCAGGGCGGAGAACTGATCGACCGCCATCGCGCCGAATACCGCGAAGAACGCGATTGCCAGAACGGCAACCCCCAGCGTCGTGATGAGGAGGGCGATCTGATCGTTGACACGCAGCGTGCGCGCCACCGGTGCGGACATGTTGCGCAGCACGACTGCGACGACAATTCCACCGAACCCCAGCACCAGAACCTGGCTGATCATCCACAGCGCAACCAGCACGGCGATGATCAGCGCGCCCGCGAGCACCCGGCGGGCGAAGTCGATAATCGAGCCGTCCTGTGGGGGCGGTTGCGGATGCTCCATGCGGCGTTTGTGCCTGAGTGCGGCGATTCGCGCCAGCCCCGGAGCTCTGGTGCTACTTCTGCGTGCGCGCCGTGGCGGATTTTCGTTTTGGCCTGGGTGGCGGCGGAAGGTTGAATTCCCACGCCTCCTGGATTAGCGCGGCAAGTTCCTTCTTGGAGATGCGATCGGGCTGCACGATCACGTTTGCGGTCTTGCCCCACATGTATTTGACGAAGGCCTGGGGATCGGCCTCGAAAAGAAATTCCTTCCGTTCATCGGGCAGATGCAGAAAAAGCCCGTCGGGCCGGATCACCGCGAAGATGCGCTTCTTGGTGCGGAACGCCGGCCGAGCGAAGTGATCGATCTCGCTGACGCCATCGAGTGCGAGCGCAAGTTTGCGGATGTCGGACGCTGTCGTCATCACGAAATTCTAGGCCGCGCGGATTTTCGCCGCCAGACCTGGCCGCTCGTCAAATTCCGGCCTATGACGTAGCCTCATGCGCATGCCGACATCCAACGACCGCGCATGCCAGCTGGACGATGAGGACGCACTCCGGGCTTTCCGCGACGAATTCTTTCTTGTGCCCGGCACGATCTATATGGACGGCAATTCGCTCGGCCTGCTGTCAAAGCGCGCAGAGCGCACGCTCCACGAGACGCTCGAGGCGTGGAAGACGCTCGGCATCGACGGATGGTTGGGCGGCGCGCATCCCTGGTATCACCTGTCTGAAGAACTTGGCGCGTTCGCTGCGCCGCTGATAGGCGCGCGTGCAAAGGAAACGCTCATCACCGGATCGACGAGCGTCAATCTGCACCAGCTTCTGGCGACGTTCTTCCGGCCCACGGGCAGGCGCACGAAGATCCTGATCGAGGAGGCCGCATTTCCGACGGATGCCTACGCCGTCATGAGTCACCTGCAACTGCACGGACTCGACCCTGCACAGCATCTCGTGGTCGTGCCGAGCGGTGGCGGCACGCGGCTCGACGAAGCCGCGGTCTGTACGGCGATGACCGACGAGGTAGCGATGGCGGTGCTACCTGTTGTGCTCTACCGCACTGGTCAGCGCCTCGACACCAAACGGCTGACGGCAGAGGCGCGGGCGAAAGGCATCGTCATGTGCTTCGACGCCTGCCATTCGTTCGGCGCGCTGCCGCATGCCTGGCACGATGAAGATGTCGATTGCGGCATCTTCTGCACCTACAAATACGGCAATGGCGGCCCCGGCGCGGTCGCGGGCCTGTTCGTGCATGAGCGGCATCTCGGTACCGCCCCGGGCTTGCCGGGCTGGTTCTCCTCAGCAAAAGACCGCCAGTTCGACATGAGCAACGACTTCACGCCGGCGGACAGTGCAGGCGCCTACCAGATCGGCACACCGCACATCCTGAGCATGGCGCCGCTTCTCGGCGCCTTCGAACTGATCCATGAAGCGGGCATCGAGCGCATCCGCGCGAAGTCGCTCTCGCTTACCAGTTTCATGATGGAGCTGATCGACACCGAGCTTGCGGAGTTGGGCTTCTCCATCGCCACCCCGCGCGAACCCGAGCGGCGGGGCGGACACGTTGCGCTGCGCCACGCGGAAGCCGCGCGCATCTGCAAAGCGCTCAA
>Ga0105239_10003456_pt1 | contig 19331 bp, 21 predicted proteins | sample KBSC44metaG_FD_92761 | JGI IMG/M metagenome (GOLD analysis project Ga0105239, IMG submission 92761) | Corn rhizosphere microbial communities from Kellogg Biological Station, Michigan, USA - KBS C4-4 metaG | ecosystem: Host-associated > Plants > Roots > Rhizosphere > Soil | place: Michigan, USA...
CGCTCCTTGTGGAACAACCGGTTTAGCGCCGGTGAGGGCGTCACCCGGGTCAATATCACCATCCAACATAAATCACTTGCCGATGTTGAAAAGATCATTTCGATGGGCTTTAAAGAAGGGTTTGCCATGGCCCTGGAAAACCTTGATCAGTATCTGGAAGAGCGGTTCCGCCTATGGCGGGCAGCAAAAACGGGCAATACCGCCCGGGTTTGTACCTATCTCAACTTTCCCGGGAATACCGAAGAGGCCTTTCAGTTCTACCGGTCCGTCTTTCGCACCGAATTCGGCGGAAAAGGGATCCAACGATTCGGTGACATCCCCGCGGAAACCGACCATCCTCCGGTTGCCGATGCGATAAAGAAAATGGTGCTCCACATCGAATTGCCTATCACCGGTAACCACACCCTCATGGCAACGGATACGCCAAAGGAGATGGGCTTCACCCTGACGCAGGGAAATAATATGCATATCAGCATCGAACCCGAGTCCCGGGAAGAAGCTAAACGTATCTTTGACGAGCTGTCCGCCGGCGGCGTCATCGAGATGCCCCTAAAGGATATGTTCTTTGGCTCGTATTTCGGTTCCTTCACCGACCGCTTTGGAATTAACTGGTTTGTCAATTATCAAACAAAACCCTGACTGATATGAAACCAAAAACGCTCAACATTCTCTACTGGGTCTTCACCGTTCTTTTCGCCGCCCTGATGCTGTTCTCCGCCGTCGGCGGCATAAAGCCTACTGCCGACACGATCAAACTGATGCATGACGGGCTTGGCTATCCGGTGTATTTTATTTCTTTTATCAGCATCGCCAAATTGCTGGGTAGCATCGCCATCCTCATCCCCGGTCTGGTCCGGGTTAAGGAATGGGCCTATGCGGGCTTGTTCTTCGACCTGGCCGGCGCCATCTATTCCGGTATCGCGGTCGGCGGAAGATTGGATCCCATGATGCTGTTCATGCTTGCATGGATCGTCCCCGGGGTATTGTCGTATTATTTCTGGCGGCGCAGGATGGCGTGGTCTGGCGGCCGCGACAGGGTCGCAGCTGCCGCACCAGCACTCGGTCGATAATCCCGATCAAAATTTATCCACGTCGATGATCGCCTTCGCAAAAGCCTGTGGAGCTTCCTGCGGTACATTATGTCCAATCCCGGGAAGGATCCGATGCTCATACTTGCCCGTGAACTTCCTGGCATAGGCCTTTCCGTCAACATTGACGCCGTCGAAATCGCTGCCGATCGTGATCGCCGGAACGGTGACCACCGGTCCCGTGGCAAGCTTCCCTTCCAGTTCATCGTACTGAGGCTCGCCGGGCGCCAGGCTAAGACGCCACCGGTAGTTATGGATCACGATGGCGACATGATCGGGGTTGTCGAAGGCCGCGGCCGTCCGCTCGAAAGTGGCGTCGTCAAAATCCCACTTGGGCGACGCCAGCTTCCAGATAAGCTTGTTGAAGTCATGGCGGTTCCGGTCATAGCCCAGACGGCCGCGTTCGGTCGAAAAGTAATATTGATACCACCATCCCAATTCAGCCTTGGGTGGCAACGGCTGTTTGTTGGCCTCTAGGTTGACGACAAGATAACCGCTCACCGAAACGATGCCCTTCACCCGGTCAGGCCAGAGAAGCGCGACAATATCCGCTCCACGGGCGCCCCAGTCGAACCCGCCGATGACGGCCTTTTTGATCGAGAGGGCATCCATCAACGCGATAGTGTCGGCGGCAAAAGCCGACTGTTGGCCGTTGCGGATGGCATTGGCGTCGAGGAAGCGGGTAGTTCCGTAACCGCGAAGCCAGGGGACGATCACCCGGTAACCCTTCGCGGTCAACAAAGGAACCACATCGGCATAGCTGTAAATATCATACGGCCAGCCATGCAGCAGGATGACGACAGGACCATCAGCTGGACCCGCATCGACATAGCCCACATTCAGCGGACCGGCATTGATCTGTTTTATCGGGCCGAGAGGCGTGAGCGGGGCCGTTACCCCTTGAACGGAAGCAACGACATTGGTAAAGCTCATTTGGGCGGAGGCGAGGCCAAGAGCGGCGGCCCCGAGGAACTTGCGACGGCTTTGTGTACGTTTCATGATCTATATGTAACTTTTATTGTGTGAGAATTTCCTTCTTGTAGTCGGCCGAGATCGTGACCGGCTTCCAGTTTTCCAGCTCCGCCGTCATCGCCGCCAGTTTCTTCGACGCACGCTCATAGGCATCTGCGCCCAGAAAAAGATGGAGGGGCGGATCAGGCCGTTCCGCACACTCGATAAATATCTCCGCTGCCCTTTCGGGATTACCCGGCTGCCGGCCGTTCATCGCGAGGTATCGCTCCTGCGCCTTCTTCACGGCCTCATAACCTTCCAGCTTCGATTCCGTCAGCGCCAGCGAGCCTTCGGTCAGGAAGCCGGTGCGAAAGCCCGCCGGCTCGACTACGGTGACCCGGATGCCAAACTCCGCCAGATCCAGCGCCAGCACCTCCGTAAAGGCGGCCAAACCCGCCTTCGTCGCCGAATAGACGGACCATCCCGGTGCACCGACAAAGCCCGCAACGGACCCGATGTTGAGGATATAGCCCGATCCCTGCGCCCGAAAGACAGGCAACACCCTTTTGGTCACGGCCATCGCGGCAAAAAGATTGACATCCAGAATATCTTTGATCTCCTGGTCGCTGGTCTCTTCAAGGACACCGGCCATACCATAACCGGCATTGTTCACGAGCACGTCTATCCGCCCAAAGACGGCCATCGTTTCCCGGACGCTGTCTTCGATACCATCCGGGTTGCCCAGATCGAGCGCCAGTGGGAGAAAGCGGTTGCTGTCGATGAGGCCGACGGCATCCTTTAAAACCTGGACGCGTCGCGAACCGGCCGCTACGCGGTAGCCGCTCTCCAGCAGCTTTTTTACGAGGTGAAGACCCAGTCCCTGGGAAGCTCCGGTGACGAACCAGACTTTTGAGATATCCATGGGGGTTAATTTTTCAGGTGATTGAAAATTGCCGTGGTCTCTTCGATCAGCGAGTTCATGAGATGTTTGGCTTTTCTATGTTTTAGCAACGGCGCGATCTGGCCGCCCCAGAAAAGGATCATGTCCCATTTCTGACGATCGATGGCAGCCTTTCGGAGGGAGGACATCAGAGTCGTTTGCAGAGGAAAGGGAAGATGGGCGGGTTCCTTGCCGGTGTGGTCCCGGCTGATCCTGCTCGTCAGCCCACGACCCAGGCGGCCGGTAAAGGCACGGGTAAGCGTCGTGTACTTTGCCGCATCGGAGAAGAGCATTTCCCTATGGATCGGCAGGGCGCCGGATTCATCGGTGGCCAGGAACGCGGTACCTATCTGCACCGCATCGGCGCCGAGGATCATCGCGGCGGCGATCCCCCGGCCGGTCGCAATGCCGCCGGCGGCGATGACCGGCACCTTCACTTTTTCGCGGACGAGCTGCACCAATACGAAGGTCCCCGTCGTAGACGCCTCCGCGGAATCCAAAAAGGAAGGGCGATGCCCGCCGGCTTCAAAGCCGGAGGCGATGATCATGTCCGCCCCCGAAGCCTCCAGCGCAAGCGCTTCATCCAGCGTGGTCGCGGCGCCGACGGTCAGGATGCCCTTGCTACGGCATTCTTCGAGAACATCCGCAGGTAAGGTGCCGAACATAAAGCTGAACACCTTCGGCCGGATATCGAGCACTACCTGCAGCTGGTTGGCGAACCGGGAGGCGAAAGGCGCGGGCCTCTCCGGGAAAGGGATCCCCAGCTCGTCGAAATAGGCGCCGAATCGCTCCCTTGCCTTTTTATGCTGTTCCTCCGTCGCCATCCCACCCGGGGCGTCGGTGTCCGAAACCCAGAGGTTGAGATTGTAAGGTTTGTCGGTCGCGGCCCTGATCTGCCGGTCGATGGTATAGATCTCCTCCGGAGACATCGTATAGGCCCCGTAGCCGCCCAGCCCGCCGGCGTTGGAAACGGTAGAGACCAGCTCCACCGAGGAGAGACCACCCCCGAAGGGGCCCTGCAGGATCGGATAGCCGATGTTCAGCAACCGCGTAGCTTTCGTCTGGTACCACATGATGCAAGGTGTTTATGGGTTTACGTCGCTGATCATCTTATTGACGATGAACCATTTCCCGTCGATCTTGTGAAAGGAGAGAAATTCATGGTAATTGAAATCGTACATTTTCACCTTCAGCTCGGCCACGGCAATGCTGTTGATGATCCGGATATCGACGATCTCGCCTTTGAAAGGTTTGCCCGAATCCCGAACGCTTTGCCGGTTCTTTACACCGTCCAGATATTGCTCGAGATTTTTCGCGTAAGGCTTTCCCTGGACGTCCCCAAAAAGAAGCGTACCTGGGTGATACAATTGCCTGAGAAGCTCGACATCCCCCTCGTAGATCCCCTTGAAGTAAATATCCTCGAGCGACCGGGCGATCGCCGCCGAATCTTTTTCCTGCGTTACCATTGTCGTTGGTGTTTGAGCTTTGCTGCCCCACCACAGGCAGGACAACAAAGCGGTGAATAAAAGGGTTCGCATATCAGTTCAGATTATGACCGGCGCCCATGCCGCCGTCCACGTTAATAATGGCTCCGTTGATGAAATTGCTCTTAGCGACGGTGTACACCATCTCGGCGATGTCTTCCACCTCACCGACCCTGTTTACAAGGGCAAGACCTGCCATCGAGTCGCTTTGATCTCCATGCATCGGGGTTCGGATGGTCCCCGGGGCGACGGTGTTCACCCGGATGTTCCGCCTGCCGAACTCGGCCGCCAGCTGAACGGTCAGAGAGTGGATCGCACCCTTACTGGACAAGGGCGCCGAAGCGGGCACACCACCGAGGCCATGATTGACCAACGGCGTACCGATGTTGATGACGACACCGCCATGTTGTTTCAGCATCTGCGGAATGACGGCCTGTGTAGTGAAGAAGGTGCCTTTCAGATTGGTGCGGAGGAAGCGATCGAGATAATCCTCATCTACTTCCAGGAAAGGCTTGGTCTCGAAGATCCCGGCGTTGTTGACCAGGACATCGGCGGAACCGAATTTTTCGACAGCGGTGGCTACCAGCCGGTCGCCGGTATGCTTTTGGCTGACGTCGCCCGCCACCATGGCCAGATTCGGGCCTCCACCCAGCTCTTCATAGGTATCTTCCAGTTTTCTCTTCGTAGCGGAGTTGATGACGACGTTATCACCTTTTTCGAGGAAATACCGGGCAACTTCTTTGCCAATGCCGGAAGAAGCCCCGGTTATAATGATGGTTTGCTTTTTCATGATCCTATTTTTTGTCGGCGGTGATCCCCTTTTCACGAAGTACTGATACCTGATCTCCGGCATACCCCCAGTCGTCCAGGTCGATCTCCTGGATGACGACATGGGTCAGATGCGGATCCTTGTTCAGCACATCGGTAATAAGGTCGGTCACACCTTTTATCAACTGTTGTTTTTGTTCCCGGGTGACACCTTCGCGGGTCACCTCAATTTTTACGTATGGCATAAGAGTAGGTTTTAAGCGGCGGCCTTTGCCGTGATGTTTACGTCGAGGTCAAAATCGTTATAGATAAGGGTGTCGCCGAGGTCCTTGAAAAAATTGCCCGAACGGAATTTCATCCCGTAGACGGTGCGGTCCACCACGACCTTCCCCGATGCAGTGAGAATATCACCGGCTACCTTTACGTCCGCGTCGAAACCTACCGGCGCGGTAATGCCCTTGATCGTAAGGTTCCCTTCGATATGGCTACCGGTCACCCCCGTGATCTCAAAGCTGGCTTCGGGATATTTTTCCGAGGAAAAGAAGTCCTCCGACGCCAGGTGCCCGGCGAATTGCGCGTTCGTGGCGGGGTCTGTCACGTCCAGGATCCTGATGGACTGCGTGTCGATCGTAAACCTGCCACCCGTGACGGCGCCGTCGGTGAGGGTAAGCGCGCCGTTCTTGATACCGATGGTCCCGTTGTGGGCGCCCGTAATTTTCCGGCCTACCCAGTCGATGTTGCTTTTAGTGGCAACAATGTTGAATTGTTCTGTTTTCATTGTTATTTGTTTTTGATGACACAAAGCTACTATGGGCAGCAGGCGGAATTACGTGATGTAGATCACAATTCAACGGGAATGGTAAAGACGGCTCAGGGTTTCCCGGGAAACTCCCAGGTAGGCGGCAATCAGGTGTTTAGGGACAAGGCTATATAGTTGCGGGTAAAGGTTCAACAGCTCTTCATAGCGGGCTTTTGCATCGTTGTTCATCAGGGATAGCAGTCGCCGCTGGGCGGCCACATAGCCCCTATTGGTACGCCAGCGGAAAAAGCGTTCCACGGGGTGGAGCTCATAACACAGCTTCTCCCGGTCGGTATGGGACAGGCTGAGCAGTTCCACATCGGTTATGCAGTCGACACTGATCGTCGCCCTCGTCCGGGTATAAAGAGCATGATAGTCCGAGGTCCACCAGGTCGGCATGGCGAATTGCAGGATGTGCATCTTCACGTCGTCGTTGATGAAGAAAGCCTTCAGACAGCCGGAGACGACAAAGTACTCAACATCCACCTTATCGCCTTCCCGGATGACCACTTGTCCCTTTTTAAAAGAGTGCGGTTTGAAATGCGAAAAGAAATGGGCGAACTCTTCCTCCGTCAGGGAAGCCATTTTTGCGACATGCTCTTTCAGGAGTTGTTCGGCCTGCATTGGAACTCAAAAGTACAGCAAAAATATTGGCCATGCCCTGTACGTAAACATGGAATCGTTGTCGAAATCCACTGCGTCTTTGGCTATGCCGTCGATCCGGCCGTGCCGGATCGGCCGTGGACGCCGAGGGGGGAGCGCACCGGTGTCGCAATCACCCCGTAAACTTGACGGGTCTCCCATTGCACGATCTAAACTTTTTCGTGTAAGTTTGTCGCATACTAATCTTATGCAAACATCCAACAAGAAAGCCACACTTAGCTTCATCTTCGTCACGTTACTTATCGATTGTATGGGTTGGGGACTGATCATACCCGTAAGCCAGGAGCTCGTTTCCCAGCTGAAAGGGATACCCTTCAATGAGGCCAGTCCCTATGGCAGCTATTTGTTGGCCGCATACGCCGGAATGCAGTTCATCTTTTCGCCGATCATCGGAAACCTGAGCGACCGGTATGGCCGCCGCCCCGTTCTGCTGTTTGCACTATTGGGATTTGGCTTCGACTATATCATTCAGGCAACCGCCCCGGCCTATGGCTGGCTCTTCCTCGGGCGCGCCGTCGCCGGTATCACGGGCGCCAGCTTTACGACCGCAAGCGCCTATATCGCCGATATCAGCACGGATACCACCGACCGCGCAAAAAATTTCGGGATGATCGGGGCGGCTTTTGGTCTTGGCTTCGTGCTGGGCCCCGCACTTGGGTGGCTCCTTTCCACCTGGGGGATTAGAGCGCCATTCTGGGGCGCTGCCGTACTTTGCCTGGTGAATTGCCTGTTCGGGTATTTCGTCCTTCCCGAATCGCTGAGTAAGGAAAACCGGCGGCCCTTTGACTGGAAACGCGCCAACCCTTTTGGATCAATGAAATTTCTGTTCACCCATCCTGGCATTGGCGGGCTGGCATTCAGCTTCTTCCTGATCTACCTGGCAGTCCAGTCCGTGCAAGGCAATTGGAATTTCTTTACCGCCTATCGCTTTGGCTGGACGCCTAAATTCATCGGTATCTCGCTGGCAATGGTAGGCGTGCTCGTCGGTGCCGTACAGGGAGGATTGACACGCGTCATCAATCCGAAGATTGGTAACGAGAAAAGTATCTATCTCGGACTGTCCATGTATACGATCGGGCTGGTGCTTTTTGCATTTGCCTCTCAAACCTGGATGATGTTCGTCTTCTTAATACCCTATTGTATGGGAGGACTCTGTAGCCCGTCATTACAAGCCGTCATCTCGGGACATGTGGCGCCAAACGAACAGGGCGCCTTGCAGGGCGCCCTGACGGGGTTAATGAGTTTTACGACGATCATCGGGCCGCTGATCATGAGCGGTACCTTTGCCTACTTCAGCAGCAAGAGCGCGCCCTTCTATTTCCCGGGCATGCACTTCCTGCTCGGCGCATTGTTCATGTTGATGGCCGTGCTGATCGCGGCGCCCGTGCTCAGTAAGGACAGGCGACAGCGTCCGGAGATCGTCCGTTAATGGCGACCCATATCTTTCAGATAGCGGATCCTTCCGTCCATCGTGATATACTGTCCTTCCTTCAGCTGAAGACTCTCGCCGCTGCCGGCATCGATTGCCCCATTGGGGTGGACGGTCGTATGATTGACGAGGATGACGTCCTTCCTGACGCGTTTCCGCTTGCCGCGGTCGACTTCAACCAGCTTTCCATGCACCATCATGATGTAGGAGCGGGGAGGACGGGGAACATTCGAAGAGGAATGGGCGAAGAGAGCCAAAGAGAAAGCGAAAAAAGCTACGAAAAGAGTAAACTTTTTCATATCGGGGTTTTAGGGTACGAGGTTATCGGCAATAAAACGTCCCCGACTTCGGGTATAGTATAGGGAAAGAAGGTTTTTTGTACTATACGGAGTTCTCCTTATGATATCGGCGCCGGTAATCGAGCGGCGATAACCCGGTCATCTTTCGAAACACATCCCGGAAGGCCTTGGAGTCCTGGTAACCCACTTCATACATCACCTCGTTGACGGTCTTCCGGCTGTTCTCAAATGCTTTTTTCGAGGCCTCGATCCGTATCCGTTGGAGATATTCCAGCGGCGTATTCCCCGTGGCAAGGATGAAACGCCGGTCGAAATTGCGCCGGCTGACCGCATATTTCGAAGCCAGGTCTTTTATCGAATAATGTTCCGAAGGGTTTTTTTCCATCAACTGCTGCGCCTGGTACACGACCTCGTCGGAATGATCTTTTTGCCGGCTAAAGATGATAAAGGGCGATTGACTGTCCCGGGACATATCGATCTGGAACACCTTCGAACAGTAAATGGCGGTGTCGCGGTCATAATATTTTTCGATGAGATAGAGCACAAGGTTCAGAAAAGAATAGGCGCCGCCGTTAGTATAGATACCCTTTTCGTCGGTGATCAACGTACCCTCCAGGGGTCGCACATATGGAAAATGGGCCCTTAGCTGATCGGCGGCGCTCCAATGGGTGGAGCAGCTCTTGCCGTCCAGCAGCCCCGAAGCGGCCAGCAGGAAAGCCCCGGTGCAGATGCTGGCGATCTCGGCGCCCTTCTCATATTGCTCCCGTATCCAGACGGCCAATGGCTGGTACTTCCTGGCTACCTCCTGGTATTGATGATTCAACGAGGGAATGATCACCAGGTCGCAACGCTTTACCTCTTTTATCGACAGATGCGGCTTGATCGAGAAGAGCCCATCGTAAAGATCGACCCGCTTCGAAGTGCCCGCAAGCCGGATGTCAAAGACGGGATCCCGCCCGAGGCTCCTCCAATAGTCGTTTGCACGGGTAAAGATCTTGAACGAACCGACAACGCTGCTCAGGTTGTGGTGGCCGTTGGGGACAAGGATGATCAGCTGTTTCATAGGATAAATGTAAGAAAAAGACTTGTCCAAATCGCCCCGGCAGAGGGCTTAGACGGACGGGAAATGGCTGTTTTGAAACTGTTAAAGAAACGTTAAAACATACCTATAACCTTTTTCGTACGTTATTTCTTATATCTTTAACCCATGAACAAGAAGAAGACTTCCGTCGACTCGAACGATCCCGGCGAACCCACGCGGGCGCAGCTGGAGATCCTGCAGGTGCTGTGGAAATATGGGCCGTCGACGGTCCGTTTTGTCAACGACCAGCTGAACCGGCAAAAGGAATCCCTGAGCTACACCTCCACCCTGAAGCTGATGCAGATCATGCATGAGAAAGGGATGGCCCAACGGGACGAGAGCAGCATGACGCATATATATAGTGCAGTGCTGGAAGAACAGAGGACCCGGGGAGTGGTGCTGAAGAAGTTTGTCGACACGATGTATGCGGGTAGTGTAAAAAGCCTGATGCTCGAGCTGCTCGGAAACGAAAAGACGACCCACAAGGATTGGGACACCATCAAAGATTTGCTGACCAAACTAGACGACGAGAAATGAATATGATCCCGGACATCATGCTGCGCGCCCTTTGCTGGACCTTGCTGCACTCCCTGTGGCAGGGGTTGGTCCTCGCCGTGGTGGCCGGGGCGATACTCGTGCTGACAAAGAAGGCCAGCGCCTCCTTGCGATACAATCTGCTTTGCTGCGGGATGATCCTCGTCCTGGCGGCAAGCGGCGCCACGTTCTATCTCCAGCTGCAGGCGGCGGGCGGGATCTCCGAAGGTACGGTCCTGCATGCAACGGGCCCGGTTACTGACCTTGCCCCGGGGCACCTGGGGAACAACCCTCGAGCCGGCGTGGTGCAGTCTTCCACGCATATGATGCGCAATGCCATCGAATCCCTGGTAGAATATTTCAACGCCCATGCCGCGTTGGTCGTGCTGGTCTGGTTTATTATATTCCTCGCCCGGTTCGTGCGCCTGCTATCGGGACTGGTCTACGCGCAACGCATCCGCTATTATCAGACAAGAACGGCCCCCGCACAATGGCAGGAACGGCTGGATCAGCTGATCCGTAAATTACGGATCAGCCGGCCCGTTATCCTGCTGGAATCGGCGCTGATAAAGGTTCCCGTAGTAATAGGGGCCCTGAAGCCGGCCGTGCTCGTACCCATCGGGATGCTGGCCCATCTCCCGGCCGATCAGGTCGAATCCATCCTCCTGCACGAATTGGCGCATATCCGCCGGCGGGATTATTTGTTCAATGTGGTGCAGCATATCGTCGACACCCTTTTCTTCTTCAATCCCGCGCTGATCTGGATCTCTTCGCTGATCCGGACGGAACGGGAGAACTGCTGTGATGATATCGCCATCCGGGAAACCCGGAGCCGGCGGCAGCTGATAGAGGCCCTGGTTTCCTTCCATGAATACCGGCAACGGGAAGGCGAATTTGCCGTGGCCTTTGCCGGAAGTAAGGAAAACCAGGTCGTAAAGCGCGTGAAACGGATCGTCCATAAGACCAATCATTCCCTCAACGCCGGCGAACGGGCCGTCCTGATGGGGGCGCTGCTGGTGCTTTGCGCCGCCTTCGTGACGATCAACCATAGCCGGAAGCCTGAAGTGGTGAAGACAACGACCGTTACAACCGCTTCTACTCTCGGCGCTCGCCAAAAGGCCACGATGCGGCCGGCGCCGGCCACGGACACGACCATCAAAGGCGTGAAAAAGCCGGCCGGCCATCCAGCAAAACCTGCTCAGCCCGCCGTCACGAATGACGAGCCGTCAACCGATGAGCCCGTCGGCAAATCCGTCGACACAACAGGCGGAACCTACCTCGGCTATCGCAACCTTTCCCTCGACAAGCTGATCGAAATGAAGGAACATGGCGTCACCGCCGACTATATCCTCAGCTTCCGGGAAATGGGCTATACTAATATCACGCCCGATCAGGCCATCGAATTGAGGGATCACGGTGTAACCGTGGAATACATCCAGAGCCTGGTCAACATGGGTTATCAACCGCTTGGACTCGATCGGGCCATCGAGTTGCGCGACCATGGCGTGACGACCGGATTCATTGCCCAGCTCAATGACCTTGGTTTTTCTCATATCTCCCTGGAGAAGGCGCAAATACTGAGGGATCATGGGGTCACCGGCGATTATATCGCCTCCTGCAAAAAGAGATTTGGGAAGCTTTTCGAGCTGAACGATTATATAAAGTTGAGGGATGCCGGTATCAATCCCACGGAATAGACTAGTCTAAAGAAGCCCGCTACACACAGAGAAATTCTCGGAAAAAAGTATTGTCCATAATTATTTAAAATGATTATTATGAGAAGAGCATTCGTTGCCATCTTTTCCATGATGGCTATTGCCCTGCTTTCGGTCACAAGCGCGGGCGCACAACACAGATCATCGGATGACGATGATTCCTGGTTCGACAATTTTCACGACAACCCCGGCCTTTGGGGCGCCTATGTCTACGAAGACAAAGCGCACATCCAATTCGGCGGATTTCATTGGAGCAGCAGCAGCACCTTCCTCCTAAGCGAGCTGGGGACCCTCCCGACGGGCAAGGAAGGCTCCTTTGCCGTAAAACGCGACCCCGGTACCGTCACATTCAGCGGGGTCTTCATCGGCAACAAGGGACACGGCACCTACATCTTCGAGGAGAACGCCGACTTCAAGGCCTTCCTGCAACAGCAGGGCTTTAAGGAAGTAAATGAAGAGCTGATGATCCATCTGTTCTTCACCAACATCAACAAGGAGTACTTCGGCTATATGAAAGAGAATGGCTACGCTGGCGTGACGATGGACCAGCTGAAGGACCTCGCCTTTCAGAATGTCAACCGCAACGTGCTGGGCGCCTATCTCGATCTATTCAAAAAAGAGGACTATGGAAAGGTCTCCATCGACCGGATCATCGAAATGCGCGAGCATGGAGTGACGCCGAAGTTTATCAACGGCTTCCATGAGCTAGGCTATAAGGGGTTTTCCCTCGAAAAAGCGCTCGAGCTCCGCGATCATGGCGTGACACCCGAGTATGTCGCTGATATGAAAAAGGCCGGCGGCAAGGAGATCACCCTTGACGAAGCGCTCGAGATGCGCGACCATGGCGTTACGGTCGAGTATATCCACGGCCTCAAAGAGATGGGCTACGGGGACGTCACCATCGACCGGGCCACCGAGCTGAAGGATCATGGTGTCAGCCTCGACTTCCTTCGGGAATTGCAGCGCACCGGCCATAAGGATGTTACGCTGGATGGGGCGCAGGAGCTAAAGGACCACGGCGTAGGCCCCTCATTCGTTGCACAGCTGAAAGAACTGGGCTATCCCGATGTCTCCCTGAAACGCGCCGTCGAGCTGCGGGATCACGGGGTCAACACCGACTTCATCCGCGAGTTCCAGCGCCTCGGCTACAAAGATATTTCGCTCGACCGGCTGGTCGAGCTGCGCGACCATGGCGTCAGCGCCTCCTTCGTCAGCGAGTTCAAGACCCTCGGATTTACCGATCTCTCCCTCGGCAAGGCGGTGATGCTGCGTGACCATGGCGTCAGCGCGGGGTATATAAAAGGTCTGCAGGAAAAAGGCCTGAAGAACCTGTCGATCGACGAATACGTCCGGCTGAAGGACTCGGGGATGTAAGAACTTACACCAGCTTCTGCAGGCGGCTGATCTTGTTATAACAGATCGCCAACGGCACCATGCCCATAACCCCAAACGAACAATCGATCAGCCGCCAGCAGATCGGTATCCCCCGCACGGCCCCGGCAATAAACGCCAGGGGAATCACCCCCACGCAGGCCCACATGCCGATACCCAGCACCCATTTATTCCGCACCGGGTCCCGAAACACGCCGATAAAGAACAGCGCGATGACCAGATGCCCGAAAGCCAGCCAGTCATAGCCATAGGCCAGGAACGGATAACGGGTGTTGCTGTCCCGCAAGGCCTGATATACCAGCTGCACCCAAATACGCAGAGAACCACGGGGATCGAGCGGCCAATGATCGAGCAGCCATTCCAGCTCCGTCTCAAGAGCAAAGGCAGTCAAGCCACTCAATGCCAGCGCAACGATAAAAAAGAGTACCCAACGCCGGATGGCTCTCTCCTGTTGAGTATGAGTTGTGTAATTCATGGCAAAAAGCACTTTGAATTACAAAGTAAATACAAATATTCAGGATTTCAAAGGAGTATTGATCTTTTCAGTGATCCGCCGGGTGATCTCCCCGATACTGCCTATACCATCAATATCGACCACGGCAATCTTCGTCTTCATATAGGTTATCGCCGGAAGAGTCTGGTTCTCAAAGATGCGCACCCGTTTGAGATGGGTCTCGGGATTCCGGTCGTCCTCGCGGACGGACGACTCAGCCCGCTTCATCGCCCGGCTGAGCAGCTCTTCCCGCGGAACCTCGATATTGATGACAAGCGATATCTCCAGCTGCTTTGCCGCAACAAGCTCCAGCAGATCGTCCACCTGCGGCTTCGTCCGTGGATAACCGTCGAGAAGTATACCCTTGCGTTGTTTGTTCTCGTCAAGGATCTGGCCGAACAGCGTTTTCATGATGGAGTCCGGGACAAGATCACCCTTTTCCTCATATTGGGACATGATCTGTCCGATCTCCGTTCGCTGAGCCTTCTCCTGCCGGCAACGGTCGCCGGTAGAAAGATGGGTATAATGTAATTCGTTGCTGATGATCTCACATTGAGTGCCTTTACCGGAATAGGGTGGCCCCGTGACGATTACGATTTTCATGGACCGCAAATATACGAATCACCGCATCCGGACAGCCACTGTCCGAAAATGAACGATAGGCTTCGTAGATAAAAAGGGTAAAATTCTGAACATCAGTATCTTACTTCTCTGGCACTTCTTTTGGCCCACATCCCCCATGAAATACTATTTCACCCTCGCCTTGCGCAACATTCGAAAGAACAGGGCCCACTCCGCCATCAACATCGCGGGACTGTCGGTCGGCATGGCCGTCGCCATCCTCATCGGGCTATGGATCTACGATGAGATCAGCTTCGACCACTACCATCCCAACTATCACCGCATCGCCATGGTCATGCAAAAGACCACCATCAATGGCCATGTCCACGCTGGCGGCGTCATCCCACTGCCGCTGGAATCGGAAATGCGGAAAAACTTCGGCGCGGATTTCAAGCACATCGTCATGACGGCCTGGACAGAGAAGCATGTCCTCGCCATAGGGGATAAAAAGGTGAGCTTTACCGGGAATTTTGTTGGCTCCGAAGCCCCGCAGATGTTGTCGTTGCGAATGCTGAAAGGCACGCGGGGCGCATTGAACGGTCCTGGCTCGATGCTGATCTCAGCCTCGGTCGCAAAGGCGCTATTTGGCGAGGAAGATCCGATGGACAAGGTGATCGCGTTGGACAACAAGAGCAACTTCAAGGTCGCCGGGGTCTATGAGGACCTTCCCGACAACGCGACCTTCCACGATATGGCCTTTATGGCTCCCTGGGATTTTTTCACCGCCAATGCCAATTGGATCGGCCGGAGTCCCACCGACTGGAGTGATAATTCGCTGTTCATGTATGTGCAGGTGAATGACCGCGCAGATATGGAGCGCCTTTCGGCCCGCATCCGCAACCTGATCCTCGACCATGCCGGCCCCGGCCAGGCAAAGCTGAATCCACAACTGTTCCTCCAGCCGATGAGCCGATGGCATTTGTATTCGGAGTTCAAGGACGGGATCAACACGGGTGGCGCAATACAATATGTTTGGCTCTTCGGCATCATCGGCGGATTTGTTCTCCTGCTCGCCTGCATTAATTTTATGAATCTGTCCACCGCCCGCAGCGAGAAACGCGCAAAGGAGGTAGGCATTCGCAAGGCCATCGGCAGCCTGCGCACTCAGCTGATCACCCAGTTCTTCGCAGAATCCATCGGGATGGCGTTGGTGGCCTTCGCACTATCACTGCTGCTGGTGTGGCTTAGCCTCCCTTTCTTCAACACGATCGCCGGCAAGAGGATGTTGCTGCCGGTGAACAATCTGTATTTCTGGACCCTAACCCTGGCCTTCGTGATCATCACCGGCATCATCGCGGGAAGCTATCCGGCCTTATATCTGTCTTCGTTCCAACCCGTGAAAGTGCTCAAGGGCCGTTTCAAGGCCGGGCGTTCAGCCGCAATTCCCCGCCAGGTATTGGTGGTGTTGCAGTTTACGGTGTCGGTAGTGCTGATCATCGGGACGATCGTCGTCTTCCGCCAGATCCAATGGGCTCAAAACCGACCCATCGGCTATAGCCGGGATGGATTATTGTATATCGAAACTTCTACTACCGATCTGCACGATCATTTCGCCGCTTTCCGCAACGATCTTTTACGAAGCGGTCTGTTCTCCGAGGTTTCCGAATCCACCAGCCCGACCACAGCCGTATGGAACAACACCGGCAACGTAAGCTGGGAAGGCAAGGATCCCTCGATGTCCCCCGATTTTGGATTCATCGGCGTAACTACCGGCTTTGGCCGGACCGTCGGCTGGCAGTTCACCGCGGGACGCGATTTTGCCGATCGATTTCACACAGATTCGGCGGGAGTGGTTTTGAATGAAGCCGCCGTAAAATACATGAACCTGAAAGATCCCGTCGGTCAGCGCATCAAGGTCGGAAGATTCGATCTTACCGTCGTGGGCGTGGTCAGGGATATGGTGATGGCCTCTCCCTACGAACCGGTGAAACAAACCCTGTTCCGGTTGGGCCCCGGCCCCTTCGATTATGTCGACCTCAGGATCGATCCAAAGGCCAACGCTCATGACGCACTCCGGGCACTGGAAGCCGCTTTCAAAACCTATTCACCCGCCGTCCCTTTTTCCTGTAAGTTCACGAGTGACGAATACGCGAGAAAATTTGTCAATGAAGAACGGGTAGGCCGCCTCGCCGGCATCTTTGCGAGTCTGGCGATCTTCATCAGCTGCCTTGGCCTGTTTGGCATGGCCTCCTTCATGGCCGGTCAGCGCGTGCGCGAGATCGGCGTTCGGAAGGTGATGGGCGCCTCGGTGACCAACCTTTGGGCTTTGCTGAGCAAGGATTTCGTGCTGCTGGTCGGTATCTCCCTGCTCATCGCCCTGCCCCTTGGCCGTTATTTAATGAGCAATTGGCTGATGCACTATCAATACCGCTCCTCCATGCCCTGGTGGATCTTCGCGGCAGCTGCCGCCGGCGCCTTGCTGATCACCTTGCTGACTGTCAGCTGGCAGGGAATCCGCGCCGCACGGAAGAACCCGGTAGAAGCGTTGCGCACCGAATAAAAAAAGACCACCCCCGGGGGGTGGTCTTTTTTTAATACAACACTTATTTCCGGAAGTCGTTGATACCATAGTAGTAGACTTCATCACTACCAGGATAAGTCCCCTCGATCTGGAAATTGCTGCCTTGTTTACCAAGAGCGTCTTTGAGCTCGGCCACACTATGAACCGGGATACCCCCAACCTTAGTGATGACGAATCCGGGATGCATATTGGTCTGGTTGCTGATGACCCCATCGTGGATATTGTTCACGACGACACCACCGCTGACTCCCATCTTACTCGCATCTTCCTTGCTCAGGTCGGAGAAGTCGGCGCCGAGGGATTCTACCGCGGCACTCTTCGTGCTGGCAAAGGTGCCCATCTTACCCTTTAAGGTTGCTTCAGTCTCATGCTGCGAGCCGCCGCGTACATAGGCGATCTTCACCTTGTCGCCGGGTTTCTGGCGGGCGATGAGCTCGGCCAGCTGAGCATCGGTGTTCACGGACTGATCGTTGATCTTGACGATAACGTCACCCTTTTTGAGCCCGGCCTCATCAGCAGCCCCCTGGGGACTTACTTCGAGAACATAGATCCCATCTACGTCATCATTGATCCCCAGCTCTTTCTTCTTCGCATCATCAAGCCCTTCCGGCGCCATGCTGACCCCTAGATAACCACGCTGTACGGAGCCGTATTTCATGAGGTCGCCGATGACTTTCTTCATGAGGTTCGAAGGAATACTATACGCATAACCGGCAAATGAACCGGTAGGAGAAGCGATGGCCGAGTTGATAGCGATCAGCTCGCCATTGGTATTCACCAGGGCGCCACCGCTGCTGCCGGGGTTAACGGCCGCATCGGTTTGAATAAAGGACTCTACAGGTGCGCTGGCCTGAGTGTTGATCCCGATGTTCCGGGATTTGGCACTGACGATCCCCTGAGTCACCGTGACGTCGAGGTTCAGCGGATAGCCGATGGCCAGAACCCACTGTCCGAGCTTCACTTCATCGGAATTGCCGATGTTCATGACGGGGAGATTCTTGCCTTCGATCTTGATCAGGGCCAGATCGGTGTTGGGATCGGTGCCGATCACCTTGGCAGTGTAATTCTTACGATTGTTCAGCGTCACCGTGATATTGGTCGCGCCATTGACGACGTGGTTGTTGGTGACGATATACCCATCGCTGCTGATGATGACGCCAGAACCCGAAGCCCGCTGATCGGGTTGCGGAACCGCACGACCGCCACCTTCACCAAAGAACCGGCGGAAGAAATCGTCGCCCATTCCCCCGAACGGATCCTGCTCATCACCCCGGCCGGGCCGGCCGGCCACTTCCTTGAATTTCATCGTCGTCTTGATATGAACGACGGAGGGTACGGCAGCCGATGCTGCCTTTTCAAAGTCTACCGGCTGAACACCGGGAGCAGAGGTATAGGCGGTCTTGACAACAGGCGCTTTCGGCTCATCCAGGATACTGTTGGATGCGGCCGGCCTCCCATTGGCAAATAATACAAAACCTCCGATCACTGCGGCTGCGCCGAGAAGGATTGTCTTGCTTTTCATTTTCATGATGTCTTTGCTTTTAGATGTGTTTAATGATATACTAACGCCTTCGTAGATGAATCGTTTTGACGTTGATGTTAAACATATTCTAAAGCAAAAAGCGGCACGTATCACACGCGCCGCGTCGAACACGGCTCTGCCGGCTGCGCCCGGGCCGAACACGGTTCGGCCGGCCGCTCCGTTAAAAGATTGCAAATTGAGAATGCGTTAAAGTCCCTTATACATAAAATTGGAAAAATTCAATCCGTGCGTCAGTATCCTGGAGCTGTCGGTGACATACTGCATGTAGTTCGGATAGTTAAAGCCGGCTGCCTTCTCCGCAGAGACGGACGACGCTTTTGCATGCATGTATCGTCGTAGAGTCGGGTGACCCATACACCGCCAGGAGGTAGACCGGACTGGAGAACAGAATGTCTTTATTGCGGTTATTGCTGTCGGTGACCCCGGCCAGTTTGTAGAAGGACGAGATCCAGGACGGGGTTCGGGGAAATTTTGAGTGATGGCCGTGTCGATATGCGTCAATAACGTATAAAAAATGAGATCTCATGGCTCCGGCCGCGTCCGAAAAACCTGGATCTCCACCCGCATATTCTTATCCATCTCATCCCTTGTCGTGGGATGCGCATTGCGCGGATTGGCATTCCCCTTCCCCTTATAGATAACCCGGTCAGGGTCAAAGCCCTGTTCGACCAGCCTGTCGTAAATGAATTTGGCCCTCTTTTCCGACAGGATATAGAGTGGATCGGTTTGCTTCAACGGCGGCCCCGGAGAATTACAGTACCCGTCGATCTCGAGAAAGCGATCCTTGAGCGTCAAAAGATAGTTGATATGTCTCGGCAGGAGCATCTGCGCCGACTCCGTCAGGTTGGTGGTATTGGCATAGAAGCGGATATCGTCGAGCCGAAGAATGGTATCGGGCTCGGATACGTCCCGCGGCGTATCCCGCTGCGCGACGACCGGCGGCGGAGGGGGTGGAGTAGGCGGAAGTGGCGGCCGCCACCAGACGACGACGATCACCCGGCGGCTTTCAC
>Ga0105239_10003457_pt1 | contig 19326 bp, 14 predicted proteins | sample KBSC44metaG_FD_92761 | JGI IMG/M metagenome (GOLD analysis project Ga0105239, IMG submission 92761) | Corn rhizosphere microbial communities from Kellogg Biological Station, Michigan, USA - KBS C4-4 metaG | ecosystem: Host-associated > Plants > Roots > Rhizosphere > Soil | place: Michigan, USA...
GCGAATTCACCACCTGTCAAAAGGGTTGAGACCTCCAGGATGGAGTATTATTTATATACACGAGTAGACACCGAGCGGATGCCTTATCTCAAGTGCTCATTCAGCTTTTCGCAATACCTGCACGCCTGCACGGGCCATCCACTCACACTCCTCCCTATCTCGAGTTTCATCCCAGCTGCTCCCCTGGTCCCCACCCAACAATCAACCTTATAGCCGCCATTCAACTAGTTTCTCAGTTCTGAATTCCCGCTGTCGCCCCTGGTTGTCCGTTGCTGACACCGTTTATTTATCCTCCTTTTCCCTCCTGATCTCAACCACCATCCTCCACTATTTGTCCTCCCTCGTCCACCTTTCTGCACCCTCGCGTCCATCTAATCCCAATCACCACAGATCACCATGTCTGAGCACCAGATTGTCATCGTCGGCGCCTCTTTCGCCGGCCTTTCAGCTGCTCATGGCCTCCTGAAGACTACCCTGCCTTCAATCTCAGGCAAGAAGTTCAAGGTGGTGCAGATTGCTCCCAACGAGGAATTCTTCTGGAAGATTGGTGCACCCCGAGTTATCGTCGACCCTGCCTCTCTTCCTCTCGAGAAAGCCCTCCTCCCCATTGCCCCCGCCTTCAAGAAATACACCCCTGAGCAGTATGAGTTCATCAAAGCATATGCCACATCGATCGACCCTGCCAGCAAGACCGTCCACACCAGTACTTCTGCAGCCATCCACTATGACACTCTCATCATTGCCTCAGGTACCAACTTCGCTACTCCCATCTGGACTGTGTCGGACGGTTCCGAGCCCCTAAAGAACGCTCTTGCCGATTTACATCAGCGACTGCCTAACGCTGAGTCTATCCTCGTCGGGGGTGGAGGTGCCGCTGGTGTTGAAACCGCTGGCGAGCTCGGCCAGCTCTACGGTCACAAGAAAGAGATCTCAATCTTGTCAGGCACCACAGGTCTATTGGCGAGCCTGTCGAATCCCAAGTTCGGACAAGATGCGGCTGCCCGGTTGGAGAAAATGGGAGTCAAAGTCGTCAATGACAACGTACGCGTCGTCGAGCACACCAAGGCCAATGGCAAAGACGTGTTGAAGCTCAGCAATGGAGAGACCAAAACAGTTGATGTCTACATCGAAGCAACTGGAGACAAGCCTAACACCAAGTTTGTGCCTCAAGAATGGCTGGATGAGAAGCAGAAGGTCAAGGCCGACCCACAAACTCTTCGTCTCAACGTACCAGGTGTGACAAATGTCTACGTATTTGGTACAGTTGGTAGCTACTCAAACGGCTCTGTAGTCGATGTTCAGTTCGCAAAGGGTGCCCTCTTGGAGAGCATCAGAAGCGACCTCTCAGGAGCTGGTATGTCGGACGCAATCATCTCTCTTGACCAACTTGCTAACAGTGTCGCAGAACCCGGACCGCGTACCAAGAACGTCTACAAGAAAATTACCAGCGACATGATGTTTGTGCCAATTGGCCCAACCCAAGGAGTCGGAGCGGCATTTGGCTGGAAGGTCCCGAGCTTTCTGGTCAAGTTCATCAAGTCTAAGGACTTCATGATTGGCAATGCGGCCAAAACCATTGAAGGTACTGCTTAGAGGGTGAAACTAGGACAAGGTCGTGATTATTTTTGAGCACAAAAGTTTCATATGTAGAGATACCCAAAGTCTTTCGATTAGCGGCGACGCAGACATCCCTCCCAAGGGCCCAGTGGGTTTTGCAATTGCTTTATGACAGACAACATAGTAATTGAATTGATAGAGTCCATAATGATCCTGTTTGGGGATTGTGGACATTCTTGCAATGCAGTGGCTGCGATTCGTGGTTGTTTCAAGCTCCTCAGAGACTCACTGCTGCGAAGTAATAGATGTCTGAATGTTTTGGCATCGGATAGTGCACCTGCCGTTGGTCCTCGCAGGGGCGCGGCTGCATTCAACGAGACTGACGTCGTTGGGGCGGCTCGCGAGTTTTTCCGATATCGCCTCAAGGATGGCCAGGAGCCCTTCGGAGCTCTCCCTGCTGCTAAAATAATAAAAAAGTGCATCTACTCGTAAGGGTCATACAGATGGTGATATATGCTGCTGCGTTGCTCAGGCTTTTGACGCTGATATAACTTCCTCCTATCCTGCTATTCTATCCGATTCATCCGACTCCTGACAATCGACAGCCTTCAAGATGCTAAATCGGGTTGCGACCAGCATCGCACCCCCTTCTTCACATGCTTTCAGCACAGTTCCAGTGCGGAGTAGCTGCTTGAGCCGGCCACTACGAACGTTAAGAACTCCTGCTCTACGCTACTACTCTTCTTCCTTCAAATATTCCTCACGACCTGCCCTCGTGTCCTCAATATCTCCTCGAGCTTCCGCTTCCACCTACAAAGCATTTAGCACCACTACAATCATGGCCAAGTCTACCAGAACAGAGACCGATGCCTTTGGGCCCATCGAGGTCGAGTCCGATAAGTACTGGGGAGCTCAAACGCAAAGGTCACTAGGGAATTTCAATATCAATCAGCCACAAGACCGCATGCCAGAAGGTGTCGTGCGCGCATTTGGTATCCTCAAGGGTGCAGCTGCTACCGTTAATATGAAATATGGCCTGGGTATGCTCTGAGCTGAACTCCACCCTTCCGGTTTACTTAAAAACCCCGCTCTGACAAGTCACTCAGATCCCAAAATTGGCGAAGCTATCCAGCAAGCCGCTGCCGAGGTTGCAAGCTTGAAGTTGATAGATCATTTCCCTCTCGTTGTCTGGCAGACTGGTTCCGGAACTCAGTCCAACATGAATGCCAATGAGGTCATTTCAAATCGTGCCATCGAGATTCTTGGAGGTGAATTGGGTAGCAAGAAGCCCGTCCATCCCAATGACCATGTCAATATGTCTGCCAGCTCCAACGACTCTTTCCCAACCGTTATGCACATTGCTGCCGTCCTAGATTTCGAGCAGAAGTTGATCCCGGCCCTTACCAACCTCCGGGATGCGCTGCAGAAGAAGAAAGAGTCATTTGACCATATTATCAAGATCGGTAGGACTCACTTGCAGGATGCCACTCCCTTGACCCTGGGACAGGAATTCAGTGGTTATGTTGCTCAGTTGGACCGAAATCTTGAGAGAATACAGTTTGTTCTCCCTCACCTCAGACAACTAGCACAGGGAGGAACGGCTGTCGGGACTGGCCTCAACACCTTTAAGGGATTTGCCGAAGGTATTGCAGAAGAAGTGACTAAACTAACGGGTACTGAATTCGTGACTGCTCCAAACAAATTCGAGGTCCTGGCCGCCCATGACAGCATCGTGGAGGCATCTGGAACTCTCAACACCCTAGCGTGCAGTCTTTTCAAGATTGCTCAAGATATCAGATATCTCGGATCTGGTCCTCGCTGTGGCTTGGGGGAGCTTGTCCTGCCTGAAAACGAACCCGGCAGCAGCATCATGCCTGGCAAAGTCAATCCCACTCAATGCGAAGCCTTGACTATGGTCGCCGCACAAGTTATTGGGAACCACACCGCTGCTACTGTTGGAGGTCTCAGCGGACAATTTGAGTTGAACGTGTTCAAGCCTTTGTTGATCCGAAACCTGCTTCATAGCGTCAGAATTTTGTCTGATTCAATGAATGGATTCGTGGATCACTTGGTTGTCGGACTGCAGGCAGATGAGAAGAGAATTGGCACTCTTCTTCACGAAAGGTTAGTGTCTCCAAGTTAGTGCCCCCATCTCTTTTACTGACACCGTTTACAGTCTTATGCTTGTTACCTGCCTTAACCCGGTCATTGGTTATGACATGGCCTCAAAAGTCGCGAAGAATGCTCATAAGAAAGGCCTGACTCTGAAGCAATCCGCCATGGAGTTGAAAGCACTTTCTGAGGAAGATTTTGATAAATATGTCCGACCGGAGCTCATGCTGGAGCCTTCTGAAAAGAAGTAGAGAGCTCCCAATATTGATTGATGGTGAGACTGTTTGTTTCTCCTGACTCGAAATTGAAGTCAAAACAATGACTCTTCGATGTATAGCATATCTGAAAACTTGCCTAGAAGTTACAGGTCACAAAATCAATATTGACCTACCCTTGTTCGATCTCGGCTTTCCCCCTTGACCAGAATATTCGTGTAAATAATAACCCGGTTGCTAATGTCTTCAAACCAGCAAGTCCAAATTGAAGTGTACAAATTTCGACCTACCCATGAACGCTCGACGATCGAGAGTGCTATGGTCCCGACTGGCTGGAACATACTGTGGAAATTCTTCTTCCTGCGACCGCAGATGCTTCTTCTGAGGGTTATTCGTTTACTATATTTGACAGAACCTCATCAAACACCGTATTCCCCAAATTCGAATGCGGCAGGAAATTCAGTGGACTTGGTTGGTGACCCAAAAAGACCCCTTCATCCTGAGAAGTGTACAATCCTTGACCAAGCATTTTACAAACCACCGTCCACACTCCAGACGAAGACGGATTTTCTCGAATTGAACCCATTGTCAAACTAGTAGGAGCCGTTCTCTCCGTGGACAACCGATCGCTTCACAGGTGATAATATCAGATCGAGGATCCGGTTGCGAACTTCCAAAACTCAAGCCAGAACCGAATGACTAAGGCCAAATGGCAAGTTTTGCCTTCGGGGAGACCATCATTCTGTCCCAATTCGGTATTTGGAATATGAATCCTAGGTGGGAATGTGGAACTTTAGTAGAAATGGTGGAAACCTTCACTTGGCTTATCTGAAATCTGACTATGGACCCCTGGGCCAGACTTCGGTATCGCGAGTATAGCAACCGCGGCTACGTCTTCGAGTCACCCTTTCCGGTGAGATCGACTCCAAGGAGCATCAAGACGAGGGCGGGGAACTTTCGCACGGCTGATGAAGGGAACCAGCATTCGAACCAATTTCCAGGTACTCTCGATCGTGCCCGCGGGAGATGCTTGAGACTTCAAACATCATACTCCCCTGACCCGGATATCAATCAGTACCTGGGACTCTCTGACCCTTTGTATATGGATGATAGGAATGTACTTCTGATCCGAGCCATTCGGCACGGTCCCTGAAAGATCTTAAATTAAATCGAAAGTCTGGTGGATTTGGCCTAAGATCGAATGATTCAAATCGTCGGGGGTCCCGGAACAAGAAGTCATTCCGCCATCGATGACCAAAATCCCATGTTCTTGCGGTTTGAGGCCATTCATGGGGCATCGGATGCTCTAGATTGTTACTCATGTGCAAGCTCAGTCGATCACCTTTTCGAAGGGAACATTACAATTCGCCAATTCCTCAGCGACGGGTCCTTAGGTAAAGATCCCATCTTCTGGATAGGGGATCCAGAGAACGGACGGGTTCTCCCACACCACAATAGAAGCCCCATCTTGTGTGTGGCAACACCTCCAAACTTCGGAGCTGCCCAACTTTGGAGAAGACCTCGTTTCACGATTTGTATTTCGCCACCACGCCACCAGATATCTCCAAATAACCTTTCAATGCAAGTGGCAACAGACAGATAGACCGGGCGGATGAGGTCTGCATGACTTCCCCCTGTTGGTCTCCACTTGCACGACCTCGACAGCATCTCCATGTCCCAAAATGCGATCGATTTCCGTTGTCCGACTCCCGAAAAAAAGTTAACCACGACGTTGGAAAAGTTAGAGACAATGCAGTCTAATTTAGCTACAAACCTTGCAGAAGGTTGGAATTGCTTCTTCTGCTGCTGCTGCTGCTGCTGCTGCTCCTGCGCCCCCCGAACTTTCGGGAGCGAGCACTGTGACCTCAACGGCGCTCCTTCGTTGCCCTCCCAAGGGATCTTGCCATGTGGCAGATGCATGTCCTGAGATCCTGCGGGGATGGCACCCCTGATAAGCTTCCATTGTTCCCATCGCTGCACCAATGTCTTGGTTCTGAGGCTAACACCCGGTAGTTGCTTGAGTGGAGCTCGGAGCCCTATGGTAATTAATTGAGCGAAAGCACTGGCCTCTTTTGATCCGATCTAACCATGACTGGGGTCCTCCATCACGTCGAATTAGCGATTCATCACTCACGAGTACTGTAGCTAACTGCTAACTAGTTTGCTAGCCTCCTGGACGAAGGCCATCACGCTATCCCTAGACTCGCTGGATCGAAGGTCGAGCTCGAAGCCCTTTCCATACCTCAGGGGTTGGAATGATGCACTGCCTCACTTAGATACATGAAGGCCAAGCCCATCACCCAATGACCGGCGCTCTATCATACCGGCACATCCATGAGATCTCAAGCAGGAATTTCGGTGAACCAATCAATCCTCCTCTCCGCAAGAACTGCCGAAAAATGCGAGGCATCGAGAGGTCTGGAAACGCTATGTTGGGACACGAGGTCATCGCGCAGCGCAGGTCGTTGTCTCTTGCTGGCGGCCTGGGCCCTTCCTTGTTGAGGGGATTAGATCTGCCGCGATCGAACATCTGATCCGATTAAGATCCTTCCCCCCTCTCTCCCAAGATCCAACAACGACACGGTCCGACAGACGGACGTCGGAAACTAGAGACGGAATGACCTTCCAGTCTGGAATTCTGATACCTGGCTGGCAGGTTCGCTAAACACCATCACCACCCAACTCACACCGCATGAAGGAGAAGTTCGGAAGACAGGTGTCAAACCGCTCATTCCATGCGACTGGAGCACTCCATTCAATTTCCATTCCACTGCATGACATGACATCCCCCCTCGAGTTCCAAGTGGGGAGCCCGAAGATACGATCTACCGGGGACGGAGCTGGCCATCGAGTTTGTTCTTTCGTCCGACATCTATTACTCGTATCGTATCCAAGTACCGATAAGTCAGGGTGCTCGAAGGAAAGGAAAACAAAACCGATCCGTCGCCAGACACGTGGAGCCCGACGCTAATCGCCAGTCCGTATTACGCTGCACCAGTTCACGCACGTGGCAGGCAATCTGCAGTGCAGCTCGCTCTTCAGTACCCGGACAAGTGCGGCACACGGTGTCACTTGGTTGCTTGGTGGCCACAAAAGTCCGGGTCGGGGTCGGGGTAGGAACTCGTTTTTTGGGTCTCTATCTAGGTGCGAGGGTAACGGGTATTTATTGCACAATGCGATCTGCAACTGCCGACATTCCGGGCTTCCAGAGGGAGAGCGTGTAGTAGTTACAGCAGAATGCCACCGAGGAGATCGGCCGGGGCCGGCGACGTGCGTGCTTACCAGCTCTGGAGAGATCATGTCTCGAGTCTTCGAGCCTTCGAGTACAACAAACATTGGCATGGATTCCATGAAAGCGTCCGTCAGCCCTTGCAACCCTCTACATAGCACTGAGGTGGTTGCTTGTCATGGTAGTTAGTTGATGGGGGACCCTCAGGGGCAAATTCGAGCATATTCCATTGACGATAGAAGTACGTGTGTAGTGCCCAGCGTTTAGGTAGCTCTCAAGTTCTGTAGGATGGTGGAAAGAATAAGGTATCTATCTACACGCACTACTAGCTAGTCTTCAGACGAATGTCTAATTAATAATACCATAATAATCATAGTTATCCCCTTCGGGAGTAAGAATGCTACATATGAGATGCGATAGAACGGGCATTCCACCCCCTTCACGTTACCTAGAATCGAACCTACCTCTTGCGACCAACACCTCAATCAACGTCAGTGCCGTTTGCGGACTTAATTCGGTATTCGACGTTTGAATTCGAGTTGCCTGTAGCTCACGAAACATGTTAGCTGAACCCGTCGCCGCTAAGGCTAGGCAGCGCTTTGCCATGCTCGAATCCACCTCCATGTTTGCCTCCTCTCCCCGTCCTCGCTGTGGCGATCGTGGTGATTCAAATTTCTTCTGGAACATGAACATGGATGAACATGGAGCCTCACACTCACCGAGGAGGCTCAGCCTGGAGAGTGGACTCACCTCGACGAGGGTTCAATACTCATCAGCAGACGGTGGATTCAATTTCACCGCTTGCCTCTGTGGATACAAACAGTGGCAAGGCGCCAGGGGGTCGCCCCAGAGCTTCTAGAATTTCCGTGCGTCTCGGTGGTCCCTTCGCGAATCTGGAACATCCCCGTGACCTGTGACTCGTGACTCGTGACCCCTGACCCGTGACCCATGGCCTCAGCTGATTCCTTTGCTGCCTGATGGAGTCGGTCGTTGTGAACATGTCAGAGTCACATCGAGAAAGCAAAAGAGATGCCGTTTCAAGGGGAAATTCGGCCGAGCTTTCGCCTCGTTTCCCCTGACCCCATAACCTGACTCAAGCTTGAATTAAACTGCGGTGACGTTGAAGATCTTTCACTTGATGTCTTGACGGTCCCTTTGAGGGGCCCTCAAGAGTTGAGCGGGCCAGTAATTAGCTTCTCCCTTGTCGGGTGAAAGTGATCAGGGCCATCAGAGGCGGAGAATTGGCCTTGGAGGTGGATGATTTAGAGTTTTCACCAGCCCGGTCACGGGTGCGGCCGGTGTCGACCAGGGCTGCACATGGCTTCGGTCTAGGCGAGACCCTGGAGCAGCTGGGTTCTTCAGACTCTCGCAGGGGCCCCTCGGCCTGACTGTGGCTGTAGTGTCTTGGGGGTTTCGCAGGGAACACACTTGATTGATGTCGTCGCAAATTGTGCACATGATCACCAGAATTTCAAGAGGGTCGATTCTTAGTAACTGATGCTCCATTTCGTTTCCAAGTCGCAAAAGGGCTGCAGGAGATTTGTCGACCGTCTGATGGCCGTTTGTTTTTCATCCCGGCGAGAGTTGGGTCGAGGTGGGGGACGGTTACCATTCTCGTCAGGATGGAAAGCTTTTAAGTTCCTGTGCCAAGAATCACCACCACTTCAATCCATTCCTGGGTTCATAAAACATGAGCAAACCCCCCTTCGGTTGCAGTCATCTGCATCTTGGTCTGGGGAAGATCGACAGTGACTTTCCCATCTTTTCCGTCATTTCCGTCAAAGTTGTTCCGTTGGCAACTCAAACCTGGGCCGAACAAACCTCAAGGGAAAGCCGAAGAACCTCCATTTCCCAGACAGGATGATTGATCGTCCAGATATGGTTTAGAATGGTCTGGAAGAGATAACAATAGCAGAGGATATCAGTGCCTAATTCGGCACTGGGGACAGTTTCTCGGCTGGCCGGGCTTCTCGCTTTGTCTATACGAGGTGGCGGGCCTCCAAAAGAAGCCAGATCGTCCGTTCCATCCAAGACATTAGCCTAGTCAACCTGAAAATGACTAGTCCCTCCACGTGTCGGTAGCTACCGGATCGGAAAGTTGGGGCAGCGCTTGCAGCAGTCTTGAGCTTCGTGTTGGCAAGTAGGGGTGGACGAACGGAACCTCACCTCCCATGCGAGCTATATGTAGGGGGTGAAACATGAAACAATTGTGCATGCTTTGCGAGGGGGTGTGTGACGTTGCGACCCAGGCAGCGAATTGTTGGCATCCACATAAGGCCTTGAAGCTGGGACTGGGCTTTTGAGTTTCAGTATGGCACGCATCTGGAAGCTCATGGGCACAACTCAATAGGGGGCTCCTAGTGGGAAGGACACCGCCCTCTCGAGTATAGTTACCTAGTAAGAGGAGATCACGGGCCGAGAAATCTGGTGATATCATCCCTAATTTCCCAAGATGGCTTAGCAAGTATTCCAGCGGATTGAAATGTACGCTTGCGGGAGGGCTCCCGCAAGGCCTTGAAGACGAAGGATCCCCTGTCCTCTGGACAAGAATATTATACGAGGTGCTCGGACGGGACATGGAGCATTTCTAGCATAATATTCACACCGCAACAGAGTCGAAGAACTCTCGTGTGGGATCATGTTGTGGATCAAGCCCACTCAGTTCGGGCTGCTGTGCCTGGCACATGTGTTCCAAGTCAGCCAAGGACATATTCGGAATAGAATAGTTTCTCGATTTTCTGCGGTGTCGGTCCGAGTCCGAGATCTCGGCGTATATCCGACGGACGTTCTTTGAGAGTTTGAGAGTTCGAGCGGGAGAATGAGAGTTAAACTCTGTGAGAGCATATGCCGCTAGGAGTGATGTTGGGATATATTGGCTGCCAGGGTGCATGAAGATCGGCAGTGAGTATCATCATGGTAGATCTTCACGCTTGGCGACCCTGCACATAAGTATGTTAGGATTGATTGTTGAACGAGGGAAAAGAAATTGCACGACCGGGGTGTGCACCCCATGCCGATCAGAAGACCAGAGTGAGTTCCGTGGAATCTTCATCCCGAACAATAATTCCGAACAACCCTGAAACGGGCATATGTAGGGCGCTCACGCAGGATTTCCGACTGTTAGAAGGTCTCCCTTCCGCGGATGGTGTGGGAGCCGTACCTCTTGGCAATTTGTGTTTCCAGTGTACTCCAGACTCCTCCTGTGTATCTCAGGAAAGCCAAAACTTGAAACTGAGACTTCTCCTGTATAATTTCTAACTACTTTTCCAGCCTTGGACTTCATCACAAATTCCATGCTAAGCTGGTGGTAATGTATGAGTTGATTCTTCAAAGGAGACAAAATTGCCAAGAGGTGCAGGGTCCCGGGTCCCACACCATCCGCGGAAGGGATATCGAACGATGAACTGCGAAGCTCCCGTTTGGATCCCGCAGCCACGGAAGGTTGGGGTCCAAAAAGGTTTGACTGGCCTGAAGTAGGCTTGCGTTCTGTCTCTCCAGAAAATATACATAGGTACGGAGTACCAGCAGCAGGCTATTCAGCAGAGATACAGGTAGCGTACGCTTGAATGTCTCCGGATCAACCCTTTTTGGCACTATTCAATCAGTAACGCTCCACAGGGAGCAAGGTCTCTCAATGATCTGCACAAGGCTGTCTACGCTGGTCCAGGAAAATCCTTTGGAGTCCAAATTCCAGATGTCATGCACTCGCAACGAGAACAATAGACTAGCTCCAGGCCACGGCTTCCAGCTCCATGGAGGAAGGCTGGAGCGGTAAGAGTGACGGGCAGTTTGACTGGTTTCCGAAATTATGGGTTCAATATTCCGTACTCCGTACTCTGCACCATCTCATATGCTTGGCAGTGGGCGACTTCGTTGGGAGAGGGGGGTTCAAAACCCCCGTTCGATGCAACCACGGCACAGGTGCAAAGCACACCTGGCAAATTACTGATCAATGGCCGAACACCAGTACATCACACGAACACAATATTTGCTCAAGGCGCAGGCCAGATTCAATCTACTCGTAAATTCTCGCGTGGGAGAGGCGCTCGGCTATTGACCGTGGAGACAACGGATAATAACCGCTCTCGTAAACGGAAAAAGAGGACGGAGTACGGAGTGTGCCATGCCTTTGGACCGATCGTGATCAGGCTGATAAATTGATTGGAATGGACTAAAGGAAACTCTAAATGAAGAGGCTGCCACGAGGTGTCGTCAGGCGAGGCCGAATCGAGGTCCACTTTATCTAGGGCGACTGCTGTGAGTGATGTGCGCAGTAGTGGAATGTTTGTGAGTCAGGTAGCTTCTTGTAGGCGTGAAGTTCTGATGGAGACATGCTTTGGGATGGATATGACCGCTTGCTTACCGCTCCGTGGGTTGTAACTTCTGGCGCCTGTAGATACTGCCATGATAGGTCTGGTCCTTATAATGTCAATAATGAGGCGTCGCATCAAAGCCGGGGTGACAGGGATAGCCTGCGCACCGGGATGTTCCCCGACGTTTCCGCCAAATCCCAAACGTGGGTCAGCCAAAGCACTGGACCTCGTCCTTGCGCAGGCATGGGCGCAAAATGTGATGGCTGTCACCCGCACATGCCCACCGAATGATCGAAACAAGTAACCGTCTCTAACTGGGCCGGTAGGGCGAACTTAAATGAAGAATACACTCACCTTGCTGGGTCGGTGGTTTGTCGACAACTGGCGAATCCCAGCGCCGTCTGACAGAAGTCGCACTGGCCACTGACCAATGACGCCATAGTCGGCGAGTGGTCCTAGTGCGTGCCTTGGGGGCTTGAGTGGATTGGCAGACAGGGGCACATGTGCATTAAACCACAAAATGTTCCGGCGGAACGAGGCACTTAGAGTTCCACGGGCCACAAATCTGTTCGACTGTTTTTTGCTTCGAGAAGAAGCAAAAAATTGGTGGCTGAAAGAGTCAAGGAAGGGGCTTGACTGTTCCCTGGGTCGTTAATGCAAGCTGACGACTCCCAAGCCTGGCATGCAGTGCAGGAACCCCCTTGCTTGCAAACCTAACAGCGCGTGCAGGATGACTGGAAGAGCTGTTTGATGGAAGGTGAGACCGACAAGACCGACGTAGCGACCACAAACTGGGAGACCGTGTGTGATACCATCGAGAAAGATGGAAACCCCTTGCTTCTCGTCGCTCCAAACTCGGGGCTGACCCACGAGAGGTCAGGCCAGAGCCAGACCCTCCCGACCCGAATAGGAAGTGGATCGGTTAATTATTATTATTATTATTTCAACCTCCGAATGATAGTAGGATCAGACGAGGAGCAGCCTGATCCGGAAAACCCCCCACTCCATAGTGGAATCTTGCGGCGAGTTTAGTGTTGGGAGGACAGTAGTGCAGTGTTGCTTGTAGACTGCGCGCAGAGTACTCGTCGTGTTCCTCGTAGTAATGCTGCTTGGTCTTGGTGTAGGGAGGTACGAGAGTACGGAGGACAGAAGTAAATCCGTTGATTGTGTTGAAGGCCACGTGAGGCCCCACAGAGGGTTTGGCGTGCATGGCATGGCATGGCAGGCTTAACTTGGAAGCGGGCCAGTGATTATTCGATGAAGCATTGGCACCAACCTTGATGAACCCGAGACCCGTTTGGTAACTAGTGGGAAGCCAGTTGGCTGAAGTGGGCTCTGGGCTGCAGATTGAAAGGCATCACGAAGTGATTGAAAGGCTTCAAGTTGTTGGAAGGACCTGAAAATATCCATAGCTAGAGTAGAGTTTGGGGAGGAATGGGATACATCCCGGTAGCAACGGGAGTCGGTGAGGGACAATGATGGTCAACTGGAGACATGAGCCAGCATCAGCCAGACCGATCGCTGGAGAATGGGGCCATTGGCCCGAAGACTGCTGTCTTCACAGGCCGTGCTGGTGTACATTTTCCATCGCACCGATCTGAGGGCATTACGAGGAGGCAGAAGGCTTGCTGGCCAGGTGTGAGGGCGAGCAGTACGCAGTACAGACGTGGTGGTCTTCGACGACCTCTGGAATCTCTCGTACTCGGTGCTGGTTCTAGTTGCAGCCGGCCCGGCAAAAGTCGTCTTTTTGGCTGCAATGGGGAGGGATTGTTCTAGCGTGGGCTTGCCTTGGTGGTTTGGTCTGGCCTGGTCAACAGGGGGAATTAAAGCATGGGCGTTCGGGATCTGTACAGGAGTATTGTAGTCGTCGGTGAGCTTGCCTAAGAGCCCCTTCGCACCTTACCTACCACTGGACAGTCGGAGTGTTTGAAGAACATCTCCAGGCGTCGCCATGTGACCACCAGGGACGAGCGGGCGGTGGGTGGTCGCGTTAAGGGTTAGGTGAAGTTAGGCTGGACGTGGACGGAGTGCTCGTCTGTGCTAATTCATTGTTAGGAGCGAACCTACTTCCTACGACGAGGCGCTGTAGGTATTACCTCATGGAGTCATGGGCAGATCCGGGGACTAGTGGAAATGGCCCAGCACAAGCGCGACAAGCCAACGCTCGAATGGAAAACAGAGGCTACTCTTAGCCGAGAGAATTGTGATACAGATCTGTAATGCTTGATGGCATGATAGATTCATGCATGACTCGTGAATTGAAAGCCACCCTCCCGCCTCTCGACCTCTGGCCTGCGATTGCGATTGCGATGGTGCTGGGATTTTCCCAACGCGGAGTCATACGAGACGTCGAGATGCTACGACAACCCTAGAGGGTTACGTGTCTGCCCGCCACTGTTGAAGTCTGTTGGGGGGTGGTAGGTGGGAGAGCTGGAAACCTGCATCGCTTATACCGCTTTTACGAGGGAGCGGCGCAGGCCCACCCAGCTTTGCCAGCTTCAATCGAAAAGAGGCACCTGCTACGATGGGCAGGGTGGTCGAGTGGTCAGAGTGGTCAGAGTGGTGAGAGAGAGCCTGCCCCAGGTCGGTCGATCCTCAGAGGCAGAGACAGAGGCAGAGACAGAGGCAGAACTCTATATCAGTGTCTAGCTTCATTAGTCGTAGAGCCGAGGGTTGGGAACCTCTTGACGACCTGCAGGCTGGTCCCCCCCGAAAGCCCCCCCTTGCTTCTTCACTGGCCCTTGGTCCCTGCCCCTGGTCCCTATCACCCTTGTCGCGGGCAGGTTAGTGCCCCTCGTAACCCGTAACTAGTGCAGGGCTCTCGCTCCCCCAAGTCCATGCTTGCCTTGTTCGTGAATCGTCCATGGTCCCCTTATGCTCAGAGCTCGCCATCCATGGCTCCATCACCCTGGTAAACTCTACTCAGCCGATAACTTTCGTCTCGATTCATCGTGAATATGGTAGTATACAGTTGCCAACCCGCATCTTGGTAGAGTTTGAACTCTATTCAATGTGAACATCCATTTCCATCGTGTGCATCACGCTGATGCATCCTCATCTCGACCATCACCGAATACCTCATGCTCTATTTCGGACCGTTACCCGTCCTCGCCTGAAACTTCAAACCACTCACACCGTCAAACGAAGGCCCAAACACCCAGGCACTCGCTCGCTCTGGCATATTAACGTGGCTTGCTTGCCTCGACACCGGGTTCCGTCCCAGCATTCTATTGTTTTTGTTCCCGATGGTGTGTGTCACCTTCTGCCTCCCATCTCGGTTCCATATACACCACCCTTTGTATCATATCCCTCCACACCACTCGACCTGAAGCCATGTCGTTATCATCCAACGACACCGCCAAAAAGCCCGCTCGAACAAGAGAGCGCAAACCCCGCGGTCGAGGCCTACGCACACGAACAGGATGCCTGACTTGTCGAAAGCGTCACTTGAAATGCAACGAGGCCAAACCAGTCTGCGGCCCTTGTACGAGGAGTAACCATTCTTGCCTTTACGCAGACCCCTCTGCTCCCCATTCAGACTCAACATCTACTTCAACATCCAACTCGGCCTCCAAACAGCCTTCGACCACCCCTTCTTTGTCTAATTCTGTCGCCCCTTCTGTCATCACAAACCCAGACTTGGAGTATCCAGACACCCCCGAACCATTTGACCTGGCCTTGAGGACCACTTGGAGCCATCGAAACAGCTCCAGCGAGGATCCCGCTCACCTTGTTTCTCGAGCCTCCATCTGGCAAGCGAGAAATGCCCGCCTTACATCCGCCCCTCACTCCATCAATGGAGCCGAGTACGACAGAATGGGTGGCATGGCCGCCCACTGGAACCCCGTTCTAGAAGACTTGGATTCTCGCTCAAGCCCGGCTCCTCCGTCTTTGCACAGCGAGATGATGTCCCCCTCTGCCCCATACGGACATTCATATGGTCCGGTTACCATTGCTCGTTCGCTCACGGGCTCCGACGATATCCCAATTACTTCTCACCCCGCGAGTTCGAGGACGAATCCAGATGCCGCGGTTGCGAAATGGTTCGGTCAGCTGGCGGGCGATACTGATTTACAACAGGACAGCCCTCAACCCGATGCAGATTGGGTTCGTCGGAGAAGAAGTATTTCTCAGACGCAACAACCTGAAACCATAGACTCGTCTCAAAATTATGCGTGGGAAGGCCGCCAGTATTCCCCTCATCCTGCAGATGGGACGGCTCCCGCTCTGGGGACCAGTTCAGGCCGTGTCTCCGAGGATCCTGTCCAAGGATCAGAGTCTCCTCCATGGCGATCCAAGACGCCCTTAACCTTGAAACCCTGCGAAGTCGAGATATTCGACAACTTTGTTGCTCGAATCAGTCGATGGCTTGATTTGTTCGATCCCATGCAAAGTTTCTCGACCCACGTGCCTCATCTGGCCATGCATAATTTCGGTCTATTAAACGCAATCCTCGCTCTTTCCATCTGCCACCTGTCCCTAACTCCTAAACATGTCAACAAGATCCCTCTCAATCGAACCGATGCCGTACAGTACTACCATGAGGCCCTCCGGTATATCCAGGATGCAATGAAACACGATTCATACAATAGAAGTGACGAACTTCTCGCGACTTGCCTCATCATTTCCGCATATGAGATGATTGACGGCTCGCGGAAGGACTGGGAACGCCATCTCCAAGGCTTCTACCGCCTTCAGCGATCCCAGCTCGTTCATGGCGAATCCAAAGGCATCAAGCAGGCCGTTTGGTGGGCATGGCTTTGCCAGGATGTGTGGGCTGCGTTCAGAGAGAAACGCAAGCCTTACACTTCCTGGAATCCCACTCAAGAGTATTCGAGTATGACCCCGTACGAGTTCGCAGCTCGCTCTGTCCATTTGTTGGGAAGAGTAGTGTCGTATTGCTCTCAATCCGAGATTGAACAGGGAGAACGCAATTTCAAGAGCCGAGTAGCCAAGGCCGATTACCTGTCCAGCCTGCTCGATGAATGGTACCACAATTTGCCCATGGAATTTAGCCCGCTACCAATGCCAGCAAAGGCGGACAGCGTGTTCACACCGATTTGGGTCCATCCCCCAGCATTCAGTAAGCAAGCCTTAGAGCGAGTAAATGAGACGCGTACTAACCGTAATTCAAGGCGTTGCATTGCAACTGCATTATGCTGCAAGAATTTTGCTGCTTCATCATCGGCCTTGCTTGAGAGGCATCGGTGACTTCATGGCAAAACAAGCGACTGTCAAGACATACACTGACGCCATTTGTGGTCTTGCGTCGACACTGACGGACGACGCCTCTGCCATCATGTCCTCCCAATGTCTTTTCATCGGTAAGATCCCAAGATCTGTTTCTTTCGCAATTAGCTCACCCACCTTTCTAGCTGGGTTGTGTATTCAAGACCAACGGGAGAGACTGGAGGTCGTCCGGCTGCTCAAAGCTAGCAGAGAGCGAGCTGGATGGCCATTCAACCCACTTTCTGATCATCTCCAAATGATCTGGAATGGATTGACTGAAAGTCCTCTTCCATGAGTAGCAATCGCCCCCTCATTGTGTTCATCATAAAGATGAGCGCACCTTGAATGAGATGGGATCCTGACTCAGGATGCCCGTCTCATCTGAAGCTAGGTTGAGAAGCCTTTTCAGGCGAATCTCCTGTGCTTTGGACTGTAAGATACCGGAGTCAGGCTTCTCTGTGCACCTGCCAGCGGTAGGTAGCATTGAGAGTGTGTGATTGTTCTACTCCAAGAACACGCCAACGCTGATTCCACCGGTCCTGGCTGATCGTTCACACGCCATAAGAAAAACAAGGGCGACCGAACGCTCAGGAGGAGGGCATGGCACTCCTTGACCTGTGGAATAGAGCGCATGACCCCAAGAGTCTTCGCACATGAAGAGTGTGTATAATGGCTTCGGGCGCCCGTCCTGCAAGCGAGTCGTTGGATACCAGTCGTTTTTGCGTTCCTTTTTTACCTTGCGTAATCGATGAAATAGGCGATCTCCACGGAGACAGGGCGGCTCATATTGTGAAACATATCTGGCGTTGTCACCATAGAATTCCCGGGCGGAAACATTCGAAAGGTCGACGTATATTGGCCGACAGCACAGAGGAGGAGGGTGGTTTCATTCTTTTCCTTCTGTTCTTGGTTGTCGTTGTTGTTTCTCTGTTTAGCGACCACTATATTTATCCATTCGTTCTGATCAACCTCTGCTCGGGGTCAACAGAGTGATATGATGCCATTTGCGAAGATAGATGTCAATAGAATCCATCATAACAAACATCCTGATTTTCTCATTCCACCATCTCATGATATGATGATAGTTCGCATTTGGTGGGTCCCGACTTGTGTGAAATTCAACAATCATCGTAGCTTCATGTTGTATGATAGTCCAGGGAAGGGCGCCTTGCATATTGAACATCTAGGCTCTAGGATCCACATATTTGCGTTCAAAGACCGAAAGCCTAGAATAGAACCTTGTCAAGATATATATATATATATATATATATATCTTTGGATAGACGAGTTTGCTGAGGCAGGCTCCCCCGCCCGATGTGATAGGCTACAACCATCTCGAATGGTGAATATCGTGAGCCGAGGGAATCGGTGTGCCCAAGAGCTGCACAAATGGATGGATGAACATGTACATATATATATATATCGATCAAGGAAAGGAAAGGACCACACGCTCTTTCGAGCAGAGCAGAGTGTAGAACAAGGCGGGAGAGGAAGGAAGACCCGGCTGCTGGAAGAACAGGGCGGCCGTGGCCGTGGTGTTATACATATGAGATTTGTCGTGCAAGCATAACTGACGCGCAGCCCAACGAGAAACGATTGGGTTATTTTTCGCCCGGCATTTCAGATCCGGCCAGTTGGCTTTCTTTCGCTGCTGACTTGCTTCGCTTGCTTGCTTGCTTTTTTTTTTGGTCCCAGCAGGGGGACTGCTAACCGTGCTAATAGCCCCCAGTGGACCACTCTGACCCCGCGGCGAGTGTGATAGTGACCCTAGCCGCGCGTGACGGCGCCGTCAAGAGGGGAGAGTGTATGGGCCGATCAGAGTCTAGAGACACGATAGGATGCTTACGTCCTTGGTGCCATCCTTCGACTCGTATGATATGGAGCCCCTTATGTATCTATGTGGGTGGGAATGCTGGGAGGGTTTTGTGTGTTTTTTCAAGCGAGGATCCCTGGCGATACAGTCATACCGGACTATGTATCAGTAGCATGTACATCGTGGTGGTTGTACGAGACCGTGTTGTGGACACTGCCAGCCAGCCAGAAGACGTGCGTCTGAGAGAATCCAGAGGCGAATCACCAAAGTCCCTGTGACAGTGGCCTGACTGACACAGGCGATTCCACCTCTCCGCACGCATACGTGTACTCCGTACTATGGGAAACCTTTTTCTCGGAATGCCAGCCAGCTAGCAGCAGCAAGGAAAGGGCGGGAGGTGTAAGTTGTGTGACGAAATAACCATTGATCCGCCTGGTCGGAGTATGTTTCGGTAGTCACTAGTACTTGTGGCGCTAGGCAGATCTTAGTTTGGAGATGAGGTACCCTGTACACAATAATAATACCTCGATCGCCTTCCCAGATGGGGTAGGCCGAGGACGGGGGGAGGGTTGAATATTATGAAGAGCCATCGAGCCGTCTCGAGGGCCCGCCAAGGCTGTGCGACGTATATTATTCTTCCACTCCAGAGGACATAATATTAATACAGAAGAAATCGTCCCGCACCATTCGGCACCAGCTGCTTTGCTATTAGTCACTGGCTTGTGTGACGGAGCGGACGTAATGGCGGGACTGTGGGACTGAGTCATCATCATCATCATCATCATCATCATCATCATCATTATGCGAAGGAGAATGTTTGTATCACCTTGTGTTGGATGGTACGGAGGTACCTAGGTA